>Ga0101944_10000064_pt1 | contig 364469 bp, 297 predicted proteins | sample DewCreD2012metaG_FD_75245 | JGI IMG/M metagenome (GOLD analysis project Ga0101944, IMG submission 75245) | Hot spring sediment bacterial and archeal communities from British Columbia, Canada, to study Microbial Dark Matter (Phase II) - Dewar... ... | reverse complement strand
CACATTGCCATCGGACATGCCCACCAGCAAGCCTCGCGGCGACAGTCCCCTGGCAGCGGCAATGCAGGCGACCCCCTCTGCTATCACCTGCGACCAGGTCTCGCCGCCGTCTGGCGAGTGGAAGAGGGCATCTTCGTGCACAACCCACAAGCCGGCGGCGTCTGCGCCAGGGGCGGGGTTTGCCCCAGGGGCGAGTTTTGCCCCAGGAATCAGCACTTGATTGATGTTGCCCTCCAGGATTCCAGCGCCTAACCTCGTCCAATTTTTGCCGCGGTCAGCGGAGGTGAACAAACCGGCGCCTTCAGTGCCTGCGTAGAGGCGCCCATCCTGGGCAAAAGCGGGCGAGACTGCCAGGCTGAGCACTGCCGCCGGCGAAGATGGCAGGATGAGCTCACGCCAGGACCGCCCGCCGCTGCGGCTGACCACTAAGCCGGTGCTGACGCCGGCGTAAACCGTCTGATCCTCAGCAAATGCCGGGGAAATTGCCAGGCACAGGACGTTAAAATCCACCAAGCCAAAGTTCCATGCCTTCCAAGAAGCGCCCTGGTTAATCGAACGCAGCACGCCGTCTTCCGAAGACCCCATCAGCAGCAAGTTGTCCCTGGCAAAGTCAGGTGAGATGGCAAGCGCGGAGGGCAAAGGCGCAGGGCTGGGCAGATGAGCCGAAAGCCAGCTTGCGCCGCCATCCTCAGAGATCAGCACTCCGCCCGGCACGCCCACAATCAGCATGGGACGCGTCGCGAAATCCGAGGCGGCAGCCAGGCAAGTGGTCGGCAGGGGAGCTTCCAGGTTCAATGAAGTGTAGGCAGAGCGCCAGGTTCGGCAGCCGTCATCCGAGAGATACAACCCCGATTGGCGCGCCGAAACGCACAAGGGGACGCCTTCCTGGCGTTCTAACACTGCCAAAGCGTAGATGAAATCTTGATCGTTGAATTCGTTGTAATTTTCCATAAGGGATACCGCAGCCGTTAATCAGGTTCGGTGACCACCGGCGGTTTGTGTCGGTGGACAAAGGCGTCAATGGTGAGGGCAAGGCTGGCGCCAAGCACAGCGCTGTGCAGGGCGCTTCGGGCTACCTCCGCAATGTCAAGGACGCCCGAATCCGCCGAAAAAGCTACTTTGCCAGTCGTGACATCGAACGTAGCGCCGGGACCAGCCTGCTCGAGCTGATTGAGCGCCTGGGCAGGATTCAAGCCGGCGTTCTGTACGATGGTGCGGAAAGGCGCCTCGAGCGCCGCCAGGAGAATGCGCAGCGCAGCTTGTTCATCGGGGTCATCCGAGGCGCTCAAAGCCTGGCGCAGCGGTTGCCGACAGGCGAGGAAAGCCGCCCCGCCGCCGGGCAACACGCCGTGATACAGGGCAGCGCGCAGCGCCTGAATGGTGCGGGCGGTAAGCTCCTTGCGCGCCTCGATCTCGCTCTCGGTCATCCCGCCCAGCCAGAGCACGGCAGAGCCTGTGTACAGCCGCCCCACGCGCTCACAGAGCTTGTTGCGCTTTTCGGCTTCTTCGGCAGCGTGATAGGCAATGCTCAGTTTCTTGATCCAGTCGCGCCGCTCCAACGGGCTGCCCTTGCCGCCCACGATGCCCAGGTATTCCATGTCCGCCCAGATGCGCCGCGCCTGACCCAAAGCTTCTGGCGTGAGCGACGCCAGCGTATCACCAGCCGCCTTGACAAAGGGACGTCCGCCGGTCAGCACTGCCAGATCTTCCATCGCTGCCTGTTGATCATCAGAGCGCAAGGTTGGAGTCTTGACGGCAAAGGTTTGCAGCCGACCTGCCTTCTGGTTAGTCACCAACAAACCGGTCACCGCATCGGATATTTTGGAAGCCATAATCACCAGGGCAGGGTAACCATTCTCGACTGCCAGGCGCAGAGCAGGTTCCAACTGCTCAAACGTTTCGAACTCCAAATCGCTGATTAACAAGGCGGCATTTTCAGCCTGAGCGCGCTTGTTGGCGGCATCAGTGATCATCTCGCGCGAATGCAGCCCGCCAGTCCAGTAGCTGCCCTCGATGTACTCCCGTTCGATGTCGCGGGCGCGGCTGCTGCGCACCTGAACAATGCCATATTCGCCCACCAGGTCGAAGATTTCGGCAAGCGACTCTGCCAGGGGAGGGTCATAACACACAGAATGCGCCACCCGGTTGAGCAGCTTCCGGTCTTCAACGGGAACCTGGAGATCATCCAGGACTTCCATCGCCTGACGCAGCCCGTTTTCAAGGTAATTGCGCAGCAACATGGCATTTCCGCCAGCGGCAATGTATCGCAGCCCGCGGTTGAAGATCTCCTGGAACATCACAGCCGCCGTGGCAGTGCCATCACCCACTTTCTCTTGCAGGCGCCACAACAGCCCGCGCACGTACATGGCGCCGATATTTTCATCAGCGTCAGGCAGGTCGATCACCCGCCGGGCGATCGTCCCCCCGCTGTCGAGCAGTTCAGGGGGCTTATCTCGCCCCACCTTCTCGATAGCCACCAGGCGGGGACGCGGTCCCAGCGTAGGGCGGATGGCGTTGACCAGCTTGTTGATTCCCCGCTGCATGCTTTGATGCACCCGAGGCTGTAAAACAACCCCAGGCGTCTGTTTGAATTCAGGTATCGTAGGCTTTGGTCGCGATCTGCGTCTCATCATGTCCAGTTTATTTCCGAGTAGATTTTGCGCCCTGCAAGAAAACGGGCGCAAGGAATGCGCCCATTATAATCTGTAACGTTGCCAGAATGGCATTTTTCATTCCGCCAGCGGTTAACCTTTCAAGCCGCTGGTGACCACGCCTTTGAGGATGTTCTTCTGCGCAAAGAAGAAAATCACGATCAACGGCAGCACATAGATGACGTTGGCAGCCAGCGAAATCGTCTTGAGGTCAAATCCTTTTGGGTTGCGGAAGGCAGTTGCCATTGCCACGCCCAGCAGAGTCTTGTTGGCGCTCAAATAAATGAGCGGCATGAGGTAATCGCCCCAAACCCCGTTGAAGGCAAAGATCATCACGGTGGCAATCACCGGCTTGGCATTGGGCATGAAAATCTGCCAGAAAATGCGAAATTGTCCGCATCCATCCACCTCGGCAGCTTCTTCCAGCTCCTTGGGGAAGTTCATGAAGAATTGCCGAAACATGAAGATGAAATACGGGCTGCCGCCAATGGCGCCCAGGATCCAGGGCCAGTAGGTGTTGGTCAACTTCAGGCGCGCAAACAGGATAAACTGAGGTATCAGGATGACGATGCCAGGCACGATGAGCAGCGAGATGACTATCGCAAACAAGCGGCTGCTTCCGGGCACTCTGAACCGGGCGAAGGCATATCCGGCTAAAGAGCTGGAAATCGTCACCAGGATCGCCACCGCAATCCCCAGCAACCCCGTGCGGGTGGCGATTTTGACGAAAGGCGTCATGGTAAAGACGGCGGCGTAATTGCTCCACTGGGGAACCTTGGGGAAAACCCGGATGGGATAGGTCATGTACTCCGAGTCCTGCTTGAGCGACGCCACCGCCATAAAGAACACCGGCAGAATCAGGATAATGGTCGTTAAGATCAGGATGCCATATCCTGATAAGCGCCCGATTTGCTTGGTAAACCAGCCTTCACGCCGCCAGTTCATGAGCCACCCCCTTCGGCGGGCGCTTCCGAATACACCCAGAACTTTTGCGTCCAAAAGACCAGCGCAGTCGCCAGCACCGTGCCGATAAAGAGCAGCCACAATAAGGCAGTGCCATAGCCGTACAAGCCATGTACAAAGATCTGCCGGTAGGTGTGAATCATGTAAAGATAAATCGAGCGGGGCGGTACGCCAGAGGAAATGCCCACCGTGCTCAGGATCAAGGGCAGGTTCAACTCTCGAAACGAGCTAATCAGCCCCAGCACAAGCTGGAAGAAGATGACCGGGGTCATGAGCGGCAATGTGATATGCCTGAAAACCTGCAAGCCGTTAGCGCCATCGATTTTGGCAGCCTCCACCAGCTCATCGGGGATGTTCTGCAACCCCGCCAGGAAGATGATCATCCCCGCGCCCAAGCCTCCCCACACTGCAATCAGGGTCATGCCCGGCAAGGCAAAATCCGAAAGCCAGCCAATCGCCGTCCCGGGGCGGAAAAAACTGATCAAGTGATTGAGCATGCCATAGTTGCGTTCCAGGATGATGCGCCAGGCGTTGATGGCAGCCACTGCCGGGATGATGCTGGGCAGGTAGAACATGACGCGGAAAAAGCCGCGCCCCATCACCTCGCGGTTCAAAATCAGCGCCAGAGTGAACGACAACACCAGCCAGAGCGGCAGGTTGAGCATCCCCCACAAGATCGTCCGCTTGACCGAAAAACCCACATCGGGGTCATTCAAGGGGCGCAGGTAGTTCGCAAAACCAACGAACTTGATCGTCTGAAGGTTGAGACCATCATAGTTGGTAAAGGACGTCAAAAAACCTACCACCAGGGGAAATACCCCCAGGAAGATAAACCCCAGCAGCCAGGGCGAAATGAACAGGTAAAAAGCCACTGTCCGGCGCTGAGTGCGGGTCAAGGTGCGCCTGCCAAAAAGCGAGGCGCTCCTGGCAGCAGTTTGTGCAGGCATATTCGGCTCCTTTGGTCAACTGGCGGGGGAGGCTGGAGGCAAACCGCCAGCCTCCCCTCGGTTTGGCAGCAGGAGGATTACCCCATGATGCGGTCGATGCTGTCCTTGATGGAGGTATTCACCTCATTCTCGATATTCGACACCATCTCATCGAAGGTCAATTCACCCCGCAAAGCCTGGTCCAGGTTCTTGCTCCAGCTATCGGGGACGACGGTCTCGCCGACAAAGGGGTTGAACTGGATGGGCGGGGTGTTGAGGCTTAGCTCGCCCTGCAAGACTTTATAAGCCTGTTTCTGGAAATCGGTTTCCTGCGGAATCAGCGACATCTGCGATTTGAGCGCCGGAACGCCCCAGCCGCTCTTGGCGCGATCGATGGAGGGCTGCCCGCCGTTGTACCACTCGAACACTTTCCAGGCGGCATCGGGCACCTGCGTGGCAGAGGTCATGATCATGCCGGTGGCGGTCATGGTAGGATCGCGGCGCTGACCTGCCCAGGTGGGACCGGGGAGCATCATCACCTGACCGCGATTCGGATCTGCCTCCGCCATGGCGCTGTACCAGAAGCCGTACTGCGCCATGCCCAAAATCCCTGCCGTGAAATCGGTGCCAAACCAGCCGTTGGGGCTGGGATTCTGCGGGCTGACAGTGACCTTTTCCTTAGCCAGGTCAAAATAGTACTGGACGACCTTGCGGGCTTCTTCGTTGCCAGAGATGCTGATCTTGTCAAAGCCCTGCGTGTACAGGCTCTGACCGACTTCCGCCAGCATGTTCATCCAGATGCGGTCAACCCAGCCCGCTTCATAGGCATAACCCAGCTTGAGCAAGCGGTCGCCCTCGAACTTGGTGATCTTTTTGGCGGCGTCCATCACTTCCTGGTAGCTCATTGCCTTGGTGTCATCGGGTACGGGCAAGCCGGCTTCTTCGAAGATGGCTTTGTTGGCAAAGATGGTGAAATCAGGAGAGAAATCCTTGCACATGCCGTAAATCCTGCCCTTGCCGATCTCCAGCGGGCTTTCAGCCTTGTAATAATCATTGGCTGCAGCCAGGTCGTCAATCTTGAGCAACTGGCTCTTCTCGAAGTAAGGAGTCAGGTCATACAGCAGTCGGCGGGCAAGCATCTGGGGAATCGAAGGCGCCTGAAGACGATACAGGTCAGGCGGGGTGCCGGCGGCATACATGGCGAAGAAGCGGGTTTGATCCGCCTCCACAAATTCGATTTGGATGCCGGGATTTTCACCTTCGAACTGGGTTTCCTGATCCTCAGTCAGCTCATGGCGAAAATGCATAATGGTAACCGTGCCTTTCACCTCCGCCGGAGGCGCTTCGGCAGGTACTTCAGTAGCGGGCGCAGCGCTTTCAGTCTTGGGAGCGCAACTGGCAAGCAAAGCGCCGGCAGTTGCCGCGCCAGCGACTTTTAACATGGCGCGACGAGAAATGAAGGGTTTTTCAGACATGCAATTCTCCTTTTTGATGGTCATACGATTGAAATTTGCCAAAATCTGCCGATTTGTAACGAAAGGCCGAAGCTATTGTCAATCTCGAGCATTTTCCTCCTTCCTCGATTTTCGCTTATTTTGTTCCACATGAACCGCGTTCGACCAGCTCTGCTTGAAGCAAGATGTGCTGCGGTTTCATCTCGCGATCGTTGATCATCTCCACCAGCAGCCGTGTCGCTGCGCGTCCCAGCTCACCGACCGGCTGGCGAATGGTCGTCAAAGGCGGGTAAGCAAATGCCGCATCGGGAGTGTCATCATAGCCGACAATTGCCACATCGTCCGGCAGATCGCGCCCCGCTTGTCGCAAGGCAGCCATTGCCGCCAGCGCCATGCGGTCATTCTGCGCAAAGAGACCATCCAACTCGGGGCTCTTTTCAAGGAGCTCAACCATTGCCTGGTAGCCGCTGTGGTAAGACCAATCGCCGGAGGCAACCCGCCTGGACATGAATGGCATCCCGGCTTCTTCCAGCGCCTGGCGGTAGCCAGTTACCCGATCTTGAGAAGCGCGGCTGATGAGCGGTCCTGTGATCATGCCAATATTTTTACGCCCGCCGCGAATCAGGCACTGGGTTGCCTGGTAGCCGCCTGCCACATTGTCCACATCCACAATCGCCAGCTCGTCGCTGAGGATATGGGAAGCAATCGAAACGACCGGGATACCTTCTTCCTGTAAACTTAGCACATACTGGAATTGCTCTTCAGAACCAGGCAAGGCTAGCATCAAGATTCCATCTACCTGGCGGGAGGATAAAATGCGTAAAAATTTCAATTCATCTTGAGGGTTACGTTCAGAGGAGCAGATTAGAAAGAAATACCCCAATCGGCGGGCTTCTAATTCAGCGGCAGCGATGATCAAAGAGTAAAACGAATCACTCAGGTTATCCATGATCAAACCCAGAGTAAAAGTGCGGTTCGAGACGAGACCACGCGCCAGTAAATTAGGCTCATAACCCAAATCTTTTATCGCAGATAAGACGCGGCTGCGGGTCTCCTTAGAGACATCAGGTTTATTATTGATGACCCGCGAAACAGTCTGAGCAGAGACCCCCACCTGGCTGGCGACATCCTGGATTGTGATCCGAGATTTCATCGGGAACCCCTTGTCGAGCGTGAGCGTTACCGTTACCGCTGCCGTTACCGTTCACGGCAACGATAACATTGTAGCATAATTCAATTCGCCTGTCAACAGGCATCCTGCCGCCATCGCAGCAGGACCAATTGCGCTGAAAACCCGCTTAAATCAACATATCCAATCATAAATAAACATATCACCTTTACGTTCAATCAAGTATTTGATATGATTAACGAGTAAATCTGGCATTCTCCCCTCAGGAGGTTAATGATGACAGACCTCAAATCCATGACCGGTGTGGAACGTCAAGAATATATTTTGCAGCTCCTGGCTCACCAGCCCAGGGTCACCGTAGGCTATCTTTGTTCATTATTTGACGTCAGCGAGGCAACCGCGCGCCGAGACCTGGAAGCCCTGGCAGAGCAAGGCAAAGTCCAGCGGGTGCACGGCGGAGCAGTCGCCACCCGCCAGGCGCCGCCCGAACCGCCGGTATTACTTCGCTCCAATCAGATGATCGAAGAAAAGAAAAGGATTGCACATGCGGCAGCAGAATTGGTGCATGATGGCGAGACGATCTTCCTGGGCAGCGGCTCCACCGCGCTGGAAGTTGCCCAGGAATTGAAATCGCGCCAAAACCTGACGGTGATCACCAATTCTCTGCTGGTCAGCAATGCCCTGGCGGGCGTTCAGGCTATCACGTTGATCAATACCGGCGGCATATTCCGCCACAGCGAACTGTCTTTCATCGGGCACATTGCCGAACAGGCGCTGGTAGAACTGCGCGCTGACAAGGTTATCATGGGCATTCACGCCATCGACATCGAACAGGGGTTGACCAACGATTACCTGCCCGAGACGATGACCGACCGGGCAATCCTGCGGGTGGGCAGGCAGGTAATCATCGTGGCAGACCACACCAAGCTAGGGTGCGTTTCGACCGCCTTTGTCGCCCCCATCACCGCCATGCACACGCTGGTCACCTCAAACGGCGCGCCCTCCAGCCTGCTCGACGAACTACGGGAGCGCGGCGTCCGTGTCATCGCCGTCTGATCATATTCCACCCAATCCATCATAGCGACGCAGCACAATTATTACATGGCAAAGATTGAATTTTCGGTCATCGCTGATACGGTCGAAGAGACGCAGGTCTTGTTACGCCTGTTAGTTGCCTTCGAGGAGAGACACCGCCATCATGTTGACCTTCAAACGATGAGATGGGCAGACGCATGGCCTCAACTGCTTGCCACAGCGCTGCATGGCTCCGGTCCAAGCGTCTCCCACGTCGGCTCAACCTGGAGCACCAGCATGGGGGCTATGAACACGCTGCGCCCTTTCTTGCCCCATGAAGTGAACAGGATGGGCGGAGCGGGTGCATTCTTCCCTCCCGCCTGGAGCAGCACCACGCTGGCAGGGGATGACACGGTGTGGAGCTTGCCCTGGACGACTTACACCTATCTGATCCTTTTCCGCCGCGACCGCCTGGAGCGGGCAGGGGTGGATGCCGCCGCCGCCTTCAAGACGCCTGCCGCCATGGCAGAGACGCTGGCGCGGCTGCAAAGCCTGGGGATGGAATTCCCCTGGATTATTCCTGGCGAGGCTTATTATGCCGATTTGATTCACATTGCGGCAAGCTTTATCTGGGGCGCCAATGGTCACTTTATCAGCCCGGATGGCAAGCATATCCTGGTACACCAGCCTGCCAGCCTTGCCGGATTGGCGGACTTCTTTGAGCTTTACCGCTACCTGCCCACAAAAATAAAGGATTTAACCTACTCACAATGCACCCAGCTTTTTGCCGAAGGGCGGGTGGGTGTGTTCATTGCCGGCGCAGAAGCCCCTGGAGCGATTCTCGCTTCGCCGGATACCGCCCCGGCAGTGCGCAGTTACTTGCAAGTAACGCTTCCTCCTGGAATCCCCTGGGTGGGAGGGGATAACCTGGTCATCTGGCGGCACGTGCGCGGCGACCCTCAGCAAGAACAGGCTGCCCTGTCGCTGGTCAATTATTTGCTCGACCCCGAAACTCAACTGGCTTACAGCCAGGCGCAAAACGTCCTGCCCGCAAAAGCCAGCGTGCTGGCGCAGCTTCCAATGGAGCCGGCTTCCCTGAAGCCAGCCGTCGAAGCAGCCCTGAGCCAGGGACGGGCGCATAGTTCCACTGCGCTATGGCGCGTGGTGGAATTCCGCATCAACCAGGCGTTGAACGAGATCGCAGCCGAAATGCTGGAAAACCGGGCGGCAGACCTGAACAAGCTGTTCGAAAAGCACCTGATACCGGTGGCGCAGCGTTTGGAACTCACCCTGGAACAATAAACTTACTTGAGAGGATATGGGAGATGGCTATACACGGGCAACATACGCTGGCAGAAATCCTTTCGCAGCCAGATGCCTGGCAGGCGGCTCTGGATGACCTTGACCGCCAGGCAGAACGCTTCGGTGAACTGGCAGCCCCCTCGGCATACAGCCAGGTGATCTTTACCGGCTGCGGCTCGACCTATTACCTAGCGATTGCCGCTGCAGCGGCGTTCAGCCAACTGGTTGGGATGCCCAGCCGCGGGTTGCCCGCCTCGGAGGTCTGGCTCGAACCGCAGAGTTATTTTCGCCCTGGTGAAAGGGCGCTGCTGGTAGCTGTCTCCCGCTCCGGCGAAACCACCGAAACCCTGCGCGCCTGTCAGTCCTTTCGCGCGGCGAGGCTGGGAGACGTGCTCACCTTTTCATGTTACCCGGAACGTCGCCTGACCAGCCAGGGCGATGTGAATATCCTGCTGCCTGCGGGGCAGGAGGAGAGCGTGGCGCAAACGCGCGCCTTCAGCACGCTGTACCTGGGCGCGCTGTTCTTGGCAGCGACCTGGGCAGGCAAAAAAGAGCTAATCTCTGAGTTTTCCCGCCTCCCGGCAGCCTGTCAGCGGCTCTTGACCGAATATGCCCCTCTGGCGCGCGAGGTGGGTAGAGATACCAGCCTGGAGCGCTTCTATTTCCTGGGAAGTGGCATGCGTTACGGTCTTGCCTGCGAACTCAGCCTGAAAATGAAAGAGATGTCGCTCAGCCACAGTGAGCCTTTTCACTTCCTGGAATTCCGGCATGGACCTAAATCGATGGCAACACCGGGGGCGATGGTGATTGGGCTGCTCTCAGAAACGTCGTATGACCACGAAGCCCGCGTGCTCAGCGAGATGAAAGCACAGGGGGCGCACATCCTGTCCTTTGGCGAGACAAAGGCAGATGTCAACTTTGCCAGCGGCACAAGCCCATGGGCGCGCCATCCCTTGTACCTGCCGGTTGGACAACTCCTGGCTTACGAACGCGCTATGAACCGAGGTCTCAACCCAGACCGCCCCGAGAACTTGACGGTATTTGTCGAACTGGGATAAATCATCCAGGACAGGCAGCCGTACTGTCCGATTACATTACGAGGAGCCAATATGAAAGAGCGATTTGTCTTGATTGGCGCGGGAAGCGCCATGTTCACCCGCGGTTTGGTAGCCGACCTGATTCGTTCGGGCATGGAAGCTGAGCTGGCGCTGGTCGATATCGACCCTCAGGCGCTTCAGGTCGCTGAGCGGCTGGCGGACAAGATGATTGCCGCCCGCCATGCGCCTATCCAGCTTTCGGCGACGACCGACCGCCGCCAGGCGCTGCCAGGGGCGACGGTGGTCATCTGCACGATCGGCGTAGGAGGGCGCAGGGCATGGGAACAGGATGTGTTCATCCCGCGCAAATACGGCATCTACATGCCGGTGGGCGATACCGTCGGTCCGGGAGGATCCTCACGGGCGCTCAGGATGATTCCGGCGATGGTAGCCATTGCCGAAGATGTATTGGAACTGGCGCCCAACGCCTTATTCTTCAACTATGGCAACCCGATGGCGCCGGTATGCCGGGCTGTGCGCAAGGCAACCGGCGCAAACATGGTCGGTTTATGCCATGGCGTCTTCGACACCGGGCGTTACCTGGCAGAAAAACTTGGCGCGCCGCTGGAGGCGCTCAGCTACACGGCGGTGGGCATCAATCACCTCACCTGGTTCGTGCGCATCCTGGTCAACGGGGTAGATGCCATGCCGGCTTTGCGCCAGATTGCCCGACAGATCATTGCCCAGGCGCCAGCGTCAGACGAACCGTTTGCCGCAAATCTCAGCCCCTCATTAAATCACTACCAGGGCGCTTTTTCCTCCCGCATGGACAACCCGTTTAGCTGGCAGTTGCTGCTTACCTTTGGCGCCATCCCCTCCGCGCTGGATCGGCACGTGACGGAATTCTTCCCGCAGTTCTTTCGCGAGGGACGTTATTATGGCAAGCGCCTGGGCGTGGATGCCTTTAGCTTCGAGGGAACCATTTATTATGGCGACCAGGCTTACCAGCAGATGCAGGAGGAGGCGTTCTCGCACCAGCCCCTCGCCGGCGACTACTTCGAGCATGCCGCCGGGGAACACGAACAGGTGATCGAAATCGTGCAGGCGATACGCCAAAATAAGGGCAAAGTTTACTCCGCCAACCTGCCTAACCGCGGGCAAGCGCCCAACCTGCCATTTGAAGCGGTCATCGAGGCGCCGGCGATCGCCGACCAGCAAGGGATGCGTCCTATCCAACTCCCGCCAATTCCCGCCGCTATTGCCGGTACACTGGCAACGCGCTTCTTATGGGTCGAAACGATCGTAGAAGCGGCTTTGGAAAACAGCCGCGAAAAGTTCATCCAGGCGCTGGCGCTGGATGGCGCTGTCAATTCGCTGGAGCAAGCCGCCGCCCTGGCGGACGAGCTGCTGACTGCCCAGGCGCCCTATCTGCCCTGGGTCAAGCCGTCAGCATGATCGTGAAGTTCAAGGGGGGCTGCGGTTACCCTGGAGGGCAGGGATGAAAGTCGTCATCGACCGCTCGATGATCCTGCCCAAGCTGTTCTATTTCTTCCAATACGGCGCCTGGGCATCTCTAGGACCCTACCTGGTGATTTACTACCAGAACCTGGGGCTGGTCGGCAGCCAGATTGGCGTGCTGGCGAGCATCCCGCCCCTGATGACGCTCATCGGTTCGCCTATCTGGGGAGGGCTGGCAGACGCCACCCGCAAGACCCGCGCCTTGCTCGGCGTAGCGATCACCCTGACCATGGGGATGGTGCTGGTGATGTCCTTCACCAGGTCATTCTGGCTGTTGATTCCGGTGGTGATACTCTACGCCTTCAACAACGCGCCCATCATCCCGCTGGTTGACAGCACTGTCATGGATATGCTAGGCGAGCGCCGGACGCAATATGGGCGCCAGCGCCTGTGGGGCGCCATTGGCTGGGGCGTTGCCGCGCCCATCGCAGGAGCTCTTATCGAACGCTATGGACTGCGGTGGGCGTTCTACGCCTTCCTGGTGCAAATGTTCATCGTCCTGCTGGTGACGCTGCGGCTTCCCATCTCGCCGGGCGGCTTGGGTAAACGCTTTTGGGCAGGGGTGCGCCAGCTCCTGCACGACAAACGCTGGGGAGTCTTCCTGGGGGTGGTGTTCATCAGCGGAATCGGAGGGTCTTCCATTCACAATTTCCTCTTTTTGCACCTGGACGGGCTGGGCGCCAGCGAGACCCTGATGGGCATTTTCCTGACGGTTGCCACGCTCAGTGAATTGCCGGTATTCTTCTTCTCCGACCGAATGCTGAACCGCTGGGGCGCGCGCAACCTGATCGCTTTTTCGCTGTTCGTCTTTGTTCTGCGGGCGATGGCGTACGCGTTCATCAAATCTCCCTGGCTGTCGCTGCCGGTGCAATTGCTGCATGGGCTGACTTTTTCGATCATGTGGGCGGCTGGTTCGATGTACGCCCGGCAGATCGCTCCAGCAGGGATGGGTGCAACGGCGCAAAGCCTGTTCATCAGCACGAACTTTGGCTTGGGCGCCATGGCAGGCGCGTTGATTTGCGGCGCGTTGTACCAGGCGATCGGCTCAGCCGGGATGTATTTTTGGATGGGCTGCGCCATCCTGGCAGCGGCTGTAGCATTCGTTCTGCTGGTTCGAAATCAACAGGAGGCTGGAAAATGACAAATGGAATCATCCTCTCGCTGGGCGAAGCGTTGGTCGAGATCATGCGCCCGGGCAGCGGCGCCTCGCTCGATCAGCCAGGCGTTTTCGAAGGTCCCTTTGCCAGCGGCGCGCCGGCGATCTTTGCCGTGGCTGCAGCCCGGCTGGGTCTGCCGGTACGTTTCATCGGCGTGGTTGGACCTGACGCCTTCGGCAGATTGATGCGCGCCCGGTTCGCCGCCGAAGGCGTGGACTCCCGCTGGCTGCAGACCGCGCCAGGACGGGCAACCGGCGTCGCATTCGTTGCCTACGCTGCAGATGGCAGCCGCGAGTTCGTCTTCCACTTGCGCCATTCTGCCGCCGGGGCGATGACCGCCCAGCACGTCGATGAGGCGTGCTTTGCAGGCGCCGCCTGGCTGCACATATCCGGCTCGACGCTGCTGATGAACGAAAGCTGCCGGGATGCCTGTTGGAAGGCAGTAACGCTGATCAAGCGTTCCGGAGGCAGGCTGAGCTTCGACCCTAACCTGCGCCCGGAGTTGATGCCTGATGAGCAGGCGCGCCAGGTGATGGCAGATTTCATCCACTCCGCTGACCTCTTGCTGCCCACAGCAGAAGAGGCGCACATCCTGGCGGGCATTGCCGATGACGACCAGGCAGCCAGGGCGCTGGCAGGCTCAGGGTCTCGGGTCGTGGCGCTCAAACGCGGCGCGGGCGGATGCGCCGCTTATCAGGGCGCGCAGCAGGTGGAAGCGCCCGGATTCAAGGCGCCTGAGGTCGATCCTACCGGCGCAGGCGACTGCTTCAATGCCGCCTTCCTTTACGGCATCCATGCTGGTTGGTCGTTAGAACAAACGGCGCGCTTTGGCTGCGCCGCCGGCGCCCTGGCAGTAACCCGCCAGGGACCCATGGAAGGAGCGCCAACTTTCGCAGAAGTCGAAGCCCTGCTCAGCAAACATGGGCATGCAGGCGCCTCCAATTGAGCCCCTCCTGGCGAAGAATGATGACGAGGGTAAATTTAACCAGCATCCGACCTCGCCAGGCGCTTTCTTGAGACGGCTGCCTGTTATAATGACAGTCAACCGATTCTTTGAAGCTTGCGACGGCAAATGAAAATCTCATATGTGTATCGCAGCGATGGCTTGAGTCGGTCACGACACAACGAATGAAATCTTCGTGACAGGTACAGTTCATCTTGCAAGGGAGTCAACATGCAAACTCTTTCAATCGGCAAGTATCGCTGCTTACAGCAGTGCGCAACGAGCGGCGGCGCCATTGCGGTGCTGGCGCTGGACCACCGCAATAACCTGCGCCAATCGTTGAATCCCGAGGCGCCGGACCAGGTGCCTGACGCCGAACTGATTGCCTTCAAACAGCAGGTGGTCAGCGCGGTCGGCTCGGCTGCCACGGCAGTGCTGCTGGATCCTCAATTCGGGGCGGCGCAGTGCATCCTGAGCGGCGCATTGCCAAGACAGACGGGGCTGCTGACAGCAGTCGAAGCTACCGGTTACACCGGCGACCCACACGGTCGCCAGTCCAGGCTGTTGGAGGGTTTTGGCATCTCCAAAGCCAGGCGCATGGGCGCCAGCGCAGTCAAGCTGCTGGTTTACTATCATCCCGAGGCGCCCACCGCTGCTGCCATTGAGGCGCTGGTGCAGCAAACCGCTGCGGAATGCCAGGCGCACGATTTGCCGCTGTTCCTGGAACCGCTCTCCTACTCGCCCAACCCGAAGGTGAAGAAACTGCCTTCAGGCGAAATCCGCCAGGTTGTCATCGAAACCGCCCGGCGGCTGACCATCCCCGGCGTGGATGTGTTGAAAGCAGAATTCCCGCTGGATTTCAACGCCGAAAAAGATGAAGCCCGCTGGGCAGAAGCCTGCGCCGAGCTTTCGGCAGCCAGCCGCTGTCCCTGGGTGCTGCTCTCGGCGTCAGCCGATTACGAGACTTTCCTGCGCATGGTGACGGTTGCCTGCCAGCAGGGCGCGACCGGCGTCGCTGTGGGCAGGGCAGTCTGGAAAGAAGCCACCCGGTTGAGGGGCAATGAGCGCCTGGAGTTCCTGCAGAAAACGGCACGCCCGCGCATGGAACGTCTGACTGCACTGTGCCACGCCCTGGCAAAGCCGTGGACCTCGTTCTATGCCCCTCCCCAGGTGCAGCCGGACTGGTATTTGATTTACTAGGAAACGTTTCGATGTCTTCCCAAGAGAGCCGCCTGTATGATGTGGTGGTGGTTGGAGAACTGAACGTCGACCTGATACTCAATGGCGATGTTACGCCTGCTTTTGGACAGGTGGAACAGTTAGTGAATCAAGCCAACCTGGTGCTGGGCAGCTCATCGGCGATCTTCGCCTGCGGCGCGGCGCGCCTGGGGCTGCGCACTGCCTTCATCGGTAAGGTAGGCGATGATCCCTTTGGGCGCTTCGAAGTCAACGAACTGATCAAACGCAGGGTAGATGTCGCCGGTGTGGTGGTGGATCCGAAGGTCAAAACCGGTTTGACGGTCATCCTGTCGCGCGGCGCGGACCGCGCCATCCTGACTTACCTGGGATCGATCAGCGCGCTGCGCTATGATGAGGTCAACCTCTCGCTGATCGCCCAAGCCCGCCACCTGCACCTGGGCAGCTATTTCCTGCTGGACAGCCTGAAACCCGACATCCCGGCGCTGTTCGAACAGGCGCGCGCCCACGGGTTGACCGTCTCTTTGGACACCAATTACGACCCGGCAGAACGCTGGAATGGCGGACTGCGGCAGGCATTACAACGGGCGGATATCTTCCTGCCCAACGAAAAGGAGGCTTGCGCCATCGCCGGGCTGCCGCAGGTCTGCGAGGCGCTGGAACGCCTGGCGCAAGACACGCCAGCCGTAGCAGTCAAAATGGGCGCGCAGGGCGCCATGGCGCGGTATGGAACAACGGTTGTGCAATCGCCTCCGCTGCCCATCACGGTGGTGGATACCGTCGGCGCAGGCGACACCTTCGACGCCGGATTCGTCTATGGTCACCTGGCAGGCTGGAGCCTGGAAAAAACCCTGCGCATGGGGGTGGTCTGCGGCTCGCTTTCCACCCGCCAGGCTGGGGGAATCGCCGGACAACCAACGCTGGAGGAGGCAATACAATACCTGTGAAACCCTTGAACGAAGTCATCCAATCCATCATCCGACTGCGCCGCGAAGGCACTAACCTGACCTTGCTGGCAGCCTGCCCAAATTCAGAAGCAGTGCTGGAAGCAGCCGTCAAGACCGCCGCCGAGAACCACGCTCCGATGCTCTTTGCCGCCACGCTCAACCAGGTGGACCTGGACGGCGGCTACACCGGCTGGACGCCTCAAATGTTCGTCGAGCGCATCCGGTTCTTCGCACAAAAGTACAGGTGCCAGGCGCCGCTCTATCCCTGCCTGGATCACGGCGGACCCTGGCTGAAGGACCGCGACACGCTGGAAAAGCTAACGCTGGAAGAGACCATGAGCAATGTGAAGCGCTCGCTGGAAGCCTGTTTAGAGGCGGGCTATGCGCTGCTGCACATCGACCCGACGGTTGACCGTTCCCTGCCCGCCGGCGAAACAGTGTCGCTGGCAGCGCTTGTCGAGCGCACGGTAACGCTCATCGCCCACGCCGAGCAGTTTCGCCGCCAGAGGGGCTTACCCGAGGTGGCTTACGAGGTGGGTTCGGAGGAGGTGCATGGCGGTCTGGTGAATTTCCAACATTTTCAGCGCTTCCTGAGGGCATTGCGCGCTGCGCTGGAGGCGCACAACCTGGAGAACGCCTGGCCTTGCTTCGTCGTCGCCCAGGTGGGAACCGACCTGCACACCACTTACTTCGATGCAGAGGCAGCGCGGCGCATCTTCCAGGAAGTCTCTCCGCTGGGATCGCTGGCAAAGGGACACTACACCGACTGGGTAGAGAATCCGCAGGATTACCCCGCCACGGGGATGGGTGGCGCTAACGTGGGACCTGAGTTCACCGCCGAGGAGTATCATGCGCTGCGCGACCTGGCGAGTAAAGAAGAAGCGCTTTGCAGGACGCACAGGGGAATCACCCCGTCTGGCTTCGTCGCCGCGCTGGAAAAGGCGGTGGTGGCTTCGGGGCGCTGGCAGAAATGGCTGCAGCCCGAAGAAAAGGGGAAGGATTTCAAAGCGCTGACCCCTGCACGACAAAGCTGGCTGCTGGAGACCGGCGCGCGCTACATCTGGACACAGCCAGAAGTGCTGGCAGCCCGCCAGGCGCTCTACCATAATTTGTCAGCCGTCATGCCTGATCCCAACCAATACGTGGTGGCGCGCATTGCCCGCCGCATGGACGCCTACGTGAACGCCTTTGGTCTGTTCGACGCGGCGGGATACTTCGCCGCATGAGCCTGTAGGACGGAGACACTGATGGTTCTGAAAATCGCCCTCATCATCCTGGCAGTCCTCTTGTTCGTGATTCTGGTGGCGCCCTTTTTGATACCCATCCCGCCGCTGGAAGGGACCGCCTCTCCTGAAGAACTGGCAGACGCCGACAGCCGCTTTTTTGATTTCAACGGGGTTAAGGTTCATTACAAGGTTATGGGACAGGGCGAGCCGGCTTTCATCCTGCTGCACGGCTTCGCCTCCAGCGTGTACTCCTGGCGGGAGGTGATGGCGCCGCTGGCGGAGTTGGGAACAGTGGTGGCTTTCGACCGGGTGGGATTTGGACTATCGGGGCGACCGCTGCGCTGGGAAGGAGCAAACCCGTACACTGCCGAGATGCAAACTGACCTGACGATGGCGCTGATGGACAGTCTGAGCATCCAGCGAGCCATCCTGGTGGGAAATTCCGCCGGGGGGACGCTGGCGGCTTACACGGCGCTGCGCTACCCAGAGCGCGTCCAGGCGCTGATCCTGGTGGATGCCGCCATTTACTCTGGAGGCGGATTTCCGGACTGGGTCATGCCGCTGCTCAAGACGCCGCAACTGCGCCGACTGGGTCCGCTAGTTTCGCGCCGGTTGTTGAGCAATGACGAGGAGCTGCTGGCATTGTCCTGGCACGACCCTTCCAAAGTGACGCCGGAGGTACTGGCAGGTTACCTCCGCTCCAGCAATGTCCATGACTGGGACAAGGGGTTATGGGAATTTACGCTGGCAAGCCGCAACCTCGAGCTGCCCGAACGGCTGACAGAGCTGCGCCTGCCTGTCCTGGTCATCACCGGCGATGACGACCGCATTGTGCCCACTGCCGAGTCCATCCAACTGGCGGAGGCGCTGCCCAACGCCCGCCTGGCGGTAATCCCAAATTGCGGGCACGTGCCCCAGGAGGAATGCCCACAGGAGTTCATGGCAGCAGTTCTTGAATTCGTCCAGGCGCAAGAACGCTAATTCGGCTCTTCACTCAGTCCGATACTTGCTCTTATCTCCTCCGTCGGCAATCCCCCTGAACGCTTAGAGAGAGCAGGCGCCCCGCTACGATAGCCCCAAATCTTCTGGGGCGACCTTGATTCCGGCAAAGTTGGCAAAGCTCAGATCGCGGAAGGGCAAGCCAAGCTTCTGGCGCAGGCGTTCGAACAAAACCGCATAACTTTCCAGGATGCGCTTCTCCCAGGGCAGCCCCAGACGCTGCGCAGCCGCCTGAATGCTCTCGCCGTCAGGGGCTTCGATCTCGGCAAAATTCCCCATCGGCAACTCGTCCAGCACGACCAGCGCACCCTCCAGCGCATAGGTGGTGCGATATTTTTCGTACATCCAAATCACCTGGTAACCCAGCGCTTCGAGCACCGCCCGCGCGGCGTCGAAATCGCTGACGGTAAATTCCAGTTCGACCCGCCGGCTGACACCCTGTTGGACGACGCCGGCGCCTTTATAGGTGAGGCGGGCTTCGTCATCCCGGCGCAGGCGGAGCACTTGCGAGGCGCGGCTCAAATCACCAGCAGGCGTGTCAAAGCGCAGGTTTACCTCGTGCTGGCGTGGGTGCGCCAGCCGGGCGCCCAGCGAAACCAGGCGCGCTTCCAGCCCAGGCAAATCTGTCAGGTAAAACTTGACCTCCAGTTCAGCGCCCGTCGCGCTCATACCACACTCAGCAGGGTTTCTTTCTGTTCCACCCGGTCGCCGGGCTTGACGCGGATGCGCGCCACGTTGCCTGCGCGTGGTGAACGCAGCTCATTCTGCATTTTCATCGATTCGAGCACCAACAGCACATCGCCTTTCTGCACCGGTTGCCCTACCTGCACCGGAACCGAAACGATTAAGCCCGGCATGGGCGCCTTGAGATGAAACTCATCGCTCTTCTGTGCGGCTGCTCCCAGCGCCGTGCGCAGGCGCATCTCGCGCTCATCTTCCACCAGGACCGAGAACATCCTGCCCCGAAACATCACCTGCCAGGCATCTTCATCCGAATAAACCAGGGCGTCGTAAGATTGCCCATCCACCACCAGCGAATAAACGGGCTGATTGCCCACCTGGATGAAGTCCACCTGATAAACAACGCCATCTACAACCACGCGGTGCTCGTCGAGAATTTCAACCTCATATTCTTTGCCATGAATAGTCGCAATGTACTTCATAATCACCTCTGCATGCGTTCCCAGCGCCCCAGCCATTTCCAGTTACTGGCATCCCGCTTGCTGCGCTGGATGACGTGAGTGGCGCGCTGAGTCTGCTGGTGAGCTACCAGGGCAGCAATGAGCGCTGCCAGTTCGGGTTGATCCTCGCCATCCTCCGCAGCAGCGCTGAGCGCTTCGAAACTCTTGAAACGCTCCTCAACGAAGCGGGTATCATACTGCCCGCCCATGAAACGATGCGAATCCATCAGCCGCTGGTGAAAGGGGATATTGGTGCGCACGCCAATGATCTTGTATTCTTCCAGGGCGCGGCGCATGCGCAGGATGGCAGCGCCGCGGGTCTCGCCCCACACTACAAGCTTCGAAATGAGCGAGTCGTAATAGGGCGAAACTTCAAAGCCGATGTACACGCCGGTATCCACCCGGATGCCCGGTCCGGTGGGCAGAAGCGTGTGAGTGATTCGCCCGGTCGAAGGGATGAAGTTGTTGTAGGGGTCTTCTGCGTTGATGCGGCATTCGATCGCCCAGCCATTGGGGTGAACCTGGTCTTGCGTATAGCGGAGCTGACGCCCGCGGGCAATGCGTATCTGCTCTTTAACGATGTCAATGCCGGTCACCAGCTCGGTCACCGGGTGTTCCACCTGCAAGCGGGTGTTCATTTCCAGGAAGTAATACTTCTTTTCCTTATCGACCAGGAACTCGATGGTGCCGGCGTTTTCGTAATGAACCGCCTGGGCGGCGCGCACCGCCACAGCGCCCAGCTCCTGGCGAAAGGCATCGTCATCGCCAATAAATGGCGAAGGGGCTTCTTCGAGCAGTTTTTGGTGTCGGCGTTGAATGGAGCATTCCCGCTCCAGGAGGTGGATGACGTTTCCCATGCCATCTGCCAAAATCTGCACTTCGATGTGACGGGCATCTTCGATCAACTTTTCCAGGTAAACATTGCCATCGCCAAAGGAGGCTTCGGCTTCCCGTCGGGCGGCTGTCAACAAAGCGGGCATCTCCTCCAGGCTGTTTACCTCCCGCATCCCCTTGCCGCCGCCGCCAGCGGTCGCTTTGATCAACAGCGGGAAACCAATCTGGGGCGCCAGGGCAAGCAGCTCATCATCCCGCAGCGCGCCCTCGCCCTCTGTGCCAGGAACCACCGGAATGCCCGCCCGGGCGACGGTCTGGCGGGCGACTGCCTTGTCGCCCATCGCCGCAATGGACGAAGGGCGAGGACCGATGAAGATCAATCCAGCCGCCATCGCCTGTTCAGCAAAATCGGCGCGCTCCGCCAGAAAACCGTAGCCAGGATGGATGGCGCCAGCGCCGGACTCAAGCGCCACTTTGATAATTTTATCCCCGCGCAGGTACGAGTCGCGCGCTGGGGCGGGACCCAGCCGGTATGCTTCATCGGCATACCGCACGTGCAATGCCTGGCGGTCGGCGTCGGAAAATACCGCCACGGTTTGCAACCCAAGCTCGCGGCAGGCGCGGATAATGCGCACAGCGATCTCACCACGGTTGGCAATCAACACCTTGTTGAACATGATCACCTCCTCTCAAAGCGGATTACAGCCGTGCTTCTTGGGCGGATTGGTATCACGCTTATTTGCCAGCATCTCCAGAGCGTTGATCAAGCGCGGGCGGGTCTCGCGTGGTTCGATGACATCATCGATGTAGCCTCGCGAAGCGGCGATGTAGGGATTGGCAAACTTCTCACGGTATTCTGCCACCAGCTCGCTGCGGCGCTGATCGGGGTCTTCAGCCTGCGCCAGCTCTTTGCGGAAGATAATATTCACAGCGCCTTCAGGTCCCATCACGGCAATCTCAGCCGTCGGCCAGGCGAAGTTAACGTCACCCCGGATGTGCTTGCTGCTCATCACATCATAAGCGCCGCCATAAGCCTTGCGGGTGACCACGGTCAACTTGGGGACGGTGGCTTCGCAATAGGCGTAGAGCAGCTTGGCTCCCGCCCGGATGATGCCGCCATGCTCCTGGTCCAGCCCGGGCATGAAGCCGGGCACATCGACAAACGTGACCAGCGGGATGTTGAAGGCATCGCAAAAGCGGACAAAACGGGCGGCTTTCTCCGACGCCTTGATGTCCAAGACCCCTGCCAACACTACCGGCTGGTTCGCCACAATGCCCACGCTGTGCCCTCCCAGGCGTGCAAATCCGATGACGATATTCGGCGCATAGGCTTCCTGAATTTCGAAGAACTCGCTGTCATCGACGACTCGATGGACTACCTCTTTGATGTCATACGGTTTACTGGCATCCTCCGGAATGATCGTATCCAGGGATTCATCCATGCGCAGGGGCTCATCCTCGGTGGGGAGAAACGGAGGATCTTCCATGTTGTTTTGAGGCATATAGGAAAGCAGCTTACGCAGCAGGTAGAGAGCATCTGCTTCGGAATCGGCAGCCAGGTGACTGACGCCGGATATTTCTGAGTGAACATCCGCGCCGCCCAGCTCTTCGAAGGACACCTCTTGATGGGTTACCGCTTTGACCACCTCGGGACCGGTGATGAACATGTAAGAGGAGTTCCGCACCATGATGATGAAATCGGTCAAGGCAGGCGAATAGACCGCCCCTCCGGCACAGGGACCCATGATGACGCTGATTTGGGGAATCACCCCCGAAAGCAGGGTGTTGCGCAGGAAGATGTTGGCATACCCGCCCAGCGACACCACGCCTTCCTGGATGCGCGCCCCGCCGGAGTCATTCAACCCAATGACCGGCGCGCCGTTCTTGAGCGCCATATCCATGATCTTGCAGATTTTTTCGGAGTGGACTTCGCCCAGGCTGCCCCCAAACACGGTAAAATCCTGCGAAAAGATGTACACCAGCCTGCCACCTACGGTGCCCCAGCCAGTAACGACGCTATCGGACAGGTATTTTTGCTCATCGAGACCAAAATCGCTGGTACGGTGAAGTACGAAGGCATCCACCTCCCGAAAGGAGCCTTTGTCCAACAACAGGTCAATGCGCTCCCGCGCCGTCAGCTTGCCCCGCTTGTGCTGGGCTTCGATTCGCTCGACGCCGCCTCCCAGACGGCTGCGACTCTTCATCTCGCGCAAACGTTGAATTTCAGAACGTTGACTCATGTGGATTCTCCATAATAAACTTTGGTTTTCATTCGAGAAAAGACCCAAAAGATGAACACCAGTAAGAAGATATTCAACCCGCCTGAAAACACCCAAAATGGGGGAAGGGCGGTTCCTGAGCCATCTGGCAGCGTCAGCCTGGGCTGCAGGAGTAACCGTTCCAGCCACAGGTTCGCCGTGTAGATGAGCGCCGCGCGGCGGGTAAAATACGGCGCCCAGCTTTTCCTGCGCCACAAGCCAAACACGGCAATCCCGCCCGCCCACGCCCAAATCAATCCCATCGTCGCCAGGTAGAGGGGCGAGGCGCCCGGCAGCCCGGCGAGGAACTCCCACTGCTGCACGGCTAAAATCAACCGAGCCAGACTCAAACATGCAATCATTAACACTCCCAGGGTAATCAACGTTACGCCCAGGGGTCGCCTGGAAGGCAAGGGCGCGCCGGACGCTGATGGCTTCATCCGCGCTTCCTCATAACGGCTGGCGGGCTGACCGTTGACAGGCTGCCCGAGCGCCAACCCTGTGCCAGCGCAGCCAAAAAGAGAAGATATCGCGGACGGTGAGCAGGAGCAGCTTCAACTTTGCGCCGGTAGCTTTGCCCTGGGTGCGGGGGGCGTAACGAATCTCTACCTCCTTCAAGCGATACCCTAGCGTATGGGCTTTGATCAGGACTTCTGCCAGGAAGAAGGCGCTGCGCCAGTATTCGATCTCCAAAGCGCGCAACATCTCCAGGCGATACAGGGTGATATATTGAAACTGGCTCAGGCGCACCCCAAACAAACTGCGGATGAGCGCTATGTTGGCGAAGTGAACAGCTTTACGTAGCAAATTATAATCGCTGAAGTCCGAGCGCAAGCCCACAACGGCATCCACCTCATCGAGAGACTCGAAGTAACATCGTAATGCATCCGGGTCAAGCGCCAGGTCAGCAGGAATCAGAATCAGCCACACGCCGCGGGCATGTCTGATGGCAGTTTTGAAAGCGCCGCCAATGCCCAGGTTCTCTGCATGACGAATCAGCCGCACGCGCGCCTCCCGGCTGGCAATGCGCTCTGCCAGCAAATCGGTGCCATCCTGGCTGGCATCATCCACCACCAGGATTTCCACCGGCAGGTTCAACTCATCCATCTTCGCCAGAATCACCTGCACGCAACGCGCCAGGTTTTGTACCTCATTATAAGCCGGGACGAAGACGGTCACCCAGGGAGCAGGGCTGGTTTCCATCACGGCAGCAGGGTAATCTCCTTGATGTGAATGTTGGCGGTTTCACCGGTCGCCCGGTTCAGGATTTCGAAACGAATCCTGGCAGGACTCAGCGGGCGCTCGAATGAGATGCGCATCATCGGATCGATATCCGTGCCATTCAACGTTGCCACATAGCGGATTGGGGCGCCTTGCACATCCTCATACAAATCTACCGTCAGGGTGATATCTGCCACGCCAAAATCTGCCTCAATGCCCGAAAACGCCAGGGGTTTTTCCAGGTACATCTCAAGGATGAAGGGGTTGGCTTCCAAGCCGCGCATCAGTGAAAAGTGATCCCCATCGAACATGTTCTTTGGTTCGCCCATGTCGATCTGGGAGTACTGCAACTGGACGACCTGTCCAAAGAGTTCGACCTGGCTGCTCAGCAATTGCTTACGGGCTTCCTTTTCTGCCGCAAAGATCAGGTCAGCCTGTTCACTGTAAGCCAGCCGGACAAACAAGAACCCTGGCGAGCCATCTGGATAGTAGAGCACTTTATCCGTGACCACCTGGGTGAACTTGGGGCTGGCGAGGGCTTTCTCATATTCCGTGGCGGTCATGACGAAGACTTCATTTCCTTGAAGCGGCAAACGCTTGAAGAGGTAACCTTCGATGCTATCCATGCGCATTCGCTGCCGCTGCTCGGAGCTGAAATAGAATTCCAGAAAACGGTCGGTAGCGTTTGCCCAATTGGGCGAGATCAGCAATTGAGCATCCGGATGTTGCGCCAGGTATTCGGGAATGGCTTCTTCGAACAATTGCCTGGCGCCATACTGCATCCCATAAAGCCCGTAATCTCGGAACCATAAGGGGCTTTGGGTCAGGACGTTCTGCAGCAGTGCAAGGCTTGCCAGGGTGAAAACCAGGAATGTCCCCAGGGCAACGCCGCGGTAGGACAGGCGCCGGACCAACTTTTGCAGCAGCCATTCCAAGCCCAGCACACCCATCAGGCTGGCAGGGACGACGAACGCCAGCAGCCGCGGAATGCCGATATCCAGCAAGGCTGCGCCTGCCGGCGTGACGATTGCCGCAATGAGTATCGTGCGGTAAGCAGGAGACCTGAAATAGCGCAGGCATAACGCCAGCCCGATCAAGACCAACGGCAACGCTTCCACACGGATGTGTCCCATGGTGGGCATGCGGTGGCGGGGCAAATCCTGCCCATTTGGGAAGAACCAGTACTGGGGACTCAAACCATAGAACAGCTTTTGTGAGTAGATGGATAACTTTTCAGTGAGAGTCAGAGGAGTAAACCAGTAAGAGTTGACTGCTCGCAGGTGAGTGCCCAAGGCTTCGGGCTGGTTGAGGCGGAAAACGATAAACGGCAGCGCCAGGAAAGCAGCCACTGCCAACCCGCCGATGAGGGTGCGCCATTGGCGCAGGTGATAAGGGAAATCTGAAACCAGCAGCAGAAGCGCCGCCGCTGCCATAATGACCTGGGCGTTGGAATAGGTATAGAAAGTCAACGCTCCAAAGACCAGCGCCGGGTAGATAAAACGCGGCGACCGGGTACGGTATAGCAGATAGAAGTAGAGGAAGCCGCTGTAAAAAGCAGTGGTCATCACCGTTTCGAAGGCGGTGCGGGAGTGCAGCAGCCAGGCTGGCGTGACCGTCAACAGCATTGCGCCCAGCCACCAAAAGCGCTGTTTGAAAACGTCTCTCAGTGTCAAGCCAACGAAGATGCAAGCCATCAGGCTGACCAGGGCGGATGTCGCTCGCGTGACAAAAATCGAAGTTCCAAACAAGGTGTTGGTCAAGGCATGAACATACATCGAAATAAGCGGCGTCCAGCGCGACCCGGCAGCTTCGACATAGACCGGGAACAGGATGCCCAGCCGGTCACGGAAACCCTCGGCAATCAACTGGCGGGCGTAGAGGGTCTGAACCGCCTCATCTGCCATAAAGTAAATTGGGAAATCCACCAGGCGGAAAAGGCGCGTAAAAAGGTAAACTGCCAGGCTGCCGGCAAACAGCCAGCTCTCAAGCGACAAGCGCGCCTGTAAAGCATTCAATAAGTCCAGGGTTGCCCAGAGCCAGCGGAGGGCGGCAGCAGATAAACGGCTTGCTGGCGCCTGAATCTCGACGAGCAGGTGAACGCGGTGTCCATCCTTCAGGTCAAGTGGCGTATCGGGATAGAGCGCGCCGTTGCGGTACTCTGCTTCGGTTGACCGCCGCAGACTGGCGCCCTGCCAGCGTGACCTTAGAGCGCCCAGGCGCCAGGACAAATCCTTGAACCAAGCCGGCAAGGAGCGCCATTTCAGCCACACCATCAACCAGAAAGGACGTAAATCAACAATGACGATGAAGATGACCATGCCCAACGCCGCCAGGCTGATCAATAAGCCCACATAAAAAGGCGCCGGGCGAAAGGAAAATTCATACTTGTGCACGCCCGGCAGCATGTCCACCGCCAGGAAGCCATCCAGGTTGTTCAATGCGTATGCCTTCCCGTCGACGCGCGCCTGCCAGCCAGGGTATTCGGTAGTCAGGACAACCAGTCGTTCCCCGGCGGCGCCCGAGGCGATCACCTCCAACGTGTTAGGACCGGTCGTAATCCAGGGCTGTTGAAAGACATCCTCCCGGCGTAACTCGCCTGGCTGGTTTTCCTGTTTCAAAGTCGATTCACTGACCGAGAACACGAAAGGCAGGCTGTGCGGCAGCCAGAAAACGTTGAAACCCTCGATTTGCTGCACCAGTTGCGGGTCGGGGTATTCAGGCGGCGGCTGATCGGCGCGCTGCAGCACGTAATTGGGATAAGCGCGCACCGGGCGCTGCCCCGCAACCGACTCAAAACGATGAACATCGGCAAAATGGTACCAGGCGTCAATGAAACGCAACTGATTGGCAACCAACTCAAAATGCCCGGTATTGTTCGGATTGAGGCGTACATAGACATCCGACGGGTCGCGCTGGCGCAGCCAGGCAGCAGCCCGAAAGAGCGCCTGGTCGCTTGGGGAGGTGCGCAGATAGGGGCGGTTCGTGGCAAACAGGTCCATCACTGCAATCACCATGAATGCCCCCAGGAAGAATAAGCCCGCCCGCACTAAAGATACGCGCACCGATTCCGCCACATCCCTTGCTTGAAAACGAATCAAGCCCGCCAATAGCCTCCAGGCGGCGTCCAGGCTCAGCCCTGCTAAGAGGATAACAGCAAAGCTGCCAAAGATCAGGACGCGCAGCAAGTGGCGGAATTGCAGTAAAAAAGGAGTTCTCAGAAAAAGATCACGCCAGGGCATGTTGTCGAGGCTAATCCACAACATCACCCACCCGCAAACTAACAACAAGAAAAGAATCATACGCCTGGCGCCCTGCTTGAAAGCCAGCGGTAAAAGCAGGCAAGCGAGGAAGGGCAACAAACCAATGTAGGCGTAAAATTCCTCTGGCGCCGGCAGGGACTGAAACGCGTCAGGGCGCGTCGGGTCTTTAGATGTATAGTCCAGCCAAATTTGGCGCGGCGTCTGCACGCCAGCCAGGTCCATGGATTTGCCCAGGCGCGGGAAGAACTGCGCCAGCGGCAGCATCTGCACCGCCGCCAATCCCAACGCCAGCAACCCCACCAACAGCAAGGCAATCGCCCTCGAGCGGTCAACCGTCACAAAGGGCTTGCGCCGCCGAATGCCCACCAGCATCGCCAACGTGAACAGCCCAACGACGATGACCATGTAGAAGGGATAATATACGTTGCCGCTGAAAAACAGCAAAGCCAACGGCATGGCTGCCAGGGCAATGTACAACCGGCGGGGCGACCTGAACAATACAACCAGGCTGAGAATCACCCAGGGGATCCAGGCTGCGCCCAATACAAAGAGGTATTGTCCCTGGAAAAAGCGCGCCGCTGGCTGCCCGGCAAAGGCATACATCAGCGCGACCCAAAGGCGCACCGCCAGGCTCATTCCCAAAAGCCGTCCCAGCAGCCACATCCCCAAGGCGCCGGCAAGGAAGCTCAAGAAGAGCGCTATTTTGAAACCATCTTGCACCCCCCAGAAATACACCGGAAAAAACACCAGAGGATTGTAACTGTGCAGCATCGGGTCAGCAGCAAAGGGCAACCCCGTGCGCAGCCAGGGATTCCACAGCGGGAAACGGTGGTATGTTTTCAAGGCATTGATCAGCGCCTGATCCAATACCTGGAACACCTCCGATTCATTTCCGGGCAGGCGGTTGCCGGATCCTAAATCCAGGAACACCGCACAATATGCCCAAACCGCCAGGATGATCAGAAGAACCTCCAGGACAGTTTGCCAACCAGAAAAAAGACCGCGGTTATCCCGCGCCAAAGCTGCCTGGTTTTGACCTGCTTCGCTAAGCAACGAAGGCATCGATTCGGACATTACACGTGTCAATCACCTTACGATCAAAAATGTGGGCAAAGCTAATGGGGGATTATAGCATGGCTTGGCAGGCGCTTCTCGGTATCAATCGAAGAACATGACAACTCTCTGACGCGGGTATAATAATGTCATGACCGACCTGATAACGCCTGAATTATTTCAACACCTGGTTCACCTGGCTGCTCTGGAACTCGACGCTGACGAGGCTGAATACCTGCGCCGGGAGCTCAATAATCAACTGAAAGCCATCCACGATCTGGAAGCCATCCCCATCGATCCCAACACCCCGATTACGTCGCATGGCGTGCCTTACACGCCTGAGATCACCCCGCCGATTCGACCTGATGAATGGCAGCCTGACCCTGCCGCCCCGGATATTTTGGCAAAGTCCCCTGAACATGATGGGGGGTACATTATCGTTCCGGATATTCCCCATACCGAGTTATGAAGAGCGACAAGGGAAGCACCATGGAACTTTGCGATCTCCCCGCTACTCAAATTGCTGACATGGTCAGGCGCAAGGAAATCTCTGCCAGTGAGGTGCTGGAATCGACTTTGAAGCGCATTCGGGCAGTAGATGGGCGACCAGGCAGCCTGGATCCCGGCGAACCTGATCCGGATGATGACAAGCGAGTGCATGCTTTCATCACCCTGACGGCAGAGCGCGCTCGAGAGCAAGCCAGGGCAATTGACCACAGCCTCGCCGAAGGCGATGATCCTGGACCGCTGGCTGGCGTACCGTTCACCGTCAAAGATATCTTTTGCGTCCAGGGCACGCCGTCCACGGCTGGCTCTCGCATCCTGGCAAATTTCATCTCACCCTATACCGCAACCCCGGTGAAGCGCATGGAAGCCGCCGGAGGCATAATGTTGGGAAAGGTGAACCTGGATGAATTCACATACGGCTCATCCAACGAATCTTCAGCCTTCCGACCCACGCCGCGCAATCCCTGGGATACCAGCCGGGTGCCAGGAGGGTCTTCAGGCGGAAGCGCCGCAGCCGTTGCTGTGGGCGAAGGGGCGCTATCACTCGGGACAGATACCGCTGGCTCGATTCGGCAACCGGCTGCCTTCTGCGGCGTGGTGGGCGTGAAGCCCACTTATGGACGGGTTTCACGATATGGCTTGATCGCCTTTGGTTCATCGCTAGACTGCCCCGGACCCCTGGCGCGCAACATCAGCGATGCCGCCTTAATGTTGAGCGTCATTGCCGGAGCAGATGTGCGCGATAGCACAGCCGCCAATCTGCCGGCGCCAGATTACACCAACGGTTTGGAACAAAGCATCCGTGGATGGCGAGTGGGATTATCCCCCGATTACTTCCGCATTACCTACCTGGACGCGGTGACAGGCGAACTGCATCAGCAGCCTGTCCCCCAGGAGATAGAACATGCCGTCTTGCGCGTGGCGGGTCGGCTGGCTGAAATGGGCGCCGATATCGTCGATAACGTGCCAATGCCGCACACCCGTTATGGTATCCCGGCTTACTTCGTGATCTCGCGGGTCGAAGCAGCTTCGAACCTCCACCGCTATGACGGCGTCAAATATGGCTATCGGACCAAAGAGAAGGTCAGGGAACTGTCTGAGCTTTACCGTAAGACGCGTGGGCAGGGCTTTGGTCTACAGCCCAAGCTGCGTATTTTGATGGGGATGTACGTTTCGGCAGCGCAATACAGCGAGCAATATTACAACCGCGCCCTGCGCGTGCGCACCTTGATTCGCCAGGATTTCGAACAAATCTTCGATTCACAGGGCAAATACCGCCTGCAGGCGCTGCTGACGCCTACCACCCCGACCACAGCTTTTGCCATGGGAGATGTGTACGGCGACTCGGTGTTGATGCAGTACGCTGATCAGTTGACCGTACCCGCCAATCATGCCGGCGTGCCGGGGATTTCGTTCCCGGCGGGATTTGACGAAGCCGGGCTGCCGATTGGGGTTCAACTGCTGGGACCCGATTTTTCCGAAGCCAGCCTGCTGCGCCTGGGGAAAGCCTTCGAACTGGCTACCCAAAACGATGCCTGGAGGCAAAGAAAGCCCCCCTTGTTACAAACCGGTTAGAAGGAGAGCATGAAAGTCACCTCAGCGCAAATCCTGGCTCAGCTCCAATCACTGGCAAATCCGGCAAATGTTGCCGGAATGGCGCGTTATGGAATCAATACCCACAATACCCTGGGCATTTCTGTGTGGCAATTACGCCGCCTGGCAAAGGCGTATGGCAAGAACCATCCGTTAGCCTGTGAACTGTGGGCATCGGGTATCCACGAGGCGCGCCTGCTGGCGGCTTTTATGGAAGACCCGGCGCTGGTTGATGAAGCCCAAATGGAAAGCTGGGCAGCAGATTTCGACTCGTGGGATGTGTGCGATCAGGTTTGCAGCCATTTGTTCGACCGCACCCCCTACGCCTACCAGAAAGCGTTTACCTGGAGCGAAAGAGAAGAAGAATTTGTGAAACGAGCCGGCTTTGTTTTAATGGCATCGCTGGCGGTGCATGATAAAAAGGCAAGCGACCAAACTCTGGAACAGTTCTTCCCGGCGATTCAGCGCGCAGCTACAGATGATAGGAATTTCGTCAAGAAAGCTGTGAACTGGGCGCTGAGGAATCTTGGCAAGCGCAACTCCAGGTTGAACCAGGCAGCAATTGCTGCCGCGCAGGCAATCGCCCAAATCGATTCCAGGGCAGCGCGGTGGATAGCCAGGGACGCTCTGCGCGAATTAACCTCGAACGCCGTCCAGAAAAGGCTTGCAAAGATGTCCGCTACAGCAAATAACCCTCCTGGAGAGCGTAAAGAATCGGTCAACTTGGATTATAATTAATGTGGAATTTAATAACTTCATGACGAGACCATGAAGACGACTTTCTTTGTGCCATCATTTACAGGGAGTAAACAGGGTGGATAACCAGAACACCCAGATCACACCAATCGAAGAGCCCAAAGGCGCATCCCGCTCACTCAAGGGATGGCTGGGCAAGATTCGAATTTATGGGCTGCGTGATGAACTCATCCTGCCTTACCTGCTGCTCACCATCTTGCTGGCAGTTATCGGCACTTTCATTGTGATTCGCCTGGTCGCCTCTGACCGCAACGAGCGCTTTACCAATCAGCTATACAATTCCAGCCGCACGGCGGCAGACATCATCCGCCAGCAAGAGAACACCAACTTGAGGAACTTGCGCTTCCTGCTCAGCTCGACCACCCTGGCAGAGATGGTCGAAAACAGGGATGTGGAACAATTGAAAAGCCTGGGAAGCATCCTGAAAGCCTACGAAAGCGAATTCATCTCCGTCGTAGACCGCAACGGACAAGAGATCATCACGATTGAATTGCCACCAGGGACAAATCAGCCCATCATGTCGCTCAGTTCCCAAAACTTCAGGGATTTCGACCCGGTTGTCAAGATCTTCTCCAGCGCCGAAGGAAAGACTGAAAAGCACGTCGGCTTGATTCGCACCAAGACGGAAACCGTGCTGGTCACCAGCGCAGCCGTGCGCGGCGCTGCGGGCGACATCAAGGGCGTTCTGCTCGTCGGCACGTACGTGAACAGCCTGTTGACCACCATCAAAGAACAAACCCTGGTCAATCACGTCATGCTTCTCGACGAGAACTACGAGATCATCTCGCAAATCATCCCGGAAATCAGCGTCAGCAGTGGAGGAGAAGCAACGCTTGCAGCCTCGCCCGAATTGGAGAACCTGCTCCAGTCTTTGAAAACCCAAGGGCTGGATGCCGCTGGCGATGTCAAGAAAAACTTGCGCTCCTACGACATCAATCAACGCTCCTTCACCATTTACTACAGCGAATTCAACATCCGCGAAGAAGTCAAGGGATGGCTGGGGCTCAGCCTGTCAGATGACTACCAGACCAGCGCCATCACTACCAGTCGGCTTGCCATGGTGCTCCTGTTTTCGATTGGAACCCTGGCGGTGATCATCATTGGATACCTGCTGGCGCAAAGTATTGCTCGCCCGATCTTGAAATTACGTGATCTTTCGAAGGAAGTGGCAGGCGGCAACCTGAATCAGCGCATCAACATCAAGCGTTCAGATGAAATCGGCGAGCTGGCTGAAGCCTTCGACCAGATGACCCAGCAATTGCGGGAACGCACGGAGGAAGCAGCCCGGTTATTCGAGCTGACTATCCAGCGGAATAAAGAACTGACCCAAATCAACGCCAAATTGCAATCGATGCAGCTTCAACTCATTCAAGCTGAGAAATTAGCTGCCGTGGGGCAACTGACCGCCGGCATCGTCCATGACGTGAAGAATCCTCTGGCGGTTGTCAAGGGGCTTTCGGAAGTGCTGCTGGGCAACGATCTCACCGATGAAGAACGCCAGCAATTGAAAGTGATTCATGAAAGCGCCGTCAAAGCCAACAATATCGTCACTGACCTGCTCAAGTTCGCCCGCCAGTCAACCCCCGAAAAGAAGTTCCAGGATCTGCGCGAGACGGTGGAAGCCTCGCTGCGCCTCACGGCTTACCTTTCCCGCAAAGCCAATGTGGAGGTCATTAAAGACCTGCCGGATCGGGCGGTGATGATGTGGTACGACTCGCAGCAGCTCGAACAAGTGTTTATCAACATCATCACCAATGCCATCCAGGCAATGCCTGACAAAGGAACGCTGCGCGTGTCCATGCGGCGCATTGACCATACCGTTGCCATTTCTTTCCAGGATACTGGCATTGGGATTCCTGCCGAGAATCTCAACCGCATTTTCGACCCATTCTTTACCACCAAGCCTGAGGGACAGGGGACCGGGCTGGGGCTATCCGTCAGCTACGGCATCGTATCGAACCACAACGGTCATATCCAGGTGGAAAGTAAAGTTGGGGAGGGGTCGACCTTCACGGTCATCTTGCCGATCGATCAATCGCCATCCCCGCAGGGAGTGATATAAGTGGACAAAGAGAGAATTCTGGTCGTTGATGACGATCCGGATGTGTTATTCATGATCGTCGTTTCCCTCCGGCAAAAGGGATACATCGTCGAAGAAGCCGCCAATGGGTTGGAAGCTATGGAAAAGCTGCGCACCCAGGAGCCATTCTCTGTCATGCTGACTGACCTGATGATGCCGGGGATGAACGGCTTAGCATTGCTGCGCGAGTCTCATAAAATCGACCCCCTGCTCGAAGTGGTCATGGTGACTGCTGTCGGCACGCTGGAGACCGCCATTGCCGCCTTGCGTGAGGATGGCGCTTTCGACTATATCCTGAAGCCATTCGAGTCGCTCAACCAATTGGCAGTGGTCGTTGAACGGGCGCTGGCTCACCGTCGGCTGGTCATTGAGCAGCAAGCGCTCCAAGCCCGGATTCAATCTGAAGCAGAATGGTTACGCACGCTGATTGCCAACACCGGAGACGCTATCCTGGCAGCCGACGCCAGCGGCACCATCACCATTGCCAACCCGGCGGCAGTGCGGCTCCTGAAAAGCGACGACCTGCAAGGGAAAAGCGTGGATGAAGGCTTGCCGATGGCGCTATCGAAAATCGTCAACAACTGGCAGGCAGTCAGCAAGCACCTGCCGGCGATCATTGAGACCACCTGGGCAGACGGCACCATCCTGCTGGTGAATCTGACGCCGGTGACTGGCGAAGACCACTCCTGGCAGGGCTGGGTGATGGTGCTTAGCGACATTACTCACTTCAGACGGTTGGATGAAATGCGCACGAAGATGCTGGCGGAATCCGCCCGCAATATGCAGCTCCCCATGGCGCAGGCGATCAACGACCTGATCGAGTTGAGCACCCTTTCAGCTCAGGATTCCCGCCTGAGCAGCCTCGCATACCGCCTGACTAGGGTTTTTGACCGCATTCAAAACTGGCTGGACAGCCTGGCAGCGCAAGGGCAAATGGGCAGCGCTCCCCAAACCAAGGTCGAAGCGCTGGATATCCGTAAATTGTTGGAAGAAATCAACCACGGACCCAGCCCGCTCAAAGACCTGCAGGTTAAGATCAACTTGAACATCGAGCCTGACGTCAGGCGGGCGCGCGGCGACGAAAACCTGCTGCGTCAAACGCTGATCGAGCTTATCCAGCGCGCCGAACAACGCAGCCCGGCAGGCAGCCCGATTGACCTTCACGCTTACCTGAAAGCTAACCAGGTATGGATCGAGGTCAAAGATGCCGGACCGGCGGTCAGCCTGGAAGACATTCCGCACCTTTTTGAGCAATCTTTCGTCGGTTCACAACCGAATGAAACCGGTTTTGGATTGGCAATGGTGAAAACAACACTCGACCAGATGGGAGGGCAGGTTTGGGTCAGCGGACAGGAACCCCTGGGCAGCGTGATTTCGATTTGCCTGCCCCTTCCCTGAGCAGCAGTAGAATGTGAGAAGGACCTGACATGCTTCCAACGAGCGGACAGAAATGGCTGGGACAATCTCTCAATGAAGATGACCGTTCATCCCAATTGAGAGACCTGTCGCGGGGCGCAGTCCTGGTCTTTCTGGTATTCATCCTGCTGTTTGCTTGCGGCTGGACCGCCACGCTGGGAATCAACCCTCCTCCACCCCGCAACATTCGCTCCAACATCCAGGTGGATTACAGTGAAGAAGAAATCCAGGCTTCTTTACCCATCAGCCTGACGGTCTATTTAGGGCAAATCGAGGAAGAAGAACCCGATGTTGTCGAGGAGCCGATTCTGGGCACGGTGTGGCTGACGCCGGAGCCGGCGGTCATCCCCAACCAGACGGCAACCGCCGTCAGCCAGCTTATCCCGACCGATACAGAAACGGCGGCAACGCCTGTTTTGCCGTCGGCGACAGCCAGCCAGGTCGCCGTAATCACAGAGCCGTCAGTCCAGGAGACAACCCCGCCGCCGACTCAGACGGCAACTCCCGAGCCAACCCAAACACCTACGCTCACCGCCTCGTCAACACAAACGCCTTCCAGGACTCCCACCGCCACCCAGCCAGCCACGGCGACTGCCACGCGGACGGCGACGCAATTCATCCCGCCGCCAACGAACACGCCTACCAACCCGCCTCCACCTCCGCCGACGCTTACTCGAACTGCTACCGTTACGGCAACCGCCTCCGGGACGGCAACATCCACGCGCACGAGCACGCCATCCACTACTCCCAGCGCAACAGCTTCTGCCACAGTGACGCCCACCCGCACAAACACCCCTTCCACCACGCCTACGGCAACCACTACCCTTACGGCGACTTGGACGCCGACCTCCAGCCTGACGCCCACTGCCAGTTTGACCCCGACAGCCAGCCTGACGCCGACCCCCAGCCGAACGCCAACCACGACGCCAATCATCACCATCCCGCCGCCGCCGCTGGGCGATCCGGATGGGGTACCTTTAGAAATCCCTTGCCTCACCGGCACAATACTCGATCTGGGCGTATCGACTTCTCACAGCACCCTGGTCTTCTTTGAGGTCATGGGAGGTCCCGATTTCATCTACCTGGATTGGGTTACCTTCGCCGTCAACAATACCGGTACGGACCCTTGGAACCAGGTATTCTATTGGGGAGATGATACTACTGCCAACAATGGTTCGATCCCCGACAGCTTTGCCACCGATGGCGACGGCGAATTAGACAACGAGCTGATTCCCACTTCCTACCTGTATGGTACGCCTCCTTACCAGACTGGCATCCTGATCACCATCCCACCTGCCTTCCGACCTTACCGTTATGTGCTGATCAGCGCGCCAGTCAGCTGCGGCGATCCTGCTGAGATTGACGCCATCCAAACCTTACCGTAGATGATCTATGCCCGAATACGAAGCGATCATAGGACTGGAAACCCATATCCAGCTCAATACCACCACGAAGATTTTTTGCGCCTGCAAAGCCGATTCGTGGTTTGACCCCCCGAACACTAATATCTGCCCGGTCTGCACCGGGCTGCCAGGTGTGCTGCCGGTCCTGAACAAAGCTGCTGTCGAAAAAGCTGTGCTGCTGGCAGCCGCCATGCACGCCGAAATTCAGCCGGTTTCCTATTTCGACCGCAAGAACTACTTCTATCCCGACCTGCCGAAGGGCTATCAAATTTCCCAATACGATCAACCGCTGGCGCGCGGCGGCTACCTGGACCTGCCCATGCCCTCCGGCGAGGTGCGGCGCGTGCGCATTCACAAGCTGCACATCGAGGAAGACGCCGGGAAAACCAAGAATGAACACGGCGTCCGGCTAATCGATTTCAACCGCTGCGGCGTGCCGCTGGTGGAGATGGTCACCGGACCTGACCTGCGCTCGGCAGAGGAGGCTGCCCAATACCTCACCCGCCTGCGCCAACTGCTGCGTTGGTTGAACGTCTCAGAAGCCGACATGGAAAAAGCACACTTGCGTTGCGATGCCAATGTCTCCATCCGACCTAAAGGCGCAGATTACCTGAATCCCAAGACCGAAATCAAGAATGTCAATTCAATCGTGGCTGTGCGGGACGCCATTCAAAAGGAAATCGAGCGCCAGATACGCGAGGTAGAAGCCGGCAACCGCATCGAAGCCTGGACGCTGGAATGGGATGAGGAGGCAGGGGTGCTGCGGAAGATGCGCTCGAAAGAGACCGAAGCCGACTATCGCTACTTCCGTGAGCCTGACCTGCTGCCCATCCGGCTGGATGAAGCCTGGAAATCTGCCATCCTGGCGCAGCTACCTGAATTGCCCCTGGAACGCCGGCAGCGCTTTATCGAAGCGTATGGCTTGCCTGCCTACGACGCCGATATCCTGACCGGAGAACGCAGCCTATCGGAGTATTTCGAAGCCGCTGTCAAAGCTTATGCTGGCGATCCCAAGCGGGTTTCAAACTGGCTGATGAACGAAGTGCTGCGCATGATCAACGAAAAGGGAGTGTTTGCCAGCCAGTTGCGCCTGACGCCCCCCTACCTGGCAGAAATCATCCACCTGGTCGATCAGGGCATTGTGAACACTTCGACGGGTAAATCGCTGCTCGAGAAGGTCGAAGCGACCGGCAAGTCGCCCTCCGAAATTGTCCAGGAAGAGGGTCTGGCAAAGGTCAGCGACCAGGAAGCCATCCGCACCGCCTGCGCTGAAGTGCTGGCAGAAAGCCCCGAACAGGTCGCTGCCTACCACAAGGGGAAGGTCACACTCATGGGCTGGTTCGTTGGGCAGGTAATGAAGAAAACGCGCGGCAAAGCTGATCCACAGATTGCGCGCAATCTCTTAGAAGAGCTCCTCGCCAAGTAAATGAGCAAAAAGAGCTTCTACCTCGTAACGCTTGGCTGCGCCAAGAACACAGTTGATTCAGAGTCAATGGCGCAGCTCCTGGTAAACGGCGGTTACCGCCTGACTGCCGACCCGGCAAAAGCTGGCGTTCTTATAGTTAATACCTGCGGCTTCATCGAACCTGCCAGGGAAGAAGCCTATCGTATGTTGACAGAGCTGGCAGCCCAGAAGCGTCCTGGGCAATTATTGGTCGCCGCCGGATGCCTGACCCAGCGGTATGGGCAGGAGGTGGTGCGCCGGGTGCCTGGAATCGACGGCATCCTGGGGACGCGGCGCTGGATGGACATTTTGGACGTCGTCGAGACGCTACGGCGCGTTAAGCACCCCGAACCGCTCTATCACCTGCCGGATGCGCCTACGATCGGTAAGGATGACCGTGGGGCGCTGCGCGTAGCAGTACAGGGCGCCAGCGCCTATGTGAAGATTGCTGATGGTTGCCGCCGACCCTGCGCCTTTTGCGCCATTCCGCTGATCAAGGGAACTGCCGTCAGCCGCCCCATGGAAGCCATCCTGGCTGAAGCCCGCCTGCTCCAGGCGCAGGGCATCCGCGAAATCATCCTCATCGCCCAGGATACCACCGATTACGGTCATGATCTGGGCATCAAAGACGGGCTGGCAAAGCTGCTGGAGCGCCTGACAGTCGAAACGCCGGATATCGACTGGATTCGCATCCTGTATGCTTATCCGGGATACGTGACCGACCGCTTGATCGAGGTCATGGCTGCTAAGCCGCAGATTTTGCACTACCTGGACATGCCCTTGCAACATGCCCACCCTGCCACGCTGCGGCGCATGCGCCGCCCCGCCAATATCGACTGGGTACACCGCACGCTGGAAAAGATGCGCCTTGCCATGCCGGACCTGGCTTTACGCACCACCTTCATCGTTGGTTACCCTGGCGAAACTGAAGAGGAATTTCAAGCGCTGCTGGATTTCGTTGAAGCCGTTCAATTCGACCGCCTCGGCGCTTTCCAATTCTCCTTCGAACCGGGCACCGCCAGTGAAGCATTGGGCGACCCCATTCCCGCAGATGTCAAACAGCAGCGCTGGGAGCGGCTGATGGCTGCTCAACAGCGCATCTCGCTGGCGCGTAACCAGGCTCAGGTAGGCAAGGTGCTGCCTGTGCTGATCGAGGGGCAAAACCAGGGCATTTCGGTAGGGCGCAGCTATCGGGACGCCCCCGAAATCGACGGGATGGTGATTCTGGAAGGCGAAATTCCCACCGGCGAACTGGTCCCGGCGCGCATCACCGGAGCCATGACCTACGACCTGACTGCCGCCGTGGCGTGGACTCACCCCGAAACAGTCAGGTTAGAGCAGCTTAACCTGCGCAACGAAGACGTTTGAAATCGAACTGACGATCGTGCTCGATTTGAAAGCCCCCGAAATTTCCTGCGCGCTGCAGGCGGTACTGCAAGCCTCCTGGCTGGCGCGCCTCATCCAAAGCGAACTGGCTGCCCCGGCGCTTTCCAAGCAGGACCGCTCGCCGGTAACAGTTGCTGATTTTGCCGTGCAGGCGCTGGCGAGCTTTTTCATCTCAAAGTATTTTCCCGATGACGCGCTGATGGGGGAAGAAGATTCACAGGCGCTCAAGACGCCCCAATCCAGCCCGCAATTAGCCCAGGCAACCCGTTACTTGAAAACCATTATCCCGAGCGCTTCGAACCAGCAGGTTTGCGACTGGATCGATCGCTGTGCCAGCCAGCCCCAGGGGCGCTATTGGGTGATCGACCCCATCGATGGCACCAAAGGCTTTCTGCGCGGCGGACAGTACGTCATTGCCCTGGCTTTGATCGAAGCAGGAGAAGTGGCATTAGGAGCGCTGGGTTGTCCCAACCTGCCCCTTGACAATAAACGCCAAACGCCCGGCGCCTTGTTCATCGCTGCCCGCGGGGCAGGCTGCTGGCAGGCGGCTATGCCCGAAGACCAGCAGACGAATCCAGCCAACCTGACCTGGCATTTGCAGCGCGTTTCAGCGCAGGCAGACCCTGCTCAGGCGCGCCTGATGTGTTCCTTCGAAGCCAGCCACACCAACCTGCAAGCCCTTGACCGGCTGGCTGAACACCTGCACATGAAACCCTCTCCACTGCGCCTGGACAGCCAGGTCAAGTATGCGCTGCTGGCAGCAGAACAGGGTGATATCCTGATTAAACCCCCTCCCGCCGAGGAACCGGCATACCAGGAGAATATTTGGGACCATGCCGCGGGCATGCTGGTGGTGGAAGAAGCCGGCGGCAAAGTCACCGACCTGGACGGCAAGCCGCTTGACCTGATTGCCGGCAGGAAGCTCGTGAACAATCGGGGCATCCTGGCAAGCAATGGATACCTGCATTCCGCCTTTCTGGAGGCAATCCGGGCGCTCGAAATCTAAAGGGAGGAATTTCCTTCAGGAAACCCGCGCCAGGGCAGTCAGCGCCAGCACAAAAGCCGCCAGCAGGAAATTCAGGCGCAGCAAACGGGCGTTCTGCCGCTGAACAGAAACCAATTCGGCGGCATCGCCGCCCCGGGCAAGGCGCAATAACTGCCGGCGCGCCACAGGCAGCACCCCCCAGGTCAGGTAAGCGCTGACGGCGATCATCCCCAAGAAAAGGATATGCTTGATCAAAATAGCAAGCGCCCAGCGGTCTTCGACTGCCAGGAAGCCGCGGTAACTAGGGTGCGCACTCATCTGGAACATGCCCGTCCCCACCAGGAGGAGCAGGCAGAACCAGCCCAGCGGATCGAGGCGGCGCTGCAAGCTTTCCAGCAGCTTTGCCTGTGACAGGGCATCCAGGCTGCGCGGCAGGATGGGCAAGATCACCAGCGATAACGCCGCCAGGCTGCCAACCCAGACGACGGTTGCCAGCATGTGCAGCCAATAAGCCAGCGTCAAGGCGTAGGCGGGGGTTTCCATCCAGTCGTCACGGATAAGGCGTGGGCGGGGTTTCAGTCGGGGTATCTTGAGGCGCCGACAAAGTAGGCGTGGGCGTGACGGCAGGCAGGGTGCCGAGGGGAGTAGGCGTTACCGTCGCCAGCGAGGTATCCGGCGACGTCGGACCTTCGGCGGGCGGGTTCTCACATTGTTCACGGACGAAATCCGCGGTCGGCTGCGCTGCCTGGTCACCCTTGATGTTAAAGGAAGCCTGGAACTGATCACGCGCTTCGCACCACAATCCCTGTCGCGCCAGCCAGTCGGCATAGCCGATCAACGCCAGCCGGTAGCGCTCGGTTGCCGTATAGCCAGAACGGTCCACCAGGTTGGGGGCAATGGGAGCAATTTGGCTGAAGTAAGCGACTGCCTGCGCCCAATCCACGCCCCAAAAGCTGGCGCCTCGAATATACATCTCCGCCCATTGGCGCCAATTCCTCGCCTCGACATCCAGGGGACCGAAGCGTTCAGCCAGCGCCAGATCATACGTTCCGCCCTCCAGGTCAGCCTGTCGGGCAATTTTGTCAACGCCGCGGTTGCGCAGCGCAACGAAGAGCATCCCATCCACCTGGACTGCCTGGTAGGTGGGATCGCGCTTGCGCAGGGTGAGCAAGGTTTCGATTGCCGAGCTCCAATCTTTTGCCAACAATTGCGCCTGTGCTTGCGTAAACAGCTCCTCCCTGCCGCGTAAATCCAGCGTGGGAGTCAGCGTGGGCGTCGGCGCGGTGGTAGGCGTCGCGGTAGAATTCAGCGCCAGCAACGCCTCCGCCAGGCGCTCAGCAATTCCGGGAAAACCCGGATCCAGGTTGATCACATATTCAAAACGCTGCCGGGCAAGGTCATACCGCCCCGCCTGCAAATCCTCAAGACCCAGGTTGTACTGCGCCTGCGCTTCGATCCACACCTGGGTCCTTTCGTAACTGACCCGCTGCTGGATTGCCGAACGATATCCGCCATAACCGCTGCCGACGGCGATCAATGACAGGAAGAAAATTCCCAAGAGCGACCAGCCAGCCCAACGCCAAAATCGCCGCTTGCCGTTTACGGCAGGTTCTCCTGGGGCAGGAGGCGGGACATCCCCACTTTGCTCAGACTGGGTGGGAGGAGGGACTTGAGCAGCGCCGGGTTGATCAGATGACGCCTGTACAGGCTGAGTCTGCGCCACTCCCAATGAATTGGCATCGACCTGCATGGGCTGAGTGGCATCGCCCGAGGGCAGGCTCCCCTGGGGAGTAGTCGGCTGGGTATTGTCTGATGGATTGGATTCCATGCGCCCCATTATACCGCACGAAATTACACTACCAACATCCAAGCATGACGTTCTAAACCACAACCCGCGCCCAAAAAACCACCTGGCTGGTTGAGCGGCTGCTGGTGAGCGGGCAATCCAGACATCCAGTCAGGGCGCGCCCCGCAGGCTGCGCCCTGACTGGAATAAGGATTTCATGCTGCGCCAGTTTCTGCCCCGGCGACGCTATCCTTGAAATCGAACTTCACCCGACCGATTTCCTGGGTTGTGACGGCAACGATCACCAGATGTTCGCCCTCGGGCAGAGGTTCGCCTTCCAGCGTGATGCGAATGGGCACGAACATGCGCGCCGCAACCGGGTTGCTATAGCTGATTTGATCGCCGCGCCAGGCTTTCTCGCCGATGGCAATGCGAATCGATGGGGCTTCGTAGGTGCGCCCGGCGACGATCACCGGACCAACGCCCACCAGCGTGGCGTAATCGAGGGTGTTGTTCAAAGTGAATTCGACGCCATCAGCCACGTTTTTCAAACTGCCTTTGACGTAAAGGCGCGACAACATGGATGCAGGGAACATAGGATTTCCTTTCCTGAGCCATGACCCGGCAGGTTTTCAGACTGGCTTTCTGGCTGCTTCTACGAAACCTGCCAGGTCAAAATATTGCCGTTCAGGCGGTGGTGATGACAACCTCGTCGCCTTCCAAGCCATCTGCCTGGGCGCGGAGACGGATTTCTCCTGGCTGTCCATTTGCCTTTACCACCACCAGGCAGCGCCCGCGAAAAGCCCGCCGCTGGTTGCCTACGTACATTTCGGTGCTCACCGGATTGCTGTTGCCAACCGCCGCAATGCCGCCTGCCCCTTTGACCGTGAAGAAGATCAGGTTTTCCGCGCCAGGATGCACCTGCCCGGCAGCATCCAACACTTCGACGGTTACGTAACACAGCGAACCCAGGTCAGCGGGGATCGTCGCCCGATCAGGCGTCAGGCGAATTTGAACCGGTTCGCCAGCAGTTTTCAGGCTGTATGCGACGGATTCTTTGACCGCCCCAGCCGCATCGCGGCGATAACCAACAGCTTTCAACTCGCCCGGCTCATAAGGTACCTCAAAGGCGGCGATGTGCCTTTCCTGGCGGGTGGTTGGCTGGACGCCCAGCGATTTGCCGTTGAGAAACAACTCAACCTCGTCGCACGATGAGTAAACATCGACCTTAAGAACCTGTCCCTCGTGACCCTTCCACGTCCAACTGTGCCAGACATCATGCCAGCCCCACAGAGTAATATTCTCCGTGACGCCTTCAGGCAGGGGGGCGTGGACAGCGATATAAAGCCGCGCCTGGTCTTGCCAGAGCATATCGCGGTAGTAAGACTGCGGGCGCTTGAAGCCGCACAGGTCGAGGTCGCCGCAGTTCGCCTGGTGCCAGGGGTACCTGCCCAAAAATTCGGTCAATTCAGGGTCGAAGTGCACCCGCCCAATGCCAGCCTCTCCCAGGTAATCCAATGATGTCCAGACGAAATCGCCAATCACATAAGGGTTTTCCAGCACACTCATCCAGTTATCAAACGCCTGGATGGGGAAAGATTCGGTTCCCACCATGATTCGCTCCGGGTGGCGCTCATGGTCAGGCTGGTATTGCATCCACTGGTAGTTATAACCGCCGACATCCAGTTGGGCGAAAACCGCATCCGTCAGTTCCCAATCGCCGCCGTCCCAGGTGCCGCAGATGGCTGAGGTGACGGGGCGGGTAGGGTCGAGAGAGCGCACCGCTTCAGCCAGCATACGAGCCACCTCCGCCCCATTCGAGCGCCCGTCACGCTCCAGCACTTCGTTACCGATGCTCCACAGGATGACGCTGGGATGATTCCGGTCGCGCAGCACCATGCTGGCAATGTCGCGCTGCCACCAATCCTCGAAGGCGACATGGTAATCGCCAATATTCTTGCCCTCCCGCCAGCAGTCGAAGGCTTCATCCATCACCAGCATCCCCAGGCGGTCGCACGCCTCCAAAAAGGCTGGCGCAGGAGGGTTATGGGCGGTGCGGATGGCATTGTAGCCGCTGGCTTTATGGATTTCGACCTTGCGCTCCTCGGAACGGGCATAGGAAGCCGCCCCAAGGATGCCGTTATCATGGTGGACGCAGCCCCCTTTGAGCTTCAACGGTTGACCATTGAGCAGGAAACCCTGCTCCGCGCTGAAAGACAGGCTGCGGATTCCAAAAGTGGTGGTTTCAGAATCGACTACTTTGCCTGCCGCCAGCACCTCGCTTTCCAGGCGGTAAAGGTGCGGCGTATCGGGCGACCACAACTTCGGCGCGGCGACGGTCATCTCCTGCACGAATTCGTATTCGCCCCCAGAGGTGATCACCGCGCTCGATTCGGCTGTCGCCACGATCGAACCATCTGGCGCCAGGATTCGCGTGCGCAACTGAACCTCTTGAACGGTTTCGGACTCGTTTTCCACCTGGGTACGCGCACGCACGGCGGCTGCCTGCGCCGAGACCTGCGGCGTGGTCACATACACGCCCCAATGCGCCAGGTGCACTGGATCGGCGACCAACAGCCAAACCGGGCGGTAGATTCCCGAGCCGGAATACCAGCGGCTATTGAGCTGGTGGGTGTTATCAACGAACACCTTCAGCAGGTTGGGCTCACCCCACTTGAGGTAGGGCGTCAGGTCATAATGGAACGTGGTGTAACCGTAAGGATGAAAACCAAGCAGGTCACGGTTCAGCCATACCGAGGCGTTCATGTAAATGCCTTCGAATTCGATGAACACCTTCTTCCCCTTCCATTCTTCGGGCGGGGTGAACGTTTTGCGATACCAGCCGCAACCCATGGGGAAATAGCCCCCTGAACTCGAGCTGGGCTGCCCGGCATCGCGGGGCAGCTCGATGCTCCAGTCGTGAGGCAAGTCCAAAAGCCGCCAGTTGGAGTCATCCGCTTCCCGCCACATGCGTTCGGTTGGCTGCCCCAGGTAAAAACGCCAGGATTGATTGAAGGATTGTTTTTGCATTGAGATACTCCTCTGAAATAAAGATAACTTTACTGATAGCTATGATTTCGTAGTAACGATTTCAATCATCAGCGGATTACCGAAGTCGTCATACACATAGGGAATAAACTCCCGCCTATCGGAAACCCCTTAATTTCATGGGTTACGGGGTTTCAATGCCGGCGGCGCCAGGTTCGGACGATTCGAAAAATCGGGCATCTGCGGCGGGTTGGCTGCCAGGAGCTTTTCCACCTCTTCAATGGAGCGCTCGAGCTGGGCATCGAAACCGCGGGCATAATCCTGCGGGGTGATGTCCACTTCGATATCAGGATCGGTGCCGTAGTTTTCTACCCCCCAGCCCACATCGCTGAACCAGAACGAAAACTCGGGCTGAGTGGTGATGGTGCCATCCACCAGGAAATGGCGCGGCCAGATGCCAATCACTCCGCCCCAGGTGCGCTTGCCCAGCAAGGGACCCAGCTTCATCAGCTTCCAGCCGTGGGAGAAGATATCGCCATCAGAGCCAGCCTGCTCGTTGGTGAGCGCCACCATGGGACCCATGACCGATTCTGGCGGATAAGGCGCCGGCGTCCCCCAGCGGGTTGTGTCATAGCCTAACCGCCGCCGCGCCAGCTTTTCAAGCAGCAAGGATGACACGTGCCCACCGCCATTGAACCGCAGGTCGACGATCAACCCCTGACGGTCGATTTCCGCCAGGTAACTGCGGTGGAACTCAGCATAGCCGCGTGCGCCCATGTCGGGGATGTGCACGTAACCCACGCGCCCGGCGGTCGCCTGGTGGACGCGCCGGCGGTTATTTTCTACCCACTCGCGATAGCGGGCTGCTAACTCGCTGGACAGCGCCTTGACCGTGACGACACGGGCAGCAGGCTCAGAGGGAGACTCCGGCTTCCCCTGCTCAGCAGGCGGCTGGCTTTCAGGCGAGGGTTCAGGCGCCTTTGGCAACACAGTCAGCGTCACCTCGCTGCCCGCCAGGTTGACCAGCGCTGCTATGGGAGAAAAATCTCGGCTGAGCGGGCGTCCGTTCACCGCCTTGATGAGATCGCCCTCCTGCAAGTTGACCCCTGGGCGGTTGAGCGGCGAGTCAGCTGCTTCGTCCCAGGAGTCGCCGCGCACGATGTGGGTGATGCGCCAGGCGTCAGCCTCTGCGTCGTAGGCAAAGTCCGCGCCCAGGCAGCCCACAGCATAATTGGGCGAGGGGCGGTAATCGCCGCCAAACTCATAGCAGTGCGATGTTGCCAGTTCACCCTGCAGCTCCCAAATCAGGTCAGAAAACTCAGAGCGGGTTGCCACGCGGTCTACCAGCGGCAGGTAACGGTCATAGACCGCCATCCAGTCCACCTGGGACATATCCGGCGTCCAAAAGTGATCGCGCTGCAAGCGCCAGGCTTCACGGAACATCTGACGCCATTCCAGGAGCGGAATCACCGAGACCTTCACCCTGTCCAGGTCGATCCACCCCGATTTGCGGTTGAAGCCGTTGTCCTTCTCTGGCTTTTCACCCGCTTTCAGCACGCGCAGACGGTTGCCTGCGCGGTAAATCATCGTGGAAGCATCGCGGGAGAGCGCAAAGTCGCTGATATTGGCGATCAACATATCCGCTTTGAGGTCCTCGAAAGAATAGATCAACAGGGTGCCCTTGGCAGGAGGCTCGCCGCTCTCAAAGAAATTCTGACCCAGCGCCCCCTCTACCGGGTAAACCGAGAACAAGACCTTGCCACCTCTCAGACCTAAGATGCGCCCATAAAGTCCCTCTTCAACCGGGAAGGCGATCATCCGCTGGGAAATACCATCCAGGTCAATCTGAAGCCTGGGCTCTTCCTTTTTCTCAACCTTCTCCCCCGTCTCTTCTGGCTTATTGACCTCGCCGCTGGCTGCTGCTTCCGCCGGAGCAGGCTGATTCTCGGCAGGAGGGTTGGCGGGTTTCTCATCGGCAGGCTTTTCGGGCGGCGTTTCCTTCCTGGGCTGCGGCACAAACGGCGAAGGAAGGTCCTTTTGCAGGGTGATCAAGAATGGCTTAATGCCCTGTGGAAAGTTCAAATCGAAATGCAGGTTATCATAGACAGGATTGAAGTGCCTATAAGAGAGGAAATACAGGTACTTGCCCTCCGGGTCAAATGCCGGCGCTACATCGCGCAGCAGAGGCGTGGTGAGCGGGACGCTTTCGCCCGAGGCAGCCTGCCACAGCTTGAGGATGGTCACCTGCAGCGAAATGGATACGCTGTACGCCAGCCATTCGCCATCCGGCGACCAATCGAAACCGGCAATGGGAGCAGCCGCGCCGCGGTCCACCTTTTTAAGCTCGCGGCTTGCCAGATCCAGCACCATCAATTCATAACGGTGATTGCTGAAGGCAATGACATCCTTTTTGGGGTTGACGGCAATGATTTCAGGACGCCCAATGTCCAGCCCGTCCAGGTATTCCACCGGCTTGGAGGCATCGGCGTGCAGGATGATAAAGCGCTCCTCGCCGGCGTCATCGGTCACTGCGATCAGCCGTTCGCCATCGTTGAGCCAGGAGGGCAGGCGGTAGCGCACTCCATCCGGCGTGCCGTGTTGAATCACGGCGCCTTCCCAGTTGGCAAAGGTGAACAGCTTGCCGCGGGCAGTGACCGCCAGGAACTGCCCTTTAGGATGCAGCTCGGCGCTTTCCAGGTAGCGGGCAGGTTTGACAAACTTGCGGCTGCGCTGCACCTGGGGCGAGTGTAATTCGATGGGGATTACGGTCGTCTCACCGCTGGCAGGGTCGAAGAGGTACAAGTCAGCGCCGGCGTGGTAAACGATGCGCCGCCCATCGGTAGCCGCGTTGCGGGCGTAAAAATCGGCGTGATCGGTGTGCCGGCGCAGGTCCTCTCCCGAAGGCAGGCAGGAGTACAGATTACCGTAGCCCTCATGATCGGACAGAAAATAGATGCGCTCTGCGCCATCCTCATGGCGCAGCCACATGGGCGAAGCCAGGTTGCCCTTCAACGCGATCAACGGGCGGAAATTGCCGTCGCCATCCGGGTCGATCCATAGTTGCCCGGCGGTGCCGCCGCGGTAACGCTTCCAGCGAGCCGGGTCGCCGGTGTTACGCCCGATGACCATGCGCCCACCTGAGCCAAAAGCCACGCTGCGCGCTGGACCAACGTTGATGCGCTGCGGCGGTTCGCCTTCCGGACTGACCGTGTACAGGTACAGCAGGTCCCGGAAAGGCTGGGCAACGTTATTAGCAAAGACAATCTTTCCGTCCGCAGTCCAGCCGAGGACGATGCAGCCCGAACCTGCCAGGTAGGTCAACCGGCGGGCAGGACCGCCCAACGCAGGCATGAGGTAAACTTCAGCCTGACCTTCCTCGCGCCCGACGAAAGCCAACTGCTTACCATCGGGGGACAGGCTGGGGCGGGTGACCTCGCCCAGGTTGGCAGTCAGCCGGCGGGCAACGCCCCCACCGGCTGACACCGTCCACAGGTCATCCTCACAGACGAAAACAACCGTATCCTGGCAAATCGTGGGATAACGGTAGTAACCAGATGGCATATTGCGCTCCTTAAGGGGGGGAATTTCTCAGCCATTCTAAAGGAGAAGGGCAAATCGGTCAATGATGAGGTCAAAAAAGCGGCGCTCGCTGCGTTCACACAAGCTCATAAGTTGAGTCGGGTTATACTATATCAGGAGTTTCTAATGGAATGGCATTTACCCACCGAAGAAAGGCGCTACCTGCGCGCGCTGGCGCGAAAGCAGGCGGAATACGCCAACCTGCCGGTCATGGCGCAGCGCAGGCAGCTCTGGTACAGCTTGAACGATGCCAAGCCCGGGGCGCAGCCGCCGGTGGTCATCGAAACCTGGACCTTCGACCGCGATTTCATGCCGCCAGAGGTCTTCAACTGCCGGTCAGAGGTGGGCAGGGCAATTGAATCCCAGCTCCTGCGCAACATCCGCAACCATGAGCTAATCGATGACGACAAGGCGATTCCGGATACGTTCGACATTTCCTGGTTCGTTGACATTGATGAGTTTGGCGTGAGCATCGAGAGCGAAACCGTTCCCGATGCCCAGGGAATCGAGACCGGCTACCGCTTCCACCATCCCATCCAGGACTTGCCGCGCGACCTGCACTTGCTCAAGCACGCCGCCTGCCGCATCGACCGCCCGCGCACGCTCGCCTGGCAAGCCTTCCTGGAAGATTTGCTGGGGGAGTGGCTGCCGGTGCGCCTGCGCAGCGGGCTGTACGGGTCCACCATGCTCACCCACCGGGTCATCGCCTTGATGGGCATGCAGGCGTTTTTCACTGCCATGTACGATTGCCCTGACGTATTGCACCAACTGATGGACTACCTGAAAGACAATGCGCTGCGGGTGATGCGCTGGGCTGAGGCAGAGGGATTGCTGGTTGTGAACAACGGCAACCAGGAGAGCTTTGGCTCCAGCTACAATTTCACCAGCCGGTTGCCAGCGCCCGGTTACCAGGGAGGTCCGGCGCGCCTGTGCGATATGTGGGGCTGCAGCAACAGCCAGGAAACGGTGGGCGTCTCGCCCAGGCTGTTTCACGAGTTTTGCTTTCCCTACTACAAGGCTGTGTGTGAACCCATGGGGCTGCTATATTATGGCTGCTGCGAACCGGCGCATCCCTTTTGGGAGGACATCCGACAATTGCCTCACCTCAAAAAGGTTTCCATCTCGCGCTGGTGCGACCAGCGCTTCATGGGCGAGGCGCTGCAAGGGAGCGAGATCGTCTTTTCACGCAAGCCCGATCCCAACTTCCTGAGCGTGGCTGACCGGCTGGAGGAGAACGCCTGGGCGGCGCACATCCGTGAGACGCTGGAGGCGACACGAGGCGTCTTCGTCGAATTCATTATTCGCGATGTCTATACCGTTCACGGCAACCTGGAAAACTGCCGGCGGGCAGTCCAGATCGCCCGGCAGGAAATCGAACGGTTTTCGGGAGTTTAATATTCAAATAAACAGGTCAAGGCATTGCGCAGGGGTCACTATCCTGCCATTATGTTCTTTCAAGCGCGTATAATGCTTTGCATTCCCGGTCGCCAAAGCCTCCGCTTTCCCAAAAACAGCCGTTTCGGCAAGGGGTAGATCAGCCGGTTAGCGGAAGGCGCCTTCAAACTCACAGCGTCACGTTGCGGGGACCTTCGCTCGGGCGCTCGCTGCGGCGCTCCTTTTCTTCTGCCCGGGCGCGCTGGTAGGCGCGCTGCAACTGCCACAGGATAAAACGCACCCGCCCCGACATGGCGCAGGCGATGTTCCACAGCAACAAACTGCCCAGCTCTGGGTCGTCCTCGCGCAGCGCCAGTAAGCGCTCACGGTCGAGAGCCAGCGCCACGGCGCCTTGCGCGCCGCTAATCAGGTCAGCCGTGCGCGCTCCCTGATCCAGCATGGTCAGCTCTCCGGTCATCTCGCCGGGCTTGAGCACCGCCACCTTGTGCGGCTGGCGCACCATCTCGCCGGGCGACTCGGGGTCGCTCCACACCTCCACGGTGCCGTCCAGGACGATGAACATCTCCTGGCGGTCGATCTTGGGATCGACCAGGTTGGTGTAGGGCGGCACCACCACCTGGCGGAGCTGCCCTGCCAGGCGTGTGCGCTGCGCCAGGTTCATGCCGCTGCCGATGCTGGAATGCGCCAGGAACTGCGCCGCCTGCTCGATGCGCGCCAGCTCCTGGTCATCGACCGGCGTGTGCAGGGCGTGGCTGAGCAGCGGCAAACCCAGGAAAGAAGCCACCAGGCGCCGGGTGGGCACCGGGTTCTCGAAGTGAGGCCAATGCCCCGCCTTGGGGATGATGCGCAAGTCGGCAGCTTCCCATTCATCGGCGACCACGCCGGCATCGCGCAGCGGCACGGTGTTATCCTCTGCGCCCCAGAGGACCAGCGTTGGCGTCTCGATTTTGCCGATCTTCCCGCTCAGGTCGTTCTCGCGCATGGCAAAGAAGCACTCTGCTCGTACCCGCCCCTGCCCGCGGTGGCGGGCGTCGCGCCGCAGGCGGAGGTAATCCGCCTGGGAGATGCCGGTGCGATCGGCAAAGGAAACGGGGCGCATCAGCCGGTCGGTAATGCCCACGTAGAGGTTCTCGACCAGCGAGACCAGCGCTCTGCCCAGACCAACCCATTCCAGCATCGTGATTGGCGAGATCATCAGGTTCACCTGCCTCGAAAGCCGCCCGGTGATCGTCGGGCAGATCAGCACCATGCGCTCGATCAGCACCGGGTGCATCAATGCCAGGGTCAAACCAATCATGCCGCCCATCGAATGCCCCACGTAAACCACCGTCCCGCCACATTCCTGTTCGATGAAATCTGCCAGCAGCGCGGCGTAGCGGGGGATGGTGGTTTCACCCTCGAATGGCGGCGAATTACCATACCCAGGCAGGTCAATGGAAATGCAATGAAAGCGCTGGCTGAGTAAAGCTGCCAGCGGTGAGAGGGCAAAGGAGGAGCTCGACCAGCCGTGGACTAAAATTGCCTTCTGGCGGTTGGGCGAGCCTTCCTCGACGGTATGGATAGCCTGTCCATTGATGTGATAGATGGGCATATTGACCCTGCACCTCTGAAAAACACGTCCGTTGCCTTGATTATAAAACGATTTCCATCCTGCGAATCAGCGCACATGATCACACAAGGCGCCCATCTCGCCTTTCGCCTGGCGGCAAGTGATAGTCACCCGCTCACATTTCCGACATATACTTCGCGCCGCAGCGATGACAGATCGCCAGGGGGTTGACGCGGCGGTATTCCCTAAACCGCTCGGCGCGCTCGCCGTTCCATATCGCTTCGATGGACTCTTGGCGGACGTTCCCAATGACGTAATCGGGGAAATCGACGCAAAAGTTGGCGTCGCCGTTGGGCTGGATGTCGATCAGCTTCTCCACATTGCTGCATTGCTGGCTGCCCACTGGAACATTGGGCTGCTCGAACCAAACCCGGTAATCCTGTTCCGAAAAAGCCATGTAAGGGTAATTGTACACTTCTCCCAGGTTTGCCAGGTATTGGCGGTATTGGTCACGGAACTGCTCGAAATCCACTCCTGAGGACTCGTGATGAAAACCGCGCCACGAGAAAGCCGGGCAGCCAAAGAGGTCGCGCAATTCCCGGTCGTATTGCTCGCCTACGGCAGCCGGAAAATAATAATAAGGGACGATCGCTATCACCGAAATGGATAAGGCGCGGGCGACATCGGGCATGGCTCCTAAGCCCGCCACCGACCAGGGCATGATGGTGAAATTCAACGATTTGCTGATCGTCTTTCCTGCCTCGGCTTCGAGCGCCTGCAGGCGAGCGATCCCTTCCCGCACCCGCTGATAGGCGCCCGGCGCGCCGCGGACCCGGTCATGCAGCGCTTCAGGACCATCCATCGAGATAGTCAGATGAATACGACCAATGCGGACGATATCTTCGGCAAACGCTTCGAGCAGGGTGCCGTTCGTGTCCATTGCCACGAAGATATTCCTGGATACCAGGTATTCTAACAACTGGACAATGCCCGGAAACAGGAACGGCTCGCCGCCGCGCAGCAGCACGCTGGAAATGCCATGTTCGGCAAGTTCATCAACCACGCTGATCCAATCCTCCAGCGTCATACAACCCTGCAGCGCCTGGCGGTTATTTTTGATGTAGCCCTCTTCACTCCACTGACCGCACATCCAGCAGCGCAAATTGCAGGCGTTCGTCAGGGTAAAGGAAATGCTTTGCGGAAAACTCATCTGTACCCGTCCCGAAAAATTGTACAAGGTGTCCAGCGCCGTTCATAAGCGCTGGCGGATACGATACACTGCCTGTTGGAAGACCCTGGCTTGCTCAGGATCGGCGAAAACCTGCGCTCCGCCAAACAACTGGAGTCCCCAGCCTGGCTGAGAGACCTCTGCGACCGCCTGCAAGCTCTCAGGAAAGTCCAGGACATCCAGAATCAGTTGCACTTTGCACTCCGGCGAGATGAACTCAGGCGCTCTTGCCAGGAATTCAGCCCCCCAGGCAGCGGAGCGCCCACTCTTTTGGGCATAGATCAGAGGGGTGAAAACGTCTATCGCCCTGGCAAGCAGGCTGTAATCCTGGGCAAAGATGCGCCGCAGCGCGCCATCGTATTCTTCGGGCATCCAGGGACACATGTAAGCTCCCACGATGCATCCCGGCAGGCGGGCGCGAATCAGGCTGGCATAATGGCAAGCCAGTTGGGCAACGCGCTCGCACTTGCGCCGCGTCCAGGCGTCTTGCGCCACAGCCAGAATTCGTGAGGGCGTATCGGCGTCGATGCCGGTGGACTGGCAGAAATCGGCGATGCAATCCGGGCAAAAACAACTTTCCTGCAAATCGGGGTGAGGCGTTTCGAACCAGCCAGCATAGGTCAGGTAATCGAGCCAAATGCCTGCCGGCTGGAAGCTTTGCAAGCCTGCCAGTAAATTCGCCTCGATTTCCTGCAGGAATTCCACCTTCGAGAGACATACCCCCTGCACCAGTGGACCATAGCGAATGGGATGCCCGTCCACGCCGATGGGAACCAGCTCAGGATGGAGAGCGAAATCAGCCCGGAAGGTTTTGAACTCGACGCAAGCTGCAACCTGGTATTTTTCACAGGCTTCGAAGGCTGCCGGGTCGAAGCCATGAAACCAGAAGGCGTTCGCGCCATACTCGGCAAAACGTTGCATCCAGGCGACCGCCGCGCTGCCATACGGTCCAAAAAGGGGAGACATCATCAGGGTCATTGTCGTTGCTTGAGCTTCATGTGTGCGCAGACGAGACCCGCTTTTGAATCAATTCGACGTATGCGGGGTTGACCTCGTAGCCGACATACTTCCTGCCTGCCTTGAGCGCAGCCAGGGCGGTTGCGCCGCTACCCATGAACGGGTCCAACACGACATCCCCCTGGTAAGTGTAGAGCTGAATCAGACGGTAAGGCAGCTCGACCGGGAACGGCGCCGGGTGACCCACCTTGCGGGCTGAGGCAGGCGGCAGGCTCCACACCGACTTGGTCCACTCCATGAACTGCTCGCGGGTAATGGTGTTTTCTTTCCCTTTTGGCTTCGGGCGTGAAAACGACCCTTTGGAAAACACCAGGATATACTCGTGCGTGTCGCGCAGCACCGGGTTGGCAGCCGATTGCCAGCTGCCCCATGCCATCGAAACGCCCGCGCCGGCGCCCTTGTACCAGATAATCTCTCCGCGCATCAGGAAGCCAATCTCGATCATCAGGCGCGAAATGTAGTCCGACAGCGGGATGTAGGGCTTTCGCCCCAGGTTCGCCACGTTGACGCAAGCCCTGCCCCCATAGACCAGGACGCGGTAAGTTTCCGAGAACACTTTTTTGAGCAGCCGCAGATGCTCCTCGAGGGAGAGGTTCTCATCATACGCCTTCGAGACGTTATAAGGGGGCGAGGTGACCATCAAGTGCAGCGAATTGTCGGGAATTTCTTTCATGTCCTCAGAGCTGCCGAGGAGGATGGCGTTTTCATATTCTGAGGGAAAAGGATGATCAGGAACAGGCGCTGAAAGCGCTGCCTCAGTAAAATCCGAATATAACCGTGAGCGATAATACTTCGAAGCATCGTGGCTGATGCGCGGCGTAGTGCCAAAGCTGCTTGTCTTAGAACCCTTTTTCATGACCCATCCCGCTCACCATGCTGACAATGATTCACCACAGCGTTTTTCCATCTCAGGTACCATTGTATTGGAATATCAAGGCTTTGTGAATGATTTTCGCCTCTTTCATGAGAGGCTGAGCGCGCAAAACCTGGCTTCTGGCAGCCAGAAGGTGAACGGGTCCTTGCCCAACCACATCCCGCAACGGTTCAAAGCTTCCCGGTTTACGAAATTCGACGGTGGCGCCGACAGCGCCGCCAACGGCAAGACCGAGCAGACATCCGCCTGAGAAACCTGAACGAGCTAAGGATTTTCATAAACGAAGAAAATGTAATCTTGGGATGCCGTTTTTACGCCCAGTTTGTTCAGCATACACAGAATCTGCGCGCGGTGATCTGTCCCATGGTTGACAACATGTAAAAGCACCTGCCACAGGACGAGAGCTTTATCTTCGTCTTGAAGCGGCTTATCGAAGAGCATGTCATCCCGCAGCCCCTCAAGATAAGCGACCATGGAGCGCTCAACATTGTCCCAATATGAACGTATGTCATCACGGTTTTCAAAGTGAGCCGGATTCAGCGGTTCTGGAATTTCTACGCCGCGCAAACCACTGAACCAGGTATCATCCACGCTCATCAGATGCACAAGCTGGTTTCTCACCGACCCAAGCGAATATCCCAGGTCTCGAGTGAATTGCTCCTGCGTAAGCAGCGGGATATAGGTCTCCCACAGCTTGCGGTTTTCAGCAAAGTGGTAATTGTAGAAATGGCGAAAGGCGTCAGCATTCATCTGCAAATTCCATTGCGAAAATCCGACGTTTTGTCATATTGTTCCTCCAATGGCTCAAGTTCTGGGATACTTTCTGTCATCAGAGCGTCCACCCGTAAGCGCCAGCCGTCAATCGATGACGGCTATAGAGACATTTGATGCCCACCGCTAACATAGATCAATTGTCCCGTCAGCCAGCGCGCCTGTTCTGACGCCAGGAAAAGAATCACATCAGCCACATCATCTGGACGCCCAACGCGCCTGAGCGGAGTCTCGACCGCAACCTGCCGCTCCAGTTCTGGTGAAATCCACCCCGTCTGGATGGGTCCGAGCGAGGCAATGTTGACCGTGATTCCATACTGCCCCAGCTCGATCGCTGCGGCGCGGCTGTAAGACTCGAGCGCATGCTTGCTGGCGCCATAAGAGACTTCACTGCGAAAACCCGCCGCGCCGTCAGTGCTCACGTTGATGATTCGTCCCCAGCTTGCATGACGCGCAATATGCCGGCGGGCAAATTCAGCCATCATCAGGGCAACTGCACGACTGTTCACGGCAAAATGCTGGTCGTGGCTTTCTGCCGTGATGCTGCTCATTGGAAAGCCATCCACCGCGCGGCTATCGAAGCCAAGCTGACTCCGCGGGATAAAAGTATCTGGCTGGCAATGGGCGGCATTGTTGATGAGCACTTCCACTGCGCCGAATGCCCTTTCTGCCCGATCGAACAGCTCAGGAATTGCCGCTGTGTCAGAAAGGTCGGCTTCCCACGCTTCAGCCTGACCCCCGCGTTCACGGATGGCGCGCACAACTTCATCTGTGGATTTGGTTTGCTGGGCAAGATAAAACGCTTCACCAGGAACCCTGACCTCGCTTTCTTCGACCCTCTGGCTGGACGAACGAAAATACTGGATGAATACTCGCGCCCCTTGCGCCGCAAAGGCTTTAGCAGTCGCCGCGCCGATGCCATACGGGTTGTTGCCGCCCGTCAAAAGCACCACCTTGTTATACAGACCTGAATCAATCATGGTTTGTTCTCCCTGTGCGAACAATCAAAGAATGGCTAACGCGGAAACGGGGAACTGCCATAGCGCGCCTCCACATCGGGCAAGGAAACCGCTGCCGCCGGCGGACGCAGCTCGTCCTCGATGATTTGCAGCATCCCAGGTCCGCCGCGCTGAGCGGCGACGAAACGCCTGTATTTCATGGCTTTCCCGCCAGCAGAAAGACCGCAGACGGCAGGGCAATTGCCAGCGCCGCCAGTGCGACCCAGTGAATCGTGTGCAGCAGCGCATGGTCGAGCTTGCCTGCGCTCATCAGCGCGCCGCTGACGAACAGGCTCACGACGCCAAGCGCCGCCAGCGCAAGCAGGGCGATCGAGAGCGCCGGCAGATCAGCGCCCTTGAGTATCCCGGCAAGCTGGACGACGGCGACGATGACCGCAGCCAGGGCGACGAGCTTATGGAGGTTGAAGAGCAGTCCGTTGTAGGGCTTGCCCGACCGGCTCAGCCAGAAGCCGAACGCCAACGTCAGGATGAAAACACCTTCGGGAATAACGAATCTGGATAGAATGGTCAAGAAAAACTCCTCTCAGCATAGCCGCCCAACGCCGTGAGCGGCGCCAGGTGGAAGGGCTTGTTAATTGCCCATAAACAACCACTTCATGTAATCGTATGTCTGCGTGCGTTCTTGGAACAAAATGTGCTTCTGGGCAAATTTCTCCCTGTCCCATGTTCCGTCGTCATAGCGTTGGCGCAAATCATGAAAGGGGGTGGCGGAGATGATGTACGAATCTAACGCAATGTCCTGCCGCCTGCTTCTTTGCCCAATCTCCCCGGCAAGTTCGGGCAGGCGCTCATGCAATCGCGCTTTTTCATCGTGGATATAGGCTTTGGCGTGCAGCATACCGTGCGGCTCGATAAAAACGATCCGCTGACCGCTTTGGTCTACTACCCACAGGATGAAATCTGGGTAAAAGCCGCGTTCCTCGAAGAAACTGATTCCATAACCGCGGCTCTGATTGCGGAGCAAGAAAACTTCCTTGCCAGCCAGCGCTTTGTCTTTTTCGGCGTTCCAGTAGTCGCGCAGGTCGCGCACAAATTGAGCCTCGCTTTCTTGTAGCCCAGGCGGGACCATCTGGGCTTTCTCCGGCATTTCCACCAGAAGCGGCTGATATAGATGGCGATCAAAATGAATGCGAGGCACGCCGTCATTCTCTTGCCGATAAAGCCGCTCCTGCTCGGCGAGCAACTTTTGAACCGCCTCGATCAATTGTTGTTCCGAACGCGGCACTCTGACGACATAGCCCGCTTTACCTTCACCCACGCCTTGTGGGCGGAAGCTCAGGTTGGGGTCATCTTTGCTCAACGGACGATAAACCATCGTCCGCTCGTCCCATTGTTCACGACGGGCTTGATAGAACTTGTCCAGATAGCGGCAAAGAAGACGGGTAATGGCTTCCTGCAAGCGGGCGCGGTCGGCAAACGTTTGCGGGTGGAGGACGGAGTCTTCCGCCACAATCGAGCAGGGCGCTTTTGCGATAATCTGGCGCGGCGTTTCAGGGAGGATAAGCAGGTTTTTCAGCCCTTTGCGTTCCTTGTAGGCAAGCAGGTCGAGATAAGCTTGCTGCCAGTCTACGAAAACCAGGCTTTCCAGCGGGATGGGACGCGCCGATTGAGCAGACTGCACCTCGGCCGCGTACAACCCGGTTCTGGTGCTTTCCAATGCCTGCACGCGAGTGGACATATCCACTTGGACGCGAATTCCATCATCCAGTTCAAAAAGCAGAGTGGTTTCCGCCGCAAAGTCGCGCCCCTCCGGCGGACGCGGCACCACCAAGCCGCGCTGCAAGAGTTGTTCGTTAGCCCACACGAACAGGGGCAGTTCGATGGCTGGTTCGACCTCCACGCCCTCGCGTTCCAGATAGTTGCGGAACCGCGCCATATAGTTGGCGCGCACAGCAAAGATATTCAACGTCTCCAGCAGACGCAAGTGTTTGGGATGGTCGCCAGGGAGAGCGGCGCTGCGCTTGAGACTCAGGTCTTTGCCTTTCAGCCGCACACCCCGCCCGAACAGTTGAATAATCTGCGAGCCTTCCTGCCGCCCGATGTTCAAGAGGCCCATGCTTGCCACGCGCCAGGAATTCCAGCCTTCCATGAATTTCTTAGCCCCGATCAGTACATGGAGCGTGGAATTGGAGCGATTGATGCGCTCGAAGAGCGACCCGACGATGGCATCCTGTTCCAGGACGATCTCGGGAGCATTCTCTTCGACCAGTTTCTTGAATTCGGAAGTGTCGCCAATGTAGATCAAGCCAAAGTAGTCCTCCGCGCCAGCGGCTATCAAACCCAGTTCGCCGGGACTGCTTTTGATTTCGCACAGGTGTAAGCCGCCAGAGGCTGGCGCATGAAAAACGCGCTTCAGAAGGTCATCATAAAGCGCAGACGGGGTATCAGCCTTGCCAGCCTCGCGCAGGAAAGGAAAGCGTTCGGCAAAGATGTCTTGCCCATCAGAGGAGACCAAGCCGGTTTTGCCCTTCAGTACGCTTTGGATGGTCTTGACCGCCCAAGAACGGTCGCTCAGGAGGCGCTGCAGAAAACGCGCCACGGTCAGCACATCGCTGCGCGGTTTTTTGTTTTCGGTATAGACGGCGTTGACCGTGCTGCCGACGAACACCCACAGCGGCTTTTCCAGGTTGTAGGTCCGCAAGCGCTCGTCCTGTTCTTCGTAGAGGCGCAGTTGTTCGTAGAACGAAAGCAGATTGCCGAGCAACAGGATTTCGGTCTTCTCGGAGTCGGTCTCATCCCGCAGGTTGAGAATGCGGAAGTCCTTGCCAAAGCCGTCGCCGTAAAAGTAGGGGTAGGAATAATCGAAAACGATGCACTTGCCGTACTCGGCGGTGAGCGGATCGTTGCGCGCCGCCGAGAGCGCCTGTCCAAAGGTAGCGCTGTACTCGAAGGTGAAGCCGGTCTCGCCCAGCGCGTCGCGGTATTTGCGCCATGCCTCGCCGCCGCTGCCTTTGTGTCCTTCATCCACAAAGATGAGATTACGGCCTTCAAAGGCTTCTACAGGGACGCTCACGCCCCCGCCGCGCTTTTCTTCGACCAGTTTGGTGATCTCGGTGATCTGCACGGCGTCCCTGCCGCCTGTCCACAAGCCGCTCGCGTTCAGGTCGAAGCGCCGGGCGGGGATGCCGGAGGCAGCCAGTTCGGTTAGATGTTGTTCGCTCAGACCCTCGTTGGGCGTGATGAGCAGGATGTTGTCGAGCGGTTCGGCGTTATAATGCCGGAATTGATGATAGTTGAGGTGAAGGAGAAGCGTCTTGCCGCTGCCGGTGGCCATCCAGAATGCCAGTTTGGTCAGGTCGTCATCGGTAAAGGGTTCGTCCTGCGGTTCAAAAGGCAGGCGGCGGGCGTTGCGCTCGCGCACGAAGGTGTTGAGATCAGCCAGCAGTTGCGCCTTGTGATGGAATAGTCGGTCGAGGAAGATTTCGGTGTAGAGCGCCGCCAGGTGCTGGAAGTAACGCAAAGTGATGCGATCGGCGCGGCAGCGATTGATCTTCTCCAGGTGCTGACGGATGTTCTCGTCGTAGCGCGCCAGGTCATCGGCGGGAATTTTCACCTGGCTGCCGCGGGCGCTGAGGTGAAGGTAGATGAAACTGCGCCCGTCTGCGCCAAAGCCCTCGGCGGCGCTCTTGGCGTCCTCGAGCAGTTTCCGGTTGCTTTCATAGCCCAGGAGGCTGTTCAGCCACGCCAGCAGGACCAGGCGGTTTTCCAGTTTGGTGTATTGCTGGATGCCGTCCGGCATGGTCACGACTCCACCGTTGCAAACATGCGTTCTTTGAAGAGCGGATCCAGCGAGCGCGCGCCGGGGATGCGCGAATCGCCGTTGACATAGATTTCATCGGCGCCTGCGGTCAAGTTGTGTTCGGCGACGAAAGCCGCGTCGTGCTGGTAATCCTCTTGCGTCCAGCCTTGCGTGTTGCGCCAGATGACGGCGACGGCGCGGCCATTGCGCAGCGCGCCGCGATAGACCAGGTAGCGGACCTCACCCCCGTCCCCTCTCCCTCTGGGAGAGGGGAGAACGCGCCGCGTCTGCACGTCCAAGCCTAAGAGGTAGTTGAAGGTTTCGGGCAAATCAACGAGACGCTCGCATGTTTCGCCGTCGCGGTGAAGGTGGAGTTTGTAGGAGAAAGGCAATTGCAGTTTCTCCACGTTGAGCAGGGTTTCGCTGTGGCGCGTCTCCCAGCGGAGCATGTAGGAGAGCAAGTAGTCGTCCTTGAACAGGTCCAACGCCTGCTTGCCGCCCTGCTCGTCGAAGGTCAGGTTGTTGAGCGCGTCCTCGTAGGACTCAAGTCGGATGCACTTAACAATCCCGCCACCACCCCAACCGATCTGTTTGCTTAGTGTTGACCGTCTGTCTTTTCCACATGCCTTGAATGCAATATCGCCATGGAGGACATTTTTCATACGGCCCAGGATGCCGAGCCTCTCGACCCACACACTACTAATGCTATCGTAGTTCTCATAAACTGTCTCGAAGCAATCTCCCATTTCCACTGCGATGTACTTACGGCACAATTTGTGGCTGACAGTGGCAGTAGTTCCAGATCCCGCAAAGAAGTCCAATACCAAGTCGCCAGGCACTGTAGACGTCTGGAGGATCCTTCTAACCAAGTTCTCTGGTTTTTGGGTAAGAAAGCTAAGATTCTCACTCACTCTCATTTCCGACTGTGTGAACGAGTAGAGATCATTCCAGATATCCCCAATAGGGAATATCTTTTCTTCACCCACATTGATCTTATGCTCGACCAAAATACCATCCCGATATCTCTCAACATAGAAAGCAAAGTCATCCAATCTTTTCGGGATGTCCACCTTCGAGCGGGAGATTAGGTCAAGCTGCCCAAGATCTAGTTGGGAAGTATTGCGGTTGGGCTTCCATAATTTCACGAAATTGATGGTTGAATTGTACCCATGGAGAATTGTGTCGTGCTGCCGGACAAACTTCTGTCCGAAGCTTTTATAGCTAAAGAGACCGCTCTCCTCATCTTTGGTCGCATTGGTATTGAAGATGATCTCGTTGAGCTCGGAGAATGTATCTACCAAAAGCAACTTTCCGTAATGCACAGCGTTGTGGTCTAAGTGGATAAAGTAGTTGCCCTCGGGCAAGAAGAGTTTCAATGATAGCCGAAGTCGGTCATAGAGGAGTGCAATCCAGCTTGAGTTTCTGAAATTGTCCTTGTAAAGAAAGTCACCGCCGGTGTTGAAGGGTGGGTCAATGTATATGCACTTCACCCGCTCCCGGTACTTCTCCTGGAGCAGATTGAGCGCTTGCCAGTTTTCGGCGTGCACCAACAAGCCGTCGATCATTTCATCCAGGTTCTCAAAGGATGCCAGCAGGCGGTCGGTAAAGTCCTGGGGAAAGTGGCGCGTGTCCACTGGTAATGATAAATGCTGAGTAAGGAATGATGAACGTTCCTGTGTATTCATCTTTCCGCATTCAGCATTCAGCATTCCCAACTCCAGCCACTCCTCCCACTGCGCCTCGCAGGCGGCAATCTCCGCGTAAAACGCTTCGGGGATGTTGCCTACAGTGATAATGTAAAAGGTCTCGGTGACGAATTTCTTCTTCTCCCAGAGCATCTTCTGGAAGTCCTCGATTTGCGCCAGAAACTCGATGATGCGCAAGCCAATGCGCTTGATGAGCCGCAGGAGTTGGAACCAGCCCTCAGCCAACTCTTCGCCGGCGGCTTCCAGTTCCTCCAGGTTGAGCACCTCGTTCTTCAGGTAAAAGTCCAGTTCGCGGGAGAGAAAGCCCTTCAGGTCCTTGTGGATGAAAAAGTCGCTGGTGTTGCGGCGGGTGTACTGGCGCAGGTGGTGCTCCAGGTACGACACAACCGTCCCGTCGGCGGTCTTGCGCCGCTCGGCGGCGAGCGCAGCCAGGGCATCGGTCGCCTTGAGGCGCTGGGGAATCTCGGCTACGGCTTTGGCGAGGATGGCTTCCTGCGTGTTCTTCTGGCTATAGGTGATGGCTTCCTGAGCGGTAAGTGGACGGTACTCGAAGGGGATGATGAGTTGTCCCCTCACCCCCATCCCCTCTCCCGTAGGGAGAGGGGAGCCGTCCCAGGCAATCTCGTCCAGGCACGGCAGGAAGAAGCGCTTTTCGCCCTTGACATTGTTCTGCTCCACATCCGCCTGGCGCAGTTTGAAATGCACGGTCACGCCGTTGGGGGCTTTGTAGGTGTAATCGGTGAAATACTCGCCGGTTTTGACGTAGTACTGGTCGTGGTTAGCCCAGTAGAGATAGACTTCCTCTCCGTTATAGGGGATAGCATAGCGTTCCAGCTTGGAGTAACGCCGTTTGGAGATGAAGTCGCCATCCTGCCAGTAGCGGCTGAAGAAGGCGTAGAGGTGGTTATAGACGGCGGCTTCCAGCGCCTCGCGGGAGCGGCTGCCTTTGGCGCGTTGCTGCGCCTCCAGGTACTCCTTGCCAGCCCTGGTCTGGCGGTACTTCTCAGCCAGGTTGCCCTCGACATCGAGCGCGTCATCGCCCAGAGCTTCCAGTACCTTCTGGCGCGCAGAAGCCAGAGCTTCCTGTACCTTCGTTTGCTCGGCAAGCGCGCCTTGCTCAAGTTCTTCGGCAATGGCTTGGGGCAGGTCTTCGGTGATAAAGCGCTCGATAACCGCCCGCTTGTAATTCATGATGCGGTAGATGCCAAAATCCAGGTCGGCGCAGTCGAACTGAAAGAGTTCGCGCAAGAGGTTTTGGAACTTGACTTGGTTATCGCTCATATCGTTTCCTTATCTCGGGGCATTTAGGGGCTGCTAACGGCAGGTTATAATGGCAGCGGGCTGGGCAAAGCGCAGCTATTAAGTGGTTGCGCGTGTTAGCCTGCTTTCGCTTAAGAGACAATTTTCACGGGTTCAGTATTACTTTGCACAGAAGCAAGCAATTTTTCAACGTTTCTCAAAGTATTCCCCGATGTGTCATAGATGTGGACTACTGATGTAATAATGACTCCCCGCGGTGTAGTTTGTGGAATGCCAATAAAAACATCCATATCGTCAACAATCAATAACGCAGAGTGTATCGATGGTTTAACCCGCAGGAAACTTATTTGTACCGAAGAAAGCGAATTGTCATGAGTTTGGTACTTTTTGAAATGAGCAAAATCTCTTTTCCCAAGTCTGTCTTCTGTAAATAGATCATCAGGGGGTAATTGATAAATTCGCGTATAGTAAAAAGTTTTCTTGTCATGGATATACCCATCCAATAAGTGCTCTATAGCATCAAAGTACCTATATATGGCTGGTTCAGTAGTACTAGGTGAAAAAGCGTGATATGTTGCAACTGTGATTCTTTTCTTAGCCTTAGACACGACTTCAGTGATAGGACCATATAGCCTGGTTCGGTCAGGGGTATCCAATCCATACAAAGTCACTTGTGGCACTGGCTTTATTATATTTCTACGAATCTGGCTGACTTCAAAAGCCATTACACCTAATACAAGAGTAATCACTATTAATCCTATCAGCAGCGCCCAGTCTTTTGCTTGTTGAGGGGTCATTGAGGCAAGTAACCACCCAATAATTGCACCAATCACACCTTGAAGCAATGTGTTGCTCAATTCTCGCGAGTTCATAGCATACTTCCAATTAACGAGCTAACGAATTAAGGATAAATTTGGCAGCCAGAGCCACTGCCGTCAGCAAATTACTGCTGCGCTCAATTCAACGCGCCGCCCGGCTGTACTCAACCGCCGCCTCAATCCGAGTTGCCCTGGCACAGTTACCGGGCTATTTGGAATTTACGGCGCACTGCCAGGTCAAAACCGCCATCCAAACGGCGGATATAAATAAATTGTACATCAAAAAAAGCCTCCTGGCGCAAGCCGGAAATCCGGAATTTGGATGAATATTTCCCAGCATGAGATGAGTGAAAGAACGAGTGCATGCGCTAATGTTCTGTCAGCGCCGCCCTTTTCACCCATGCAGAATTGCTGGAGCGACCAAAATTTACATTTTCTTTTAACATGAGAGTGTTATAATTAACATACGTCATCGAGGAATGCGATGAGGCTCGCGATAAATGTCTGTGAAAGACTGATAGCCTCTACTGGAGTTGGCGCCGGTAGAGGCTTTTTTATTGAGGTGGAACAGAATGACATCTTTTCTGAGTATTCTTTTTTTGGACAGGGAAATTGCCGAACAGGCAGAATCTGCTGAACAACCTGCTTACTTTCCGGATTTGAACCTGGATCAGGCGATCAAAGAGATGATATCTGGACGACAGGATTACAGGCTTAAGCCTTATTTCTACACCCCTCTCCATGATATCGATCAGATTCTCTACCGGCAAGAAGTGGGAAAGGACCTGGAAAACCCTCTTTTGATGGGGGAAATTCGAGCCTTTGCGGAACAAATGGTTTTGGTGCGCCGATATTTGGGCTTGATCGACCAGCTTTATTTCAAGAATCATAAAGAGGGGTGGTTCCTGGAGTCGGTTCTAGCCTATGGCAACGCGGTGGAAGGACTTGCCGCCGGTATTTCATCGGTAGAGCTTCAATCACGGGGTCTGAAAGCCCTGCGTGGCTATTTGCGCGACTATGTGACATCGGACCAATTTTGCGCCATGATGGCGGAAGCGCGAAAAATAAAACATGAACTGACCTCCATTCAATATTGCATTCACATCAAAGGGAATGGGGTGCAAGTTCGGTCTTATGAGGCGGAACCTGATTATAGCCAGGAAGTAGAGCAGACCTTCTTGAAATTCAAACAAGGGGCGGTCAAGGATTATCACCTTAAGATCGGCAGAGCTGGAATGAGTTCCGTCGAAGCTCAGATCGTAGATTGCGTGGCGAAATTGTACCCGGAGATCTTTAGCGCGCTGAATCGGTTTTGCCAGGCTCATCTTGATTTTATAGATGAGACGGTTCGGGGGTTCGACCGCGAAATTCAGTTCTATCTCGCTTACGATGAATTCATATCCAGACTGAAACAAGCCGGCTTGAAATTTAGTTACCCGCGTGTTTCAAACACGGAGAAAACAGTTTGGGCTTACGAAGCCTTTGATATTGCGCTGGCTAATCAATGCGTGGCTTTAGCGTTGCCCATCGTAACCAATGATTTCGAGCTGGGAGAAAACGAAAGAATCATAGTGGTCACGGGACCCAACCAGGGAGGAAAGACCACCTTCGCACGGATGTTTGGGCAAATCCACTATTTAGCCAGCCTGGGTCTTCCCGTCCCCGGGCAGGAAGCCCATGTATTCCTATGTGATCAGATTTATACCCATTTCGAGAAAGAGGAAGATATCCGCAACCTTCGTGGTAAGTTGCAGGATGATCTGGTCAGAATTCACGAAATCTTGAAACATGCCACCTCAGATAGCATCCTTATTTTGAATGAAATTTTCACCTCGACTTCCTTGAAGGATGCCGCCTTCTTGAGCAAGCGGGTTATGGAAGACATTTCGCAACTGGATGCATTTTGCGTTTGGGTAACGTTTATCGATGAACTGACTTCTTATCAAAAGAAAACCGTCAGTATGGTTAGCACCGTATTGCCAGATAACCCCGTGATTCGGACCTTTAAGGTGATCAGAAAACCAGCCGATGGCATTTCGTTCGCCATTCATATTGCAAAGAAATATCGGTTGACGTATGAACAGATCAAGGAGCGGATTCCAGGATGAAAGCTTACTTAATGTATCCAGACAGAGATTTAGACCTTGAACAACCTCTCCCTTTTAACGAGGAGGACCTGGTTCAGGATTTGGAATTGACGACTTTATGGAATGCTATGGCAAGAGGCGATAAATTTCTGTACAGGGTAGCCAAGTATGCGATTCTTACCGGTTTAAAGAACCCAGAAGAGATTGGCTATCGCCAGGAAATTTTGCAGGATTGTTTAAGCCATCCCGAAGTGATCAGAGAAATGTATCAAATTCCCATTGAGGCGATGGAAAACAAGAGAAAGAACTGGATGGGAATATTTACCTATCATCCAAGCGGCATTTTGAGCAGCTCTATCGAAATGATGGAGATGTTCTTAGATGAGTTAAGGAAATTACGCAGAATCGCCGAAGAACATGCATCTACATTTGCTTCTAGAGGCTTTAGAGCGTTCTTTGAGATGATTCAAAAGGAGCTGGATGACAGTTTTTTCCTGGAGGCTATTGAGCATCTAAAGGCTTTGAAGTTTCGGCAAGGCGTCTTATTGGGCGCCAGGCTGGGGATGGGCAATGAAGGAAAGGACTATGTCTTGTTGAAAATGCCGGAGAAAAAAAGGCGCAGCGTGAGCGATATTGTCCTTCGGAAAAAACCCGTGTACAGCTTTCATATTAGCGAATGGGATGATGCAGGCGCCAGGGCTTTGTCAGAATTAAAAGATAGAGGGATTAACCTGGTAGCCAATGCACTGGCTCAATCCGCTGACCATGTGGATAGTTTCTTCCGTATGCTGCAAACCGAACTGGCTTTCTACATCGGGTGCCTGAATCTATATGAAAAACTAAAAGAGATGGGGTGCCAGGTTGCATTTCCTTCCCCTGCGCCGATGACCGAACGAAAGCATTCCTTTCGAGGCTTGTATGATGTTTGTCTGGCTTTGACGATGAAGCAAAAAGTGGTGGGAAATGATGGAAGGGGAGATGGTAAAGAGCTTGTCATCATCACCGGGGCTAATCAAGGGGGGAAATCTACACTTTTACGGGGTATTGGTCTGGCTCAACTGATGATGGAATGCGGCATGTTTGTTCCGGCTGATGAATTTTCTGCCAATGTATGCGCTCATCTTTTTACACACTTTAAGCGGAAAGAAGATGCCTCGATGAAAAGCGGAAAGCTGGATGAAGAGCTGAACAGGATGAGTGACATCGTAAATCACCTCATTCCACATAGCATCGTGTTGTTCAACGAATCCTTTGCATCCACCAATGAACGCGAAGGATCAGAAATTGGGAGGCAAATCACTTCTGCCTTCCTGGATAGACACATCAAGGTGTTCTTTGTGACTCATTTCTACGAATTTGCCCATAATTTTTACATTCAGCGGGACGAGCGCTTTTTATTCTTGCGAGCCGAAAGGAAGTCGGGCGGAAAGCGGACGTTTAAGTTGATCGAAGGAGAGCCGCTTTCTACCAGTTTCGGGGAAGATATCTATTCTACCGTCTTTGGAAACACTTCTCCGGCGCCAGAGTTAGCCACTCAGGAAAGTGCAACCTGAGGACCGAGCAGATTGAATCACCTGCGCCTGAGCCGGAAGGCGATACAGGAGTTGACGGTGCATTCCTTCTCCATTCTGCTTTACCAGCGAGATATTCAGACCTTCAAAGAGCCAGAAAACCCAGCGAATGGTTGGTCTCTGGGTTTTCAATCAGGGAGTTCTCCTGACAAATCCCTGACACTTTGCCTGAATGGTCAATTCATTGCGTTTCGTAGTCGCTTTTTTCAGGGACTTTTCACTAGAAGCGGCAGATAGTAGGACGCGCTGTAGGTAATCACCAGCCGAGGGTCATAGAGGTTCTCGCGGCTATCGAAATAGCGCATGTTGCACGTCGTCTCGGCTGCGCTGACCAGTTTCAGCCCGTAGTTGGAGTACACACCGTTGTACCACTCACGCACCAGTCCGGTGATGTCCCAAGTGTACCATTTGCTGCTAGACAACCCTACATCGGTTGCGGCATAGCTCGTCGCCGAATGACCGGGCTGATTGTTCCAGGTCACATCGGTTTCAACCCAACTGCCAGCCACGCGGTGGACGCTGATGGTGTTGGTGGCAGCGCCGCCAGCGTAGGCAGAGCTTAGATAGAGTTGAAGCGAAGCGCTCTCGATAACCACCCCAGCCGGGATAGCCGACAGGTCGAACTTAATCAGGGCGCGTCCCCGGTCGGGAAACTCCTGCCCAGGGCATTCTTCCGAGCCTACCTTGAGACGGATGTCAGTGCCGTATTTGATGTCCTTCCCGTTGAAATTGACCCATGCATCAGCGACAGGGTAAAGGGTTTTACCGCCATTCACACTAGCCGGGAGCTCAGCCGCTGCGAGTTGAGGTCTTGAGAGTCCGGTGGATTCTCCAATTACCAGGACGCTCAAGGCAACGATAATCGAGGCGAACAAAATACGTTTCATTGCACACCTCCTGGTATAAGCGAGTTTTGTATAAGCGACTTTTAAGGATACAACGGCAGACGGTCCAGCCGCACACCCAAGCCGCCCTGGCACAGTTACCGGGCTATTTAGAATTTAAGGCACACTACCAGGTTCTATCCACCACCAAATTGGTAGGTTTATATTGATTTTATAACAAAAAAACCTCCTGGCGCAAGCTGAAAATCCGGAATTCGGACGAATGTTTCCTGACATGAGACGCGTAGAAACACGGCTGCAAGCGCCAAATCCAGCATCCGGCGCAGAAGCAGATACAGAAAGGCAAGGCAACGCATGACAGACAGCATCCCATCGGTTGGATGAGTAAAACTTCTGTCCGCGGGTTATAATGTGTGCATGGATCTCTTCTCCCACGCCCACGAGCAGCGCATGAGGACCGAAGCCCCCCTGGCGGCGCGCATGAGACCGCGCACGCTGGATGAGTTCGTTGGACAGGAAGACATCCTGGGACCCGGCAAGCTGCTGCGGCGCGCCATCGAAGCCGATCGGCTTTTTTCGTCCATCATCCTGTGGGGACCGCCCGGCACCGGCAAGACCACGCTGGCGATGGTGATTGCCAACCTGACCAAGAGCCACTTCGAAACGCTTTCGGCGGTGCTGGCGGGTAAGGCGGAGCTGAAAGAGGTGATCGACAAGGCGCTGGAACGGCGCAAGCTCTACGGCAAGCGCACCATCCTGTTTGTAGATGAAGTGCACCGCTGGAACAAGGCGCAGCAAGACGCCCTGCTGCCGCACGTCGAATCTGGCACGGTGACGCTCATCGGAGCGACCACCGAAAACCCCTATTTCGAGGTGATCGGCGCGCTGGTCTCGCGCTCGCGGGTCTTCCAACTCCGCCCGCTGACCGACGCCGACATGCGCCGCATCTTGCACACCGCCCTGACCGACGCAGAGCGCGGCTACGGCGCGCGCAAGGTGCGCCTCGATGAAGACGCCCTGGAGCACCTGATTCACGTGGCGGGGGGCGACGCCCGCAACGCCTTGAACGCGCTGGAGCTAGCGGTCGAATCGACTCCGCCAGGCGAAGACGGCGCCATCCACATTACCCTGGCGGTTGCCCAGGAGTCGATTCAACGCCGCGCCGTGCTCTATGACAAGGACGGCGACGCGCATTACGATACTATTTCAGCCTTCATTAAGTCAGTGCGCGGCTCCGACCCTGACGCGGCGCTGTACTGGCTGGCAAAGATGCTCTATGCCGGCGAGGACCCGCGCTTCATCCTGCGCCGCCTGATCATCCTGGCTGGCGAAGATATTGGTCTGGCGGACCCGCTGGGATTGGTCGTAGCCAACGCCGCTGCCCAGGCTTTCGACTACATCGGCTTGCCGGAGGGCGTCTATCCCATCGTCGAAGCCACGCTTTACCTGGCGACGGCGCCCAAGTCCAACACCGCCGCTGCTTATTTCAAAGCCTTTCAACTCATCGAGCAGGAAGGGATTACCGGCGTACCGCAGCACCTGCAAGACGCCAACCGGGATGCCGTCGCGCTGGGGCACGGGCAAGGTTACCAGTACCCGCACGAACGCCCCGATCACTTCCTGCCGCAACAATACCTGCCGCGCCCGCTGCTGGGCACCTACTTCTATGCCCCTTCCAGCCAGGGATACGAAGCTCAGGTGGCAGAACGGTTAGAGCGCTGGCGCAAAGCGCAGCGCCAGGCGCTGGGCATCACCCAGGTGACCCAGGCGCCCGAATTGTCCCAAGAAACGATCGAAGAGATCAAGCACAAGCACAAACCAACAGCGGGAACCCTGTAAACAAGCGCGCCTAACACCCCACAACGGTGGTATGATTGCCCCAGATTTTGCACTTGGAGCGTTTATGCCACTGGTTTTACTGGTTCGTCATGGAGAAAACGAGTTCGTCAAGAAGAAAAAGCTGCCTGGACGCCTGCCTGGGATTCACTTGAATGAGAAAGGTCGCCAACAGGCGCAGGCGCTGGCAGAAAAGCTGAAGAATGCCCCGCTCAAAGCCGTGTATGCCAGCCCGCTGGAGCGCGCCCTGGAGACGGCAGAGCCAATCGCCCAGGCGCTATGCCTGACGGTGATTCCCCGCCCCGCCTTGATGGACGTGGACGTGGGTGAATGGCAGGGCGAGAGCCTGGGAAAGCTGCGCCGGAACAAGCTGTGGAAGGTGGTGCAGGGAGCGCCCAGCCGATTGCGTTTTCCCGGCGGCGAAACCTTTGCCGAAGCGCAGCAGCGCATGGTTGCCGAAATCGAGGCGCTCTGCAAGCTGCATGACCCTAAGGAGATGTTCGTGTGCGTTTCACACGCCGACCCCATCCGGCTGGCGGTCGCCTATTACCTGGGGCTGCCGCTGGATCTCTTCCAGCGGCTGTCGGTGAACACGGCTTCGATCACGGCTCTGGCGATCGGCGAGATGGGCAGCCATCTGCTGACCCTGAACTATGATCTGTCCTTAACATTCGACAAAGCCTGATCTGGTATACTTCAGCACTGACAGACTGCTCGCTTTTTTCGGAATTGAAGCCGGCGTGCGATTGCAGAGCAAAAGCCTGCGTGGATGGAGATTTTTATGCCCCGGGAAGAAATCGACCTTCGTCCTGTATCCCACATCACCGTTGACGCCCTCGGTCAGCCGGGCAAGCGTGTGTTCTACATCCAGGGCTGGCAAAACGAACGCACCGTGACCGTGATTCTGGAAAAGATACAGGTGCAATCCCTGGCGGTTGGCATCGAGCAATTTCTGGCAGAGATACAGGAAAAATTCCCGCGCCTGCCCGAAGCCCTCGGCGATTACAGCGAGGAGAAGATGCACATCAACCCGCCGGTGGACCCGCTGTTCCGGGTGGGAGATATCGGGCTGGGATTCGACGAAGAAAATGATCTGGCTGTCCTGGTGGTGCGGCAGGTGGTGATGGAGGGCGAGGACCCGGAAGAGGCAAACGTCGTGCGCTTCTGGTGCTCACGCTCACAACTGCGCGCGCTGGCGCGCTGGGGCGTTGAAGTCGCCTCGCGCGGCCGCCCGCTGTGCCCGCAGTGCGGCGAGCCGATGGACCCCGAAGGACACTTCTGCCCAAAGAAGAACGGTCACAAGCACTAAACTATGTCCGTTTACTCAACGAGTGAAATCCTCGCCGTGCTGCAACACGGCGACATCCAGGTTAAAGGCAAGTTCTTGTGGGGGTCTAATTTCACTTTCCTGGCGGATGTGGCATACGAAGGGAAAAACCTGCAAGCGGTGTATAAGCCATCCCGCGGCGAACGCCCCTTGTGGGACTTTCCTACCGCCAGCCTGGCGCACCGCGAGGCAGCGGCTTACCTGGTCAGCGAAGCCATGGGGCTGGGCATGATACCCGAAACCGTTTACCGCCGCCGCGGACCGGTAGGCGCCGGTTCGCTGCAGCGCTTCATCGAACACGACCCCGAAAAGCACTATTTCAACTTTTCCAGGTCTGATCTCGAAAGACTGCGCCCGGTGGCGCTTTTCGACCTGGTGGTGAACAACGCCGACCGCAAAGGCGGGCACGTGCTGCTCGATGACGATGGTCACATCTGGCTCATCGACCATGGCTTGTGTTTTCACGTAGAAGACAAGCTGCGCACGGTGATCTGGGATTTCTCTGGCGAAACCATTGCCCCAGACCTGCTGTGCAAACTGCAGGAATTGCAGCAGCAGCTCAAACCGGAAAGCGACCTGTACGCCAAACTGGCGCGCCACCTGACCGGCGGGGAAATTCGAGCAATGCTCGCCCGTATCGATGCGCTGCTGACTCACCCGGTGTTCCCCAATCCACATCCCAACCGGCGACCCTACCCCTGGCCGCTGCTTTAGGAGGTTTCTATGAGGCATTACAACTTGGCTTTACTGGGCTTTGGCAATGTTGGACGCGCCCTGGCGCGCTTGTTACTGGAAAAGGCAACCGAACTGAGAGAGCGCTATCAAATCAGCTTTGCGTTCACTGCCATTGCCACCGGCAGACATGGCGCTGCGATCGACCCAAACGGGCTGGATATTCAGCGGGCGCTGGCATTGGTCGAGAGCGGCGGCTCGCTGGACGAACTTTCGAGACAGCCATCGCCAGCCGATCGGTTAGATTTCATCCGCGCCTCTGGCGCTGATGTGCTGTTCGAGAACACACCGGTCAATTACGAGAGCGGACAGCCGGCAGTCGATCACCTGCGCACCGCCCTGGAATGCGGTATGCACGCCATCACCGCCAACAAAGGTCCTGTAGTGCATGCCTACCATTCCTTGACCCGGCTGGCGGCGGCGCAAGGCAAGAAGTTCTATCACGAAGCGGCAGTCATGGATGGCGCGCCGATCTTCTCGTTGTTCCGGGAAGCCCTGCCAGCCGCCCGGCTTCTGGCGCTTCATGGCGTGCTCAATTCGACCACCAACCTGATTCTGACGCGCATGGAAGCGGGTGAAAGCTTCGAAGAGGCGGTGGCTTATGCGCAGTCCATCGGCATTGCCGAAACTGACCCCAGCGGCGACATCGATGGCTGGGATGCCGCCGTCAAGGTCGCTGCGCTGGTCACCGTCCTGATGGACACTCCCCTCAAACCCGCCGAAGTGGACAGGACTGGCATCCGCGGCATCACCCCCGAGCACATCCAGCAAGCCAAAGCGGCAGAGAAACGCTGGAAGCTGGTCTGCTCCGCGCGACGCACGCCGCAGGGCATACAGGCGCGCGTCGCCCCTGAAATGGTCGGCAGCGACTCGCCGCTTTACACCGTCTCGGGCACGACCAGCATCGTCCAGTTCGAGACCGATGTGCTGGGCTTGCTTTCCATTGTAGAAAGCGACCCCGGACCGCAGACTACCGCCTATGGCTTGCTGGCGGATTTCATCAACGCTGCGGGATGAATCCTGGCAAACGGTTGGACTCTTTCACAACAGAAACGGCAGCCGCAAGCATCCATGCCTGCTAACGCCCTGGTCAAAGGTAACCAGGTGATATTTCCCTGGACTTTTAGGGTTTCAGCTTTTCACTAGCCAGGCGGATGCGTTCCAGCACCTGGGCAGCTTCTTCCTCATCTGCCAGGTGCACCGTGCCGTCGCCATCGACGTGCGTGGGAATCAGCTCATATCCCGCGAGCTGCTTTCCTCTGAACGTTACCCTCAAAATCACCCCCTGCTGATGAGCCAGGTCCCAGTCCTGATCGAAGACGAAGTTTCCCAGCCCGTAAAAGACTGGTATGCCGTTGATTTCCTGAATAGCCTGAACGACATGCGTATGGTTGCCCACCACCAGGTCGGCGCCTGCCTGGACAAGCGCCTGCGCCAAGGGGAGCTGGTATTCATTGGGATTGGGGGTGTCTTCCGGTCCCCAATGGGGCATGGCGATGACCACATCTGCCTCCTGTCGGGCAGCGGCAATTGCCTGGCGCAGGTTCTCCTCGTTCAACACCGCAATGCCGGGCGTATCTGGTCCGGCAAAAGCCAGCGGCTCGACCATGCCCAAAGAGACGATTGCAAAGCGTACGCCGCGCAGATTGACCACAACCGGCTGCATTGCCTCGGCTAAGTTCTGCCCGGCGCCCACCGGCTGAATGCCAACGCGGCGCAGGTTAGCCAGGGTATCGAAGAAAGCCCGGTCGCCGCAATCCGGAAAGCCGCAGTTCTTGATGTGATTGGTCGCCACCGACATGACATCAAAGCCGGCGCGCGCCAGGGCATCGGCGTTGCTCGACCCGCCGACCAGCACATACGTGAAGACGCAGCCGGTGCGCGGCGCGATGTCGCTGATGGTAGCATTGAGCGTGCCCACCGCCAGGTCTGCCGCCTGAATCAGTGATCTCACCTCCTCGAAGATATAATCGGCGCTGCCGCGGGCATCGATAGCCGCCTGCACGCAGCGCGCCGGCACGATCACGCCGGTGAACAGCAGTGTAATTTCTGGAAGCGGAGTGACCGTTGGCGAGGGGGTCAGGGACGGGAGGCTGGTAGGTGTAGCCGTCGGCAAAGGTGTCAAGGTAAGCGTCGGCGAGTCGGGCTGGAAGGGGGTGGGCGTATCCACCGGCAGTGTGAGAGTTGGCGCTGGAGGGTCGCTGCCGGCAGCACTCGACAGAAACGGGGTTGGCGTCGCTGCCGATTGACAGGCGGCTGCCTGGAAGGCTGCCAGGAAGGCTGCCAACATAAATAGGAAGCCCAGCCTGCGCCGATTCATTCAGGCAATCCCCTCGAGAGGATGCAAGGCTTCCAGGATTTCACTGCGGGTTTCGGCGTCCGTCTCAACAGCCAGCGCCTGCCGGAGCGCCTCCAGGGCAAGCCATCCCCCCACCCGACCCAGCGCCCAGGCGGCATGCCTGCGCACCAGCGGTTCAGGGTCGTTTTTCAGCGCATTCGCCAATGCCTGGACGGCTGAGGGTTCGCCGCTGCCAGATGCCAGGTTGCCCAGGGCGACGGCAGCATTGCGCAAGTAACCACGCCGGCGGGCGCGCTCCACGGGCGAACCTTTGAAAGAGCGCTTGAAGGCGGCGCCATCCAGCGCCAATGCAGCGACCAAATCGGGCTGCCGCCGATCCGCTATAGCTTCGAAGGCTGGCTCTGCATGGGATGGGGCAAAACGCTGGTTCCAGGGGCAGACCTGCTGGCAGATGTCACAGCCAAAGACCCACTCGCCCAACCGAGGGCGCAATTCGGATGGAATCGCCCCCTTCAATTCGATGGTAAGGTAAGAAAGACAGCGCCGGGCATCCAACGTACGGTCTGGCAGGATGCAGCCCGTTGGACAGGCTTCGATGCAGCGGGGGCAACGCCCGCAACGGTCAACCGTGAACGGCGCATCCAACTCCAGTGAAACGCCCAGCAATATCTCTGCCAGGAAGAAGTATGAACCCAGCCGGGGGTGAATCAGGCAGGTATTCTTACCAATCCACCCCAGCCCGGCGCGCTGCGCCAGGTCGCGTTCCAGCAAGGGACCGGTATCAGTATAACAGCGATAAGGCAGGGGAAAATCCACCTGCGCCTGGATAAACGCAGCCAACGCCTCCAGCCGCACCGTCAGCGCTTCGTGATAATCCCGTCCCCAGGCGTAAGCTGCAACCTTGCCCCGAAAGGTCTCCCGCGGTTCAGCAGGAAAAACCGACGCGGGATAAGAAACCCCCAACACCAGGATGGAGCGGCACTCGGGCAAGATTTTTCTGGGATCTGCCCGGCGGAGCAGAGAGCGCTCACTGGCGAGGTATGCCATCGCTCCATGCCGACCTGCTGAAAGCCATTCTTCGAACTCATGGAAGTGCGGAGGCGGCTCTGGCGAGGTAACCCCCGCCAGTTGAAAACCCAGGCGGCGGGCTTCAGCCTTAACCGCCTGGGTCAATTGGACAAGCGAAGAATGGGGAATGTCGCCTTTCAAGGGTTACAGGTGAGGGTAAAGTTAGCCTGGTTGGATGCCACATCTGAGGGGGCAGTAATGTGAAGCCTTACCCACCCGTTTACCGAACTGGTAAACGACAACGAGAAGGGGAGCACCTGCTCACCGGCAAGCCGTTGCTCGCCAACGACCGGCGGGGGCAGGTTGAACGTGAAGCCGGGGGTATTCGAACCGGCTTCCAGTTGATAAGAAATTGCAGCCGGGGCGCTCAGCGTGAATCGGGCTGTGAAGTTGAAGGTGTAGGGGCAGGCGCCGCTGAACGACTGCGGATCCACGCTCATCGAAAGCGCCGAGATAGTTACCGAACCTGTCGTCGCAGTTGCGGCAATCGAGGTAGGCGTTACTGTCCCGCCCGGCGTGGCAGTTGCCCCGCTGACGACGTTGATTTCGACATAGACGGCGTCATCAAAGAACTTATTTGCCGGATTGAGCATCTTCCAATATCCACGGTAGCGCCCGGGTTGGCTGGGGGCAACCAAATTGACCGAAACATCCACCTGGCTGCCCGGCGCCACGTTCGCCGTCAGGTTCACTCGGTCTGGACCGCCCATCTTATCACCGCTGATGAAGACCAGGGCGTAACTGGCATTCCAGGTGGAGGTGCCATTGTTCTGCAAGCGCCAGGTTTTGGTGAATGTTTCGCCCGCTTTGAAATTCGTCCCATCTGGCACGGTGACATCCTGAACGAAGGCAGCCCGGTCAGTCAGGCTGGGGTTGACCGTTTGCGTGGCTGCTGCGGTCGGCGTGGCAGTGGCTGCCGCTGCCTGGGTCTGCAGCGCTGCCTGGGTTTGAAGGGCTGCTGTTTGGAGCAGGTCAGGCGTCGGTGTAGGCGTATGCGTGGGAAAAGCCTGAGCAGTGGCGGTCAAGTAGGCGCTGGCGGTCTCGGCGGCAGCCGTCCTGAGCAGCGACGGGTCGGTAGTCGCCGTAGGCGCAACCGTGGCTGGTTTACAAGCAGCCAGGAAGAGAAAAGATAAGGCAATGATCAGAGAAGCGAGCTTTGAACTCATAGACACTCCACTAGCAGGCGACGGTTTGCACCGCCCTCGTAATCATACCACGGGCTGTGCAAACCGCCGCAAGCGTTACAATTGATTGAGTTACTTATCGATGCGCGGGTTCACCCAGGCAGCAAAGTCATTCTTGAACTCTCCCTCGGTTGTCACCCTCAGGATGAATTGAACCGTCTTGCCAACCAGCGGAGAGAGATCGAGGTCTACGGGCGTCAGCAGACCTTCACAGGCTTCTAACCATTCACCAATGACGTAATCGGTGGAGCCTTCGCGATACTTGAGCTGGAACCTGACCTTCCCATCGGTGCAGTTCTGCCGCAGCCCAATCAACGCCTTGAAGCGGTCGCCGCTCTGTACGGTATAGATGGGGTAGATGCCCTGAATCATGCCATCGGAAATTTGCTGGGGGAAAGTCACCAACACACGGCTGTAGGTGCGCTTGTCCTCCAGGGTGTAATTTTCCACGGCAGTCGCCACGCCAGGAGTATCATCATCCGGGTCGCCCCAAGGGAGGGTGTTACTGGCATTGCTCCAGATGGCGCTGGGACCATAGAAAGCGAGGTTGAATGAACCAGTCGGCGCGGGTGTATTGGTGGCGGTCGGCGTCACCGGGGAGATCACCTTGATCTTGACCCAAAATGCCGATTGACCGGCTGAGCCAACGCCAAAGACCACGCCGGCGCCATTGCGCAGCTTCCAAAACCCCTGATAGGTTTTGGGGGCATCTGGCGCCCTCAGCGTTACCGAAACATCGATGGTGCCCCCCGGCGGGACGGTGCCGGTGGTTAGCTGCAGCGAGGCTGGCGCGCCCATGGAGTCGCCGCTATCAAAAACGAGCGAATAACTCGAGTTCCAGGTGCAGGAGCCGGTATTCCGCAGCCGCCAGGTCTTGATAAATGTCGTCCCGGCAGGCACTTCGGTATTGTCCGGATAAGACCGATCTTCGACATAAGCAGCTCGGTCACAAGGGACGGGCGGCTCAGTCGCTGTTGGCGGAACCGAGGTCGCCGTCGGCGGGGGAGGCGTGTCAGTTGGCGGGACAGCGGTCGCCGTCGCCGTTGGCACAAGCGCCGTGCTGGTGCTGGTCGGCGCGACGATTTGAGTCACCATCGCAACTTTAGTCAGCTCGACAGCAACCGTCTGCGCCACCGCGGTAAACGCCAGGTCAGGACCGGGCGGGGTGGGCGCCGGCGCACTGACCAGGTTGCAGGCGCTCACAGACAGAGCAAACACAATGAGCAGGATGATTGAAAGGCGCTTGAGGTGTTTCATATTTACATTCCTTTACAGTTATCGGAACCAATGGTTACAAGGATATTCTGCCACAGGAATGTTCCAGGCTGGTGACGGGGATGTTACAAAATTGAAACTTAATCCGGCTGCACTCAGCCAGCAAGCGAGCCGATCATCGACCAGGGACCCGTCCAGGAGATGCGCACAGGCAACAATGCGCCGCGCAGGTCGCCTTCTGCTTCGACAAAGACCAGCTTGTTGGTCTCGGTGCGCCCCTTCCAGCGGTCCTTGACCTTTTCCTCGAACAGAACCGTCACGACCTGGTTCAGATACCGCTGGTTGATTTGCGCCGCAATCTGCTCCTGCAGTTCCTCCAACAGGCGGAAACGTTCCATCTTTTCCCCCTCGGGAACGTCATCTTCCATGCGGCGGGCAGCCACAGTGCCCGGGCGCACCGAATACCGCGCCAGGTGAGCGACATCCAACTTGAGACTTGCCAGCAGATCATAGGTGCGCTGGAACTGGGCGCGCGTCTCGCCGGGAAAGCCGACAATGATATCCGTCGCGATGGAGACGCCCATCCCGCGCCCTCCCAGGCGGCTGCGAATCTTCTCCACCAGCCTGCAGTAATCTTCCGCCGTGTAGCCGCGCTTCATGTTTTCCAACACTTCATCATCGCCTGCCTGCACCGGCACCTCAATATGCGGCATCACCTTGGGCAGTTCCGCGACGGCATCCAACAGTTCATCATTCATCCAATTGGGGTGGGATGTCAGAAAGCGGATGCGCTCCAAGCCTTCCACCTGGTGCGCCAGGCGCAGCAAGGCAGCCAGGTTGGGACCATCGGGCACATCCTTGCCATAGCGGTCAACGATTTGACCCAAGAAGGTGACCTCCTTCACGCCCTGCGCCACCAGCGAACGCACCTCTGCCAGGATGGCTCCCACTGGGCGCGATTGCTCGACGCCGCGGCGATAAGGAATGATACAGAACGTGCAGGCATGCGAGCAGCCCAATACCACCGGTACAAACGCCGATACCAGTTTACCGCGCTCTTGTTCGGGCAGCTGCAGCCCTTCTGAGAGATCCTCATCCATCAGCGAAAAACGCTGTTCTGTTTCTTGCAGGTGCATCAGGCGGCTTTCCCGCTGGCTGAGGAACGCCACCAGGGGAGCCGGATCGGAGGGCGGCGAGAACACATCTACGAGCGGGAAGCGCTTCTTAAGCGGCTCATAACCCTTGACCCCCACCAGGCAGCCCATGAGATTGATGACCAGCTCCGGGCGCTGCAACTTCAAGGGAGTCAGGGAATGCAGGCGACCATAGGCTTTGTCTTCAGCGCTCTGACGCACGACGCAGGTGTTCAACACGATGACATCTGCTTCATCTGGGCGCGGCGTGACCTGATAGCCCAGCCGCTCCAGCGCCGAAGCCACCCGCTGCGAGTCTGCCACGTTCATCTGGCAGCCTTCTGTCCAAATGTGATACTTCATATCCATATTATAACAAGAGCGACGCCCGCGCGGCAGGCGGTGGATTAGCAGAGTCTTAGAAAGGCGCCCGAGGTGAAAAGCCCTTGCCTTCGGTGATAAAATTCCGCTTATGCGCCCCGGCAGCAAAATTCGGACTTTACGTGCAGCGCTGGTTTGGCTGGCTCTCGCCATCTTGCTGGCGGTTGTGATTTTCCAGATGCCAGCGGTCAAAAAGCGCTTTGCCTGGCGGCTGGACTTAGCCCTGACCTATCTGAGGGGCATTATCCAGCCGGCAGGACCTATCCCGACGCCCCTGCCGCTGCCGACGTTCACGCCGGGCGTCTCGCCAACCGCCATGCCAACAGCAACGGCTACCCAGGCGCTCCCCACAGCAGCGCCTACCGAAGCGACGCCCACGCTCACCCCTTCCCCCACACCCCTGCCGGCTGCCGTTGCTCTGAACCCCCCGCCTTATGTAAAGCAAGACCCAAATAACTGCGGTCCGGCTACTCTCGCAATGGCGTTGGCTTATTACGGCTGGCAAGGCAATCAGGATAACATCGCTGAGGAAATCAAGCCGCTGGACGCCGACCGCAATGTCAACCCCGAAGAGATGGCGTATTACGTGCGTAACTTTGCCGGCTGGCTCAACGTCGAATACCGCGTTGGCGGCGATTTGTTTCGTCTCAAGCAGCTCATTGCCGCCGGATTTCCGGTCATCATCGAGGAGAGCTTCTATTTCGAGGATCCTTTCTGGCCCAATGACGACCTGTGGGCAGCTCACTACCTGCTGTTGACCGGCTATGATGACGCCGAGCAGGTTTTCATCGGGCAGGACAGTTACCGTGGTCCAGATCAACGCGTGGGATACGCAAAGATGGACGCCGATTGGAAGATCTTCAACCGCGTTTACATGATCGTCTTCCTGCCCCAGCAACAAAATCAACTGCAGGCAATTTTGGGAGAGGAGTGGGATGTTCGAGCAAACCGCCAGCACGCTTTGCAGGTCGCCCAGGCAGAAGCCGAGCAAAACCCACAAGATGCGTTTGCGTGGTTCAACATCGGCACGAACCTGGTCTTCTTCGAACGCTACCTGGAGGCGTCGCAAGCCTTTGATACAGCTCGCAACATCGGTCTTCCCCAGCGCATGCTGCGCTACCAGTTCACGCCTTTCTTTGCTTACTTTCACTCTGGGCGAAACGAGGAACTGCTGGCGCTTACTGACTATGCCTTGCAGCGCACTCCCAACTCTGAGGAGGCGCTGCTTTGGAAGGGGTGGGGAATGTATCGTAAAGGCGACACCATCAAAGCCATTGAACTTTTCCGTAAAGCGCTAGAAGCCAACCCCAAAGGTCAGGATGCGCGCTATGCCCTCAACTTCGTAGGCGCTGCCCCATAAAAAACCGACCAAGCCCCTCCATAGCCTGGTCGGTCAAAAGATTTGACTAAGGTTACGCTGAATTCCAGCCAACAGCAGGCGATGTCTTCCGAGTGCCCTGGGAGTTACGGGGTGACAGTCATAACAATAAATCCAGGGTGGTGCTTGTGCCTCATCTGAGCTGGCGACCTCGCTTCATGCAGGGGCGCAGTGCGGTGAACTAACTGTATTGAGCGCCTGCGAAAAGGCAAGGGACGTCACATCAAAGCTGTCTGCATTGAGGTCGGGTAGTGGTTGAAAAATCATCAAATTCGGTGCACCTCCTGAAGGACAAGAGAACCTGGTTTGATTGCTCTGATGATCCCATTTTCGCGCCGGCAACCGCTGGTGAAAATACGTATTCCTACGTGTTTTCCTAAAGGGTTGGTACGTATTTTTTTCCCCTGTACCGTTTGATATGCCCACCTTGGATACTCCTCACGAGCCCGATTCATCCACCCCTTGCAATAAACTGCGCATTGATTGTACAATCCCACTCAAAAACGGAGCATAGCGATGAATTCCACCACCTACATGCATATCTTGGGCATTTCAGGCAGCCTGCGCAAAGCTTCGTATAACACCGCTCTGCTGCGGGCAGCCGCTGAACTGCTGCCAACAGGCGCCGCGTTAGATATTTTCGACCTGTCGCCCCTGCCCATCTTCAACCCCGATCACGAAAAGCCGTTTCCTGAACCTGTGGCAGAATTCCGCGCCCGGCTGGCGCAGGCTGACGCCTTGCTGATTGCCACGCCCGAGTACAACGCTTCGATCAGCGGCGTTCTCAAAAATGCCATCGATTGGGCGTCGCGCCCACCTCAGCAGCCCCTGAACGGCAAGCCAGTTGCGGTGATGGGAGCAAGCACCGGCAATTTTGGCACGGTGAGAGCGCAAACCCAACTGCGCCAGGTTCTGACGCACGTTGGCGCCCTGACGCTGGCAAAACCTGAAGTGCTCGTCGCCCGCGCTGATCAGGCTTTCAACGCAGACCTTGAGTTAATCGACTCGACGGCGTGCGGTTTTCTGCGAGATTTGCTCGTTGCGCTCGTCGATTGGACAAAGCGGGTTTCTAAAGTGTGAAGCCAGGGTGATATCCGGAGGGCGCTCGATCGCTTCTTCACGCCAGCGTCACCGATTTGACGCTTCTACCGCAATCCGGCTCAACGCCTCTCCGAACTGCTCCACCTCTTCCTGCGTGTTGTAGTGCACTGCTCCCACCCGCACCATGCCGCCGCTCTCCTCTACCCCCAGGCGCTCAGTGACTGCCAGGGCGTAGTAATTGCCATCCCAGACGTAGATATTCGCCCTTTCTAAGGCTTCGGCAACCTGGCGCGGCGGTATGCCCTGCAGCCTGAAACTGATCGTAGGCACGCGTTCTTCCAGGCGGCGCCGGTCGGTCAAGCCATAGATCATTGCCCCAGGCGTTTCCTCGATCACATCCAACAAGAGACGGCTTAGCTCGAATTCATACGACCGGATTGCGCTCATTGCCTGTTTCAGTTGCAGGCGGCGACCCTGCAAGGGAACGCCTGCACTATCAGAACCGGCATACTTTTCGGCATATTCTCCACCAAAGGTCTGACCCACCCATTGCAGGTACTCAACAGCGCCCAGGACAGCCGCCAGACCTTCATGGTTCAGGGTGCCGGTTTCGAACTTGCCGGGCAGGTCGTCAGGCGCCGGGCGCACCTTGTAAGCGAAGAGCTCGTCCAGCAGGGCATAACGCCCATACAGGACGCCAACGTGAGGACCAAAGAATTTATACGCCGAACAGACCAGGAAATCGCAGCCTAGCCGCTGCACGTCAATCGGTCCGTGTGCAGCGTACTGAACGGCGTCAATGTAGGTCAACGCGCCGGCATCATGCGCCATCCGCACCAGCCTGGCTACCGGATTGATCGTCCCCAGCGCATTTGAGGCGTATCCAAATGCCACCAACCTGGGCTTGCCCTCCAGCGCCTTTTCGAAAGATTCCACATCCAGAGTTCCGTCCTCGGGGTGAAAATCAACCCAGCGGACGGAAACGCCGCGATCCTGCGCTGCCAGCACCCACGGCGTGATATTGGCGTCGTGGTCTAAACGGGTAACGACGATCTCATCGCCGGGTTTCCAGGTGCGGGCAATCGAGCGGCTGATGTGCAGGGTGAGGGTGGTCATGTTAGCGCCGAAGATAATCTCCTCCGGCTGGGCGGCATTCAAAAAATCAGCCATGGCAGCATGGGCTTCCGCCAAAATCAGGTCGGATTGGCGGCTGGTCTGAAAAGCCCCGCCGTGATTGGCGTTATATTGCTCCAGGTACGCCAGCATACGATTGAGCGCATGCTGCGCTATTTGGGTGCCGCCCGGGTTATCGAAAAAGATCGCCGGCGCAGGCTGCTGCGCCTGCCACACCAGCGCAGGAAATTGCCTGCGGATGAGATTTAGGTCTAGGGGCATGGATACCTCCTTCTGATATTTCCTGTAATCGTCAATACCGCTTATGCTGCGGTGCTGGCGCTCTCGTCGCTTGCCCGCCTCATTCGACGCCTGGGGCATCCACCGCCTGCCAGGAAGCTCCTCCATCGGAGGTTTTCCAGAATTCTGTCGCCTGTCGGCAGATGAAATCTGCGCCAAGCTTATCGCCCTGGCAGGCGCCGGTGACGGTTATCGCCCAGCCATACTGCGAAGAAGCAAAAGCCAGGCGCGTGATCTGACCAGGCAGGCTGCCGATGGTCAATTGCGTCATAGCGGTCAAACCCTCCGTTGGCTGCAAAGTCTCATCCGGCGAAGCCAACACCTGTCCGCCCGCCCCCATGATCCAGCCGCCCTGGGGGAGGATGGTGAGCGGAAATTCGAAGCGTATTTCCTCGGCTACCGGAATTGCCGCCTGGAGATGCCAGTTGGCGCCGCCATCTTGCGTGGCGTACACCTCGATGCGCGCGCCGCCTCCAGGCTCAACGACAGCAGCCGCCAGCAGTCCGTCCTGTGGACTGGAAAAGACCGGCGCGCGGTACTGGATATGCACATCATCGCTAGCCGCCTGAGCCAGCAACTCAACCGGCTGCCAGGTCAGTCCGCCATCAACGGTATGGTACAGCTCATTGCCAGCAGCGCCGCCCGCCTGCCAGCCAGAAAGCGGTGTGTTGAATGTCACAGTTTCACCCAGGGGAAGGTCAACAGTTTCCCAGGTCAAACCGCCGTCTCTGGTGCGCAGTAAAATGCCGCGGCTAAACAGCCGGCTGGTCTGCGAACGGAAAACGACCCAACCCTGGCTCTCATCCTGGAAAGCCACCTGGAGCGGCTGCCACTCTCCGGAGGGCAAATTCAACTCGAGCGTCTGCCAGCTCAAGCCTCCGTCGGTGGTGGCGTACAACCAGGTGCGACCATTGCCGCCAGGGTAAGCCGTTGCCCAGCCCCGCAGGGCATCCAGGAAGAAGACCGCTGAAAATCGGTCGGCGCTCCTTGCCTGCCAGGTCGCGCCGCCGTCTTCGGTCCATAACAGGCTGCCGTTTGCCAGCAGATAACCCTGCGTGGGAGAGAGCCAGGCAAAATCCTGCACAACCGGACCATCGAAGATAACTTGCGCTGCAGCCCCCGCTGCCTGGAGCGTTAAGCCTGGGACCGCCACTTCGCCATCCGCGATGTTGCTGTCGATGTTGAGGGTTTTTCCTCCCCAAGTCTCATTATGCCCGCCGGCATACTGGCGGATGCGCTGGCGGTTAACCCACAAGCCGCCAGGCGGGGCATCGATGCAGAAAAGCCCATTGACCGAGGCGTTCGGATCATACTGCGAGGTGTACCACTGCGCTGCCCAGATGTTATCCGGCACATTGGGAATCAGCGCCAGCTCTTTGAGATTCGAAGAACAACTGCCGCCATAGACGCCGGTGCGATGCCCCAGCTCACGCAGCCTTTCGACCCAGCCATTGATAAATGCGCTCACTGCCTGACGGCATTCCAGCGGCGCACTGCTGCCGCCATAGGCTTCTAAATCATAATAGATGACGGTGCGCCCCTGGCTAGATGTGACCAGACCCAGGGTCACGGCTGCCTGCGAAGCCATCTCGGCTTCAGCCCGCCCCTGCAAGTAGGCAACAGCCGGATTGCCATCCATTCTGGCTGAATAGGAGGTACAGGGCGCCTGCGGACCCACCCAGGTAGGGATGAAAGCCCACCCTTGCTGTTTCGCCAGCGAAAGCCAACTGGCGTTTGGCAACTGGCATCCCTTGGCAAAGCTGGCGCCGCCAAGGTAAACGTTATATATGTAGTAAGGGCTGTTAACCCACCAGTTCTGCATGGTGGGAATCGACGGCGGATTACAGCTATCAAAAGCCTGCTGGTTGCGCACCTGGGTTTCCAGGTAAGTCTGGCTCTCATTGGGAGGGGCGGAGACCAAAGGGAGGATGATTTTAGAAACCGAGGCTTGATAGGTAAACCGCATGGCGCTGAACGAGATGGTCGAGGCGTAATTGGCTTCGCTGTTCAAGTCGCTCAGGGTGACGTAACCGCTCCCTCCCGCTTTGAACAGGTAGATACCCAGGTCCAGCCACTGGTTACTCAACCCAGCCTGGCTGACGTTCTTCAGGGTTGTCCCCCCAGCGTGATAGATCTTATACCAGGCATCGGAAGTATCGGCGTCTTTCACGCGGCCAGAAACGCACCAGGTGATAGGAGGGTGAGCGGGAATGTATGCCTCGACCCGGTAAAAGCCTTCTTCAGGCAGGTCAGGGCGCCATTCACCCCAGTTGGTGGAGATATTGGGAGAATTGACGTTGAGCGTCAGATAAGCCTCGCTGCCGCGGTCGGTAGAAATCACATACCAGAACGTTTCAGGGCAAGGTCCCAGAAGGGGGGTCAGGCTGGTTGGCGCTTCCAGAATCACCGGCAGAGGCGGCTGCCGCAGGGATAACGGCAGATAGTTTCTTTGTTCCAATCCCTGGGCAGAGACCGAAGCAGGCGGTTGCGCCTCCAGCCAGCCTGCCAGCAAAAGGATAAGCCCTGTCAACAGCATCAACGAAAGTAAAGAGGGTATCAATCGGCGCATCATGGTGGGGTTAGAACCTGACAGAATGGGTTGAGTTTATCCCAAACCAACGAGGATGTCAATTTTTCGTTCAGAACCTGAATCCACGACCAAAATCATGCCGGTTTAACAGAGTTTATGATAGTATTATTAAAAACCCAGGATAAAGAACAGGAAAAAGGACCTATGAATTCACCCTATCCATTTCTCGATCCCTCTCTGCCCATTGCCGAGCGGGTACAAAATTTGCTATCTCTGTTGACGCTCGAAGAAAAGATCGGCATGATGAACCACCCGGCGCAGGGCGTACCGCGTTTGAACATTCCACCTTACAATTATTGGAGCGAGGCGCTGCACGGTGTAGCGCGCAACGGGCGCGCAACCGTTTTTCCCCAGGCGATCGGCATGGCTGCCACCTGGGACCGTGACCTGGTGCAGCAGATCGCCTCTGCCATCGGCGACGAGGCGCGCGCCAAGCATCACGAAGCTGTGCGGAGGTATGGCTTCTCCTGGCAGTACCAGGGATTGACCTTCTGGACGCCCAACATCAACATTTTTCGCGACCCGCGTTGGGGACGGGGGCAGGAAACCTGGGGAGAAGACCCCTACCTGACCGGCGAGATGGGGGCGGCTTTCGTGCGCGGTCTGCAAGGTGATCATCCCCGCTACCTGAAAGCCGCTGCCTGCGCCAAGCACTATGCCGTGCATTCTGGTCCTGAAAAACTGCGCCACACGTTCAACGCGGTAGTATCGAAGCGCGACCTTTACAGCACTTACCTGCCCGCCTTCAAGAAGCTGGTGATGGAAGCCAAGGTGGAGGCTGTGATGGGCGCGTATAATCGCACGCTGGGCGAGCCCTGCAACGCCAGCCAGCTCCTGCTGGGCGATATCCTGCGCGGCGAATGGGGCTTCGCAGGGCACGTGGTTTCGGACTGTGGAGCGCTGAGCGATATCCACCTCAACCATAAAGTGACCAAAGATGCGGTTGAGTCGGCAGCGCTGGCGCTCAAGCGCGGCTGTGATATCGGCTGCGACCATGTTTACAGCGAGCTGGGCGAAGCGATCGCCCGCGGGCTGGTCAGCGAGGCGGATATCGACCGTGCGCTGGGGCGCACGCTGGCAACGCGCTTCAAGCTGGGCATGTTTGATCCCCCAGAAATGGTGCCCTTTGCCGCCACACCGATGAGCGTGGTGGGCTGCGCCAGACACCGCAAGCTGGCGCGCCAGGCAGCGGTCAAATCTATCGTGCTGCTGAAAAACAAGAACAACATCTTGCCCATCCGCAAGGAGGTCAAGAGCCTGTTCGTCACCGGACCCAGCGCTGGCTCGGTCGATGTGCTGCTGGGCAACTACAATGGCATGAGCGAATCGCTTAACACGCTGCTGGAGGGCATTGCCGGACGCGTGCCCGAGGGGGTGAAGGTAGAATACCGCGCCGGTTGCATGTACACCCAGCAGGATATGGGCTGGATCAACTGGGCAATCCACGAAGCCGCCAGCAGCGACCTGACCATCGCCTGCATGGGCACTTCCCCGCTGATGGAAGGCGAAGAGGGCGAGTCGATCCTCTCAGGAGATACAGGCGACCGCACCGAGATTGACCTGCCGCAAGTACAGAAAAATTTTATAAAACAGATGGCGCTCAACGGCGCCAGGATTGTGCTGGTGCTGACTGGCGGCAGCCCGATTGCCCTGGGTGAAGTGGCTGACATGGTGGATGCCATCTTGTTCGTCTGGTATCCAGGGCAGGAAGGTGGTCATGCCGTGGCAGAGGTGCTGTTCGGCGATGCAGTCCCCTCGGGCAAGCTGCCGCTTACCTTCCCCAAATCGCTCAACCAGCTTCCAGCCTTCGAGGATTACAACATGGCGGGGCGCACTTACCGCTATATGACCGCTGAACCAGAGTTCCCCTTTGGCTTTGGGCTAAGCTATACACGGTTCGCCTACAGCGGCCTCAAACTGGGCAAGAGACGAATCAAAGCAGGCGAATCGCTGCCGGTGAGCGCCAGGCTGACCAACCAGGGCGCAGTTGCCGCCGAGGAAGTCGTCCAGTTTTACTTGAGCGACCTGCACGCCAGCGTACCGGTGCCTTTACAGAACCTGGTGGGATTCCAGCGCGTGGCGCTCAAGCCAGGACAGAGCAAGCTCGTGCGGTTCACGGTCACGCCCGAAATGATGATGTTGTTCGACGAAGATGGCAAACAGAAACTGGAACCTGGCAAGTTCCGGCTGACGGTCGGCGGGTGCTCGCCGGGAAAGCGGGGGGTAGATTTGGGCGCAGCGCCGGGGTTGGAAGCTGTCTTCGAAGTGATTTAATGCAGATGGACGTCTGAGTGAGGGGGGCACCCAGACGTCCATCTGACATAATAATACACGATTTTTAGAAAAAAATCAAGGAAAATCTTTGCAGTTTTGTCAGGTTACCCTGACCTGCAGGAACCCCAGGTGGGAGTCGAACCCACAACCTCGGCCTTAGGAGAGCCTCGCTCTATCCTTTGAGCTACTGGGGCTTATGTTAGAAATTATAACACCAGCGTCGTACCCAAATCAAGCATATTGACTTTTTGACAAAATAAAACACTTGAACTTTTTCAGTGTTTCATGCTAGAATTAGAACCAATCGGTTTCAATCAGGCTTCAAGCACAAAGCGTCATCGACTGACATCGATTGAAGTTGATTGCCCTGGGGGAAATGCAATATCAGATCAAGGCGCATTTGCTGAAGCTGTAATGGCTCTCCAGAGGAGGTGTACGTTCCTGGAATGACAACCTTACCTGATCCCAAACCCAGTCAACCCATTTTTGAAAACGAGGAGAATATTATGACGAAAAAACCTGTAACCCGCCGCGACTTCTTGCGCCTGGCGGCGCTTTCTGTCGGCGGAGCAGCCCTGGCTGCCTGCGCGAAGAAAGAAACGACCCCAGCCGGAGAAGCTGTAAGCGAAGCTCCAGCCGCCGCAGAGAAGGTGACCCTGCGCATGTGGTCGCACCAAAACCCCTCATTCGTTGGCGCTAATGAGGAAATCATCAAAAAGTATGCCGAAGTCAAGCCCAACGTAGAAATCAAGTACGAGAATTTCCCCTACGCAGATTTCATTACCAATATCCAGACATCCATGGCAGCCAAGAACGAGGCTGACATCATGGAAATGTTTGGAAGCTGGGTGCAGTCGTACGCCAAGGGCGGGACGTTGGCGACCGTCCCTGAAGACCTGATGAGCCTGCCCAAAGCGCGCGAATTGTTCTATGCCGCCCCGCTGGACGGTTACGTGTGGGAGGGCAAGCTCTTTGGGTTCCCCAATGAGTACAACCTGGAAGTCGGCGCGGTGTTGGCAAACCAGCGCATGTTCGAAGAAGCCGGTTTGAAGTACCCGCCCGAATGGAAGACCTGGGAAGAGCTGGTGGAAGACGCCAAGAAGATGGTCAAGGTCGAAAACGGCGTGATGACCGTCGCGGGCTTCCACTATGTCACCGGCGATGGGCTGGGTTTCCTGTTCTGGGAGGGCATCCTGGAACGCGGCGCAGAGTACTTTGCCGAAGACAATGTCCACCTGAACCTGGTCTCGCCGCAAGCCGAAGCCACCGTCCAGTGGCTGACCGACATGGCTCAAAAGGACAAGGTGGTCGATCCCTTTACCTTCAACCTCGAGTCCAACTGGGTCGGCGATGCCTTCTTCCAGGGGCTGGTCGCCATCGGCTACATCGGTCCGTGGATCGTGCCGGAAGGTCGCCGCAACTTCCCCGATTTCAAAGACCCCTGGAACCATGTCTCCAGCCCACACTATGGCAGCGAGCGTAAATTCGCTGCAGATGCCGGCTGGGGGAAAGTGGTTTCGCCCAACAGTAAAGCCATCGATGTCGCCTGGGACTTCTCCAAGTTCGCCACAGAAGACAAAGCCAACGCTCGTTTCTGGAACGTTGCAACCGGCACCGTGCCGGCTCTGAAATCAGTGGCAGAAGACCCAACGCTGCTCAACGACATCGACTGGCTGGGACCCAGCCTGAAGGTGCTGCCCTACGGGCGATACGTGGGCGACCTGCAGGACCGCGACTACATCTGGTACAACGTGGTCGCCACCCACATCACCGAGTGCCTGCAAGGCGTGCGTTCGGTCAAGGAAACCTGCCAGCTCATGCACGAAGAAGCCAACGCCCAAATCGACGCCAAGCTGGCTGGCTAAAAACATCCAACACCCACTAAGATTACCCTTACACCACCCCTGTTCCTTTACCCCTGAGCTCTCACCAGAGACGTGAAGGGAAGAGGAACAGGGGTGGAGCAAAGCGAGGCGACCATGGCAGTAGAGACTTCCAGGCGAGGCAGGCTATACCGCAGCCAACATATCTTTGCCGGGGTTACCATTACCCCCATCATGCTCTACATGATGTTCTTCACGCTGGTTCCCATGTTGTGGGGAATCGCCATTACCTTCTTCCGCTATAGCCCAACCCGGGTGGGAGGGTTCTTGGGCTTTGGCGAAGGCAACCCATTCATCGGTTTCCAAAACTATCTTGACCTGTTCTCTAACTCTCCGAATGGGCAGCTCTTCCGCCTCTCGGTGAAGAACACCCTGATCTTTGTCCTGATGTATTTGCCGATGAACTTGCTGGTCACCCTGCCGCTGGCAGTCCTGATTGAATCGATAGCACAACGCCTGAAAGTAGTCTTTCGCACCATTTATTTCCTGCCGGTGGTCACCTCAGCGGTGGCAGTGTCTCTGATTTGGGGGGTCATCTACAACCCAACGTTCGGCTTGCTCAACCTGGCGCTGCGGTCAATCGGGCTTCAAGGGTATCCCTGGCTCTCCGATACCACCACCCGCGTTTTTGGCATCCCCTTGCCCATGATCTGCGCGTTGATCACCTACCTGTGGTCTGACATGGGTTACAACCTGGTCATCTTCATCGCCGGATTACAGGGAATCCCTGAGGTGTATCACGAGGCAGCCGTGGTCGATGGCGCCAATGCCTGGCAGCGCTTCTGGCACATCACCGTTCCGCTGTTGCGCTCGACGCTAACCTTTGTGATCGTGATGACTATGCTCTCTTCCTGGCAAGTTTTCGTGATCTTCTTCGTATTGACCGGGCGGGGAGGTCCCTCGAACCTGACGCGGGTCCTGGTGCTGCATATCTACGAAACAGCCTTCCGCTTCCAGGAGATGGGGCTTGCCGCCACAGTGGCAATGGTCTTATTCGTCATCATCATGGTCACCACGCTGATTCAACTGCGCCTGATGCGTAAAGAATGGGAGTATTAAACCATGGCAACGCTGCAAGACACTGTTCCCACAATTCACCCGGTCTCGAGCAACGACCGCATAGGATACATCCTTAGCCGCGTGGTCATCTATGGCATACTGCTGCTGGGCTGCCTCTTTACCCTGCTGCCCTTCTTGTGGATGCTGAGCACGTCCTTCAAATCTTCGACCGAGATCGTCCGGCTTCCCCCTACAATCATCCCTGAGAACTTCACCTTGCAGAGTTACAGGACCATCTTCAACGACCCGCGCGTCCCGATTGCTCGTTTCTACCTCAACAGCATCATCGTAACCTTCAGCGTGGTGACGATGGTCTTGTTCACCAGCTCGCTGGCGGGCTTTGTCTTTGCCAAGTATCAATTCTTCGGCAAGAACCTGGCGTTTACCCTGATTCTGGCAACGATGATGATTCCCTTCCAGGTGATGATGATTCCGTTATATCTGATTCTGGTGCGCCTGAAGATTACCGACTCGCTGCTGGGGTTGATCGTGCCGGGGGCGACCAGCGCCTTTGGCATCTTCTTGATGAGACAATTCGTCGAGAGCATCCCTGGCGAATTGATTGACGCTGCCCGCATCGATGGCGCTTCGGAGTTTGGGATTTACACGCGCATTGTGCTGCCTCAGATGGGCGCCGCCCTGGCAACGCTGGGCATCTTCCAGTTCATGGGCACCTGGAACGACTACCTGTGGCCTTTGATCGTCATCACCACCACCGAACGGCGCACGTTGCCCATCATGCTCACCTGGTATAACTCACAACATGGGGCGCGCCAAGATCTGACGATGGCGGCTTCTGTGCTGGTCATTCTGCCGGTGATCATCATCTACTTCCTCTTCCAGCGCTGGATCGTGCGCGGGATTGCGCTGACCGGTTTCAAATAAACCCATGATACAGACTGACCGAACCTGCCCGCCCTGGTAAAAACCATGAACCTACGTGAACGACTGATGACCGTGCTGCGCGGCGGGACGGCTGACCGCATCCCGTGGAACGTCTATGGCTGGCTGCCTCCGCCTGGCGAAGCCCTCGAGGCGCTATGCCGCAAGGGATTGAGCCTGATGGGCACACAGCGGATCTTCAAGCCCATCTATGAGGGCGTCGCCATCCAGAGAGAAGAGCGAATGATCGGCGGCGTGCCGCATTACACCACGCGCGTCGAGACGCCGTATGGCACGCTGACCGAAGAGTCCCGCCTGGAGACCAATTACGGCAGCACCTGGATTCGGAAATACATGATCACCGGCGTGGAAGACTACGCCGCGGCGGAATACTTTTTTACCCACACGCGCTTCGAACCGGATTTCGAGCCCTGGCGACAGGCTGACCGGGCAATGGGCGAGAGGGGAATCGTTGTGGGGGAAATCATGCCAATCCCCATCATGACCCTGATCGTCTCGTACATGGGCGTCGAAGGGATGGCGGAGGGCGTTTACCACTACCCGGAGCAGTTCGAAACGCTGCTGAGGGCGCTGGACGCCCATTATGACCGCCAAATCCAGCTTGCCGCCGAAAGCCCGGCGGAGGTCATCTGGTTTGGCGATAACGTCACCGCCGCATTTATATCGCCCCGCTTGTTCCAGCGCTATTGCGAACCGGTTTACGCGCGGGTGATGCCGGTGATGCGCCAGGCAGGCAAGATTCCCATTGCTCACTACGACGGCTCAAACCGTCCGCTCTTGCAAGCCCTGAAGCGCACCGACCTGCCGGTTATCGAGGCATTTACGCCCCCGCCATGGGGCGACTTGAGCGTGGCAGAAGCCAAAGCAGCCTGGAGCGACAAGGTCATCTGGGTGAATTTCCCCGGCGCGCTTTTCCTGGAACCGGCGGAGGTCATCTACGATTACGCCCTGAAGTTGATCGAAGAGGGCGCTCCGGGCGGGCGGTTTGTGTTGGGCTGCACCGAAGACTTCCCCCTGGAACAATTCGAAAAGACCTTCACCGCCATCGGCAAAGCGCTGGCGGCGTATGAAGGGTTTGATTGGTAGCCCTGGTTGTCCGGCTTAATCTAGTCTACCGGTGGCAATCGCACGCTTGACTTCGCCGATGGCGCGGGTGACTTCGATCTCGCGCGGGCAAGCTACAGTGCAATTAAAAATGGTGTGGCAGCGATAAACACCAAACTGGTCATTCAAGATGCGCAGCCGCTCGGCTGCTGCCTCATCGCGGCTATCAAAGATAAAGCGGTGCGCCGCGACAATTGCCGCAGGACCCACGTACTGGTCGTTCGCCCAAAAGGACGGGCAGGCGGTGGTACAGCAAGCGCACAGGATACACTTGGTGGTGTCATCAAAGCGCTCGCGTTCTTCGGGACTCTGCAAGCGCTCCCCAACCGGCGGGGTGCTGCTATTCACCAGGTAAGGCATCACCGAACGGTAATGGGCAAAGAACGGCTCCATATCGACAATGAGGTCCTTGATCACCCGCAATCCCATGATCGGCTCGACCGTGATTTTGCGCGTGCCCAGGTCCTTCAATAGCACCTTGCACGCCAGGTAATTACGCCCGTTAATGCGCATGGCGTCTGAACCGCAAATGCCGTGAGCGCAAGAGCGACGAAAAGAAAGCGTGCCATCGTGAATGCCTTTCACGTGTTCGAGTAAATCTAACACGCGGTCGGTTGGCTGCGCCTCCAGCTTAAAGGTGTCATAATGAGGCTTTTTATCCTGCTCAGGGTTGAAGCGAAACACTTTGAGGGTGACTAGCATAGCACTCTTCCTTGAGGTGATTACGGTCAATAAACGCGCTCTTTAGGCTGATACTTGGTAATGGTCACCGGCTTATAGCCCAATTGGATGCCCTGCTCCGTTATCCAAGCCAGGGTATGCTTCAGCCAGTTGACGTCATCGCGCTGCGGATAATCATCACGGGCATGACCGCCGCGGCTTTCGGTGCGGTTCAAAGCGCACACGGTGACCACCTCGGCGATCTCCAGTAAATTCCCCAGCTCCCAGGCATTCATTAAGTCCGTATTGAAAACTCTGCCGCGATCCTGGACAGAGATGTTTTCAAAACGCTGGCGCAGTTCGCGCACCTTCTCGAGCGCCTGCTGCATGCCTTCGGCGGTGCGGAAGATGCCCACGTGATCGAACATCACGCTCTTCATCTCCTGCGCCAGGACGGCTGCCCGTTCGCCGCCGCGATTGTTGAGCAAGCGGTCGAACTGCTGGCGAGCAAAGTCCGTTGCGTCGGCGGGGAGCGGCTGGAATGAAGCGCCGCGGGCAAATTCTGCGGCGCGCAAGCCGGCGTATTTGCCAAATACGATCAGGTCGAGCAGCGAATTCGTTCCCAGGCGGTTCGCGCCATGCACCGAGACGCAGGCAACCTCACCCGCAGCATACAAACCTTCCATCACCGTATTCTTATCATCAATCACCACCTCGCCGAATTTGTTGGTGGGAATGCCGCCCATGGTGTAGTGAGCAGTCGGCTGGACAGGCATGGGCTGGGTGACTGGGTCAACCCCCAGATAAGTGCGGCAAAAGTCAGCAATATCGGGGAGTTTCGAGATGATCTCCTCAGCCGTCACCTGGTAGGGGGAGCCATCCGGGCGCTTGCGACCATCCAGGGCGGCGTATTTGTTCACCGTCTCCGGGCGAACGTCCAGGTAGAGATAACGGTTGCCGCCAATGCCGCGCCCTTCCTTCATCTCGATGTACATGGCGCGGCTGATCACGTCGCGGGAAGCCAGGTCTTTGACGCGCGGCGCGTAGCGTTCCATGAAACGCTCGCCCTTATCGTTGAACAAGATGCCCCCCTCGCCGCGCACGCCCTCGGTGATGAGAATGCCCAGCTTGTAAATTCCGGTAGGATGAAATTGGAAGAATTCCAGGTCTTCGGCAGGAATGCCCCTCCGCAGCGTGATAGCTAAGCCATCCCCGGTGTAAGCGTAGGCATTGGAGGTGATCTCCCAGATGCGCCCATGTCCGCCGGTGGCAAAGATGACCGCCTTGGCGTGGAACACGTGGAATTCGCCAGTCGAAAGCTGGAGCGCCACCACCCCCGCCACGGCGTTGTTGGAAATGATTAAATCAACCACCTGGAATTCATCGAAGAACTGAACCTTGTTCTTGATGCACTGTTGGTAAAGCGTCTGCAAGATCATGTGCCCGGTGCGGTCGGCAGCATAGCAGGCGCGCGGCACGGGTTTGCCGGTGATGTTGTTCGTGTGTCCCCCAAACGGACGCTGGGCAATGCGACCTTCGGGGGTGCGTGAGAAAGGCAGTCCCATGTGCTCCAGCTCGTAAACGGCTTGCACGGCTTCAGTGCACATGAATTCGATGGCATCCTGGTCGCCCAGGTAATCGCTGCCCTTGACTGTATCAAAGGTGTGCCACTCAGGGTGATCTTCTTCCATGTTCCCCAGCGCCGCGCCGACGCCCCCCTGCGCCGTGCCGGTATGGGAACGGGTGGGATAGAGCTTGCTGAGCACCGCGGTTTGCGCATTGCGCGAGGCGTACAAGGCAGCCATCAATCCAGCGCCGCCAGCCCCTACCACAACCACTTCATATTGATGTGTTTTCATAACCATGTCCTCCGCCGGTCACGATGCCAGGATGACAAAAACTGCGATGATCATCATAAACAGCCACAGGAGGAAAATCAGGCTGCGCAGCAGGAACTTGACGCCGGGAGCGCCGAGATAATCTTCCAGGACGACCCGCAAACCATTGAAGCCATGGGTGAAGGCAAAGAAGAAAATCAGCATCTGCATTGTCTGCCAGTAAGCATTTGCCCATCCCTGGGTCACATCGGGGATGTCGCTGTTCACAACGTGGTTGGGATTGGGGAAGAAGGTCCACCGGATGAGCGTGGGCAAGTCAACCTGCGTCCTGGCGCCCATCAGAAACGCGCCAATGACGCCCACGATGGCAAGCAATACCAGCAGCAGGCCAGAAATGCGGGTGAACAGCCACATCAGGTAATCCAGGTTGAAACCGCGAGAAGGAACCGTTCGCATGTGCATAGCGTTTTCTCCTCTCCCCTCATCCGCCCTGCAGGGCGCGCAGAACGGCGATCAAGGCTGACATTCCCCACAGCGGCAACAGCAAGATCCATTGGACCCAGGTTGCCTCGCGCTGGTATTTCAAAAAGCCGGGTGCAAAATCCAGGATGATGATGCGCACGCCGTTCAGAGCATGAAACAGCACAAAGAAATACAGGACAATTTGAAACTGCCAGGATTCGTAAATGGTGTTTATGAACGTACCCCAATCGCTGCCAAACTGCTGCATTGAGAAGGAGGCAAGCACATGCAAGCCGATGAAAATGACCATCACCAAGCCTCCAATGCGATGCAGCAGCCAGGCAAGCATCGGACCGCCGCCTTTATAAGAAAAGCCTTTCAAGCCAATGCGCTTGCCAAAAGCCATGGAACCTCCTTGTGAACGATATTTCGAGAAAAGACTGTGATCTCGTGAGATACTAGGAAATCGAGTGAAGCCGGGAAAATCTTCAGCTTGTGAAATATGGCTGGAGGGTATGAATTAATCTGCATTGTTTGTCTGCATCAGCACCACAAGTGTCATAGTCATGACGATCAAGCCTGGCAACTATTTTACTCGAAATTCTGCGCTTGAAATCCCATTCTTTCCACGGTAAAATTCAGCGTACTTTGCGACTAGCTTCACAAAGGAGGTTGCATGCCCAAGCATGAGATCAATCGAAGTGATTTTGTTAAAGTGGTGACAGCCTTTCTAGGTTCGGTCATTGCCGCTGTCATTGGACTTCCGGCTATTGGCTACTTAATCGGTCCAGCAGCCCAGGCGAGAAAATCTGAAGCCTGGATACCGCTCGGACCGCTGGAAAATTACCCTGAAGGCGTCCCCACCTTGTTCAATTTCGTCCGCACCAAGGTCAATGGCTGGGAGAAGACCACCAATAGTTATGGGGTGTACGTGGTGCGTAAACAAAATGAGGTGAAGGTATTTTCGAACGTTTGTACCCATCTGAGCTGCCGGGTGACCTGGCAAGAGGATGAGAAAATATATCACTGTCCCTGCCATGATGCCGCCTTCGATATCAACGGGCAGGTAGCAGGCGGACCGCCGCCGCGTCCGCTGGATACTTATCAAACCAAAGTTGAAGATAATAACCTCTTCATATACTTCCAGGAAGGATGAGCATGTTCGAGAAAATTTATCTCTGGCTAGACGAGCGCCTGGGATTGACCACGATTTACAAAACAGTGCTGGACCGAAAGGTTCCCAAGGTGAACTGGTGGTTTACGCTGGGCAGCGCCAGCCTGTTCCTTTTCGTGATTCAGGTTATCACCGGGATGATGCTGACAGTTTATTACGTCCCTTCCCCTGACCATGCTTATGACAGCGTTCAATACATTATGACCGGCGTGCCCTTTGGCTGGCTGATTCGGGGCATCCATCATTGGGGCGCCAGTCTGATGGTGCTGGTGGTGTTTGTTCACATGCTGCGCACGTTTTTCTACGGGGCATATAAATATCCGCGTGAACTTACCTGGCTCACTGGCGTCATATTGCTGCTGACCACGCTGGGAATGGGCTTCACCGGTTACCTGCTGCCCTGGAACCAAAAAGCCTATTGGGCAACCACGGTGGGCACTTCCATCGCGGGTACCGTTCCGTTGATTGGCGAATTTATTACCAAAGTGCTGCGCGGCGGCAGCGACTTGAGCGCTGTCACACTGGCGCGCTTCTTTTCGGTGCACATCTGGTGGCTGCCGGCAATCATTGCCCTGGTCATCGGCATTCACCTTTACATGGTCATCCGGCTGGGAATCTCGAACATCCCCTCAGAAGACGAGTAAAAGGAGCCCCTTGTGGATGAAGAGCTAAAGAAAAAAGTCAAAGAAAAGTACACCCAGGCGAAGCAGAAAGGGGTAGGCTTTTGGCCAGATATCATCTACAAAGATCTGCTGGTTTCGTTTGGCATTTTTATCCTGTTGGTATTGTTGGCAACCTTTGTAGGCGTCGCCAACGAACCCAAAGCGGACCCCAGCGATTCAGCCTATATCCCGCGCCCTGAGTGGTACTTCTTGTTCCTCTTCGAGATGCTGAAATTCTTTCCGGGCGCCCTGGAGTGGGTTGGAACGACCGTGATACCGGGGATCGCCGTGCTGGTGCTGTTCCTGTTGCCCTTCATCGACCGCAATCCGTACCGGCATTGGAAGAAACGCAAGGTAGGGCTTTCCATTATGGGTGTGATCGTGATTGGCATCGTGGGGCTGTCCATCCGCGCGGTGGCGACAACGCCGCCGCAGGAAGAGAGCGGGACGGTTGCCGCCACGCTTAGCGAAATGATTCTCGCCGGGCAGGACCTCTACGCCGTGCAATGCGTGGAGTGTCATGGCGCTGATGGCGAGGGCGGTGAGATCAAGGGCGTGGAGGGTCTGGAAGGGGTTATCCTCAACCCCATCAACAGCCGCGATATCATGTACACCCGCACCGACGAGACTCTGTATAATGTCATCGCTTACGGTCAGCAAGAGCTGGGCATGCCGCCCTTTGCCAAGGCGTACGGCGGCGAGCTGAGCCCGGGTGACATTGAAGCCATCGTCAACTTCATGCGCTATAGCTGGGATGACCGGGCTGAACTGCCGCAAGAGGTGACGCAAGCCTCTGCGCTGCCCGAGTTGAAGCCTGACGAGGTCCCGTCCTATGAGGTACACATTGCGCCCCTGGTCAAGCGCTACTGTCTCTCATGTCACCGCCCTGGCAAGAAGAACAATAATTACCTGATGCGCGATTACAACGAGGTGATGACCAGCGGCGATAACGCGCCTGTCATCGTGCCCGGCGACCCGCAGAGCATCCTACTGCGCCTGATCAACCGCGAGGAGCTCGAATTCAGCCAGCCGATGCCGCCCACCAAGGCGCTCAAGCCGGAGGTGGTGGATATCTTCACCCGCTGGGTGCTGGCAGGGGCGCCAAACACCGCTGCCGAGGCGGCTGCCTTGCAGCCCGCAGCGCCTTGAAAAACTGAGTTCGTTTGGGCAAAGTTAAAAGCCAAAAAACATCTTCCCTTTTCCAGGGGGGCATGATATAATCTGCCCCCGCGCCGCCAGAGGCGGTATTCTGTTAGCATGAGAGCTTATTGAGAGGCAGGTCAACATGAGCGATTTATTGAAGGCTGTCGAAGCCCCAATCAACCCAAATGTCCCCACGCTGCAGGCTGGCGACAACGTGAGCGTGTTCATCCGCATCAAAGAAGGCAACACCATCCGCACCCAGGAATTCAAGGGCGTGGTGATTCGCCAAAACCGCGGCGGCAACGACGCCAACTTCACCGTCCGGCGGGTTGCCAGCAACGGCATCGGCGTCGAACGCACCTTCCTGGTGCACTCCCCGATGATCGAAAAAGTGGTGGTGCATCGTCAGTCCCACGTGCGCCGTTCCCGCCTGTACTTCCTGCGTGACCGCACCGGCAAGAGCGCCCGCTTGAAGACAAAATTCACTTCCTGATTTTGCCTGGTTCTGGTTTAATACAGGTGCAGCTTAAATTCGCTGCACCTGTTTTTTTTAGGAGGCGCGATGATTCGCATCCAGGCATATCAAAATGGCAGCCCGGCGCAGGTCGCGGCAGAGCCACAAGCCATCCAGGCATTGTTAAATGAACCGGGGACGCACTTATGGGTGGATTTCCAGGGGGAGCCGCCCGAGAGATGCGAGCCGATCCTGCTGGAAATTTTCAATTTTCATCCCCTGGCGATCGAAGATGCCCTGCATCAAACCCATATTCCCAAGGTCGATGACTGGGAAAGGTACCTGTACATTGCGCTGCACGCCATCCGCTTGTTGCCCGAAGCAGGCGAGCTTGACCTGATCGAACTGGATATATTCCTGGGCGAGCGCTACATCGTGACGCATCACGACTTCCCCATCGCCTCGCTCGAGCGCGTTTGGGAAGCTTTTCAAAAAGATGAGCGCCACCGCAAGTCAGGCGTTGATCATGTCCTCTACCTGCTCGCCGACGAGTTGACTGTCGATTTCATGCGCGCCGTGGAAGAACTAGATCAAGAGATCGAGGAAGTGGAGGATCTGGTCTTTTCCAAGCCCAATAACCAGATTGTGCAGCGGGTGTTCACCTTAAAACGCATCACCATGCATTTGCGTCGCAGCCTATCTCCGATGCGCGAGGTGCTCAACAAGCTGGCGCGTGATGAATACAGCCAGATCGACGCGCGTGACCGCATCTATTTCCGAGATGTCTATGACCACCTGGTGCGCCTGCACGATATTGCCGAGGGTCTGCGCGACCTGGTCGGCGGCGTGTTGGACACTTACCTGTCGGTAATCAATAACCGGATGAATGACATCATGAAAACTTTGACGCTGATCACCACCCTGTTCATGCCCATTTCCTTCATATCGGGCTTCTTTGGGATGAACTTCTTCCAACCGGTTTCTGCCAGCCTGATGCCCTGGACAGAAAACCTGCCTTTCCTGCTGACTATGGCGCTGATCTTGCTGACTCCCGCGGGGATGACCTTGTGGATGCGGCGAAGGGGATGGATGCAATGACAACGGAACTCAGCGCCAGCGCTAAAAAAGTACAAGAAGCGCTCCAGGCATTGGGGCTTACGCTGCAGGTCGTTGAGCTGCCCGCCTCGACGCGCACCGCCATCGAAGCCGCCCAGGCGGTGGGCTGCCAGGTGGGTCAAATCGTCAAGTCGCTGGTCTTTCGCAAGGCAACGTCTGGCGAGCCGCTGCTCGTTGCCGCCAGTGGCGCCAACCGGGTGAACGAAGCCTGGATCAGCCAACTGATTGGCGAGCCTATCAGCAAGGCTGATGCCGATTTCGTGCGCCAGCAAACGGGTTTCGCCATTGGCGGCGTGCCGCCCGTGGGTCACAGCCAGCCAATCCAGACGTTAATCGACCAGGACTTGCTGCAATACGCCGAGATTTGGGCGGCTGCCGGCACGCCTAACGCGGTCTTCCGACTGACGCCAGGAGACCTGGTGAAAATGACCGGCGGCAAAGTGGCGCGGGTGAACTGACAAAATCCCCTTCGTCTTTCAACCGCGCTTTGAGCGGGACAATGTGATCAGGCGCTTATGGTAGAATGACCAGGTGAAGCGATGGCAATTCTGGCTGGGCGTTTTGATCAGCATCCTGTTCTTGTGGCTGGCGCTGCGCGGGCTTTCGCTGCAAGATGTGGCTGCTGAGCTGCCTGGGCGCAATTATTGGTGGCTGCTGCCTGGGATTGGGGTGTATTTTCTGGGGGTGTGGGCGCGCGCCTGGCGCTGGCATTATCTGCTGAGACCGCTCAAGCCGATCACCACCCGCACCATGTTCCCAATCGTGGCGATCGGTTACGCCGGCAATAACATCTTTCCCGCCCGCGCAGGCGAATTGCTGCGCGCGGTGGTGCTCAAGCGCCGCGAAGGCGTGCCTGTTTCGGCGTCGCTGGCAACCATCATCGTCGAGCGGGTCTATGATGGGGTGGTTATGTTAGCTTTTGTCTTCCTGAACCTGCCCGAGCTGGCGCGCCTGACGGCAGATTCAGGCTTCGTTGGCAGCATCCAGGCGCTGGCGCTGGCAGGCACGCTGGCATTCCTGGGAGCGCTAGGCGTTTTCCTCTGGGCAGCCATGTACCCAAAGAAAGCCAATATCCTGCTGGAGGCTGTCGTTGCCAGGCTGATTCCTGAGCGCTTCCGTGAGCGCCTCCTAGGCTTCGGCAGGCGGTTCCTGGGCGGGCTGGAGTCGCTGCGTTCGCCGCGCGAGGCGCTGATGGTGTTCCTGACCTCAGTGGTGATCTGGTTGCTGGAGACGGGCAAGTACTGGTTCGTGATGCACGCTTTCCCCTTCGAAGTCAGCTTCTTTGCCCTAATGTTAATGAACGGCATCGTCAACCTGGCAACGACGATTCCCTCTGCGCCGGGCTATATTGGGACTTTCGATGCTCCCGGCATTGCGGTGCTCGCAGCGTACCAGGTGCCGCGCGCCCTGGCAGCAGGGTACACCCTGGTGCTGCACGTGGCGCTCTGGCTGCCGATTACAGCGCTGGGGCTGTTCTACATGGCGCGCGAGGGCATTCGTTGGAGCGGGCAACTGGACGAGTTGAGGAAAGAAGCATGAGCAAAACGGTGGCAGTATTAGGGGCTGGCATCGGCGGCATGGCTGCGGCATACGACTTGAGGCAGGCTGGCTGCCAGGTGACCATCTTTGAAGCCGCGGATTACGTGGGCGGGCTGGCTTCGGGATTCAAAGAACCGCATTGGGACTGGTCGGTGGAAAAGTACTACCACCACTGGTTCGCCTCAGACCAGCACATGTTGGGGTTGATCGCCGAGCTGGGCTGGAGCGACCAGGTGCTCTTCCCGCGCCCCTACACCGTCATGTACCACCAGGGAAAGTTCTATCCCTTTGATTCGATCGTCAAAATGGCGCTTTTCCCGGGTCTGGGCTGGGGCATCAACAAGGCGCGCTTTGGCATGGTTGGCTTGTACCTGCGGCTGACCAACGACTGGCAGCGATTGGAAAAATACACCGCAGATGCCTGGATGCGCCGCTGGGCAGGCGAGAAGGTCTATCGTTTGATGTGGGAGCCGCTCTTGCTGGGCAAGTTTGGCGAACGTTACGCCCGCCAGGTGAACATGGCTTGGATGTGGGCGCGCCTCAAGGCGCGCACCACCCGGCTGGGCACCTTTCGCGGCGGTTTCCAGGCTTTTGCCGACCGCTTCGCCGACCGCCTGCGTCAGATGGGGGTGTCCATCCGCCTGTCCACGCCTGTTGAGCGCATCGAGCTGGGCGAACGGGGATTGGCGCTCGCCACCAACGAAGGGACGCAGGAATTCGACCAGGTACTGGCGACCACTTCCCCGGCGCTGCTGGCGCGCCTGGCGCCTTCCCTGCCGCTGGACTACCTGCAAGGCTTGCTCGAACTGAAGAGCATGGGGGCGGTGGTGATGGTGCTGGCGCTCAAGCAGCGGCTTTCAGAACAGGGCTATTACTGGTACAACCTGCCCAAGTCAGCCGGCTTTCCGTTCCTGGCGCTGGTGGAGCATACCAATTTCCTGTCGCCAGACTATTTCGGCGGCGACTACATCGTGTACCTGGGCGATTACCTGGAACCGGACCATGAGCATTTCCGTTTGAGCCAGGAGGCGCTGCTGGAACGCTTCCTTCCCACCCTGGTGCGCTTCAACCCGCGCTTCAAACCCGAGTGGGTGCGCAAGAGCTGGCTGTTTCGCACCCCGTATGCACAGCCGGTGCCATTGGTCAACCACTCGCGTAACGTTCCTGCCATCCAAACGCCGCTGCCTGGGCTGTTCTTTGCCAGCATGAGCCAGGTGTATCCCTGGGACCGCGGGACGAACTTTGCCGTTGAGATTGGACGCCGGGCTGCCCGGCTGATGCTGTCTTGAGGAGAAGATGATGAAACCGCAATTGCTTGCCCTGCTGACCGCCATGGCTTGGGGAATTGGCGGTTACTTCGAAAAGAAAGGTTTGCACCTGGGCAATCTTTCGCCGCAGGTGGGCATTACCCTTCGCACGCTGACGGCAGTGATCATCCTGAGCGCCGCCAGTTTTCCCCAATGGAAAACAATTCCCCAGGCAGGACCCAAGGCGCTTCTGATGATGATTTTGGGCGGCGGCGTGGTGGCTGGGTCAGTGGGTATGTTGTGCTTCTACGCGGCAATCAAGGGCGCGCCGCTCACCAGGGTGATGCCGATTGCGTTCACTTCGCCGTTGTTTGGCGCGTTGATGGGAATAGCGTTTGGGGGAGAGCCGTTGACCCTCAAGACTGCGCTGGGAATGCTGCTGACCACCGGGGGAATCATCCTGCTGACCATCGGCTGAGGAGCGCTTGGGGTGGACCTGGCTGCCTTCCAGGCGCTGCTGACGCCTGCCGGGCAGGAAGCCCTGCAGGCAGCATTACAGCGCCAGCCCAAAGGTGAGGATTTCCTGGCGCATTTCCAGGCTCTGGAACGCGTGTACCCGCGCGAGCTGGCGCGCGCTGCGCTGGAGACGGCAATCCTGCGCCGACAGGCAGGAGGTAAATTCCCCCAGGCAGAAAAGATGTATTTCACGCGTGAGTCGCTCGAGCAGGCAACCGCCTATGAAGTGGCGCGCTACCGGGCAGAACGTTACCAGCCCTTCCCCCAGGTTGCTGACCTGGGCTGCTCCATCGGCGGCGACAGCCTGGCGCTGGCAGCCGTCACAGCGGTAATTGGGTTGGACATCGATCCGCTGCGCCTGGCGATGGCGCGGGCAAACCTGGCAGCGTTATCGCTGGACCAGAAAGCGACGCTGATACAGGCTGATTTGAGAACAAGGTTGCCCCTGGCTCCTCGCCTGGCGCTCTTTTTCGATCCGGCGCGGCGAGAAGGCAGTCGTCGCATGCACACGACCCGCCAATACAACCCGCCGCTATCCTGTATTCAGGAATGGCTGCCCGCCTTCCCCGACCTGGGGGTAAAGGTTTCGCCTGGGGTAAAGCTGGATGAGCTGAGGGGTTACCCGGCGGAGGTCGAGTTCATCTCACTCAAGGGCGAGTTGAAGGAGGCAACGCTGTGGTTTGGCGCGCTCAAGACTGCCTCGCGGCGGGCAACGGTGCTTCCTGGCGCGCATACGCTGACCGAAACGCCCGAAGCGGCGCTGCCGCTCAGCGAGCCGCGCGCCTATCTATACGAGCCCGACCCGGCGGTGATTCGCGCCGGGCTGGTCGCTGTCCTGGGCGCTAGCCTGGAAGCGGCGCAGCTCGACGCCGAGATCGCCTATCTGACCGCCCACCGCCAGATTCAAACGCCCTTTGCCCGCTGCTGGCAGGTAACCGACTGGTTCCCCTTCGGTCTCAAACGGCTGCGGGCATACCTGCGCGAGCACGGAATCGGGAGGGTAACGGTGAAGAAGCGCGGCTCGCCGCTGGAGCCGGAAAAGCTGATTCAAGACCTGCGGTTGAGAGGGGACAATCAGGCGACCATTTTCCTGACCCACCTAAGGGGTGAACCGATTGTGGTGGTCGGTCAGGAATTGGCAACAAGCAGCCAGACTTAAGGACAATCCCCCTGCCCGGCATTCCCCGCTCAACTGTGGAACAGCGGCAGGTTGCCAAGAGCGATGATATGCGACCAATCAGCCTGGTCGCCCTCGGTGAAGACCGCCGCGCGGGCAATCACCTGGGCGCCGGATTTTTCCATCAACTGCTCCATGCCCTGCAGAGTGGAGCCGGTGCTGATAACATCATCCAAGAGGATGACGCGCTTACCGAAAAGCAGGGATTGGTCTTTCTCATCCAGGTACAGCGTCTGAGGGTGACCGGTGGTAATCGAAAGGGTCTCAGACATCAGCGCAACGCCCATATAAGGTTTATAGGCTTTGCGCAGGACGATGTAGGGCTTGCGCATCTCGACCGAAAGGGCATGCGCCAGGGGGATGCTCTTGGCTTCGGCGGTGACCAGGACATCAAATTCAATCGTAGCCAGCCTGGCAACCAGCGCCCGGGCGCACGCCTGCACCAATTCGGTATCGCCCAGCAAATTCAGCACTGCAATGCTCAGCCTGGGAGCTACCTGGAAGATGGGCAGCTCGCGACGGATGCCGGCAATCTCGACGGGGTAGGTTTTGCGGGGAGGGTTCATAGCATGGCTCCGAGGGTAAGCGTTAAAGAGACTGGAATTAAAAATAAGTGGTTCTTAGCGAGGCGCTTCAAGCCGTTTTGAAACAGCTCAATCAACTTGTATAGGTGGATTATATCCACCCAATATGGATGTAAACAAGATCATAAAAGGTCCTAATGATCTGAAAGAGGGTGAGAGGGTTTGGAGCGAGCTCGCTTGAACTGATAAAGGGAAAGGTCAGCTTGTTCCAGGAGCTGCTCGGGAGACATCGAAGGCTGGTACGTCGCCAAGCCAACGCTGATGGTCAAAGGAGGGTTGATGATGGGAGATTCGGCAACCGCGCGGCAGATCTTGTCCTTGACCACCTGGGCGCCTGGCAGATCCGTTTCTGGAAGAACAATTACGAACTCATCACCGCCGAAGCGAGCCAGGAAATCACTTTTACGCAGGTTGACGGTAAGCACACGGGAGATTTGGTTGAGGACAGCATCCCCCTGGAGGTGACCCAGGCGATCGTTGATTAATTTAAAGTCATCCACATCGATGATGAGCACGGAAAATGTTTTTTTGTAACGATGAGCGCGTTGAATCTCACGCACAAGGGACTCGTGGAAGAAATGACGGTTGTATGCACCCGTGAGGCTATCGGTAGTCGCCAGATGGCGCATCTCACGGTACAGGCGGTCGTTTTCAGCAAGAACCAAATACTGGCGTACCATGACCAGACAGACAAGGAAGGCAGTGCCTAACAAGAGGATGCGTAAACGAAGGTTAATTTGCCCAGATGACTCGGCTACATAAAAAAGCAGGATGGGTCCCATAACCGCCGCCACGTAAGGCAAACCCAGGCGCAACAGACGGCGGCTGGTGTCAAATATAGGCGAGATGGGCTGATCTTCAACGAATAACATCTGGCTCAGCCGGGCAGCAGAATAAACCAGGAACAAGGCTGAAACCATGAACAAGGCATTGATAGGGCTGATCGAATATGAAATTCCCAGGCTCTCGAAGAAGGCGAACAGGAAATCCGCCAGCGCCATGACTCCCAGGGAGAGGGCAAGGTACACGAGTGACCAGCGGGCGTTGGGTTCGGTATCTCTTTGCAGGATAGCGAGGATACCTGCCAGCAGCAGCAAGTCGCCGACCGGATAACTGAAGGCAAAGAAACTCGCCCAGGTCTGCTGCAAGCCATTGCTATCGGTGATGAGGATAAAGTTCCATAAGATCATAGCGCCAAAGACCAAGACAATGAGCAGATCCAGAATAAAGACCAACCGCTCGCCTTTGCGTTGACGTTCAAAAGGCATTATGGTAACGCCGACCAAAACCAGCGGATAGTATAAGAGGTAAAAGATATCAGCAATGGATGGATAAGGTTCAATACCCAACACCTCGGATGTGTAAAACCAGAGGAATTCTGCGATCACGTTAGCGCTGGCAGCCAAGGCGATGAAAAACCATCCCCACTTCCAGCGCGGATGAAATTGGTTCGATAGGAAGATACGTAAGCCGAGGACAGCCGCAGCGAGGTTAAGAAAAGCTAACCCAGCAAAAGAAAAATAGGCATCCACCTCAAGATCGAAGAATGGGGAGATGATATAAACCGCGTAAGTGGAGGTAACCAGCGATGCAAGCAGGAGAATTACGCCCTCCACGCGCTGAAAATACGAAGTGAAGTTCTTCCAGGAGGACATTTTGATTAGTTTATCATAAAACAACAAAAGGGATATTGCTTGCTTTGCAATAACGATGTTCATGCAAGAACTCTATACAGTCTGCCAGGTTTTATCGCCAGGGTGCTTTTCTGCTATAATCTTTGCTATGGACGCGGCTTCTCCGGCAACTCAGCTTTCCTGCACGCAATGCGGCGGCGAGCTGCATCCCGATGAAGGGCAGAGCTTTCTCACCTGCCCCTACTGCAAAGCGACGGTCTATCTCGATAAGTCGCGGGTGGTTTTCCACTGGCAGTTGAACCCAACACTGGACGAACTGCAGGCGCAGGCGGCGCTGCGGCGCTGGATGGCTGGCAACCAGACCGTGAAAGACCTGGATCGGAAATCACGCCTGGCGAGCAGCGCCTTCGAGTATTTCCCGGTTTGGTACTTCAAGCGGCGCCGGCAGGATGGCAAGGAGGAAATCCTGCTGGAGCTGGCAGCAGCCATCTCGGTCAGCGAACTGCGCCATGTCAGGCTGCCGGCAGGCGACCTGCAGCGTTATCAATCCGCTCTGGACAGCCAGGCGCATCCTCCCAGCGTACCCTTGCAGGCGGTGCTGGGGTGGATGAAGGAGCGCGGCGTCGAAACGAGCGAAATCGCCGAGCAGGCATTGGTGCACCTGCCGGTTTTTACCTTCAAGTATGAATACCAGCAAAAGACTTACACAGCCATCGTCGAGGCAGCCACCGGCGGGGTGTTTGCGAACATCTATCCGGCGAAAGCAGAAGCGCCTTACCTGGCGGCTGGCGGCGTGACCGCCGCAGTCTTCTTGTGCCTGGCTTCGATCCCATTGGTTGGGGCAGCCGCCGGGAGCGGAGGGTTGGGAATTGGCTTGCTGATTTGCAGCGGTTTGGGGCTGGCGGCGGCGCCGCTGCTGATGGCTCTGGCAGCCTGGGTGGCAGCGAAAGTATGAGCGCGGCTGAAGCTGCTCACGGACTGGCTTGCCCGCAGTGCGGCGGGGTTGTCCCCATACCCGAAGGAATGGTGATCGTCGCTTGCCCTTACTGCGGCTTGCGCTCGCTGGTCAGGGGTGAACGCGGCTTGCGGCGTTACCAGGTCGCCAGAATGGCGGCGCGCGAAGCCGCTGTATCGGCGATGCAGCGATTCTTGAGCAGCAAGAAAGCAATCGCCGGCGACGCCGCCCGCCAGGCTACGCTGGAAGAAGCCTTCGTCGTTTACCTGCCCTTTTGGGCAGTGTGGGCGCGCGCGCTGGGCTGGGCATTTGGGCAGAAGCGGGTAGGCAGCGGCGACAAAGCGCGCTATGAACCTCGCGAGGTGAGGACCGCCCAGGACCTCACCTGGAACGGCGCAGCCTGTGATGTGGGCGAATTTGGCGTCACCGAAATCACGCTGGAAGGGAGAACGCTGGAACCCTTCGATCCGCCCAGGCTGCACGAGACGGGGATGGTTTTCGAGCCGGCGGGATCGCTCAGCGAGGCGCAGGCGGCTGCCGAAGCAGACTTTCAGGACAGGCTGAGCCGCTCTGCGCGGCTGGACCGCATCAACCAGGTGTTCAGCCGCCTGGTGCGCAAGCGGCTGGGGCTGGTCTATTACCCCTTGTGGGTGCTGCGCTACCTTTATCGCGGGCGCGCTTTTCAGGTGGTGGTCGATGGCTTTTCCGGCGAAGTGCTGTATGGCAAAGCGCCCGGCAGTACGCTGTACCGGGCGGCAGTGCTGGTGGGCGGCATGGCAGCCGGCGCGCTGCTGGCGGTTGACGGGACGGCATTGGCTTTTTACCTGGGGGCGCAGGCTGAAGGCGATACCGCCTCCGCCCTGTTCTTTGGCGGAATCATCGCATTGATCGCCGGGTTTGGATTAATGTGGGCAGCTTACCGCGCCTTTCGCTTTGGCGAGCAATACGAATACCAGCGCAAAGGTCAAAGCAGGCTGTTCAACTTTCAACAGCCCAGGCAAATCCTCTCGGAGATACAGGAGCTGACGCGATGGAGCAACCTGTCGCATTGATTCCGCTGCTTTGTCCCAAATGCGAGACGCCCGTCCCGGCAGAGCCGGATGAGACGGCGTGGGCTTGCCGCCGCTGCGGACAAGGGCTGGTCCTTAACCCAGATAAGGGTGTAGAGCTGCTGGAAATCCATTATCAGTCGGGGATACCCCCCAACGCCCGCGGAAAGCCCTTTTGGATGGCGGCAGCGCAGGTTGCGGTGCAGCGCCAGACTTACAGCGGCAACCAATCCGGCGAGGCAGCCATTTTTTGGAGCCAACCGCGGCGCTTCTTCGTCCCGGCATATACCATACCTCTCGAAACCTTGCTGTCGCTGGGACCGCAGATGCTGCAGCAGCCGCCAACCCTGCAAGACGGACCGCCGGTTGACTTCGAGCCTGTAACATTGGCGCCGGACGACATCCAGCCGATGGTAGAGTTTATCGTCGCAGCCGTCGAAGCCAGCCGTAAGGATAAGCTCAAGAGCCTCCAGGTTACGCTACAACTTTCCGAGCCGGTTCTGTGGATTTTGCCATGAGGACAGGTTAGCCAACGGTATGCGCCGGGAGAGAATCAGCATCGTATGGGTCGTGGTGTCGCTCTGCCTGATGGGGTGGAGCAGCGGCTGCCTGGACGAAGGGGAAACTTTACCAGGGGGCAGCGCAACGCCCACTGAAACGCCCTGGATCGAAATCTACTTCACCAACCCCAAAAGCCCCACGGCAGCTTCTTACCGGGGAGGACCGGATAAAACCCTGGCTGAGGCAATCGACCAGGCGCGGTTGAGCGTTGACATGGCTGCCTATGACCTGAACCTGTGGAGCCTGCGCGACGCGTTGCTGCGCGCTGCAAAGCGCGGCGTGACCGTGCGGATGGTCACCGACAGCGACAACCTGGACGAACCAGAGATTCAGGATTTGATCGATGCCAACATCCCGGTGCTGGGCGACCGGCGCGAGGGACTGATGCACAACAAGTTTGTGGTCATCGACCGCGCCGAAGTGTGGACCGGCTCGATGAATTTCACCACGAGCGAGGCATACCTGAACAATAACAACCTGGTGCGCATCCGTTCGACGCGGCTGGCAGAAAATTACACCACGGAATTCAATGAGATGTTCGAAGATGATTTGTTCGGACCAGCCGTCCGCTGCCAGACGCCGCATCCCCAACTGGAGATTAACGGCATTACGCTAGAAACCTATTTCTCGCCGGACGATGGCGCTGCCCGCCGGTTGGTTGCCTTGATTCAACAGGCAGAACAAAGCCTCTACTTCCTGGCTTACTCGTTTACCGCCGACGACCTGGCAGATGCCATGATCGAACGCGCTAACGCCGGGGTGGTAGTGGCTGGCGTGATGGAGGAGACGCAGGTGCAGTCTAATGTTGGCTCAGATTACGAGCGCCTGCGTCAGGCAGGTCTGGACATCCGCCTGGACGGCAACCCGCGTAACATGCACCACAAGGTCATGATCATCGACGAGGCGATTGTCGTGACCGGCTCCTATAATTTTTCAGCCAGCGCCGAAAAGTATAATGATGAGAACACCCTGGTGATTCACGACGCGGCTGCAACGGCTCAGTTTTTGGCGGAATTCAAGGAAATCTATAAAGATGGACACCGCTAACCAGAGTTCTATGCGAGGTGAAGCATGACCCGCATACGGCGCGCAGCGCCCTGGTTTCTGCTATCGGCTTTGTTTTTCACGTTATGCCTGTGCGCCGGACCGCTCACGGCAGGAGGCGGCAAACCAACCGGGCAAGCAGATAGCTGGGTGCTGCCATCTGACTCGGGCAGCCCAATTGAGTCGTGGCAGGATGAGAGCAGCCAGGATGACGGCGGCAGCTGGTGGGGTGATTGGGGTTCAAGCGGCAGCGATTCGGGCAGTGACAGCGGAAGCTGGGACTGGGGAAATTGGGACAGCGGCGGCAGCGATAGCGGCAGTTGGGATAGCGGCGGCTGGGACTCGGGCAGCGACAGTGGAAGCTGGGACTGGGGCAGCAGCGACAGCGGCAGTTGGGATAGCGGCGGATGGGATTCGGGCAGCGATAGCGGCTCGTGGTAGGGACAAATCATGTTACCCTTTTGCTTCTTCTCTCTTGCGGTCATCTTCTTTTTCATCGGCGTCGTCCAGCTCCTGACGCCATCGCCAGCAGAGCGGGCGGCAGGGGCTGCGCCGCGCTTCCAGGCAGGCAGCTTTCTCAAGCAGCCGGCGCTGATCCGGAGCGCACCCCCATCAAGCCAGTTCGACGCGGGAGGAGCCATGAACAAAGGTTTACAGAAACTGGATTGGATCAAGGTTGGGCAGCGGATTACCGTCAACCACCCGGTGCAGGGACAGCGGATGGCGCACGTTTTGGGGCGAATCACTTTTGCCGAGTTGTGGCAGCGCCGCCGCGAACCCCAAAGCCCCTGGGTGCAGACCGGCAACCTGTACGCAGGCTTCTGGCTGGAAGGGAACCTCTTCCTGTTAAACTGGCAGAACCGCTTCTATTTGCTAGAGGAAGCCACCGAGCTTTCTGACGGCGAGATTCAGCGTGACTTTCTGCCCCACGCGCGCAAATTCGCCCAATCGGACCAGGCGGCAGATGTTTATTTCGCTTACCCGCCTGCCATGTGGCACATGGATGACATCGGCAAATTCCAGGTGCTCGAGACGCAGGGAAATGGCTTGCGCTATCAAGCGGGAAGCATTGGGCGGTTCATCCACGCCTCCGGTGACAGCTGCCGCGCCCTGGTGGTGGAAGATTTCGAAGGCGGCGGCGGGCAAGACATGGTACGCACAGGTTACCAAATCGAAGAGACAGATATCAAGGAGGAACAGTGACCATGAAACCATTGCGCACATTCTGGATCGCCGGGATTCTCCTGGTGATCATCCTGGCGGCAGGTCAGGCAGTCTCGTATCTGATCGCCCCCGCTTCCTGGCGGGCATTTGCCGACCGCCTGCCGGTCATCGCCAGCATGATCGCCTTTTGGGGACCGATCATTGCGCTGCTCTCGGGTTTGTTTGTCTGGGGCATGCTGCGACTGCTGGGGTTCAACTCGCTGGAGGAAATCCGCCAGGAAGCCGTCGAGCAAAACAACCCAACGCCGGCAATCATCTTCGTGGGCACGCTGATCGCCAGCCTGCTCTTCTTCATGTTGGTGATTCGACCTTGATGGGCGCGGCAGGAAAATTCTACCTAGGGCGGCTGTTCGACCCGGCTCAGGGCAAGACCACCGACCAGCCGCTCGAATATGAACCCGCTGACCTGAGCACACACGCAGTGGTGGTCGGCATGACCGGCTCAGGCAAGACAGGCTTGTGCATTGACCTGATCGAAGAGGCGGCGCTGCAAGGTATCCCAGCGTTGATGATCGACCCCAAGGGAGACATTGCCAACTGTTTGCTTCACTTTCCGGACCTGTTACCGCAGGACTTCCAGCCGTGGGTCAACCCTGACCAGGCGCGACGGGAAGGCAAATCGATCGAACAGGCAGCGCAGGAGTACGCCGCGCAATGGAAAGAGGGGCTGGCAGCCTGGGGCATCCCGCAAGAACGCCTGCGCGCGCTGAAGAACGCAGCGCAGTTTGCCGTCTTTACCCCCGGCTCAGACGCCGGTATCCCGGTCAACATCCTGGCGTCGCTCAAAGCGCCGGCAATTCCCTGGGAAAGCAACCGGGAACTGCTGCGGGAGAAAATTTCCGGGACGGTTACTGCCCTGCTGGGGCTGGTGGGATTAGAAGATATTGACCCGGTGCGCTCGCGAGAACACATCTTGCTGGCGAACATCTTCGAGAACGCCTGGAGCCAGGGCAAGGACCTGGAGCTGGGCGAACTGATTCTGCAAACCCAGAACCCGCCCTTTGCCAGGCTGGGCGTCTTCGATATCAATACCTTCTTCCCAGAGAAGAGCCGCTTCGAACTGGCAATGCGTTTGAACAATATCCTGGCAGCGCCTGCCTTCCAGACATGGATCGAGGGGCAACCGCTCGATATTGCCCAATTGTTGTACACGCCAGATCACCGCCCGCGGCACAGCGTTTTTTACATCGCTCATCTGAGCGATGCCGAGCGGATGTTCTTCGTCACCCTGCTCTTCTCTGCCGTGGAGAGTTGGATGCGTTCCCAGGTCGGCGTAACCGGGCTGCGAGCCATCCTCTATTTCGACGAAATTTTCGGTTACCTGCCGCCAATTGGGAATCCACCCTCCAAGCCACTCATGCTGCGCATGCTCAAGCAGGCGCGCGCCTTTGGCGTGGGACAAATCTACGCCACGCAAAACCCCGTGGACATGGATTACAAGGCGCTTTCCAATGCCGGCAGCTGGTTCATCGGCAAGCTGCAGACCGAAAGGGATAAGAGCCGCCTGCTGGAAGGGCTGGACAGCGCCTCGGCAGGCGGCTTGGATCGGGCGGAATATGACCGCCTGATCTCCTCGCTGGGCAAGCGCGTCTTCCTGTTACATAATATCCACCAAAAGCAGCCGGAGCTGTTCCAGACGCGCTGGGCAATGAACTTCCTGGCAGGTCCGTTGACGCGCGCCCAGATTCCGTTGCTGAATCAACTGGCTGGCGCTGCCCCGACCGCCCCAACCCGTGCAATCCTCGAGCAGCCCAGCCTGCCCATTACAACCATCGAAGAACCGCTGCCGCTCGACCGCTTCCAGGCAATTCCCATCATGCCATTAGCAGAAGAAAGCGAGAGCCGTTTGGTGGAGCCGGCTGCGCCCCGCGTGGCAGAATTCTCAGCCACGCGCCCGGCGCCTCCCGCCGGCGTCCGAGAGTACTTCCTGCCCAACAACCGGACGCTGGCGCAAGCCTTGCGGGACCGATACCCGCAGTATCCGGCAGAAGCGATGATTCGAGAAACGATTTACCGCCCGGTGATCCTGGGGCAAGCCAGCGTGCGCTACTTGAACCGCAAGCTGAACCTGGATTACGAGCTGCACAAGGCAGTGCTGGTTCCACAACCCGACCGCCGCGGCGCGGTGCGCTGGGAACAGTTCATCACAGCGCCGATGGACATCCGAAATTTGGACGCCGCCCCCTTGCCCCAGGCGCGTTTTGCCGCCCTCGAAGCGCCGTTCAGCGATGCCCGCATCATGAACGGGCTGCAAAAAGATTTCCTGGATTGGGTGTATCGCACTTCACAGGTGATCGTCCGCGCTCACGAAGGGTTCAAGCTTTACGCCGGACCGGAGGTATCTCAGGCGCAGTTTCGCCAGATGGTGACCGAAGCCGCCCGCGAGGGACGGGACGCCGAACTGAACAAAACTGCGCTTGCCTATGAACGGCGGCTGGATGTGCTGCGCGATCGAATAAAACGGGAGGAGCGTGAACTCAAGGAAGACCGCACCGAGCTTTCGCAGCGGCGCCTGGAAGAAATGGGCACACACGCTGAGAACCTACTGGGGATATTCTCGAAGCGCTCACGCCGGCGGCTTTCCACCTCGCTTGCCAAGCGCCGCATGACCGAACAAGCCAGGGCAGAGGTGAAAGAATCGAAGGATGCTATTGCCGATTACCGCAAGCAGATTGCTGCTTTGGAATTAGAAAGGGACAGCCTGTTAGAGCAAATCAATGAGCGCTGGGGAAAGCTGGCTAACGAGATCACTGAATTCACCGTCGCCCCTTACCGCAAGGATATCCTGCTGGAAGTGTTTGGCGTCGCCTGGATGCCTTATTACATCGTCAAGACAAATCAGGAGACGGTGGAACTGGCAGGATTTTCAGCAGAGGGGCGATGAGCGGCGCAAGCCGGGCAACGTCAATGGGCATAAACCTTGTAACCTACAAATTTGTTGGTTAGTTCGAGTACAATTGTCAGTACGCCGCCCTGGTATATAATTAACTCGATAAACAGTCATGGAAACTATCCTCATCATCGACGATAATCGGCAAATCAGCGATTTTCTATGCGCCAGCGTGCTCCCCAGCCTGGGATACCAAACCCTGGCAGCTTATGACGGCAAGAGTGGGCTGGAACTGGTGCGCAAGCACCATCGTTACATCGACTTGCTGCTGCTTGATCTGCAGCTTCCCGATATGACCGGGCTGGAAATCCTGGAACAGATGTCGAATGAGGGATTTCGCGTGCCCACCATCTTGTTCACCGGGCATGGCTCCGAGCAGGTAGCCGTGGATGCCTTCAGGCTGGGCGTCCAGGATTACCTGACCAAGCCGGTGGACGTGGATGTGCTTTCTGCCACCATTTCCAGGGCGCTGACGGTCTCACGGCTGCGCAAAGAGACCGAACGGCTGAACCAGCAATTGAAAGAACAGGTCAATTGGCTGACAGCGCTATCGAAGGTGGGTAAAAGCGTCACTTCCACCTTGAGCGTTGATCAGGTGCTGACCCGCATCGTCGAAGCGGGCGTGGCTTTGACCAGGGCAGACGAGGGTTTCCTGGCGCTGGTCGATGAGACATCCGGGCAACTTTACCTGCGGGCGGTCAAAAACATAGACGAGGATAAGATCAACACACTGCGCATGCCGATCAACGACTCGCTGACCGGCATGGTGGTGCGTTCAGGTAAATCGTTCCGCACATCTCAAAAGGAAGACGACCCGCTCAAAGTCAGCACGGGCTTCTTGGTCTTCAGCCTGGTGCACGTGCCTCTGATTTCGAAAGGACGCCCCCTGGGCGTGCTTTCGGTAGATAACCGCACCACCAAGCGGGCTTTTACGGCAACCGACGAGGCAATCCTGGTTTCGCTGGCTGATTACGCCACCGTGGCGCTCGAAAACGCCAGCTTATACGAAAAAGCGCAAGCGGAAATCAACGAGCGTAAGCGCGCTGAGGCAGCGCTGCGCGAAAGCGAGGAACGTTTTGCGCTGGCGGTGAGGGGCGCAAACGATGGCATTTGGGACTGGGACCTGAGGACCGGCAAGGTGTATTATTCGCCGCGCTGGAAGGAAATGCTGGGCTTCGAGGATGAGGAGGTCAGCCCCAGGATCGAAGAGTGGCTGGAACGCATCCACCCGGAGGAGCGTGAGCGCGTCAAGGTCGATCTGACCACTCACATCAAAGGGCAAACGCCGCACTTTGCGAGTGAATTTCGCATACGGCACAAGAACGGCGCTTATTTTTGGGCGAGCAGCCGCGGCCTGGCAGTGAGAGATGCCAATGGACAAGCCACCCGGATTGTCGGCTCGCAATCAGATATCACTGACCGAAAAAATGCCGAGCAGCGGTTGATTTACGAAGCCATGCACGATCCGGTAACCGGCTTATATAACCGGCTGGCATTGATCGAGCGATTGAAGCTGGCGATCGAGCGCAGCAAACGGCGCAAAGACTATCTTTTCGCCGTCTTGTACCTGGATTTAGACCGCTTCAAGGATATCAATGACACGCTGGGGCACCTGGCTGGAGACCAGCTTTTGGTCTCTGCCGCCCGGCTGCTGGAAACAATCCTGCGCCCGACCGATACCGTGGCGCGCATGGGCGGCGATGAGTTCGTCATCTTGCTGGAAGATATTTCGGATATCAGCGATGCCACCCGTGTGGCTGACCGCATTCAGAGCGGGCTGCACTCGACCTCCATGCTCGAGGGTCATCAGTTGTTCGTCACAGCCAGCATCGGCATCGTGGTAAGCTCCACAGGCTACACCTCAGCCGATAACATCCTCAGAGACGCAGATATAGCCATGTACCGCGCCAAGTCGCAAGGCAAGGCGCGCTTCGAAATTTTCGATGAGATGATGCGGGAGCGAATCATGCAGCGCCTGGCAATCGAAGCCGAGCTGCGCCAGGCATTTGTCCGCAATGAGCTGCGCATCTATTATCAGCCTGTTCTCTCCTTACAAGATCACCAGTTGATCGGCTTTGAAGCCCTGGTACGCTGGCAAAACCCATCCCGCGGCTTGATGCTGCCTAAGGATTTCATCCACGTTGCCGAAGAAACTGGACAGATCATCACCTTAGACCGCTGGGTGCTGCGCGAGGGCATCCGCCAGATGCAGGCTTTCGAGAACGCGATCCCCGGGCTGCCTCCCCTGCGCTTGAGCGTCAACTTCTCCAGCAAGCAAATTTCTCAGGCAGACCTGGTCAAGGATATCGAACAGATCATCCAGGAAACAGGTTGGAATGCACATCGATTGAGCATCGAAATCACCGAAAGCGCGGTCATGGAAAATTACATCAACACGGTTGAGGTGCTCGTTCGGCTGCAATCTCTGGGCATTCAAATCCAGGTAGATGATTTTGGCATGGGGTATTCTTCGCTGGGGTACCTGTCGCGGTTCCCGCTCAATGCGCTCAAGATCGATCGTACCTTCATCAACTCGTTGAATAGCGATGAAAGCAACAGCAAGATCGTCCAGGCGATTATCATGATGACCCATGGCTTGGGCATGGACGTGGTTGCCGAAGGGGTGGAAAACGAACCACAACTCGAGCGATTGCGCGAGCTGGGGTGCGAATTCGTCCAGGGATACTTGATAGCCAAGCCAATGGAAGCCGTCAAAATTCAAGAACTGCTCAAACGGCTATACCAGAATCACCTGACCACCTCCCCGCCCTGGAAACTCTCCGAAGTTTTGCAGTCGGATTCCGAAACGCCTTGAATCTTTCATCTACCAGGAGGTAGGGTATGAGCGTTATCGTGGTCATTGGCTTGCAGTGGGGCGACGAAGCCAAGGGCAAGATGGCTGACCTGTTCTCAGAACAGGCGGATGTGGTCGCCCGCTTTAACGGCGGGGACAACGCCGGACATACTGTTGTGAACCAGTATGGCACTTTCAAACTACGCCTGATTCCCAATGGCATTTCTAACCCCAAGACGCAGTGTATGATCGGCGCCGGGGTGGTGGTGAATTTGGAGACGTTGATCACAGAAGTGGAGATGATTCAGGAACGGGGCATCGAACTGGAAAGCCGCCTGTGGATCTCACCGCGCTGCCATGTGGTTATGCCATATCACCCGATGATCGAAGAAATCTACGAGACCGCCAAAGGGGAAAGCCGCACCGGAACGACCCGCCGCGGCATGGGACCCGTGCACGCCGATAAGGTCAGTTACAACGGCATCCGCCTGGCTGATTTTGGCGACCTCGAACGGCTGAGGAAAAAGCTCAGCATCCAGCTCAAGGTGAAAAATGCCTTGTTTCGGGCGTTCGGTCTGGAACCGCTGCAGTTAGAAGAATTGCTGGAGGAGAAGATGGCGCAGTACAAACGCCTGCGACGGGTGGTGCGCGAACCCTATGGCTATCTGCAAGAGGCATTGGCGCGTGACGCCTGCATTGTCCTGGAAGGCGCTCAAGGCACGCTGCTGGATAACAACTGGGGAACCTATCCCTTCTGTACCGCCTCCAACACACTGGCAGGCGCCGCCGCCGCAGGCATGGGCATTGCGCCGCAATGGATTAGCCGGGTGGTTGGCGTCGCCAAGGCTTATACCAGCCGGGTGGGAAGCGGACCAATGCCGACCGAATTGCTGGATGAAACCGGTGAGACGCTGCGCCGCGAAGGGCAGGAATATGGCACCGTCACCGGGCGGGCGCGGCGCTGCGGATGGCTCGATGCCGACGCAGTCCAATTCACCGCCAGCCTGAACGGCGCCACCGAGCTGGCGTTGACCAAGCTGGACGTGCTGGATAGTTTGCCGGTCATCAAAATCGGGGTGGGCTATCGGCAAAAAGGCGCCAGCCCGCAGGCAGAGGAAGGACTCTGGCATTACTGGCAGTTGGATGCCTGTGATCTGGATGAATATGAGCCGGTTTACATCGAGATGGACGGCTGGCAGCAAGCCTCCAGTCAGGCGCGCCGGTTTGACGACCTGCCCAGGCAGGCGCAGGCATACATCAGGAAAGTGGAAGAGCTGGTTGGGGTGCCGGTCAGGTACGTTTCGGTCGGACCGGAACGCGAGGCAACGATCGAAGTAAAAGGGTAAGCACGGCGAACTTAATCGCAAGCCCGCGAGGGGCAGCGTCGATGTTTGCCTAAACCCTTCGATCAGCCTGGCGAACTATCAGTTCCACCAGAAATCATTGCCGCCAACGCCCGGGCGCGCTGCGGCGCATCGCCCACGTGCTGGCGGGCATCCAGCAGGTCGCGCACCTGCCCCTGCGAAAGGTACTGGCAAATTTCTTCATCCTCCGCAAGGCTGTCAATCAGCGTGTTGGGCTGACCGGCTTGCAATGCCTGCCAGGCGGCGAGAGAATGCTGGCGCAGTTTTTCGTGCATGGTCTGGCGGTCTGCCCCTGCCTTGACCAAGCCTATCAACAGCCGCTCGATGCCAGCAAAAGGACCGTACCTCGCCAGGTTCTGCTGCATAGCGGCTTCATTTACCTGCAAACCGGTCAGCACCCGCCGGGCAGTGCGCAGCAGTTCATCCGTGATCAAGAAGGCTTCCGGCAGCAGGCTGCGCCGGTTAGCCGAATCATCCAGGGTACGCTCGAGCAGCGAATGGGCGGCGTTATCCCAGGCGAGACGGGGCATTTGCGCCAACGCCCGCGCCAGCGAGTCGATCTTTTCAGCGTTGATCGGGTTGCGCTTGAAAGGCATCGCCGATGAGCCTACCTGCCCCTTGCCAAAAGGTTCGCTCAACTCTCCCAGGGCAGGCGATTGCAGCAGGCGCAGGTCAAAAGCGAACTTGTACAGCGAGCCGCCCAAGCCTGCCAATGCCGAAAGCGCCTGGTAATCCTGTTTGCGCGGGTAAACCTGGGTGGTCACAGGGAAGAACGGCAATCCCAGCCGTTCGGAAAGTCGTTGGTCAAATTCAGCCAGGCGCCCGGCGCCGCCCAGCAGCTCAGCATAAGAAGCTCCCGTGCCGACTGCGCCCCTGAAGCCCTTGCCGCGCAAACTTTGACGGAGGCTAAGCAACGCCTGACGATCCAGCAGCAAGTCCTGGGCATACAGCGCCAGGCGGTAGCCCAGCGTGGTCGGTTCAGCCGGCTGGAGGTGGGTATGAGCCATCAGGACATCATCGGCGTGACGCTCGATCAGACCGGCAAAAACATCCAGGAGACTCGCTAACTGCGCCAACACCAGGTCGAGCGCCTGGCGCATCCGCAGGACATCGGCGTTATCTTCGATGTCCGCCGAAGTTGCGCCCAGGTGTAGGATGCCGCCTCCCTGGGGCGACTGGCTGGCGAAAACTTTCAATTCTGCCATCAGATCGTGATGAATTTCGGCTTCGAGCGCCAGAGAACGCTCGAGATCGACCTCGGCGGCATGCAACCGCAAATCCGCCGCCTGTTCGGGCTGCACCAAACCAAACTCTGCCTGGACCTCTGCCAGGGTGCACCACAGCTCGCGCCACAAGCGGCGTTTGTGCGCCTCGCACCAGAGCTGGCGCATCTCTGGGCTGCCGTAGCGCCAGGTGAAGGGAGACAGGTAAGTATCATAATCAAAAGGCATCTCAGGGACCTCCAGAGGCAGTATACCCTTGGCAAGGGAGATGATGAGGCTTGCCGAGTCGGGAACCTCGGCTGGCAACATGCCATTGGCGCGCAGGCAAGGAGCACAAGGCAGGCGCGCCACACGCCTGATAAGGCTATCAATGAAACCGCGCGTCCGCCACGAAGTATACCGTTAAAGCTAATCCTGTAGCTGTAAAGTGATGACCTTTCTGGTGATTGAATTGGACGGTCCAGTGCACGAAAACCAGGTGGAGTATGACCTGGAGCGCGACCGGGTGCTGCAGGGGCTGTCGCTGCGCGTGCTGCGGGGAGGCTCGTTCAAGAGTCCTTACTGCCGGAACGGGGCAGCCTGGCGGGGGTGTTTCCCGCCACAGGCAGGCTGAGTTATAAGGTTTTTGGCAAAGGATAACAAAAACTTGCCAGCGGCTGGCGATTGTCGAGCCGGCGCTTGCCAATGTCTGTGTGCAGAAACGCATGAATAGATTCACCCTGCTCACCAAACGAAAAGTGGATGTACAATAGAGGTTGTTCGCGCTGGTACACAATATCGGCAAAATCCACGCCTTTGGAACACTGCAATAGCCTGCTGAGCGGCGGGTTATCCCCTCCCGAACAGATTCGCGCCGAAAAAAGCGGCTTTGCGGACAGTGGCGCGGGCAGTTCGGTTTGCATGTAAGGATTTTTCGGCAGCCTCGTTGGGCAGCAGAACAACAATCTGTGTGCTTTGTCAGCATTTGCATGGCGCATATGCGCATCGTGGCTAAGGAGGTATATTTGAAAATTTATGTTGTATGCGATCTCGAAGGTGTTGCTGGCATCATTGACCACCAGCAACAATGTCAATGGGACGTCGCAAAGGGGTGGTACGCGCCTTACCTTGCCCAAGCGCGACGATTAGCCACTCTTGAACTCAATGCCCTGGTGGAAGGCGCGCTGATAGGAGGGGCAACTGAGGTTGTGGCGTGGGATGGACATGGCAATTTTCCTGGAGGGCTTGATGTCGAACTTCTCCACCCAGAGTGTAAGTTGGTAATGGGTGCAGGCGATGGCGGACCAGCCGGACTGGACGCAAGCTTTGCTGGTCTGTTCCAGTTGGGCCTTCATGCAAGGGCAGGCGCCCCGCGTGCGGTAATGGCACATTCCTTTCATGGCAGCTTAGTTGGTTACTGGGTTAATGAAATGTGTGTTGGTGAGATCTGGATGAATTGTTACACGGCGGGGCTATCAAATGTGCCATTTGTGTTCCTCTGTGGAGATCGAGCAGCGGCAGAGGAGGCACAAGCAATCATACCAGATGTAGAAGTGGCAGTAGTGAAAGAGGGGCTTGCTGAACAAGCGGGGGGCTTATCCGTGCTGCCTGCATTGTCCCTTTCACCACAAAAGTCACAAGCCACTATTCGCACTGCTGCCAGCCGAGCGATGACAAAAATTGGCTCCATCATGCCCTATCGTCTTGAGCCTCCCTTTAGACTTAGAGCACAGTTCAATACAGAGGAATTTGCGGAGCAACGCGCGAAACAACCGAATGTCAGGCGATTAGATGCTGTAACGATTGAGATGGAGAAAGCAGATCACCCATGGTTGCTCCTGTGATGCTGCCGTGTATTCTGTATGCCGCCAAACCACAGGTTGCAGGCGATGTTGCTCCGCAATGCGCCTGAACCCGACCGTTAGCCAACTTCCTTGAAGAACACTATGCGTGTTTGTCTCATACCATTACGAATTGAAGTCAGAAACCCATCAGCGAATTTACGGCACTTCCAGCAAAGGCTAAAGGAAGTGTCGCAACATCAGCCTGATATTGTTTGTTTGCCCGAATGCGCCTTCACAGGCTATCTATACGACGAAGAGGATTTTCAAAAGTTTGCAGAGCCAATTCCAGGGCAGACTACTTCGGCGGTTTCCATATTAGCAAGAGAACATCACTGCTATATTTGTTTTGGTATGTTGGAAAAGGCGCCTGAAGGCGTTTATAGCTCCGCCGTCCTGATTAACAAAACAGGCGAGATTGTTTTCATTCATAGAAAAATCTGCGAACAGCCGCCTTTTACTAACGGCAATGAAGTGAAAGCCATCGATACTGAATTAGGACGTTTGTCAGTTCTTCTGTGCGGCGATTTATTTGAAGATGGCGTAAAAGCCAAGCTTGACAAGCGGTTGGATGCCTTGATACTTCCGCTGGCAAGAAGTTTTGACGGTAAATCGCCCGACTTGGAAAGGTGGCTGAAAGAAGAACGTCAGGCTTATGCGGATGAATTCAGGAAAGTTGGAGCCACTGGATTAATTGTCAATTTGCTGGAAAAGTCATCAGAACCAGGAGCATCATTTGGCGGAGCAATGATAGTAAATGCAAACGGCGAAATTTTAGCAGAGTCAACACACGGTACGGATGAAGTGTTGATATATGAGTCGGTTTCAGATAACAATGACGGTGGCTAACACCGTTGCAGCGGAGGGCAGCTTCGCCAATCGAATAACAAAGTCAAGGACAGTTTAGCGTTATAGGAGAAAATTTATGGGTACAGCAAAAATTCAGGGAGAAATCTGGGGAAAGCGAGCCAGGGATTGGGCTGAGGTACAGGAAGGTGTTGCCATTCCACTTTATGAAGCAGTTCTAGGCAAGACTGCCATAGGCGAAGGGATTTCTGTCCTCGATATCGGATGTGGGTCAGGCATCTTCTGCGAAATGGCTGCAAAACGCGGCGCACAGGTCAGCGGGATTGATGCGGCAGAGTCTCTGCTTGCGATTGCCCAAGAGCGTGTGCGTGACGGTGATTTTCGAACGGGTGAGATGGAAGTTTTGCCCTATGCAGATCAGACTTTTGACGTAGTCACGGGTTTCAGTTCGTTCCAGTTCGCTGCCAGCCCGGTGAATGCGTTACGAGAAGCAAGCCGCGTATCGCGGACTGGCACGGTTGTCATCGCTGTTTTCGGCAAACGGGAAGAAAATGAATCCGATGCTTACATCGCGGCATTGGGCTCATTGTTGCCACCGCCGCCGCCAGGCGCTCCTGGTCCCTATGCACTTTCGGCTGATGGAGCGCTAGAGGCGCTCGCCACAGAAGCGGGAATGATTCCAGGAATTGTTGAGACGGTTGATTGTCCCTGGGAATATCCTGATGAAAAAACAGCGTTACGCGGTTTGCTTTCTACGGGTCCAGCCATCCGGGCAATTCAACATACGGGAGAGGAGGTGGTGCGAGATGTCGTCTTGAATGTCATTGCGCCATTCAAGACGGACTCAGGCGGATATCGTCTCAAAAACAATTTCCGCTACATGATTGCAAAAGTGTAATACATTTGTGGCAATTGGATTGAAGCATTTGCAAAACAACGTTGACCAAGGCACGCTTCCAGACGACTGCTTCGCTTACTGCGCCCGGCGCGGCTGAAGCGCGCCGCTTGCAAATATTTAATGAACCAAAGCCCTCAATTTCGCCACGCCAGTCTGCCTAATTATCAACCTGGGAACCATCGAAGGAAACCAGACCGACAAATCTGCGGAAATTGAGCATTCCTCCACCAGCTTCCTTCAGTTGCGACAGGACTTCCAGCATCTTGGAAAATTTGTTGGTTGATTTCAGCAGAAGCTTCAATCGCAGCAGCATCCGCCGCCTTTGCCGCTTTTCAAGCGGCATCCAAATGCTGTCCGAGTTCGACAGCCAACGCCAGAGCAGGATCAGGGGGAAGGTCTTAAGGTTGTCTAGTCATCCAATTCGGCTTATGTTACAATCGGCGTCATTACCTCCCCTTTCAAGGAAACCAGAATGCCTAAAGCGATCCTCTCCGTTTACGATAAAACCGGTCTGGTGGATTTTGCGCGCGGTCTGACCGCCCTGGGATGGACGCTGCTCGCCTCGGGAGGCACAGCCAGGCTGCTGCGCGAAAACCAGGTGGCGGTTACCGAAGCATCCGATTACACCGGCTCGCCGGAGATTCTGGACGGGCGGGTCAAGACCCTTCACCCTGCCATTCATGGCGGCTTGCTGGCGCGCGCCGCCGAGAGCGATCTGGCAGAACTGCGCCGCCTGGGATGGGAACCAATCGACCTGGCGGTCGTGAACCTGTACCCTTTCGAGAACACGGTTGCTCGGGCAGACGCCAGCCAGGAAGAAATCATCGAGAACATCGACATCGGCGGCGTGACGCTGATACGCGCCGCAGCCAAGAACCACGCCCGCGTCACGTTGCTCTGCGACCCAGGCGATTACCCGCTGGTCCTGAAAGAATTGGAAGCCGGAGGCGTCAGCGAGGCAACGCGCCGCCGGCTAGCCGCCAAGGGGTTTGCGCTCACCGCCCGTTACGAGGCGGCAATTGCTGCCTATCTGCGCGATGAAGAAATGCCCCTGAGCCTGAACTTGTTCCCGGTCAGCCAGCTACGTTACGGCGAAAACCCCCACCAGAGCGCCGCACTGTACAGCTATACGCCCGGCGCGGGACCCCTGGGCGGAGAGGTCTTGCAGGGGAAAGCCCTCTCTTACAACAATCTGCTCGACCTGGATGCTGCCTGGCGCTGCGCTGCTGCTTTCGAGCGCCCCACCGTGTGCATCGTCAAGCACCTTTCGCCCTGCGGCGTGGCGAGCGGCAATCGTCTGGCAGAGGCGTTCCCACTGGCATTGAGGTCTGACCCCATCTCAGCTTTTGGAGGCGTGATCGCCGTCAACCAGCCTTTCGACCTGGCAATTGCCCAGGCGCTGGGCGACCTGTTCATCGAGTGCATTGCTGCGCCAGGGTTCACACCTGAGGCGCAGGCGGCGCTGGCAAAGCGTAAGAACCTGCGCCTGGTCGCCATGCCTGAGGTGAGCGTGGCGCCGCTTTTCGAGCTGCGCTCGGTCAACCAGGGTGTGCTGCGCCAATCGGTTGACCTGGGCGACCCACCCGGGACGGACTGGAAGGTGGTCGCCAGCCGCTCGCCGACCGAGGGAGAATGGATTGGGCTGCGCTTTGCCTGGAAAGCCTGCCAGCATGTCAAATCGAACGCCATCGTCTTTGCCCAGGGAGAAGCCACGGTGGGCATCGGCGGCGGACAGCCCAACCGCGTGGATTGCGTTCGGATTGCCGCCCAGCGCGCCGGCGACCGGTCGCGCGGCGCAGTGATGGCTTCAGATGCCTTTTTCCCTTTTCCCGATTCGGTTGAAGAAGCCGCCCGCGCCGGGGTTACCGCCATCATCGCCCCAGGCGGGTCGCTCAGAGATGCCGATGCCATCGCCGCCGCCGAGGCGGCGGGCATCGCCATGGTTTTCACGGGAGTACGTCACTTCCGGCACTAGATATCAACTGGAGGAACTATGAACGAAGAGCTGTTCGACCGCTTCGAAGCATTGACCTTCGATGACGTGGTGGTGGTGCCCGGGTACACTGCTGTGCTGCCCGATCAAACGGATGTATCTGCCAGGTTGACGCCGGACATTTACCTGAGCATCCCGATCCTTTCAGCCGCCATGGATACGGTCACTGAGGCGCGGCTGGCAATTGCCCTGGCGCGCGAAGGAGGGCTGGGCATCCTGCACCGCAATATGCCGCCAGAATTGCAAGCTGCCGAGGTGGATAAGGTCAAGCGGTCGCAATCGGGCATGATCGTCGAACCTATTACCCTGCCGCCGACCGCCACATTGCGCCAGGCGGAAGACATCATGGGCACTTTTCACATCAGCGGCGTGCCAATTACCGGAGACGGCGGCAAATTAGTGGGCATCCTCACCAACCGCGATGTGCGCTTCGTCGAGCCGGAGGACTATGACCTGCCGGTGAGCCAGTTCATGACCCCGCAGCCGCTGGTGACTGCGCCGGTGGGCATCAGCCTGGAAGATGCCAAGCGTCTGCTGCAAAAACACCGCATCGAAAAACTGCCGCTGGTTGACGAGAACGGCATTCTCAAGGGATTGCTCACCGTCAAGGATATCCAAAAGGCACGCGATTTTCCCAACGCCGCACGCGACAGCAAAGGCAGGCTGCTGGTGGGGGCGGCGGTGGGCGTGGGGAGTGATTTAGAATATCGGCTGCAATGCCTGGTGGACAAGGATGTGGATGTCGTGGTGGTGGATACCGCTCACGGGCATTCGGCTGGCGTCATCGATGCCATCCGGCGCATTCATGCCCACTTCCCCCACCTGCCCGTGATTGCCGGAAATGTGGTCACTGCTGAGGGCGCGCAGGCGCTGATCGCAGCCGGGGCAGCCGCGGTAAAGGTGGGCGTGGGAGCAGGTTCGATCTGCACGACGCGGGTGGTTTCCGGCGCAGGGATGCCGCAGCTTTCAGCGGTATTCGAGTGCGCCAGGGCAGCCCACGCCCACGGGGTGCCGATCATCGCCGATGGCGGCATCAAGTACAGCGGCGACATTGTCAAGGCAATTGCCGCCGGAGCCGACCTGGTGATGCTTGGCAGCCTGCTGGCAGGGCTGGATGAATCGCCCGGCGAGGTGGTGCTCTTCGAAGGACGGCGGTTCAAGGAATACAGGGGCATGGGCAGCCTGGGCGCCATGCAGGGCTACGGGCGGGACCGCTACGCCAGCGCCCAGTTGGGGCAGGGCAAGCTGGTGCCAGAAGGCATCGAAGGGCGCGTACCCTATAAGGGCAACCTGCATGAGTACATTTACCAGCTTGTCGGCGGGCTGCGTTCGGGGATGGGTTACGCCGGGGCAGCCACGCTGGAGGACCTGCGCCAAAACGCGCGCCTAGTGAGGATTACCAACGCCGGGCTGATCGAAAGCCATCCCCACGATGTCATCATCACCAAGGAAGCGCCCAATTACCAACTAAACCAATGATAAGCATCCGCTTGTCCGAGCCATCTGAAAAATTGGGCGGCGAAAACATCTTATAATACAGCGGTGAAGTTCAAACGCTACCTTTTCCTGCTTGCAGGGGGCGTCAGCTTGTTTGCCCTGCTGGGGCTGCTGTGGGTCACCGCGCCGCGCCTGTTGACTGTCGAACCCCTGCCCGGCAGCTCTGAAGTATCGGTCAATGCGCCGCTGCGCCTGACCTTTTCGCGACCATTGCGTGAAGAGGACGTCCCCCGCCACCTGAACCTGACGCCGCCCCGCCGGGGGGTGTTCTGGTGGGAAGGGAACACTTTAATCTTCGAACCCACCCAGCCCTACCCTGGCGGCTCCACGGTCACAGTGAACTTCACCGCTGGAGCGCGCGCTGCAGGGTCTTTAGGGCTGCCCCTGCTGCGTGGTCTGCGCTGGACTTTCCAGACCCGGCAAGAGCTGATCACCTACCTCTGGCGCGCTGACAGCCTGGCTGATCTATATGCCCTCAACCCGGCGACGGGCGAAGTAGCCCCGCTGACAGAGACGCAAAACCTGATCGATTTCAGCCTGTCGCCAGCGCAGCGCTCGATCTTCTACAGCGCGGCAATTCCACCCGATTCCAGCCAGATCTGGCGCCTCGATTTTCCGACATCGGCAAACAGCGAGGCAGGCGCCCCGCCGGCAGAATTGATTCTGGATTGCCCTCAAGCGGATTGCCGCAGCGTGAGCCCTTCGCCAGATGGAAAATGGCTGGCTTATGAGCGCACGCCCCTGACTGATGCCGCTGACCCTGCCCCTACCCAGGTCTGGTTATTGTCGCTGCAAGACGGGCAAACGCGCCTGGCTGGGGATGCACAGCACACCACCCTGCATCCAGCCTGGTCAGCCAGGGGGTGGCTCTCTTTTTATGACAACGAACGCCAAGGCTACATTGTTCAAGACGTTTCAGGAAATGAGCTGTCGTTTCTGCCCAACAAGCTGGGTGAACCAGGGGTCTGGCATCCTCATCAGCCTGTTTTCATCGCCTCTGAGGCGCTGGATAATGTGTTTAGCCGGCTCTGGCCGCTTGCGACCAATCACTTGATCGGATATGAGCTGGATGAAACGGGCGCGTTATTGCGCAGATGGGATTTGAGCCGAGAGCAGGAGCTGGACGACCTGACGCCGGCTTTCTCGCCGGATGGAACACGCCTGGCGTTTGCCCGGCAATACCAGGACAATCAACGATGGACGCCGGGCAAGCAGCTTTGGGTGAGCAATCTGGATGGCAGCCAGGCAGCCTCCCTGACCCAGGCGCCGTTCTACAACCATTATGATTTTGCCTGGAACCCGGACGGGCAGCGTCTGGCATTTGTGCGCTTCAATCAAGATCGGCTGACCGACCCGCCGGAGCTGTGGGTGATCAACGCCGATGGAAGCAACCCGGTTGAGTTGGTCAAAGGCGGCTACGCGCCGCAATGGATACCTTGAACGCACATTCAAGCGATTGGGCTGCCGTGAATTTCAGCCAGGCTGCCTGCCGAAAGGTAAGCGAGCTGATCCACCAGGGTCGTGACCGGAAGCGCTGGCTTGGTGTCGTCCTTCACAGACTTGGTGAAAATAGGGTAGAATTGTAAGACCAAAGGAAGAACAAACTTGAACGCAAACCGGGCGCGCTGTCATGCGCGCTGAAACTATTCGAGGAACCCATGAGCGATAAAGAATCTGCCCGTGACGTGATCGAGGCGTACCGCAGACGACAGCAGATGTCGCAACGCGCGCCGTTGATTCTAATCATTGCCGCCGTCCTGCTGGTGGTGGGCGCCGCGATAATCATCTTTTGGGTGCTCAGCCCCAAAAAGCCGGTCATCTCTTTCCTGTCGACCGCCACTTCGACCCCCACGGCAACCGCTACCGCCACCGCTACCGCCACGGCGACGCCAACCGCAACAGCAACCCCAACGGAAGCGCCGCCCACCGAAACCCCCACAGCAACAGCAACGGAGACCCCTTCGGGACCCTCTATATACATAGTCCAGGAAAACGACACCCTGGGGAGCATCGCAACGCGCTTCAACACCGATCTGGACACGCTGCTGGCGCTCAACCCCCAAATTGACCCCTTGACGCTGATCATCCGCGTGGGCGACCAGGTGATCATCCCTGCCCCCGACACAGAACTCCCCACTGCCACGCCGCTGCCAACCAACCTGCCGCGCGGCACGGAGATCGAATACCGGATTGTGTCAGGCGATTCGCTGGAGGCATTGGCGATCCGCTTCAACAGCACGGTGGCAGAGATACTCAAGAAGAATCCCACCATCAAGAACGCCAACGACATCAAGATCGGTCAGATTATCAAGATTCCGGTCAACATTGCCACGCCGGTGCCCACCGCAACACAGGGCACGCTGCTGCCGACCATCGCCATACCGCCTACGGGCACCCCTACAGCAACTGCCTCGCAATAGCCAGCGGATTGTCGGCGGACGGCTGTTTCTTGCTGAGAATTTTCTCAGAAAGCGCTTGACAAAATACGCATAGACGCATATATTTAAGCCCGCTTAATTAATTAGAAGGCTTAAGTATATGTCTCCCAGCCCAGAATTCACTCAAACCCTGCAAGAGTGGACCGAGATTTTCATGCACCACTCCATGCGGGAATTTAAACGCTTCATGAGCGCTTCAGGGCTTTCTGCCTCGCAGTTGAACGTCATGATGCGCCTGTACCACGAGGACCGCTGTGAAATTACAGAGGTCGCCACACAACTCGATATTACCCCGGCGGCTTCCAGCCAACTGGTGGAACGCCTGGTACAGCAGAGGCTGGTCGAGCGCCTCGAAGCCTCCCACGACCGGCGCGTGAAGCAATTACGCCTCACGCAGCGAGGCAGGGATTTGATACAACAGGGCATCGAGGCGCGACGCCGCTGGATGGAAGCGCTGACCATTGAGCTGACTCCCCAGGAGCAGGAAGACATTCAACGGGCGCTCAAGCTGCTGACCCAGGCTGCCCGTTGCCTGGAACAGGCTGAACCCAGCCCGGAAAATCGCCCAACCAAGCCATAGCCGGAGCTGATAGAAAGGATCATCGCATTGAACCGACAATTATCAATCCCACCTCGTGAGCGCACAGGCGCTCCCCCGATGAAGAACAGCATCAGCCGCGCCACGCGTTATCTGTGGCGTTACCGCGGGCAGGCAATGCTGCCCTACATCTTCATGGTAGTCTCCACGCTGTCCATGCTGGCAGTGCCGCGCATGATTCGCGACATGATCGATGCCGTGACCAGTGGGGCAGTCGCCAAGATGATGCTGGATAACCTGCCGAAGATACCTGCTGCCCTGATGAGCCAGGCGCTGCCAGCCTTGCTGGAGTTTCTCAAGCTCCCTGCCAATACAACGCTGGAGCAACTGATTGCTACCCTGAATACCACTGCCGAAAAAGCCTCAGGCGATTTGTGGCGGGCAGGGCTGGCAATCGTTGGGTTCGCCGCGCTGCGCGGTCTCTTCGGCTTCCTGCAAGCCTACTGGGCAGAGCGCAACTCGCAAAGCATGGCGTTCGACTTGCGCAATGATCTGTTTGCCAAGATACAGCGGCTGTCCTTTTCGTACCATGACCGCAACCAGACGGGTCAGTTGATGGTGCGGGCAACCGATGACATCGAGAAAGTACGCTTATTCATTGGGCAGGGTTTGCTACAGCTCGTCAGCGCCTTTTTGCTGCTTTCCAGCACCCTGATCATCCTGTTTACCACCAATGCCCGCCTGGCGCTGGTGGCGGTGTGGATCTTGCCGGTAGCATTCATCCTGTTCATGATCTTTGGCAGGATCAGTCAGCCGCTGTTTACCAAAGTACAGCAGAAGATCTCTGCCTTGAACACGCTGCTGCAAGAAAACCTGGCAGGTATGAAGGTGATCAAATCGTTCACCCGCGAAAAAAGCGAGCAGAAGAAATTTGCCAGGGCTGCGGACGATCTGATGAGCCAGCAAATTTTCGTTGCCCGGCTGTTCACCTTCCTCTTCCCCTTTACTTTCTTAATTGCCAACCTGGGGCAGGCATCGGTGCTGTACGCCGGCGGGCGCCAGATCATCAATAACACGCTCACCCTGGGAGAATGGCAGGAGTTCAGCCTGTACCTGATGTACCTGTTCTTTCCGGTCGCCCAATTTGGCTTCATCATCACCCAATTCGGGCAGGCAGCCGCTTCTTCGGTGCGTATCTTCGAAATCCTGGATGCCCAAAACGATGTAACCGACAAACCCGGCGCCATAGAATTACCGCCGGTGCAGGGTCGTATCCATTTCGAGAACGTGTCCTTCCGCTATTTTGGCAGCGGCGAGCCGGTGTTGAAAAACGTCAGCTTCGAAGCCATGCCGGGGCAAAGGGTTGCCCTGCTCGGCGCGACGGGGTCCGGTAAGACCACAATCATCAACCTGCTGCCGCGCTTTTATGACCCTACCGAGGGACGCATCACCATCGATGGTTATGACTTGCGCGATGTCACCCTGTCCTCGCTGCGTTCTCAAATCGGCATTGTGCTGCAGGAAACCACGCTGTTTGCCGGCACTATCCGGGAGAACATCGCCTTTGGCAAGCCAGAGGCGACCCTGGATGAAGTGATCGAGGCAGCCAAAGCTGCCGCTGCCCACGATTTCATCATGTCCTTCCCCGAGGGGTATGATACCCTGGTTGGCGAACGCGGCGCTACATTGAGCGGTGGACAAAAACAGCGGGTAGCGATTGCCCGCGCGCTGCTACTCAACCCGCGCATCCTGATCCTGGACGACTCTACCAGCTCGGTGGACCTGACGACAGAGGCGCAAATCCAGTCAGCGTTGGACCGTCTCATGGAAGGCAGAACGAGCTTTGTCATTGCACAACGCATCAGCACCGTGATGAGCGCGGATTTGATCCTGGTGCTGGATAAAGGGCAGGTGGTTGCCCAGGGACGGCATGAGGAATTGATGGAGGAGAGCGAGGTTTACGCCGAGATCTACAGCTCTCAATTGATCGCCGAAGAGAAATTAGCGGCGTAGCCTAAGATTAGGAGCAATCGAATGTTTCATGGTGGACCCCGACATTTATTAAATCAAGAAACCGCCAAGCCCCAAAACGCCCTCAAGACACTGAGCCGCTTTGCGAGCTATTTTAAACCCTTTTGGATCGGGCTGATCCTGGCAGGGCTGATGGTGATTATTTCGACCTGGGCGCAAGTGACCTCGCCGGAATTAACCGGACAACTAGTGGACTGCTTTCTGAGCCCAAACGTTGCCGCAGGCTCGACGCAGGGAAGCTTTGGCGGGCTGGCGAATTTCTTTGGCAGCGCCCAATCCAATTGCTGGCTGGCAAAGGAACCCCAGGGAACGACCCAAACGGTGGTTAAAGCCCTGTTTTCGCTGGGAAATTACCAGATTCCTGCCAACATGACTCCTGCCGACCGCATCGCCGGACTAGGTCGCTTGATCGTGATTCTGATCGGACTGTACGTATTGGGCGCGATCATGACGGGTTTGACCTTCTTCGCCATGACCTGGACAGGACAGCATGTGCTGCGCGCGCTGCGAGTCAGGGTCTTTGAACACCTGCACCGCCTGCCAATGAGCTATTACACCGAGCACGAGGCTGGCGACCTGATGAGTCGCATCACCAACGATACCGAAGCCATTGGTCAGGCGGTCAACTTCGCGCTGGTCAACGTGATCAGCGGCGTGCTGCTGCTGGGATGGATTGCTTACAACATGCTCGTCAAGAGCGTCCCCTTTGCGCTGCTCAGCATGGCGGTGACCCCGCTGATGGTCATTGCGACGCTATGGTTTTCCTCCCAGGCGCGCAAGGCTTTCCGCGCCAGCCGCAAGGAACTGGGCAACGTGAACGCCGAATTGCAGGAGAATATCGCCGCCGTGCGTGAGGTGCAAGCCTTCAACCGCGCTGAGGAGAACATCGAACAGTTCCGCCTGGTCAACGCAGCGAACCGGGACGCCAACATCCGCGCCGTTTCTTTCACTGCCGCCTTAATGCCCATTCTGGAAGCTCTGGGTTACCTGGGATTGGCTGTGGTGACCATTACCGGCGGGCTGGCGCTGCTGAACGGTGGAAATTTCATGGGTACGGCGGTTTCGCTGGGCTTGGTGATCACCTTCCTGGGCTACGTTCAGCGTTTCAACCAGCCCATCCAGCAGATTTCCACGCTGTGGACCAACATCCAGAACGCCATTGCCGGGGCAGAGCGCATCTTTAACCTGCTGGACACCAAGCCAGAGCTGCAGGATGCGCCGGATGCCATCCCAATGCCGCCGATCAAGGGCGAGGTGGAGTTCAGGAATGTCTGCGCAGCCTATGTCGCCGACCAGCCCGTGCTGGAAAATGTCAGCTTCAAGGCAGAGCCTGGGCAGACGATTGCCATTGTGGGACCAACCGGAGCAGGCAAGACCACCATCATCAACCTCATCCCCCGCTTTTATGACGTATGTTCAGGGGAGGTCTTGATCGATGGTTACGACGTCCGCAAGGTGCAGGCAGAAAGCCTGAGGAAGCAGATTGGCATCGTCCTGCAAGACACCTTCCTGTTCAGCGCCAGCGTGATGGAAAACATCCGCTTTGGACGACCGGACGCCACGGACGAAGAGGTCATCGAGGCAGCGCGTTTGGCGCACGCCGATACCTTCATCGAACGCCTGCCGGAGAAATACCAGACCGTTCTAGGCGAGCGCGGCAGCGGTTTGAGCCAGGGGCAGCGGCAGTTGCTCTCGATTGCCCGCGCGGTGCTGGCAAACCCGCGCATCCTAATTTTGGATGAAGCGACCTCCAGCGTGGACACGCGCACCGAGCGGTTAATCCAAAAGGCGCTGGAAAAACTGCTCTCCGGGCGCACCAGCTTTGTCATTGCCCACCGCTTGAGCACGATTCGCAACGCCGATATGCTGCTGGTTCTGGATAAAGGGCAGATCGTCGAACGCGGCAAGCACGATGAGCTGCTGGAAAAGAAGGGGTTTTATTACCACCTGTACATGAGCCAGTTCCGCCGCGACCTGCCGGAGGAAATTGCACACCTCAGGTTTGATGGCAACGGACACAAGGCAAGCGAGTCGGTCAAAGCGGTTCGATAATTCCGTTTCTCTCTAAACAACAACCGCCCGGTCTTTCGGCTGGGCGGTTGTTTTATAGAATCTGGTCTCCGTGCGAATTTTCCATCACACACGTTATTCAATCACGCATATCGAAACTGCCACGCTGCCCCAGCAAAGAAGGCAGCAGTTAACCCTGGCAGTGCGCCCCCTGTCGGTCGGTCCTGGAATGCGCCGCCGTCAGCATCGTCATGCCGGTCGCTGCCAGCCCTTATGACAGGCTGACCAAGGGTAAAAGTGTCAAATGTCATCTTGACAAACTTCCAAAAAAACCTATGATTATGATAGGTTATAACCGGTAATATCCTCCCAATCGAGCACATGCTCAACAGAACCTCCAGCGTCCCCTTGCACATTCAACTGGCGAACCTGCTGCGTGAACAGGCGTTGCGAAAAGAGCTGCGCCCTGACGAACGGCTGCCCTCTGAACGTGAGCTTTGCCAGCGATACGGCATCAGCAGGATAACCGTGCGCCAGGCGCTACAGACCCTGGCGCAAGAGGGGCTGGTTTACACCAGCGTCGGTAAAGGCACCTATATCTCAGACCCCACCATGACAGAGGAACTGCGCCCGCTCAGCAGTTTTACGCAAGACCTGGAGCGGCGCGGGATGCATGCCTCCAGCCAGGTGCTGGAGGCGTCGCTCCTGCCGGCTGATGAGAAGCTGGCAACCTCTCTAAAAATTCCCAAGGGGAGCGAAGTCGTGCGGCTGCACCGCGTGCGCCTGGCAGACGGGCAGCCCATTGCGCTTCAATTGACCTACCTGCCGCACCACCTCTGCCTGAACCTGCTGCGTTTTGACTTCACCAACCAATCTTTATACGCCGTCTTGCGCACGGAATATCGGTTGACCCTGGCGCGTTCGACGACGGTGATCGAAGCCTGCCTGGCGAACGCTGATGAAGCGCGCCTGCTCAAGCTGGCATTGCCGGCTGCGCTGCTGGTCAGCCTTCAGACCACTTACCTGGATTCAGGGATGGTGATTGAAGTAACCCGCACCGCTTTCAACTCGGAGCGATATAAGTTCCATATGCATGCCTGAACCGATGGCGACAAGTGAAAGGAGGCGCTAAAAAACAGAATCGCCCAGATGGATTTATCACCATGCACCGACAATCAACAACCATCAAATTTGGAGGAACCTGAACATGAAAGCAAGCACAATAACCAAAAAGACCGTCAATCGCCGCGACTTTCTCAAGCTCGCCGGGCTGGCTGGCAGCGCGACGCTGCTGGCTTCCTGCGCTGCCAAGACAACCGAACCGGCGGTTGAACAAGCTCCAGTCGAAGCCGAAGCTCCGGCAGCCGAAAAGGTGACCATCTCCTGGTGGAACCAGTTCTCCACGCCCACCTGCCAGGAGGTCTTTCCAAAAGTTGTCAATGATTTTATGGCGATTCACCCCAATATCCAGGTCGAGTTCGAGATCAGCGGCGGACCTCCTGGTGGCGGCGATTACTTCGAAGTGCTGCTGGCGCGCATTGCCGCCGGCAACCCGCCCGATTCGATTACTTTGTGGACGCCGCCCAGCCAGTTCGGCGCGCAAGGCGCCCTGGCAGCGATCGACAGCTATATGGATGGCGCTAAGCTGGCAACCAAGGGCGCATTCTACGAAGGACCACTCAAATCCTGCCAGTGGAAAGGTCAGACCTTCGGCTTGCCCGCCTCGGCTGGCGCAGGGTGCATGTTCTTCAACAAAGCCCTGTTCGAAGAGGTAGGATTATCATCCAAGCGCGAAGATTTCCCCAAGACTTGGAACGAACTCAAGGAATATGCCAAGAAATTGACCAAGTACGATGATACCGGCGCAGTAGCCCAAGCCGGCTTTGTGCCCTGGTCAAGCCGCTGGCTCGACCCGGTGTGGACAGCGCTGAACGGCGGTATGATCTTCGATCCAGAGGAGGTCAAGTACAAGATCGACAGCGAGAACAACATCGAGATGCTGGCGCATTGGCTTTCATACCTCGAAGACCTGTATGGCGGGGATATCGAAGCTTTCAACCTGGTCGCTTCATGGGATGATGTTTATCCCAACAGCGGCTTCAACCTGGGCAAAGCCGCCATTTCCACCTCCGGCGCCTGGGCGCCCACGGATGCTGCCATCCCGTTCGAATTCGAGATCGCCAAGTTCCCGGTTGGTCCCAAGGGCAGCAAGTCGGTGACAGGTTTCTGGCCTAACTGGTGGGGGATGCCGAAGGGAGGTCCTCACCCCGATGAAGGCTTCCTGTTCAGCGAGTACATGTGCACCGAGGGCTGGGTCACCTGGTATGAAAACGGCACCATGGATACTCCTGCCTGGAACAAAGCCCCGGCGGACATCTGGTGCAAGGCAGTGGAAACCACCTTCGGCTTGGAGCGCGCCAAGGACTTCCACAAGTTCTTCACCGATTACCTGGTGGATACAGCGGTGATGTGGACCTCGCCCATCGAGGAGTTTGCCACGAACACGCTTGGCGAGGTGATCGACCAGGTATTACACAAGGTCAAGTCGCCTGCCGATGCGATGAAGGAGGCGCAAGCCACCTGCCAGAGCAAGCTGGAAGAAACATTGAAGAACTTATAAACTTCATTTTGCCCTTTCTTTACCTTCTTAAAAGTAAGGAAAGGGACAATGAAGCCTAAATGTTCAAACCTTTTCCCTCACCCCTAACCCGTTCCCTGACGGGAATTGGGAACGGGGTGAGGGGGTACAGGAGAAACCATGGCTGAAGCACACCTCTCCCACGCTTCTCACAAGATTCCGCGTTTTCACATGAACCGGCAGCGCCGCGAAGCCCTGACGGCTTACTTGTTTGTATCCCCGTGGATCATCTCACTGCTTGTCTTCACCGCCTACCCCATGATCGCCTCATTCTTTTTCTCCATGACGGATTACAACGTATTGAGGCCTCCGGTTTGGGTGGGGTTACAGAACTTCCAAAAAATGTTCCTGGAAGACCCCCTGTACTGGCTCTCGGTAAAAAATACCATGTATTACGCCCTCATCTCGGTGCCGCTGGGTCTGCTGGTCGGGTTGCTGCTGGCAATCCTGCTCAACCAGAAGATCGGCGGCATCGGCTTTTATCGCACGGCGTATTACCTGCCCGGGCTGGTGCCAGCGGTGGCAGGGGTGTTGCTGTGGATGGTCATGCTGGATCCCAAGCTGGGCTTGGTCAACCAATTCCTCAATCTGTTCGGCGTCCCAACGATTGGATGGCTGCGCAGCGCGGTATGGGCGAAACCAGCCTTGATCTTGATGGCGCTGTGGGGCGGCACCGGCGGCACCATGCTGATCTTCCTGGCGGCGCTCAAGGAAATCCCGCAATCGCTGATGGAAGCCGCCATGATCGACGGCGCCAATACATTGCAGCGCTTTCGCCATGTCACCCTGCCGCTGCTTTCCCCAACAATCTTCTTCAATCTCATCCTGGGCATCATTGGCTCATTTCAAGTGTTTGGCAGCGCCTTCGTGGCAACCGGCAGCGCCAACACAGCCGGTCCGCTGAACTCGTTGCTGATGTACATGTTGCTGCTATACCGCAACGCTTTTCGCTATTTCAACATGGGATATGCCTCAGCGATGGCGCTGGCAATGTTCCTGGCATTAGTTGCCATCACCTTACTGTTGGTGCGTTCTTCCAGCCAGTGGGTTTATTATGAAGCGGCGGGTCGCCATTAAGGAGAAAAGCATGAACACCGCACAAGCCCTGAAGACTCCCGAGATGGCGCGCCTGCGCCGGCGCCAGATGCTGCGCCATTTTATTCAAAGTATTGTCATCCACGCCATCCTGTTTTCAGTGGCGATCATATTCCTGATACCCTTCCTATGGGTCATCATTACCTCTTTAAAGCCAGAGACGCAGGTTTTCACCGACCCGCTCATCTGGATACCCAAGCCCATTATGTGGAGTAATTACATCGAAGCGCTGACCACCCCGGCGTTTCGTTTTACCCTGCTGCTCAGGAATACACTGTATTATGTCATCACGACCACTATCGGCACATTAATTTCTTCGACCATCGTCGCCTATGCGCTGGCGCGCCTGCGCTTTCCAGGCAGGAACGCACTCTTCATGATCACTCTGGCGACCATGATGATGCCGGGCATCGTCACGCTCATCCCCACCTACGTCTTGTTCAAGACGCTGGGATGGGTAGGCACCTACGCCCCGCTGATCGTGCCAACGTTTTTTGGGGCATCGTTCAACATCTTCCTGCTGCGGCAGTTCATGATGACCATCCCCTGGGACCTGACCGACGCCGCCTACGTGGATGGGGCAAATGATTTCGTCATTTTATGGAAGGTCGTGGTGCCGCTGATCACGCCCGCCTTGCTGGTGATTGCGGTTTTCAATATCATGTACATATGGAACGATTTCTTTGGTCCCTTGATCTATCTGAAAGGACAGGACCAATATCCGCTGGTGATGGGATTGTACGCTTTCCGTACACGTACCTCGGTGAAGTGGAGTCTGATGATGGCGGCATCGCTGGCAACCTGCTTCCCGCTGATTATCCTGTTCTTCATTGCCCAGCGGTATTTCATCGAAGGAATTACCCTGACCGGCTTGAAAGGCGTTTGACATCGAGCGCCTTCGCTGCGCAGGAAAACCCTGTAGCAAGCAAAATTCTTTGACAAAGGATATCCCTATGAAAAAACCTAAAATTGTGCTCATCGGCGCAGGCAGTCACTCCTTTGGTTTGATGACCCTCAAAGATCTGATGGATACCCCAGAGCTGCACGGCTGTGAGGTAGTGCTGGTAGATATTGCCGTGGACAAGCTGGAACGCATGCAACGCCTGGCGCTGCGCTTGAACGAGATGTGGGGCGCCGGGTTGAAAATCTCAGCCACTGACGACCGCCGTGAGGCGCTGCCTGGCGCGGATGTGGTGGTGACCTCGGTGGAACGCAAGCATTATGAGATGTGGCAGCTCGACATCAGCATTCCCGAAAAGCATGGCTGCCGGCGGTTGTACGGCGAAAATGGCGGTCCCGGCGGCATGTTCCACACGCTGCGCCAGGTGCCGCTGTTGCTGGAAATTGCCCGCGATGTCGAACGGCTATGCCCAAATGCCTGGCTGCTCAACTTGAGCAATCCTGAAAGCCGCCTGTGCCTGGCTTTGAACCGTTATACCCGGGTCAAGAACGTGGGAATTTGCCTGGGCGCCTATATCACTCAGAACAACATGGCGCGGGTGCTTGGCTTGCAACAACACGATATCGACATCAAGGTGGCTGGTATCAACCATTGCCATTGGGTCATGGACGTGCGCCGTACGGGCAGCGGCGAAGACCTGTATCCCGAATTCAAGAAGCGCATCGAAAGCTTCGACCCTGACTGGGAACCGCTCTCGCGCGAATGCCTGCGGCGCTTTGGATACTACCCCGGACCGGCAGACACGCACGTCGGCGAATACCTGGGGTGGGGCTGGAAGTACTTGAAACCTGAGCAAACCGCCTGGATCTTCCGCGGCGATCAAAGCGAGAAAGAACGTGAGAAAGAAGTCGAACTCCTCGCCAGTGGAGGTGGTCCGCTCAACGAGTCAGAGATGAAGGTGCTCAAAAGCCTGCTAATCGAAGGCGGCTTGCGCTGGCAGACGATTGATATCCTGCTATCGCTGCTGGATAACGGCAACCGGTACATCCTGTCGCTCAACCAGGCAAACGATGGCTATATCAGCAACTTGAAGCAGGGGGCGGTGGTCGAGATTCCCGCCATCGTCGGCGCTGATAAAATCTACGGGCTGCACATGGGAGAGCTGCCCTCCGCCATCGCCGGAATCCTGGAATTGCAGTTGTACATCATGGACCTGGTCGTGGATGCTGCCGTCAAAGGTGACCGCCAGGCTGCCCTGGAGGCGTTGATTATCGACCCCAACGTCCCCAGCCCTGACGTTGCCGAGAAAATCCTGGACGAGATGCTGATTGCCCAGGCTGATTATCTGCCGCAGTTTGCATAGCCGAGCTGCGCGGGATGGACATGGACTTTACGCAGCACAACGAAGAAGTCCGCCAGGTGTGGGACGCTTACACCGCCGGAAGACCCATCCGCGTTCCGGTGCTGATCACCTCCGGTCCGCGCATCTGGATACTGGATGCGAACCTCAACCGGGAAGGGCTTTCCTGGCAGCAATACCTGAACCAGCCCGAAATCTTCTACCAGGTGACGCTAAACCACAAGTACTACGCCGCCCACCACATTCCCCAGGATGACGAAATGGGTATCCCAGCAGAGAGCTGGAAGATCATGCTGGAATTTGGCAACGTCTATGAGGAATCCTGGCTGGGATGCGAGATAGTCTATCCCGAAGGGCAGATCGCCACCACCCGCCCGCGATACGCCGGCGAAGCCAAGTACGAGATACTGGAGCGCGGTATCCCAGGACCTTTTGACGGCTTCATGGGTCACATCCGGGAATTCTATGAATACTGCGTGGCAAGAGCCAGCCGCGAAGGGTTTCACGACAAGCCGGTCCACATTTCCCCGCCAGTGCCGCTGGGAAGCGATGGTCCCCTGACGGTTGCCAATGGCATTCGGGGCACGGCGATCTTCGAGGATATGCTGACAGACGAAGATTACTACCATCAGCTCATGCAGTTGGTGACCACAGCTATCATCACGCGCATCCGCGCCTGGCGCGAATACCTGGGGTTAGACCCAAAACCGACGCGCGGCTGGTTTGCCGATGACGCTGTCCAGTTCCTCTCCACTCGCCTTTACCGGGAAAAAGTACTCCCCTATCATCGGCAGTACTACGAGGCGCTCTTTGGAGCTGGACCGCATTCGATACACCTGTGCGGCAACGTGCAGCGTCACCTGCCCATCCTGGTCAAAGAACTCAACGTCAAGAGCTTTGACACGGGCTTCCCTATCAACTGGCGCACGCTGCGGGATGAGGTGGGAGACGACGTTGAAATCCAGGGAGGCGTGCCGGTGCACAATCTGCTCAATGACACGCCGGCTGAGATCGAGCGCCTTACCCGGGAAATCCTGTCGAGCGGCATCATGCGGGGCGGTAAGATCATCCTGAAAGAAGCCAACGACCTGCCGCCGCGCGTGCCGCTCGCCAACCTGTGGGCAATGTACGAGACGGGGCGGCAGTATGGAAAATATACCTGGAATTGATTGCAACCAAGCAGCCAACGCCAGGCGTCAGCAGATCACGCTGCACAGCTCCTCATAATTTTCTCTAAGGAAATAGAACTTGGAAGAGACGTTTATCAAATTCAAGCCGCTCAAATTGCAGCGCGATCGGCTCCTCTCAACCGAAGAGGCGGAACGGATTCATGCACTGGCAAAACAAATTTTGGAGCAAATCGGTCTGGAAGTGCGCCAGGAAGCATACCGCCAGCGCCTGGAGCAGGCTGGACTGCGCCTTGCAGGAGAACGGGTGACTTTCCCCGAGAGGATCGTTGACGATTTCATTGAGAAAACGCGCCGCCAGCTTGCCAGCCATCAAGCCAAAGCCTCGCCGCCGGATGACGGCAGATTGAGCCTGAGCGTCAGTTCGTATTCGCTCTACGTTCACGATGTCGAAAGCGACCGCGTCATCCCTTACACCACTGAACGCCTGATCGAGATGACCAAGCTGGTGGACAGCCTGGCGGAAGAAGGCGTTTACGGGGCGCCGCCGGGCATTCCAATGGATGCGCCACCCGACCTACAGCCGATTGCCCAATACCGCATTGCTGCGCTCTACGCCCGCCAGGGCGCCACCCCGGTGGACCCCACCTCCGCCAGGACCGTGCGGTTCTTGCTGGACATGGCAGAAGTGATGGGTCAGCCCATGCACGGCTTGCCGGTGTACATGCCCACGCCGTTGCGCCTGGGGGGCGAGTCGCTGGAGGTGGTCATGTCCTGCCTCGACCGGCTGGATTACATCTCAGTCAGCAGTATGCCTTCCAGCGGGACGACAGCCCCCATTCATCCCTTTGGCGCGCTGGCATTGGCATCCGCAGAGGTGATTGGCGGAGCCATTGCCGTCCACCTGCTCACCGGCAAGCCGGTTGGGTTTTCCCCGCAGATCTTCCCATCCGATTTGCGCGAGGGCGCCATGGTGTTCGGTTCGCCGGAGAACATGCTCTTCCAGATGCTCAGCGCCGATTTCAACCGCTTCTATGGACGCCAGCCGGGCGAGGGACCTGACAACATTCACGTAATGGCTAAGCTGCCCGATTGCCAATCCGCCGCAGAAAAAGCTGCCATCATGGCGACCGGCGCTTTCCTGGGAACGCGCCACTTTTCCTGCGCGGGCACGCTCAGCCTGGATGAAATCTTCAGCCCAGAGCAGCTGCTGATAGATTGCGAAATCAGGGATTGGGTACAGCGCGCCTTGAAAGGAAACTGGCTGGGCGAAGATGCCGAATCAGACTGGCTGGAGGAAATCCGCCGCGGCGTCACGCGGGGCTTCATGGGATTGGACAGCACGCTGGACCACTACCGCACGCACACCTGGTATCCCAGGCGGTTCCTGCGCGGCGCGATTGGTCCCTGGCTGAACCAGGGCGAACCGCGCCTGTCGGCGCGCGTTCGGGCTGAGGTCAGGCGGCGCATTGCCGCCCACAGCTTCGAACTCGACGCCGACCGCCGGCGCGAGATCGAGCGCATCTACCAGGCAGCCCTGCGCACTGTTGCAGCATGAGCGAATACATCCTTGCCATTGACCAGGGCAACACACATACGCGGGCGGTCCTTGCCAGCCGTGAAGGTGATTTACTCTCGCTGGGGCTGGCGGAAGGCGCCTGTCATGCTTATGTCGGCATGGACAAAGCCATGCGCGCCATCGCCAGCGCCTGCCAGGCGGCTCTGCAGCAAGCTGGCGTACAGTCAAAGCAACTGTCCTTGATGATGGGCGGCATCACCGGCGCTGACTGGGCAGATGAATATCCGCTACTCGAAGATAATATCCGTCGACTGGGATTTTGCGAGAACGTCAAAGTGGTCAACGACAGCCTGATTGCGCTGCGCGCCGGCACAGAACAGCCCTTCGGCGTTATCCTGATTCTGGGTTCGGGCGGCAACTGCGCGGTGCGCGCGCCGGATGGGCGCGAATTCATTTACGGTTATTATCAGGAATGGCTGCTGCAAGGGGCAGATGGGCTGGGGCGGCGGGTTTTGAATGCCATATACCAGGCGCAGACTGGGCGCGTTCCCGAGACCAGGCTGACGCAAGCAGCGCTGCAAGTTTTTCACCTGCCTGATGTGGACAGCCTGCTGCGCGCTGATGTAGAAGGTCGCCTGCCGCCGGAAGGTATCCGCGGGCTGGCGCCGCTGCTCTTTGAGGTGGGTTATCAGGGCGACTGGGTGGCAAATCAGATCATCCATGACTTTGGTCTTGGCTGCGCCGGGCTGATCACCGCCGCGCTGAAGCGCTTTGACATGACCCGGCTGGAAGTGGAAGTGGTGCTGTCGGGCAGCATCTTCAGAGCCCAAGGAAGCCTGCTGCGGGAGGCGCTGGCTACCGGCATCCATGCCGTTGCGCCTCGGGCGCGCCTGGTCGCTGCCCGATACGAGCCAGTGGTAGGAGCGGCGTTGTTGGGGCTGGAATACCTGGGTGAAAGCATCACCCCTGAGAGGCGGAATCGCATCGAGCGGAGCGCCCGGCGGCTTAATCTGTTGCAGCACAACGCTTGACATCATCATGATGTCTTTTATAATAGGCAAAGTTTGTCCAATTTACCTGTTTATCGACCAATACCACTCCTACCCTTGAGGCAGCCTTTATGACCACAATCGACATCACCCCCCAGGAAATTCAATCGGGAAAGATCGCTCCTGAACACCTCCAACGGGCGGTACACGCTCTGCAGGAAGATGGTTATGTCATCTTGAACGATGTCGTCGAGCGCAGTCATGCCGCTGTGCTGGCAGAAAAGATGATTACCGATGTCGAGTTCATCCTGCAGCGAAAGGATGTCCCCTTCAACTTCAACAGAGGAAACATCCAGCAAGACCCGCCGCCTTTCCCTCCCTATCTGTTTCGCGATGTGCTGGTGAACGATATCGTCATCGCTATCACGTACGCCATCCTGGGTCCGGGGTTAAAGAACGCCTTTTACAGCGGGAACACGGCATTGCCTAAACAGGGTGGTCGGCAGCCAGTACACGCCGATATGGGGCAGCTCTGGCATAACCTGCCAGTCGCCACGCCGCCTTACGCCCTGGTGGTCAACGTGTTGCCGGTAGATGTCTCGCCCCACAACGGCAGCACTGAAATCTGGCCTGGCACGCACCTGGATACGAGCCTTGCCATCCAAGGGGGAGATATCAAGGTGCCAGAGGAGAAACTGGCTGAACGGCGCAAGGTGACGCCAGGCTTCCAGTATTCCGCCCGCGCCGGCAGCGTGGTGATTCGCGACATCCGCCTGTGGCACGCCGGCATGCCCAACCACTCTGACACCCCCCGCCCGATGATCGCCATGATTCATTATGTGAGCTGGTGGAGCGACCTGCAGCCATTGATCTTTCCAAAGGGGACCGAATCCTTCTTCGAGCACCCTCTCTTGACGACCGTGGCAAAGTTTGTGGATGGCGAAGTGGACTACTTGACCAGAAACCAGGCTTTTGACTTCATGAAGTAGCCCCTGCCGTCAATGGAAAATGCCCCGTTTATGCGTTGAAACGGGCGCAAATTTATGCTATATTTAAATCAATCCATATCGTTTCTCACCGTATGGTTGCGGTGGGAACATCACAGCCAGCGCCTTGTCAAACACCCGCCGCATCCAGAGCGGGTGTTTTGAATCGTCATCCAGACCTGAAAGGAGGCGCGTTATGAAAGTGATTACCATCTCTCGCCAGTTTGGCAGCGGCGGCGATGAAATTGCTGAGCTGATCTGCCATGAAACCGGCTTCCATCTCTTCGACAAGCACATCCTGGCGAAAGCAGCCCTCGATTCGGGCCTGTCTGAGCAGGAGTTGATCGATTATTCCGAGGACAATTACAAGGTCAAGAACTTTTTTGAGCGGCTGCTGGGACGCTCACGCACGCTGGCGCAAGTGCGCATCTGGAAAGAGGACGCTTCTGGCGTCCGTTCAACAGAGGAGATGCGCTTTAGCGAAGAAGATGCGCTGGCGCTGACCCGTAAGGCAGTCATGACTGCTTATAAGACCGGCTCGATGGTTATCGTGGGGCGCGGCGGGCAAGTTATCCTCAAAGATCAGCCGGATGTGTTTCACGTGCGCATCGTCGCGCCGCTAGAGGACCGCATCCTGCGCGTGAGGAACTCTCCTCTCATGGCAGAACGCACTTACGCCAGCTCGGTCGAAGCCCGGCGCGCAGCGCAGGACCTCATCGAAGCGAATGACGCCGCCTCTGCCGCCTACCTGCGCCAGTTCTACGGGGTTGATTGGGCTGACCCGTTGCTCTACCACCTGGTGATCAATACCAGCCGCCTGAGCCTCGAGCGGGCAGCCCGCTTGATCGTCCAGGCGGCGATGCAGCCTGTGCCGCAAGGCGCCTGATCACACCGCCTTCAAGAAATTGCGCACCGCCTGCATAAAGGCAGCGAAATTTTCGCGGCGGATGTTGTGCCCGGCGGAAGGAATCGGAGCAATCTGGATAAGGGGATTCAATTCCTGAGACAGCCGCGCCGTCTCCGGGGTCACAATAGCGCCTTTTTCGGGGTCAGCGGTGATCAATAGCGTGGGGACGCGGATGCGCGTCGCCACATCTTTCCAATCCTGCCACTCATCCTGCACGTTGAACACGTTCAAATCGAACTGCTGCTTCGATTCAGCCCAGGGGCGCAGCTCGATCTCGTCCCAGGTGGGACTGTTTGCCCGGCAGGTCGCCATAATCTCCTCGAGCGATTGGGTGGACATCTGAACCAGCTCCCTGCGCCAGGGATTGTCTTCAGCAAAGCGCTGCGGCGGTGGGGGCTGGTCAAACCAGGCAGGGTCTTCCAGGATCAAGGCGCGCGCCAGGTCAGGGTCGTTTGCCCCCAGCATAGCGGCGGTCACTCCGCCCATTGAATGCCCGCCCACGATGGGCTTTTCCAAGCCCAGGCTGCGAATGAAGCCAGCCAGGTCTGCCGCGCGGTTGATTTTCATGCCGGGCTGCACCCGCGAAGAAAGACCATGACCGCGGGCGTCGGGCAGGACCAGGGCATAATCGGAGCTGAGCTCCTGCGCCACCGGGAGCCAGCACATGCCGTTATCCGAAAAACCGTGCGCCAGGACAATCACCGGCTTATTCACGCCGGTGCGGGTGTAATGCATCTTCAGATCGCCAATTTGAACGTCGCCTTGCTGCCAATTAGGGTACATAGGAATCTCCATGGGATGAAATTTGCCTGTCACTAGTATATCGCCGTTTTGAATCATCGCCGCCTCAGACGGGGGCTTTTTCCTAACGAAAGTGTAAATCACAAGGCAATTCCCCGCTTTGCTCCTATGATACAATTTTTTTGGCGAGGGTAACTGATTGTCCCAGCAGGGAAACGAACCAGGCTCCTATTCGTTGAATCTGTTAACCACTACACGAGCTTCGTGATCTTTATTCCCTCTACAGAACTGATGAGTCAGAGGTCTTTATGCACATCCAACTTTTGAAAAAATCCCAACAACGCCCGGCTCGCCCAAGGCGCCAACCTATCATGTCTTGGCTGATGCTGACAGCGCTGCTGCTTGGGCTGACAAGCCCGGCAGGGATCGCGCCGGCATACGCCCAGGAAGCGCCCACCTTGCTGGCGCCGGCAAACGGCGTCATCGTGACCGCCATCGACGATTCAGCGCTGAGCGGCGAACTGGTCAGCCCACCGGTGGCTCTGCCGGAGTTTTCCTGGCAGGCAGTGCCCGGCGCGACCCGCTACCTCATCCAGATCAGCGAGACGGCAGGCTTCAACCCGAATACTTACAAGGAATACACGACACAATTGACCAGTTTCATCCCGATGGAAGCCAACCTGTTTCGGGACGGCGTATGGTACTGGCGCGTGCGGGTACAGGAGCCGACCGTGGGCGCATTCAGCAGCAGCCGCAATTTTACCAAGCAGTGGGCTAGCCCAGGCAACAAGCCATCGCTGATTTCGCCGACGGCTGACGCGGCGGTAGAGTTTTTCGACGCGCCAACCTTTAGCTGGGCGCCGGTCGTAGGAGCATCGCGCTACCGCCTGGAAATCGACTCGTCGCCCAGTTTTATCAAGCCTTATGATTATGAGCGTCTCACGCTGGCAACCTCCCACCAGCCCGAAAGCAAGCTCGCCAATGGCGAATATTATTGGCGGGTGGTGCCGATCGACCCAGGCGGTCAGGAGCCAGCGCCAAGCAGCCTGTCTTACCGACGGTTCACGATGAACTATAACCAGGTGCCAACCCTGCTGGAACCGGCGAACAACTCTTACCCAACTTTCACGCCCACCTTCCGCTGGCGGGCGGTGCGCGGGGCGCAATTCTACCGGCTGCAGTATTCTACTGACCCAACCTTCAACACTGCCGTCACCACCATAGACACCCGCAACACCACTTACACCCCCCAGTCAGTGCTGCCAAATGACGTGAACTATTATTGGCGGGTGAAAGCTATTTCCGGCTCGGACCAATCTGCCTCGGCTTACAGCCCCTATTGGACTTTCCGCAAGCAATGGTATATCCGCCCGGTGCCGCTCACCCCAACCAACGGATACCAGCATGTACGCATCCCTTACTTCTCATGGTCGCCAGTTCCAGGCGCGAGCAACTACGTCTTCCAGATGGACGGCGACACCGATTTTCAGAACCTGCTGCTTACCGAGGAAACGTCGAATCCCTTCTACACGCCGCGCGTCTTCCAGAGCAATTGGAACATCGTCTATTGGCGGGTAGTCCCCAAGGACGCTGCCGGCAACCTGGGTAAGGAAAGCGATGTTTTCTCCTTCACCAGCCGCTACACCGAAACGGTGCCGGTGCAGATTTATCCCTTCTATTACTATCCGCCGAACTCGTTCCCGCCGCCGTTCAACACGGTTCAGATGAACCCCTACGCCGATAGGACCGTCCCTTACCCGGTCTTTATCTGGCACCGCCTGACCAGCCCGCCGCCGAATGGGGGAACTTTCCCGTTCAAATACCGGCTGCAGGTGAGTACATCGCCTCTGTTCGAATCGATTGTCTGGACGGTGGACACCGAGAACACTCACGCCGCCCCAACGACCGCCAACCCCTTTACGCCGGTCGCCGGGCAGGATTACTACTGGCGGGTGCGCCCATTGGATAACAGCGGCGCCGAACTGACCCATTGGAGCCAGATCTGGCGCACGCGCATCACCGTGCCAACGCTGACTGACCTGCCAGATGCGCCGCCAGTGCTGCGGAGACCGCTCTACGGCGCTGAAATCGTCGATACCACCCCTCTGCTGGAATGGTACCCGGTCAAAAACGCTGCATCCTACCAGGTGCGCATCTGCAGCGACGCCGCCTGCACATCCGTGGTGAACTCGGGTCAGGTGGCTTATCCGTTCTACTCATCCACCACCAGCCTGGCGCAACGCGTGCCGCTGAGCAGGGTGAACTTTGGCACATACTACTGGCAAGTGCGCGCCCTGAACAGCGGCGGCAGCCCATTGGGCGATTGGAGCCCGGTCTCGCGCTTCCAAATCGCTGCGCAGAGCGAACGCCTGGCTACGCGCACGGTGGGAAACCCCGCTAACCAGCTTTTGATCGCTACCGATCCGGATGATGTTGCTGACGATAACTTCGAACTAACCACGCTGACCGCCACGCAATCGAACAATTACTGGTATTTTGGCTTCAACGCTACGGCTGCAGCCACAAACATGCGCTATGCGCTGTATCTGGATGTAAACCACCTGGATAATTCTGGCGGCGACAGCGACCCGCGCGGCTACACGGTGAATGCCATCGCGGCGCACCGCCCCGAATTTGTAATCTACATCAACCAGGTGAGTGGCAGCTTTGCCGCCAACCAGGTGGAGATCTACCGCTGGAACGGTATTGGCTGGAATCCGCCCGTCCTGCTCAACAGTGTAGGCGGCGCCCTCTCCTGGGCAGGCGGGTTCGTCGAACTGCAAATTCCTAACACGCAGATTGGCATGCAGGACGATACCGGAAGTTACGCCGTAGCGCTGTTTAGCGTGCCCAATAGCGCGCCCGCCATACCAGTCGACACGGCGCCATCCGACGCCGGCGCGACGGCAAGCGGGCTGCTCAGCCGCTTCACCAGCGTCTCCGAGCGCCTGAATCCCATCATGCCGCCTAACACGGCTGAAGGCGATCCGGCATCTTATCCTTTTGTTTACCCGTTCTTCTGGGATAACCCGGTGGGCTATAACAGCACTGCCCCATGGGCTGGCGCGCAGATGAAAGTCTACCGCGATCCGCTGTTCACCACACTGGTCGCCGAGTTCAAGGTCGAGGCTAACCCGCCTTATTACTCGATGGACTCGCACCACTGGCCTTCGGACTTCCTCGGCGATAACACCTACTATTGGCGTATCCAGCCGCGCTACCTGATGCCAGGCGAGATCTTTGGCGTTTGGAGCCAGGGTCAGCGCTTCGAGCGCAAAGGCTTCACGCCCAAGAACCTTACCGAGTCGGTCAACTTCGCAACGCCCACCTTCTCCTGGGATATCGTCGAAGGCGCCAGGGAGTACGAGCTGTGGATTGATGAAGATAGCAATTTCAGCTCCCCCTTCAACTACCGCACGCCGCAAAACTCTTTCACGCCAGTGAACACACTGCCCGGCGGAGCATATTTCTGGAAGGTGCGGGTCATCCGCGCTGACAATGCTACGAGCGATTGGTCAGCGACAAAAACTTTTACGCTGACGATGCCCACCCCAACCAACCTGACCCCGAACAACCCAGATCCAAACCAGGCGATCTCAGGCACGCCGACCTTCTGCTGGACGCCCGTGCTGGTATCGCAGGGCGGCGTTCCGGTACTGGCAGCTTACCGCTACCGGCTGGAAGTGAGCCGCGGGGATCCCAATTTCTCTCAGCTTTATGAAACGGTTGACACCCAGCAGGCATGCTGGACGCCAACGCGCGGCTACGATGACGGCACCTATTACTGGCGGGTGGCGATCTACGATGGCGACAGCAGACTGGGTGGTTATAGCAGCACCGCCGTCTTCACCAAGCAGTACCCGCTCGCCAAGCCAAAGTCGCCGCTGAGCGGCAGCACGATTGGCGCTACGCCCACCTTCGTTTGGACGGCAGCCGATGGCGTGACGCCATACGTGTTTGGCGCTGCCCGCTACCAGCTCCAGGTGGCATCGGATGTCAACTACGGCAACCTGATTGAAACCGCCCAGACAAACAACACCCGCTTCACCCCTACCCGCTCATACCCAGCCAACCAGACCCTGTACTGGCGGGTGGCGATCATCGATGCCGATGGGAAGATTGGACCCTACAGCGACGCCACGGTGGTGATCAACCCATACCCGAACAAGGTCTTTGTCCCGCTGGTCATCCGGTAGCCTGGCTAATCCTCCCGGATTGAAACCATAGGGCGCAACAACAGGGCAAACCAGGAAAATTCCCGGTTTGCCCTGTACCTTTTTAGGGAAGGTCTTCGAAGGCATCCCCTGCCAGGTTCTCTTGAACCGCCTGGTCAAGCAGGCGCAACAAATCTTGCGCCTGCGGGTCGCTATCCAGGTCGATTGGCGCCTCTGTTATTGTGGCGGGCTTGGGGACGGTAAGATCGGTCCCGGGAGTGATTCCTTCCAGCCACTGGTTGAGGCGCTCTTCGCGGTTACAGGCGCTGGCTGCAAGCAACGCCAGGACAAGCCAGGTTACCAATAGAACTCGGCTCATGGCTGGCTCCCGAATGGCTTATTGTCTTGGATGAACTTACGCACAGCATCCCGCAGGTCCAGGGTGGCTTCGGTGATCGCCAGGTGGGCGCGGCGCAGGGCGTTTCCGGCAGTTCGAACTGTCTCGAGGGCTTGCTGCCGGTTGACGACCTTGCCATTGGAATCGAAGCCTGCCGGGTTCGCCAGGATAGCGTCTGCCTGGTCATGATATGTCTGAGCCGTCTGAACGCCTTCCCGATAGGAAGCCAGCGCTTTTTCAAGCTCGCCCGTATCCAGCCCTTTATCTTTCATCTTCTGAATGAAAGTCTCGGTCCTGGAAATGATCTCAGGGGTGCGCGCCAGGCGGTCAGCCTGGTTGTTGAGGGCGATTTGGGCGCGCATCAACAGGTTCTCCAGGCGGGAGTCGATGTTTCCAGGGGCGTCGCCAGCCGCCAGAGCCTGCCGGGTTGGCAGAGCCGCCAGCAGAGCAGCAACGATGAACAGGCTTGCCATGATTTTGGTATACAGTTTGGTCTTCATATTGATTATCTCCTTTTATGATTGGTTTGTTGTATTCAGTTTACAATCTCGTTGTAAAGCGCGTTCAAACCCAATGTAAAAAGGTTGTAAAATACGTTCATTCTCCTACAGAACGAGAGGTGCTCGAATGAAAGCGGTGCGGCTGGTCTCTCCAGGTATGCCCTTAGAATTGCAGGAAATCCCCATTCCCACCCTGGGCGCAGCGGATATTTTGGTGGCAGTGAAAGCTGCCGGCATCTGCCATTCAGATGCCCATTACCGCGCCGGCAGGTCACGGGTTGATCCTTTGCCGCTCACCCTGGGTCACGAAGTTGCCGGCGTGATTGAAGCAATCGGCTCGGAGGTGCAAGGTTTACAGGTTGGCGACCGCGTTTGCCTGCATTACATGGTCACCTGCGGGCGCTGTGATTACTGCTTTCGCGGTCAAGAGCAGTTCTGTACCTCCGGGCGCATGATCGGCAAGTACCGCGACGGCGGTTATGCCGAGTACATCAGCGTTCCGGCGCGCAGCGCCTTCAAGCTGCCGGATGAAATCCCCTTTGAGCACGGCGCCATCATGATGTGCTCATCAGCCACCTCGCTGCACGCTCTTCGCAAAGCCCGCCTCGAACCCGGCGAAACAGCAGCCGTGTACGGCGCGGGCGGGCTGGGCATCTCGGCGGTGCAGCTGGCTCTGGCGATGGGCGCCAGGCAGGTCTTTGCCGTTGACATCCAGCCTGCCAAGCTCGATCTTGCCAGCCGTTATGGGGCAATTCCGATCAACGCCTCTTCGGTCGATCCCATTGCCGAAATCCGGCGGCAGACAGACGGACGCGGGGTGGATGTGGCTTTAGAGCTGATCGGCTTGCCGCTCACCATGCACCAGGCGTTCTTGTCGCTGGCAGTCCAGGGACGGCTGGCGATTGCCGGCATTGGCGAGCAAAACTTCGAGATCGCCCCCTACCAGGACCTGATTAATCGCGAGGCGGAGATCATCGGCGTTTCCGATCACCTGGCGCAGGAGATTCCGCTGTTGCTGGAATGGGCGCGCTCGAAGAAGCTCGATTTATCGCCGGTGGTCACCCAAAAGGTGCCGCTCGAAGCCCAAGCGATCAACCAGGCGCTGGATCAACTGGAAGCGTTCAGCCCGCAGGTGCGCGCTGTCATCATCCCATAATTCCACCCGCTTTGTATAAGGTTATTATGTCGCTGCGCAGTTACCTGCAAAAACTCGAAGAAGAGAACAGGCTGATAAAAATTCGACAGCCTGTTTCGATTGATTATGAAATTGCCGGCGCGCTCAAAAAATTAGAGCCAAGCGCCGTCCTGTTCGAATCAGTCAAAGGTTACCCCTTCCGCGTGGCGGGAAACCTGTTCACCAGCAAAGCTGCCTTTGCCGATTATTTTGGCATTCCCGTCAAAGAGATCATCCCGCGGTTATGCCAGGCGATCGCCTCGCCGCAGCCCTGCCAGGTAACCACGACGGCGCCCTGCCAGGAAGTGGTGATCACTGAGCCAGACCTGGATGCGCTGCCCATCCTGCGCCACTGCGCCGGCGATGGCGGCAGGTACATTTCCTCAGGCGTATTTGCCGCCCGCCACCCGCGGCTTGGTCAGAACCTGGACTTTCATCGTTGCATGCAATTTTCGCCGCGAGAAATGGCGATTCGGGTGGTCAAGGGCAGGCATTTCGACGCCTTCCTGACCGAACTGGGAGAAGTGGAGGTGGCAGTGTGCATCGGCTTGCCGCCCGCCGTGCTGGCGGCAGCAGCGACTTCGGTGGCGCTGGGTGTAAACGAGCTGGAGATTGCCAACGCGCTGGAGCCAATAGAGCTCGTGCGCGCCAAAACGGTGGACCTTCTGATTCCAGCAGAATCCGAATTCGTCCTGGAGGGCATAGTGTACCGCGATATTCGCCATGCCGAGGGACCTTTCGTGGACTTGACCGAAACCTATGATGTCGTCCGCCAGGAGCCGGTTTTCGTGGTCAAGGCAATCACCCACCGCCGGGATGCCATCTGGCAGGCGCTGCTGCCTGGGGCGTTGGAACACAAGCTGCTGATGGGCATGCCGCGTGAGCCCACTATCTTTCAGAAGGTCAACCAGGTAGCCACCTGCCTGGATGTCAACATCAGCCCAGGCGGGTGTTCCTGGCTGCATGCCATCGTTCAAATCGACAAACGCACAGAAGAAGATGGGACGAAAGCCATCCAGGCGGCTTTCGAGGGACACACCTCGTGCAAGCACGTGTTCGTGGTAGATGCCGACATCGACCTCTACGACCCGCTGTCTGTCGAATGGGCGATGGCAACTCGCTTCCAGGCAGACCGCGGGCTGGTGATCAAAGGCAGGGAGCGCGGCTCGAGCCTGGATCCCAGCGCCGAAGCCGGCACACACCTGACTACGAAAGTGGGTTTCGACCTGACCAAGCCGCTGGAAACGCAGGGCAAGGACTTCTCGAAAGCCGGCTTTCCAGAGGTGGACCTGGCGCAGCTATTGAAGGATTCAGATCGACCTGACAAACCCGCCGAGGGATCAGAAAAATGACTCTTTCGAATCAGACAACCCTTGGAGTCAACAAAGGGTAAAACCAGACTTATGAAATTGAATCGGGAAGAAGAAGAGATGCTGGCTGGCAAGCAGGGATTTGCCGCCCGCAAGGCAATGGAAATTTTGGCGGCGCTGGGAACGATCTACGAGGCGGAGCAGATGATTCCGGTCACTTCGGCGCAGGTCGCAGGGGTATCCTACGAAAACCTGGGCGAGGCGGGGCTGGAATTCCTGGAAGAGATGGCGCAAGGCGGCGGGCGCGTTCGCATCCTGACCACCCTGAACCCGGCAGGCATGGACATCGAGAACTGGCAGTCGCTGGGCATCAGTCCGGAATTTGCCCGGCAGCAGCAGCGAGTGATTGCCGCCTTTGCCCGCATGGGCGTCATCACCACCTGTACCTGCACGCCATATCTTTCCGGCAACCTGCCGCACTTCGGCGAACACATCGCCTGGGCAGAAAGCTCTGCGGTGTGCTATGCCAACTCGGTGCTGGGAGCACGCACCAACCGCGAAGGGGGACCCTCGGCGCTGGCAGCGGCGCTGACCGGGCGCACACCGGCATACGGCATGCACCTGGAGAGGGAACGCATTCCCTGTATGACGGTTCAGGTTGATGCCCAACTGAAGGCATCTGATGGGGAGCCGCGCACGCTTGAATTTGGAGCGCTGGGCAAGGTAATCGGCGAAAAGCTGGCCGCCGCAGGCATACGACCTGTGCCGTTCATCCGCGGCGTCGCCGCTGCCTCGCTGGAAGAGCTCAAGTCTTTTTGCGCCAGCCTGGCGACGTATGGCGGCGCTGCCCTGTTCCACATGGAAGGGGTCACGCCCGAAGCCGGACTGTTCAAGCCCCCGAAAGAGGGCTTTTCCATACAAGAGGCAGATCTGCAAGCTGCCATCCAATCGCTCAACGACGCTGAAGCCGAGGCGGTGGACTTCGTCAGCCTGGGTTGTCCGCACCTTTCGATCCAGGAGATTGGTCGCATCGCTGCGCTGCTGGAAGGCAGGCAGGTGGTCAAAGAGTTCTGGATTACCACTTCCCGCCCCGTCAAGCTGCTGGCAGACCGCGCTGGCTATACCCAAATCATCGAAGCCAGCGGCGCCAGGTTCGCAGTGGATACGTGCTGCGTGGTGGCGCCGATCAAGGGGCGCTTTAAAGCGCTGGCAACCGACAGCGCCAAAGCCTGCTACTACGCCTATGGGAAAAATAAGTTCAAGACGGTTTTCAAATCCTTCGATCAGGTTGTTGCTGAAGCGTTGGGAGGCGGGTGATGAAATTGAAAGGGCGCACCATCTATGGCGGACAGGCAATCGGCAGGGCGCTGACCACCCGCCAGGGCATCTCATTCTTTGGCGGCGTCGATCCGGACACGGGCAAGGTGGTAGAAAAGGGTCATGAGCTGGAAGGACAATCCATCGCCGGGCGGGTGCTGGTCTTTCCCACCGGCAAGGGCTCCACAGTCGGCTCTTACACGCTATACCGCCTCAAGAAGAATGGCTTGGCGCCGGCAGCCATACTCAACGCTGTTTGCGAAACAATCACAGCCGTGGGCTGTATCCTTGCCGAAATTCCCTGTATGGATCAACTGCCGCTGGCAAATATTCCCGATGGCGTTGAAGTGATCGTATCAGCCAGCCAGGGATTGGTGGAAATTCCCGATCTTTGAGTCAGCGGCGATCGAAAATTCAATATAAGTCATTTCACGCAATTAGTTGCGCCAGCACGGCAATCTGGCGGTCGTAGGTTTCCACGCCAGGTGGAAACCAGCGCGTGGCGCATTCGCAGAACCAGCCAATGTGCAGGAATTTCTGAATGGCGACAATCTCCCCTGGGACATACTTCTCCGCCCTGAAGCCCAGCGAAGCGAGCAAGGTCGCCAGGTCCAGTTCCACTGGTCCCAGGATTGGGCGCTGCCAGTCAATTACCTTCCAAACCCCGGCTTGAGAAAAGATATTGTCACCGACCAGGTCGGAATGAACATAACCAGCGTGCGCTTCTACCGCCGCCAGCACTGCCTGGCTGCACGCCCAGCGCTCAAGCCGGACGACCATATCCTGGCGGCACTGAACAAAGCTGCCCGCCTGTAACAGGCTTTGCAGCCCCTCTAAAATTATCGCAACATAGTTCAGCCATCGCTCCCGGCTGGCAATATCGAGGGTGTAAGGCAGATCGCCCTGGATTGCGCCGATTTGAGTCAGCAAATGCCTTCCCAAAGCCACAGCATCCTTTTCGGTCATACTCACCTTGTCCAGGGTAGGACATTCCAGGTACTCAACCAAGAGACAGGCATAGGGTTTCTGCCGGTAAACCGTCCGGGCAGAAACCAGCAGCGGCGAGCGGGCTGCAGCATAGAACTCGGGCTCAACCGAAGGCTGGCGGGTAGCTTTGTATATCACCTTCGAGCCGCTGGCGCAGGTCAGGCGGTGCACACAGGAAAGCGGCCACTCATGCAGGGTGAGCCGCTCGACGACCTCATCATTTAGCCAGGCGCTCAATTCAGCCTCTTCATGAAGCAGCAGGTCAAAATAGGGATGGCGTTGCATAAAGCTCCTTGAGCAGGCGCTGAATCCGGCGGCGTATCTGACGAGCAGTCTCGTCGTTAGGTTCAGAACGGGACAGGCGGCGGTAGCGCTGCAACATCTCCGCCAGTAAGTCAGCGCCGGCGGCTGGCTTGCCCAGGGCAATCCACTCTAAAAGTTCGATGTCTTCCAGCATGCGGGGGTCAGGCATACCCTCCACAAGACGAGCGTTACCAGGCTGGTTTTCGAGCCATTGGTCAAGGCTGCAAAGTAAAGCCTGCCAGTCTGCATCCTCCATCACAATTGGCTCACTGTGCTGGATAGGGTCTCGGTAATAAGGCGCCCTGTCCGCCGGCAGGATCCATGGAAAACGCCTCACTAGCGGAGCAACCAAAATGGCATCCAGCGCCTGCCCTAAGGCTTCGGTGCCAGCCAGCGGATCCAGCAAGCTGGCGGATAATCTCATCCGGTGCTTCTGCTCATAGCTGCGCAGCGGTTGAGGCATCCGTTCATCCAGGAGCGCCCCAAGACGGCGGACGATGGGGTGAGATGGCGGAAAGGGCTTTTGTGCGTGCCTGACGGTGTGCGCGCCGGTACAGAAGAACATCCAACACTTGAATGTGCGCCAGTCAGCATGCCACAAACAACCCGTAACCGAGCGGTAAATGCATTCGTCCGCCCGGGCATCGATTCTCTCCGGCAGGCTGGGGAACGGCTGCTCGAGCCAGGCAAGCGCCAATAAGTCAAAGACGGCGACAAAAGCGCCGCCGCGCAGGCAGCACTGCCCCAGGCAGGAACGGCAGTAGGGAAACTCATCCCAGAGAACTTGATTGTACGCCCGAAACATGGCAGAAAGCGACCAGGCAAAATGGCAGGCATCGTCATAACGCCACTCTAAATCATAGGTGATTACTGGGATCGATTCCTGACTGCCTTTCCACGCAGCCAGGACCTTTTGGATGTCCTCGTACAACCCTCGATCTCGCAGGTATGTCGGAAATTCGGGATGGCGGATGCTTTCCATATCCCAGCAACCTCAGTGCGGCTTGGGGTTGAACCTCGCCCAACCAATCACGAGACTGGGGGACATGATTCAATCCTGTTTTGGTTCATTGTGTATTATTATCACCCAGACGAGAAGAAAAGCAAAGCCCAATCATTCCACAAAGCGACGATAATTGCGGTAAGATAAGCCAGAACGAAATCCCTTGGGTCACTAGGATAACCTTTGACTGACCAACATGCAGAATTAGAGGCGCGCATGCCGCGGCGAATGTGGGCGGTGTGGCTGTTATTTTTCTTCCAGTACGCAGCCATTGGAGTCTATTTCACCTTTCTTAACGTTTATTTCCGTACTGCAGGGATGAGCGGGACGCAGATCGGGCTGATCAACATGTGCGCATCGCTGGTCAGCGTCATCAGCGCCTCGGGATGGGGCTACCTGAGCGACCGCAGCGGACAGCCGCATCGGCTGATTGCCCTGGGCGCAACCGGGGCTCTGCTGGCAGCGCAGTTCATCCCATATGTGCACGGTTTCTGGGAATTCCTGCTGGTCGGATGCCTGGGCAGCCTGATGAGTTCAGCGCCGATGACACTGACCGATAGCACCACCCTCACCTTGTTGGGAAACCGACGGGAGGAGTATGGGCGCTTCCGGCTGGGGGGCAGCATTGGTTACATCCTGACCGCGCTGACCTCGGGGTTTATCCTGCAAAAGACCGGGCTGCGGGTGATGTTTCCAGCTTATGGGGTCATCATGTTTTGCTTTGCGCTCACCGCCCTGCAGTTGCCGCCAGTGACCTTGCAACGGGTAGAACGCGGCTCAAAAGCCCTCAAACAAATGATTCGTCAGCCTGCCTGGCTGGTTTTCATCACCTGTATGTTCCTGTGCTGGATTGCATCCAACGCGTCGATATCCTTCTTGAACGTGGCGCTTAGCGCCATGGGCGCCTCCCAGAGCTTGATTGGGATAGCGGCAACCGTCCCGGCTGTCGTTGAGCTCCCTTTCATGTTCTTCAGCGGGGCATTCCTGCGTCGCTTCGGCACGTCACGGTTAATGATCGTTGCCATGGCGATGATGGTGGTGCGCTATTTCTTGCTGGGGTGGATGCCAGTCCCAGAATGGGCGGTTGCCATTAACGTGATCAACGGACCTGCCTTCGTTTTCTTCTGGAACAGCGCTATCACCTATGCCAATCAAATGGCGCCGCCTGGGATGGCGGGAACTGCCCAGGGCATGCTCGCCTCTACGGTCAGTCTGGCAGCGGTAGCCAGCGCGCTATTGAGCGGCTGGCTGCTTGACAGCCTGGGACCAAATGGCATTTTCATGGTGATGGCTTTCCTGGTGCTGGCGGCATTGGCGCTGTTTTCGACAGGCAACTACTGGCTGCGGCGCCGGTAGCTCAAAATCACGCCAAGATCGTTCCCTGATCAGACATTCGGGGATTGACAAGCCTGGGAAACGAGAGTATTATTTAGCCAGCTAATAATAAGCTGGCTAAATAATTATTTAGGAGAACAATGTCCCCCCCACCTCATCCTGATACCCTTGATTTTTACCTGGCGCAGGTGTGCCACCTGCATCATTCTCGAGCGCATCAATTGTTCGAGGCAATCGGGCTTTACCGCGGACAGCCCCCCGTGCTGCGCATTTTGTGGGAACAGGAAGGCGTCACCCAAACCGAGCTGGCAGAACGCCTCAGCATCACCCCGGCAACGCTGACCAAGATGCTTCAGCGCATGGAAAGAGCCGGGTTTATTCAGCGTAAGCCGGATCCAGCCGATCAGCGCATCTCCCGCGTGTACCCGACCGAGTCTGGTCGCCGGGTGCAATCAGAAGTCGAGGCGATCTTTAAGACCATGGAGGCAGAAACCTTTGCCGGTTTCACCCAGGAAGAAAGAATCCTGTTGCGCCGCTTCCTATTGCAGATGCGCGATAACCTGCTGGCTGCCATGGGCGAAGAACCCTGGAAGCCCAAGTAAGCGCTTTTTTAGCCGGCAAAATATTTCTAGAGGATGAACATGAAAAATGGATTGAAGTTATTGCAATTCATTCGTCCTTATTGGCGCTGGGCGGCATTGGCGCCAGTGTTGATGTTGTTGGAAGTGATGATGGACCTGATGCAGCCCCGCATGGTGCAACGCATCGTCGATGAAGGAATCGCCCGCCTGGATTTGAACCTGGTCGTCCACACCGGGTTTCTCATGGTGGGGCTGGCGGTGGTAGGCGCGCTGGGCGGGATGAGCAACGGCATCTTCGCTGAGCTGACTGCTCAAGGATTTGGCGCCGATTTACGCGAGATGCTCTTCAAAAAAGTGCAATCCTTTTCGTTTGGCAACCTGGACGATCTGGACACCGGTCAGCTCATCACTCGCCTGACGAATGACGTCACCCAGGTATCGGAGGCTATCGTCATGATTCTGCGCATGCTGGTGCGGGCGCCGCTGCTGCTAATCGGCAGCCTGGTCATGGCAATCATCACGAGCCCACAACTGGCGTTTCTACCCCTGATCTTGATGCCCATCGAACTGGCTGCGGTACTCTGGATCGTTCAAAAAGCCACGCCCCTCTACACACAGGTACAAGCGCGGCTGGATAGGCTGAACGAGGTGATGCAGGAATACCTGGCAGGCGTCAGGGTGGTGAAATCGTTCGTGCGCGCCCAACACGAAGAGAGGCGCTTTGGGAACGCCAACGCCGGCTTGACCAATCAAACCGTGCTGGCAGGGCGCACGGTGGCAATTATGCCCTCCTTTATGATGCTGACCATGAACCTGGGAATCATCTGTGTGCTTTGGTTTGGCGGCGTTCGGGTGATGCAAGGCGGTATGCAGATCGGACAGGTCATCGCCTTTGTCAATTACCTGACCACGACATTATTTTCGCTGATGATGGTCAGCCAGTTAGTGATTCAACTGGCGCGGGCAGAAGCTTCCGCGGCGCGCATCGTGGAAGTGTTGGATAGCCGCCCAAAAGTGCAAAACAAGCCCGAGGCAAAACCGTACGTTGCGCCGCGCGGGCTGGTCACGTTCGAAAACGTATCTTTCAGCTATGACGGCAACGGCGGTGCGCCTGTGCTGAAAGGCGTGAGTTTCACCGCCGAGCCGGGGCAGACCATCGCCTTGTTGGGTACTACCGGGGCGGGGAAATCCAGCCTGGTGCATCTTATCCCGCGCTTTTATGATGTCAGCGCCGGCAGGGTGCTGGTCGATGGCATGGACGTGCGCGACCTGGTGCAGGAAGACTTGCGCCGTAACATTGGCATTGCTCTCCAGGATGTGGTCTTGTTCAGTGGCGCTATCCGCGACAACATCCGCTACGGACGACCCGAGGCAAGCGAGGAAGAAGTCATTGCAGCGGCAAAGGCTGCCCAGGCGCACGATTTCATCATGTCATTTCCCGAGGGCTACGATACAGTCGTGGGGCAGCGCGGCGTCAACCTGTCGGGCGGACAGAAACAGCGAATTGCCATTGCCCGGGCGCTCCTGATTCAGCCGGCAATCCTCATCCTGGATGACAGCACCAGCGCGGTTGACGTGGAGACCGAGAGCAAGATTCAAGAAGCGCTGGATGAGATCCTGCGCCGGCGTCGGATGATTCAGGCAGCTCAGAAGGGTGAACACGGTCAAAGGCTGAACGCCGCCGCCGAAAAATTTGGCACCTGCTTTGTCATTGCCCAGCGCATCAGCACCGTGCTCAACGCGGACAAAATTATGGTGCTGGATGACGGCAGGATCGCAGCACAGGGAACGCACCGCGAGCTGCTTGCCTCCAGCTCGATTTACCGCGAAATCTACGAATCTCAGCTCGGAAACGGAGGCATCGTTCAGTGAACACGCCACGCCCTCCAAAATCGCTCCGCGCCCCGGCTCCAGACCAGAGAGCGGTTCCCGTTTTGGGTTTTCGCCCAGGCGGGGGACCAATGGGCATGTTTCGGGAGGTCGAAAAATCCAAAAACACGCGACAGACGCTGCTGCGGCTGGGGGGATACCTGAAACGCCAGCGCTGGACCCTCTTAGGCGCCGGCGTGCTGGTGATCGTCACTTCATTCGTGGGGCTGCTGGGACCCTTCTTGATGGGGAAAGCCATTGACGCTTATATCGTCCAGGGTGATGGCGCCGGGCTTGCCAGGCTGCTGGGCTGGATGCTGCTCGCTTACCTGGCGGCAGCAGCAGGCACCTGGCTGCAGACCTATCTCCTGGTTGGGGTAGCGCAATATGCCGTGCGCGATATCCGCAAGGAGTTGTTCTCTCACCTGCAGACCCTGCCGGTGCGCTTTTTCGATCAGCATTCACACGGCGATCTGATGAGCCGCCTGACCAATGACGTGGAGAACATCAGCAACATCCTGGCGACCAGCTTCAGCCAGTTGCTTTCCAGCCTGCTTAGCCTGGTGGGCGTGGTCGCCTTCATGTTCGCGCTGAACGTACCCCTGGCAGCCATCAGCCTGTTTGTCATGCCCCTGACTTACGTGCTGACCAGGGCAATCGCCAGGCGCACCCGCCAGGGATTTCGCGAAACCCAGCAGACCCTGGGCGCGCTCAATGGAATCATCGAAGAGACCATCACCGGCGAACGGACGGTCAAGGCGTTCGTGCGCGAACAAGCCGCCATCGAAACCTTTTCACAAGTCAACCGCCGCCTGCAGAAGGTCGCTGTGATCGCGCGCGTCTTTTCCGGGTTCATGGGACCCGTGATGAATATGGTCAACAACCTGGGACTGGCAGTCGTGGCTTGTTCAGGAGGCTGGCTGGCAGTCCAGGGCATGGCTACCGTAGGGGAGGTCGCCGCCTTTGTCAATTACGCAGGTCGACTGGGCTGGCCGCTCAACCAGATTGCCCAGTTGTTCAATTCAATTCAATCTGCGCTGGCAGGCGCTGAGCGCGTTTTTAACATTATGGATGAACCGCCCGAGTCAGACCCGCCCGATGCCCGCCCCCTGGAACACATTCGGGGCGAGGTAACGCTGGAGGGGGTCAACTTCAGCTACCAGCACGCAGTGCCGGTCCTGAAGAACGTCAGCCTGCACGCTGAGCCAGGTCAAATGGTCGCGCTGGTCGGACCGACCGGCGCCGGAAAGACTACCATCGCCAACTTGCTCACCCGCTTCTATGATGTGGACAGCGGCGTCATCCGGGTGGACGGGCAGGATGTTCGCCAGGTGAAAAAAGATGACCTGCGCCGAAAGTTGGGTCTGGTGCTGCAGGACAACTTCTTGTTTGCCGACACGGTCATGGAAAACATCCGTTATGGACGGCTGGAGGCGACAGACGAAGATGTCATCGCCGCAGCAAAGCTGGCGAACGCCGACCCGTTTATTCACCGCCTGCCGCACGGCTACCAGACGATGCTGACCGAGCGCGGCGCCAACCTGAGCCAGGGTCAGCGGCAATTGTTAGCCATCGCCCGCGCCATCCTGGCAGACCCGGACATCCTCATCCTGGATGAAGCCACCAGCAATGTGGACACGCGCACCGAAAAACACCTGCAAGAAGCGCTGCTGCGACTGATGAAAGGACGCACCAGCTTTGTCATAGCTCACCGCCTCTCAACCATCCGGGATGCCGATCAGGTGCTGGTGATCAACGAGGGAGAAATCATCGAGCGCGGGACACACCAAAGCCTGCTGGCGCAGCAGGGATTCTATTACCGCCTGTATATGAGCCAGTTCAAGGGACAGGCGCTGCCCCAAACGGCTGCCGCGGCGCTTGAAGCCAGATAAAATACCATCGTATCCTTCATAATAAAGACAAAAGAAAGGAAAAAACCATGCCCGATAACATCAAGCCAGCTATGCCAGACTCGGAAGTTCCCCTGCTCACCCAGGACGGACTGATCTTGCGAGATCTAAACAAGAATGGACGCCTGGATCCTTACGAAGACCCCCGAAAGCCAATCGCCGAGCGGGTGGAGAATCTGCTTGCCCAGATGACTCTGGACGAAAAGGCAGGATTGATGTTCCATACCATGATCGCCACTAACCCTGATGGCAGCCTGGACCCACTTCCTGGACCTTTTTCAATGCCTTCCGCGCAGGAAATGGTGATGGAACGCAAGATGAATCATTTCAACGTGTTTCAGCTTCCTGCGCCGCGCATCTCTGCAGAATGGCATAATCGGCTGCAAAAGCTGGCGGAAAGCACCCGCCTGGGCATCCCGGTGACGATTTCCTCTGACCCGCGCCATGCCTTCACCCAGAACGTCGCACTATCTGCAGTGACAGCTTCATTCTCTGCATGGCCCGAATCCATCGGGCTGGCAGCCATCGGCGATGAACACCTGGTACAGGAATTTGCCAACATTGCCCGTCAGGAATACCTGGCAGTAGGCATCCGGGTGGCGCTTCACCCAATGGCTGACCTGGCAACCGAGCCCCGCTGGGCGCGCATCAGCGGCACATTTGGCGAGGACGCCCATCTCGCCGCGCGCCTGACGGCGGCTTATATCCGCGGCTTCCAGGGCGAACAACTGGGACCTCACAGCGTAGCTTGCATGACCAAGCACTTTCCCGGCGCCGGACCCCAAAAAGACGGCGAGGATGCCCACTTCGTGTATGGCAAGGAACAGGTTTATCCAGGGAACAATTTTGACTATCACCTGATTCCTTTCGAGGCAGCCCTAAAAGCCGGCACCGCGCAGATCATGCCCTACTATGGCATGCCGGTGGGTCTCAACTTCGAGGAGGTGGGATTTAGCTTCAATAAAGAAATCATCACCGGATTGCTGCGCCAAAAATATGGCTTCGATGGCGTTGTCTGCACAGACTGGGGCTTACTGACCGACATGGAGATGGGAGGCAATATTGTCTGGGAAGCCCGCGCCTGGGGCGTGGAACACTTCACTCGAGAAGAACGGGCAAGGAAGATCTTAGAGGCAGGCGCAGACCAATTTGGCGGCGAAGCCTGCCCTGAAGTGATCGTCAGCCTGGTGAAGAAAGGGTTGGTGTCGGAGGAGCGCCTGAACCAATCTGTCAGCCGAATCCTGCGGGACAAGTTCCGGCTGGGTCTGTTCGACAATCCTTATGTAGAGGTCGAGGCTGCTGAAAAGGTCGCCGGTAGAGAGGAATTCCGGCAAGCTGGCGAATTGGCGCAGCGCAAGGCAATCGTCCTGCTGAAAAACGAAACCATCGCTGCCGGGCACAGACTGCCTTTGTCTGGCGGGCATAAGCTTTACATCGAAGGAATCGACCCCGAAACTGCCCGTTCATATGGCGAAGTAGTAACCAACCTGGAGCAAGCTGACCTGGCGATCCTGCGCCTGCAAACGCCTTACCAGCCACGAAACGGCAATTTTCTGGAAAGGCTCTTCCATGCCGGAGACCTGGACTTCAAAGGAGAGGAAAAAGAACGCCTCCTGCGCACCCTGGAGAGCATCCCAACGATTGTCGCCATCACCCTCGATCGCCCGGCGGTAATTCCAGAAATCGCCGCTAAATGCCGGGCGCTGCTGGCAGATTTTGGCGCCAGCGACGCTGCTGTACTGGATGTGATCTTTGGACGCTTTGCACCTCAAGGGAAATTACCTTTGGAACTGCCTTCTTCGATGGAAGCAGTCAGGCGTCAAAAAGAAGATTTACCCTATGATTCGGAGAATCCGCTCTTCCCCTTCGGCTTTGGTTTGACCTACGATTAAGAAGTAAGCCGATTCGCAATGAACGAGGTAAATTGGTGTGCACACCCGGCGGAATACATAGTATATTAATGGTGAAAGGAACCTCTATGACCCTGCCGCCCATCGATACCGATTACCTGCTCAACTTCCTCACCGGCTTGCTGAACACGCCCAGCCCCACCGGACTGGCTCAGCCTGCCATTGCCTATACCGAAAAGGCGCTGTCTGCCTTTCCCACGCTACAGCTCTCCCGCACGCGCAAGGGCGCCCTGGTGGCGCGCTGGGCTGGCAGGGGCAGCGACAGCCCACGCGCCCTGACCGCCCACGTGGACACGCTAGGCGCCATGGTCAAAGAGATCAAGTCGAATGGGCGGCTGAAGCTGACCCGCATCGGCGGCGTAACCTGGAACACCGTGGAAGGTGAAGGCTGCACGGTATTCACCAGCCAGGGGGCAGCCGTGCGCGGCTCGATCCTGATCACCCAGGCTTCGGCGCACGTCTATGGCAGCCAGCTTGGCGAACAAAAGCGCGATGACGATCACATGGAGGTGCGCCTGGACGCGCGCACGCTCTCTAAAGCCGAAACTGAAGCGCTGGGCATTCAGGTGGGCGATTTTGTCGCCTTTGACCCGCGGGTGGAGATTACCAACGGCTTTGTGCGCTCGCGCCACCTGGATGATAAAGCCTGCGTGGCGTGCATCCTTGCAGCCGTCAAAGGATTGCACGACGCTGGCTTGCAACCCGCTCAGACGACTTTCTTGCACATCAGCAATTACGAGGAAGTGGGGCATGGCGCCGCTGCCGGCATCCCGCCAGAAGTGACCGAGTTGCTGGTGGTGGATATGGCGGCAGTCGGCGAGGGGCAGACCTCTGACGAATTTCATGCCAGCCTGTGCGTCAAGGACTCCGGCGGACCGTACCATCATGAACTCAGCCAGAAACTGCGTCGGCTGGCACAAGACCATGCTATCCCTTACAAAGTGGATATTTACCCTCATTATGGGTCAGATGGCGAAGCCTTTTGGAGCGCCGGTGGAGATGTTGCCGTTGCACTCATTGGACCCGGGGTGGACGCTTCGCACAATTACGAACGCACCCACCTGGAAGCGCTGCTGGCTACTACTCAGTGGTTGGAGGCTTACCTTTTAGCCTAGCAGGCTCAATCAGGAGGAAGGGCACCGATGGACAGCCCTGCAGACATGGCGGAACGCGAGCGTATGGTCACAGACCAGATTGCCTGGCGCGGCATCCGTTGTCCGCGGGTATTAGCAGCCATGCGCAGCGTGCCGCGTCACTGCTTTGTGCCGGAAGAATACCGTCACCTGGCATACAGCGACGGTCCCCTGCCAATCGGCAAGGGACAAACCATCTCCCAGCCATATATCGTAGCGTTCATGAGCGAGGCGCTGCGGCTGCAAGGGGATGAAAAGGTGCTCGAGGTGGGAACCGGTTCGGGCTACCAGGCTGCCATTTTGGGCAAGCTGGCGCGGGAAGTCCATACCATCGAGCGGCATGCCAGCCTGGCAGAAACCGCGCGCCAGACGCTGGAAAAGCTGGGAATGACCAACGTTCATGTTCACATCGGCGACGGCTCCAAGGGCTTGCCAGAAGAGGCGCCCTTTCAGGCAATCATGGTAACCGCTTCGGCGCCGAGCGTGCCGCAGCCGCTGCTCGATCAATTGGATGACGGCGGGCGGCTCATCCTGCCGGTTGGCAGCCGCGGCGGGCAGGTGTTGGAGCTTTGGGAGCGCGAGGGCGCCAGGTTCAAGCACAAATCTATCCTGGCGGTCGCTTTTGTCCCTCTGCGCGGCGAATATGGCTGGAGCAATGACCCCTGGGAGGGGTTCTAGACCTGGCTCAAGGTCACAAATACCATCGGACGGCGCTTGGTCTTGGTGTAGAGATAGGATTTGACCGCCTGCTCCAGGTCGCTCTGCAAGCGCCCATTGCTGACGCAATTGACCGCTTCGGTCACGATGCGGCGGGTATTTGCCAGCAGCTCCTCGGCGTCCGGCTCGTAAACGAACCCTCGCGTGATGATTTCCGGTTCTTCACGCAGGCGGCAGGATGAACGGTCGAGCGTCAGGTTGACCAGGACAAAGCCGTCACGCGCCAGAATCTCGCGCTCGCGCATGACCGCAGGACCCACCTCACCCACGCTGCTGCCATCCACAAAGACATAACCGCCGGGAATGCGCTCCACCTGGCGCATGCTGCCATCGGCAGACAGCTCTACCACCATGCCATTTTCGATAATGGCAACGCGCTCGGGCGGGATGCCTACCTGGTGCGCCAGGCGGGCATGCTGATGCAGGTGGCGCAATTCGCCATGAATGGGGATGAAATAGCGCGGCTTCACCAGGTGCAGCAATAGTTTCATTTCTTCCTGGCTGGCATGCCCCGAAACATGCACCGGGGCAATCTTTTCATAGATCACCTGCGCCCCACGGCGGAACAGGCGGTTGATAGTGCGGTAAACCGATTCTTCATTGCCGGGGATGGGATGCGATGAAAGCACAACCGTGTCGCCCACTTCGATATCGAACTGGCGATTGGTGCCCGTGGAAAGCCGCCCCATGATCGAGGTTGGCTCGCCCTGGGTGCCGGTGGACATCAACGCCACCTGACGGGCAGGCAGGCGCAGCGCCTGTTCTACACTGACTAACAGATCATCGGGAATATCGAGATAGCCCAGTTTGCGCGCCATGCGGGCATTCTCGACCATGCTGGCGCCGACAAACGCCAGCTTGCGACCATGGTTAGCGGCAGCGTTTGCCACCTGCTGCATGCGCGAGATCAAGGAGGCAAAACTGGCAACGATGATACGCCCTTTGGCGTTGCGAAAGACCTCGTCCAGGGCGGGGTCGATGACGCGTTCGGAGGGCGTCCAGCCGGGGCGGTCGGCGTTGGTCGAATCAGCCAGCAGCGCCAGGACGCCGCGCGCTGAAAATTCAGCCAGCTTGGCGTAATCGGTAGGCTGGTTGTCCACCGGCGTGTGATCGAACTTATAATCCCCCGAGTGAATCACCAAACCCAGCGGGGTGGTGATGCCCAGCCCAACCCCATCTGGGATGGAGTGGCACACGTGGAAGAATTCTACGCGGAAGGGACCTATCTCCACCATGCCGCCGGCATGAACCGTGTTGAGCTGCACGCGGTTGAGCAAGCCGCCGCGTGACAGTTTCACCTCCAGCAAACCGCGGGTCAGCGGCGTGGCGTACACCGGCGCTTCGACCTGTTCCAACAGGTGATGGACAGCGCCGGTATGATCCTCATGACCATGCGTCACGATGATGCCGCAAACCTTGTGGCGATTCTGCGCCAGGTAACCAAAATCGGGGATGATGTAATCCACCCCCAGCATATCATTTTCGGGGAACATCAAGCCAGCATCGACCACCAGGATGTGGTCATCGTATTCATACGCCATCATATTCTTGCCGACTTCCCCTAAACCGCCCAGCGGAATGATTCGCAGGGACTTTTCATTCACTCTACTGCTCATAACTTCCTTTACTCTCTTAGTTTTTTTACCCACCTGGTTACAACGAAAAATCACCCCTGGGAGATTTCCCGCTCGGGGTGAGAATTGCAAATCAAATTTCGACAATCGCTCAAGACTTACGCAAAACCAGGTATCAACAATTATCCGGTAAACCGGTTAAATAGCATTTTCGAATAATGCGATAATTTTAGCACGATCGCTCCGAATTGTCAAAACAATTTGTGGGGATGACGGCAACACCCCGCGCCGTAACACGCCCCAAATAGATACATTACATCGGCGGTTCCGACTGGCGCGAGCGCGGCACGGGGATAAACTCCACCGATGGTCGCCGCTGCGCGGTTTGGGGATAGAGCGCCATGATCTGGTAGACCAGCCTGGGCATTTCGGTATTGACCGGCAAACCGATCTCGCGCGCCTCGCGAACCGTGATGGGATAGTCATGCGTGAACACCCCGGTTGCCAGTGTCGTGGCGACTCGCTCTACCTGTTCGTCATTCATTTTCCCTCGCAGTAATTCACTCACGGTCGCCTTAACTTGCCGAATGGCTTTTTCGGCAATGTCAGCCATGATCAATGTGTTGTCATCAATCTCTTCGATAGGCTTTTGCGCCAGCACTTTTAGAATGGAGGCAGCAGGTTGCTGACCAAGTTGGGGATCCACCGGACCCAGGACGGCGTTGGGATCCATAACAATTTCATCGGCAGCCAATGCAATCAGGGTTCCACCCGACATGGCGTAATGCGGCACAAATACAGTAACCTTTGCTTTATGTTCCTTCAAGGCATGGGCAATCTGTCCCGCTGCCAGCACCAATCCTCCAGGCGTATGAACAATCAAATCAATCGGCACATCAGCATCGGTCATTTTAATCGCCCGTAAGATCGCCTCGGAGTCGTCGATATCGATGTACCGAACGAGCGGAAATCCCAAGAGGCTCATCGTTTCTTGCCGGTGAATCAGCGAAATGACGCGGCTATTCCTTTCTCGTTCCAGACGAGCGATCAGCCGCAGCCGGGCTGACTCCAGCATCTTCTGGCGAAAGACCGGTTGCAGCGATGAGATGATAAAGAAAATCCAGAGCAGCGAGAAAAAGTCCATTACCATCCTCCTTGTGATCTGAGATCGTTAATTACCATGGAAAATACTCGTCAACATAGACACGACGGACATAACGCCGATAGACAAACAAACGCACCAATACAAGCCCTGCCAGGAAACCGCCAATGTGCGCCCACCAGGCAACTCCGCCAAAAGCTTGCGCGCCTGTCATCACAGTCAGGACACCATTGAACAACTGCGACACAAACCAGAATCCGAGATAAAAGACCGCCGGGATTTCAACAAACCAGGGCAAAAAGAACATCGGCACCAGCGTAATCACCCGCGCTGTAGGGAAAAGGACGAAATAGGCTGCTAATACCCCGCTGATTGCGCCGCTTGCCCCAACGGTAGGGATAAGCGAGTCTTGGTTAAACGCAATGTGAACAAAGGCGGCAATCAGACCACACAGCAAATAAAACAGCAGATAGCGAGCACTGCCCATGCGGTCTTCTACATTATCTCCAAAGATATAGAGCGCAAGCATATTGCTGACGAGGTGGACCCAGCCGCCATGTAAAAACATCGAACTGAACAGGGTTTGGAATTCGAACAGATTGAGGTTATTCAAGAAACGAGCAGGGACCAAACCAAGAACCCTGACATAGGCATCCGCTAACGGACCAAGTGTTAGCAAGAAGAAGAACACAAACACATTAATAGCGATGAGCGCCCAGTTAACAAGAGGGTAAGACCTTGACTGAACTGTATCCTTTAGGGGTAGCATAAGATTTCCGCTTTCTTGTGAGGGCTATGAAAACTACACCAAAGCATTGTTACACGCCGCCGAATGAATCAAGAATTGAGATTGTGTAGAACGCTAACGCCAAAGCTCAGATCAACATACCGCGCAACAATCCAAATTAGCATGAGCTGCCACTGGAAACTGACCAGTTATTTTGGAATTGAGTTACACGATCAGGTGGAATCAACTACCGATGACAAACCTTATTTTATTTTACACCCAAATAAATAGCTTCTCATCACGGAATTCGCCTATAAAAATTGCAGCGGTGGGTGCTACCCACCGCTGCACAACTTTTAGTAATCCATCCCACCGCCAGGAGGCGGCGCAGCGGGCTTTTCCTTCTCGGGAACATCGGTGATCAGGGCTTCGGTGGTCAGGATCATGGCTGCGATCGAAGCGGCATTTTCCAACGCGCCGCGGGTCACCTTAGCAGGATCGATCACGCCGCCCTTGACCATATCCAGGTAATCTTCCTTGATCACATCGTAACCGATGTTCATGTTCTTCTTTTCCTTCTGGCGCCGGCGCACAGTCTCCAGGACCACAGAGCCATCCTTGCCGGCGTTTTCAGCAATCTTGCGCAGCGGGATTTCGAGCGCTTTACGGACGATGTTGACGCCGATTTGGGCATCTTCGTTATCCATCTTCAGCCCATCCAGGGCGCTCATGGCATTGATCAGCGCCACACCGCCACCCGGCACGATGCCTTCCTCGACTGCAGCGCGGGTTGCCGAAAGGGCGTCTTCCACGCGATGCTTCTTTTCCTTGAGCTCGGTTTCAGTCGCCGCGCCCACGCGGATGATGGCAACGCCGCCAGAGAGCTTCGCCAGGCGTTCCTGGAGCTTCTCTTTATCGTAATCGCTGGTGCTCTTCTCGATCTCGACGCGAATCTGCTCGATACGACCCTTGATCTGGGCAGGATCGCCGCGTCCGCCTACGATGGTGGTGTCATCCTTGGTGACAACGACCTTCTCAGCGCGGCCCAGGTCAGCGATGACCGCGGTTTCGAGCTTGCGACCAGTCTCCTCAGAGATGACCGTACCATTGGTGAGGACGGCAATGTCCTGCAGCATCGCCTTGCGGCGATCACCAAAGCCAGGCGCCTTGACGGCAACAACATTCAACATGCCTCGCAGCTTGTTCAGCACCAGGGTCGCCAGAGCTTCGCCATCGACATCCTCGGCGATGATCAGCAGCTCACGCTTGCCGATCTGGACCAGCTTCTCCAGGATGGGGACGATGTCGGTTGCTGCCGAGATTTTCTTCTCGTAGATCAGGATATAAGGATCGGTGATCGAGGCTTCCATGTGCTCAGGGTCGCTGATGAAGTACGGGGAAATATAGCCGCGGTCGAACTGCATGCCTTCCACGTACTCGGTCTCGAATTCCAAACCCTTGGACTCTTCGACGGTAATGACGCCATCTTTACCCACCTTGTCCATCACATCCGCAATCAGGTCGCCGATGACGCGGTCCTGGGCAGAAATGGATGCCACATTCGCAATTTCTTCTTTGGTGGTAACCTCGATCGCCTGCTCATTGATTTTCTCAGCGACGGCTTTGGTCGCTGCCTCGATGCCGCGCTTGAGCAGCATGGGGTTGTAACCAGCGGCGAGGCTCTTCATGCCCTCGGTGACGATGGAATGCGCCAGGACGGTGGAGGTGGTGGTGCCATCGCCAGCAATGTCGTTGGTTTTGGTGGCTGCCTCTTTGAGCAGCTGGGCGCCCATGTTTTCGAAGGGATCTTCCAATTCGATTTCTTTGGCTACGGTAACGCCATCATGCGTGATGGTAGGGGAGCCGAACTTTCGGTCAACAGCCACGTTGCGTCCCTTGGGACCAAGGGTGGTGACGACTGCGGTTGCCAGGATGTCCATGCCATGGGACAAGCGCCGGCGGGCTTCATCGGAAAATACGAGTTGTTTTGCTGCCATAGGAATTACTCCTTAATTTCTTTGATTTTTACTAATCGAGAATTGCCAAAATGTCGCTCTCGCGCAGAATCAGCAATTTCTTGCCATCCAACTTGATCTCGGTGCCAGAATACTTGGCAAACAAGACCTTATCGCCAACTTTGACATCCATAGGGATGCGTTTACCCTCATCATCGCGGTCGCCCGGACCAACTGCCAGAACGGTGCCTTTCTGCGGCTTTTCCTTGGCGGTCTCAGGGAGCACGATGCCGCCGGCGGTCACTTCTTCCTGCTCGACGGGTTCGACGACCAAACGGCTGCCTAAGGGTTTAAGAGCTAAAGACATACCTACCTCCTGTTTTGGAATTTAGATTGGATTATAAAGCTTGCGGTTTAGCACTCTCGATGCCTGAGTGCTAAACCGCGCCAAATAATACCTGGATTCGAAAGGCTCGTCAAGAGGAAAAGGGAAATTCTTATAAAACTCTGATAAAAAGCATGCCCCAGAGGCGCCGCTAAGGGGCATTCCTCGCCAACAACGATTGGCAGGTCGCTTCGTTGATGGCAACATTCTCCATCAACGAGGTATCTTCAGGACGAAACTGGCGCAACTGAGCCATGAGCGCCAGGGATTTTTCACAATAACCATTATCCGGCTCGGAGAGATAGGCTAACACCGAGCCATAGCGGATGTAATAATAAGCCACGGTCAGGTTGGTCAGCTCCAACGGCTGCACGGCATAACTACATTGCCGAAGCTGTTCTTCGCTATATCCCTGGTCGGGGTCGGGCGCAATCTCTGGCAGGCGGCATTGCAACAATCCCTGCTGGATGAACTCCTGAGCAATCAGGTTTTCTTCTGCGGTACAGCCTTCGACCGCACAGCGCAGCGCTGGCAGGGCAGATTCGTAGTTGCGCGCCTGCACGTAGATGCTTCCTAATTGTCCATAGGTATCGGCGCTGGTGGGAGAAAGCCTGAGCGCCGCCTCGGCATTGCGCGAGGCGATGAAGAATTGCCCCTGTTGTGTGTAGGTTTTGGCAATGGCAATGTAAGGCGCTGGATCCCGGATGCCTAGCTGCTTGTTGATGCTGGCTGCGCGGTCGAAATATTCCAGGGCGGTATTATAAAGGCTTTCGGCAGACTGGCGATTGACGGCGTTGTTGCCCAGGTTACGATACCCCAACCCAATGCGCAGCAGCAGGAAAGTCAAATTCGGGGCAAGCTCTGCCGCGCGCTGGTACTCCTCGATGGCGCGGCGGTATTGCAGGGTGGATTCGAGCACCAAGCCATACACGCGATGCACGTCCATCGAATTGGGGGCGCGGGCAACAGCCATCTCGGCATAATTCAGCGCCTGGTCCCATTTTTGCTGATCGAGCAGCACCTCGGCATAGAACGCCAGCGCCAGGGCATTATCGGGGTCCAGCAGATAGGCGCGGCTGGCGGCGGCTTCGGCTTCAGCCAGGTAAGCCTCGCGCTCGGCATCCGAGATCAGGTTGCTGGAGGCGTTCCAATCCAGGACGAACGCCTGAATTGCCAGCACCGTGCTGTCATCAGGCGCCAGCGCAACCGCCCGCTGGATATTATCGCGGGCTTCCTGCAGGCGCAGCAAGCGCTCTTGATCGGTGCTCAAGTTGCTGGAAGAATAAGCCTGGATGCGCGCCAGTTCAGCCAGGAGCTGGGGATTATCGGGCTGCACCTCGAGGGCGCGGCGGTAAGTGTCGATGGCGTCATCCGGCGAAGCCGGGTCGTCCAGTTTGCCAGCGTCAAAATATGCCCGCGCTTGCATGAGGTAGGATTCGACCGAGCGCGTGGGGGTGGGCGTAGGCTGGAATGGGGAAACGAACTGTCCGCGCTGCATGCTGAAAAGCACCCAGACTCCCCCCAGAATCAGGAAGACATATAACAGCACGCGGTAAGAGTTGGACGGGGAGCGCGCCGGGCGAAAATGAAGCGCCTTGGGAGAAATTGGATGCGCCATATCAAGGTGCCGGTGCAAGCCCTTCGCTCGGAGCAGGGGTGCCGATCTGTTCCTGGCAGAAAGCAATCCCCTCGGTGGCGTTGTAAAAGGCAGTTTGGTCTTCGGCAATATTCTGGATGATGAACTGGAAAACCGGCACCGCCTCGTTGCAGCGGTTCAAGCGGGCAAGCGCCAAGCCATAGAAGGAATAATACTCATCGGCAACGCGCCCGGGCTGAAGCGGCAATCCTTTGACCACCACGCCGTCAGCCGTCACGCCGCCGCGCACTGCCAGGGTCAACTCTGCCAGAGCCTGTTCCAGTTGCTTGTTCTTGTAATACATGAAACCCAGGTTGCCATGCAGGCGAGGGTTGGACGGATCGACCTTGAGCGCCTGTTCAGCGTACTGCACCGCCTTGCCAAACTGCCCCTGGGCAGCATACGACCGTGAAAGGTCAGTGGGGATGTCGGCGTTCTGCGGGTTGAAGGCAATCGCCGCCAGCATTTCCTGCTGCGCCAGGTCAAAATCTCCGTTCAGGCGATAGGCGATGCCCAGGGAATAGTGCAGGTCCCAAAGCTTGTCGTTGATCGCCAACGCCGCTTTGTACTCTTGAATCGCCTCGGCGTAATTGCCAGTCGCATACAAAACATAGCCTCGGGCGCGGTGAGTTTCCAGGGCGGTAGGCGCCAGTTCGCGCGCCTTTTGCGAAAGCGCAATGGCTTCCTGAAAATCATCGAAATTGCCGCGGTCGATCAAGGTCTCCGCCAGGTAGGCGCAAGTCAGGGCGTTGTTAGGGTCCAGCTCCAGCGCCCTGCGCAGGCTGATTTCAGCTTCGACGTACTGCCCCAGGTTGTTCAGCGCCCAGCCCTTGACGGCATGCGCCAGGGGATTGTTAGGGCTGAGCAGCAAGGCATTTTCGGCGCTGGTCGCAGCGTCCTCATACAAACCGGCAAAGACCTGGATGCGCGCCATGGACAGATAATAGGAAGGATTCTTGGGGTCTGCCAGGATTGCCTGGCGGTAGGCTTCAATCGCCTGGCTGAGTTTGCCCTGCGTAAAGAACGCATCCGCCTCGTTGACGAAAGACTCAGGGCTGCGCGTGGGCGTGGCGGTAGGCACGAAGGGCGCAGGCATGACCGGAACGACCACCTGGTTAAAGTACAACAGCACCCCCAGAATCACCAGCAACAAGGCAATCCGCCAGGGGCTGGAGCGCCGACCGGTCCGCCGGTTCATGTTCCACTTATTGCCGCGTAAGTACATACACGCTCATCTTACCAATTTTGAGGTAAGATTGCAAGAATTATAAAGTGAGAGTTGTCTGAATAAGCCGGATATGGGTTACAAAACAGGGAGAGAACGCCTCGCCCGGCGCACCTGACCTGCCTGACAGCTTGCTCGCGCTTTGTCCCTGCTCCAGCCGCCTGTTGAATCGCTGGTCGCCGCATACCTTGCCAATCCTCCCCCTCACTGCTAGAATGAAGTGCAATGACCGTTGTGGTGCGCTTCGAAGTCTTCACGCTCTTTCCCCAGGTCTTTGAGCCGTACCTGGATTCTTCTATCCTGCAGCGCGCCCGCCAACGCGGGTTGGTGGAAGTAGCCCTGCACAACATCCGCCACTGGACAACCGACCGCCATCACATCACCGATGATATGCCCTACGGCGGCGGCGGGGGGATGGTAATGAAACCCGAGCCGATTTTCGCCGCGGTGGAAGGCGTCCTGGGCAGCCCGCCCGCCTGCCCGGTAATTTTGCTCACACCGCAGGGGCGGACTTTTACCCAGCGGGTGGCTGAAGAATTGATGTCGCAGCCCCGCCTGGCGCTGCTCTGTGGACGCTACGAAGGGGTGGATGAGCGCGTGCGCCAGCACCTGGTGAGCGATGAGATATCCATCGGCGATTACGTGCTCAGCGGCGGCGAACTGGCTGCGCTGGTGGTAATCGACGCGGTGGCGCGGCTGGTCCCTGGCGTGCTGGGCGACCCGGATGGTCCCTGGGATGATTCCCACGCCTCGGGGCTGCTGGAATACCCCCACTACACCCGCCCGCCGGTCTTCCGCGGCTGGGGCGTGCCCGAAGTGCTGCTCTCCGGCGACCACGGCAGAATCGCCCGCTGGCGCCGCGAGCAGGCATTGCTGCGCACCTGGCAGCGCCGACCGGACTTGCTGGAAAAGGCAGAACTAAGCCAGGCGGATAAAGCGTTTTTGGAGAAAATCAAAGCAGACAGCCAGGAGCTGAAAGCTTAGTATCCATCCCCACACTGACAAAGGACATCCATCTTATGAAATTCAACTACGGCAAAATCTTCCTGCTCGGCTTTGGGTTTTTTGGGGTAAGCGTGATCTGGGGCATTTACAACGCCTTTGTCCCGCTCTTCCTGGCAAACAAGTTCAACCTGGCGCCTGCCTTCATCGGCTTCTTCATGACGCTGGATAACATCGCGGCGTTGTTCATCCAGCCGCCGGTGGGCGCCTGGTCAGACCGGCTGCGCACTCCCATTGGACGGCGCATGCCCTTCATCCTGATCGGCGCGCCGGTGGGCGCGCTGGTCTTTGGCTTGATTCCGCTGGCAGCCGTCCTGCCGCTGTTCGTCGCCTGCACCACCACGCTGCTGCTCAGCATGGCATTCTGGCGCACGCCGGTCGTCGCCCTGATGCCCGACATCACCCCCTCTCAATACCGCTCCCAAGCCAACGGCATCATCAACTTTATGGGCGGTCTTGGCGCCATCATCTCCTTCCTGGGCGGCTCGGCGCTTTACAAGATAAACCAGGCGTATCCCTTCTGGCTGGGCTCGCTGCTGGTCATCCTGGCGGTCATCCTGCTGTTCATCTTCATCCGCGAGCCAAAGGAGTACGCCGCCAGCGAGGAACGCCCCAGCCTGGTGAAGAGCCTGAAGGACGTCTTGCAGGACAAGGACAAGAGCGCGCTGCGCGTGCTGCTGGCGATCTTTTTCTGGTTCGTGGCATACAATGGCATCGAGGCGTTCTTTACGCTGTACGCCAACAAGCACCTGGGGCTGGAGGAGGCGGAAGGTCCGCGCCTGCTGGGTCAGCTCTCGCTGATTTTCGTGCTGTTTGCGCTGCCCTCCGGCTTTATCGCCAGCCGGCTGGGGCGGCGCAGGACGATCTCTGCCGGCATCGTGGTGATGATGCTGTGCATGCTGGCGATGTTCTTCCTGCCGGTGGGAACGCTGATTGCCCAGGTCGCCAGGCTGCCCATCCTGGGCGTTGTGCCGGTGATCGGAATCGTGCTGATGCTTGCCGGAGCAGGCTGGGCGCTGATCAACATCAACTCGCTGCCGATGGTGGTAGATATGACCGACTTCTCCCGGCTGGGCACGTACACCGGCTTGTACTACCTGTTTTCCACGCTGGCAGCCATTGCCGGACCGAACATCAACGGCTGGATCATCCAGCTAAGCGGCAGAGATTACAGCACCATCATGCTCTTTGCGCCGGTCTTTATGCTGGTTGCGCTGCTGTTGATGGCAGGCGTGCGCCGCGGGGAAGCCCAAAAGGGCAATTAGCCTGGCGGGCATTGCCGCGCTGGCAATGTCCAGGCAACCGGAAGGATGAACGATCAGCCCCCCGCCGTGCGCATCTTGTGGGAGGATGACGCCCTGCTCGCCGTCGATAAGCCGGCTGGCTTGCGCGCCCTGCCGGACGGCTATGACCCAGCCGCCCCGCACCTGCGCAGCCTGCTGGAACCCCTTTACGGGCGGCTGTGGATCGTGCACCGCCTGGACAAAAACACCAGCGGGGTCATCGTGCTGGCGCGCAGCGCCGCCGCCCACCGTTCCCTCAACACGCAGTTCGACCAGCATACAGTCAAAAAGGTTTACCATGCGCTGGCAGAGGGCAAACCAGAATGGGAGACCACCACAGTCCGCCTGCCCCTGCGGGCGAACGGCGACCGCCGCCACCGCACGGTGATCGACCCGCAGGGCGGCAAACCCGCCGTGACCCACTTCCGCCTGCTGGAACGCTTTGCCGGCTATGCCCTGCTGGAAGCGCAGCCCGAGACCGGGCGCACGCACCAGATTCGCGCCCACCTGGCGGCGCTGGGGCTGCCCATCGCCGGAGACGCGCGCTACGGAAGCCGCACGGCAGGCTTTGAGCGCCCCATGCTGCACGCCTTTTCGCTGGATTTCCGCCATCCGATCAGCCGGGCGCCCGTCCGCCTGGAAGCGCCTTACCCGCAGGATTTCCAGGCTGTCCTGGATTCCCTCCGCCGGGCTGGAGGGATGCCCTGGCAGCGCCGCTAAAGGCGAGGCGCTGCCAAAAAGCCCGCGCCGGGAGCGGACCAACCCGGCAGCAGGCTTGCCCTGCCGCTCTGCACAAGCCAATGCGGGGGATTGACAAAACGAAAGGCTTTATTAAAATGAGTTAAGCCGCACAGCGCAGTTTCACCGCCGGATTCCCTCCCCGCCGGAAACCTTGACCAGGGGGAAATCAAAGCGGGAAACTTCCTCGTGATCAAATCTCTTCTCTCTTTCCTTGTCATCGCAGCCCTCATCCTGCCGGCGCGGGCGGAGGAGCGGCAGGCGTGCGAATCAACGGAGAAAACCCCTCTCTCCGCTGAAACATCAGCATTATAGAGTAAAATACGGAGGCGCAAGTGCCCATTTCCCTCTCCCAAACCATTGACCTGACCTGCCCAGCCTGCCAGGCAACGTTCCCGGCAGAAGTCTGGCTCATCGTGGATGCGGCGGAGCGCCCCGACCTGGCAGCGCGCTGCCGCGATGGGTTGATCTTCGCCGTCGCCTGCCCCAACGGACATACGGAGATGCTCCCCGCGCCGCTGCTCTACCACGACCGCGCCCGTGAGCAATTGATTCTCGCTGTGCCGCCCGGCATGGATGAATCCCAGGCGCGTGCCCTCAATGCGCAATTGATGCCGCTCCTGCTTGCTAATTTCAGTGCGCCATTGCCTTCCTATCTGGAACAAACGCAGGTGGTGCCCTTACAGCTTTTACCCGTCGTCCTTGCAGACGACCTCCTTCCGCTCCTACAGGAAATTGCTCATCTCACCCGCCTCTCCGACATGCCGCGCAAGGTGGAATTGTGCCAGCGCGCCCTGCGCCTGCTTCAACGCGAAGATAACCCGCCCTTGTGGGCGGCATTACAGGGTGAATTAGCGAACGCGCTGAACCAAAATCCCCAAGGCAGTCGCGCCGAGAACCTGGAAAGCGCCATCGAACACTACGAACTCGCCTTGCAGGTGTATACGCGCCAGGCGTTCCCCGCCGATTGGGCAATGACGCAGAACAACCTGGGCGAAGCCTACCGAAACCGCATTCGCGGCGAGCGCGCCGAGAACCTGGAAAGCGCCATCGAACACTACGAACTCGCCTTGCAGGTGTATACGCGCCAGGCGTTCCCCGAACAGTGGGCGACCACGCAGAACAACCTGGCGAACGCCTACTCTGACCGCATTCGCGGCGAGCGCGCCGAGAACCTGGAAAGCGCCATCGAACACTACGAACTCGCCTTGCAGGTCAGGACGCGCCAGGCGTTCCCCGAACAGTGGGCGACCACGCAGAACAACCTGGCGAACGCCTACCTAAACCGCATTCGCGGCGAGCGCGCCGAGAACCTGGAAAGAGCCATCGAACACTACGAACTCGCCTTGCAGGTCAGGACGCGCCAGGCGTTCCCCGAACAGTGGGCGACCACGCAGAACAACCTGGCGACCGCCTACCTAAACCGCATTCGCGGCGAGCGCGCCGAGAACCTGGAAAGAGCCATCGAACACTACGAACTCGCCTTGCAGGTCAGGACGCGCCAGGCGTTCCCCGAACAGTGGGCGACCACGCAGAACAACCTGGCGACCGCCTACCTAAACCGCATTCGCGGCGAGCGCGCCGAGAACCTGGAAAGAGCCATCGAACACTACGAACTCGCCTTGCAGGTCAGGACGCGCCAGGCGTTCCCCGCCGATTGGGCAATGACGCAGAACAACCTGGCGAACGCCTACCTAAACCGCATTCGCGGCGAGCGCGCCGAGAACCTGGAAAGAGCCATCGAACACTACGAACTCGCCTTGCAGGTCAGGACGCGCGCACAATTTCCCACTGAGCATCGCCAGACGGCGCGCAACCTGGGAGATGCGCACGCTGCCCGGAAAGCCTGGTCTGCCGCCCGCGCTGCCAACGCTCAAGCCATCCAGAGCGCTGAGGGACTCTTTCGCAGCGCCGTTGACCCCATCACTCAGCGTCATGAAGCGCGCGAACTCGCCGCACTCTACGACCGCGACATTTCTGTTTGTCTCCATATCATTGCGAGCCGCGAAGCAGTGAAGCAATCTCCAACCAGCGATGCGGGGATTGCTTCATCGCAGAAAACGCTCCCCGCAATGACAAAAGAAGATGCGGCGCGCGACGCGCTCCTCGCCGCCGAAGCAGCGCGCTCGCGCGCCTTCCTCAAGCAGATGGGGTTGCGTGATGTTGCGCCGCCGGCGGAGATTCCCGAGGCGCTCCTGGCGCGTGAAGGAGAAATTATCGAGCAACTGCGCCAGATCGAAGCGGGGCTTGCCGGGGTCCATCCCCACGCCGAACGCGCCAGCGAACGCGAACGTACCCTCGTCGCCCAACGCGCCGCCCTCGTCCGCCAACTGGATGAGGCGCTGGAGGCGATGCTCGCTGCCACATCCGCGGCGGGCGAGTACGTTGCGCTGCGCCGCGGGGAGACGCCCACCTGGGAGGATTTGCGCGCCCTGGCAGAGCATCTCAGCCAGGAGGCTGCGCTCGTCGAGTTTCACGCCCTGGACAACCAGATTGCCGCCATGGTCTGGCGTGCGGGCTGGGAGGCGCCGCAGTTGATCGCCATCCCGCTGGGGCGCGAGCGCCTGCTCTACCGCTATCTCCTGCCCTATCAGGACGAAGCGCTGAACTACTGGCAATACGCTCGAATCGCCGGTCGAGAACTGCACAACGACTGGCTGAGGCTCGGCGACGAATTGCTCGCCCCGCTCGAACCCGCCATCGGCGACGCCTCGCTGGTCTATTTCATCCCGCACGGCTATCTGCACACCATTCCGCTGCACGCCCTCGCCGTGCGCGGCAAACCGTTCATCGCCGAACGCGCCGCGGCGTATGCGCCCTCGGCGGCGGCGCTGGCGCGCGCGGTGAACACCGATAACGGGGGACCAACGAATGCTGTCAACGGTCAACGGTCATCGGTCGCCGGTCAGCCGCTGGTCATGGGCTACCCGCTGCGCCCCGAAGAACGCCCCACGTTCCTTGGCGAGGCGGAGGGGGTAGCAAAGTTGTTTGGCGTAACGCCCCTGGTGAACCAGGCGGCAAACAGCGATGCGCTCATGCAAGGCGCGCCGCACGCCCCGCTGATTCATCTTTCGTGTCACGGCATCTTCAACGCCGACGATGCGCTTGCCTCGGCGGTGCTGCTGGCGGATGGCGAATTCACGGCGCGCCAGTGGATGGGCTTGAAATTACACGCCGATTTGGTGACATTGAGCGCCTGCCAGTTGGCGTTCAGCGAATTGAACCCTGGCGATGACCTGGTAGGGATGACGCGCGCCCTCCTCTACGCCGGCGCCTCGGCGGTGCTGCTGGCGCTCTGGTCGGTGCGCTCCGATACAACGATGGCGTGGATGCTGGATTTCTACACGCGCCTGCGCCAGGGTCAGGCTAGGGCGTTTGCGGCGCGCGAGGCAACCTTGGCGTTATACAACGCATACCCTAACGAACCGCACATCTGGGCGCCGTTTATGGTGGTTGGATAGTCGAACAGTCGTGGAGGAAAAGATGTCAGAGACCTGGTACGAAGAAGAATTGATTCCCACGTCAGCCATCGTTGAGCAGATCGCCAAAGCGACGAGCCGCTCCCTTGCCAGCGTGCAGGCGCAGGTGGATGAACAGGCGCGCGGCAAGGTGCGGGTCGCCGCGCCCGCCTGGGAACGCCTGAGCGATACCTCCAATCTGCTCACTTCGGGCATCCCGGCTGATTTTTATCGCGTGCGCCTCGGCTTCGAGTTCGAGGTGACGCCCGCGGGCGAGGCGGCGCAGGCGCGTTTTGTCTATGCCGTCTGCGCTGCGTACTTATGGAGCGCGATGGCGGGCAGAGAGCAGCCGCGCGTGTATGAACTGTACCCGCGCGACTACTACGACGAGAACCAGCCGCCAGCGGCGACGTTCGACCTGGGACCCGAAATCAGAGTCGGCGAGGCGGGCGGATCGCTGGGCAAGGTAAGCGTCACGCTGCCGCTCGCCTCCCATGAACCGGTTGTTGTGGGCTATGTGGGCGAGGAGGAACGCGCCCCGCGTTGGGAATTGCGCCCCAAAAGCCAGACGCTGCGCGGCATCCGCTACTTCTGGCTGCTGATTCAGGCGCCGCAATCATGCGGCGGCGTCCGGCTGGCGGCGCGTGCGGAAGGGGACGTGCAGACGGTGCTGGGACGTATCCCCATCGGTCCCAAAGAGCGCAACTGGGAGGCGCGGCGCAGCGTGCTGATTCGGTGAAGCGTTCCAGTGAGCCTGCGCGCGTGGAATGCGCCGGCGCGGGCTGATCTGCACCGCCGCCTCCCGCTCACCCCAACGCCTGGTGCTCGGTGCGGGCGATGATCTCGTCCTGCAGCGCCTCGCTCAGGTTGCAGAAGTAATCGCTGTAGCCCGCCACGCGCACGATCAGGTCGCGGCGCTGCTCGGGGTGCGCCCGGGCGTCCCGCAGCGTGGCGGCGTCCACCACGTTGAACTGGACGTGGTGTCCGTCCAGCTTGAAGTAGGCGCGCACGAGCTGAACCAGCTTCTCCAGCCCCTCCTCCCCTTCCAGGAGCTGGGGCGTGAACTTCTGGTTGAGCAGGGTGCCGCCGGTGCGGGCGTGGTCCATCTTGGCAGCCGAGCGCAGGACGGCGGTGGGACCGCAGCGGTCAGCCCCCTGCACCGGCGAGATGCCCTCCGAGAGCGGCTGTCCGGCATGGCGCCCGTCGGGCGTGGCGCCGGTGACCTGACCAAAATAGATGTGGCAGGTGGTGGGCAGGAGGTTGATCTGGTAGGCGCCGCCCTTGGTGTTCGGGCGCCCGTGAACGGCGGCGTAGTACGCCTCGAAGACCCGGCGCATAAGCTCATCGGCGCGGTCATCGTCGTTGCCGTACTTGGGCGTCTTGTTGACCAGCGCCTGGCGCAGGGGCTCATAGCCGGCGAAATCTGCCGCCAGCGCCCTGAGCAGCTCATCCATGCTCAAGGTTTTCTCCTGGTACACGTGGTGTTGAATCGCCGCCAGGCAGTCCGTGATGGTGCCCAGCCCGACGCCCTGGATGTAGGTGGTGTTGTAGCGCGCCCCGCCGTCGTGGTAATCTTTCCCGCGGGCAATGCAGTCATCGATCAGGAGTGACAGGAAAGGCGCCGGCATATAGGCGGCATATAACCGCTCGATGACGTTGTTGCCGCGCGCCTTGATTTCAATAAAATGTTCCATTTGCTGCTGGAAGGCGGCAAAAAGCGCCTCGAAGGAGGCGAACTGGCGCGGGTCGCCCGTCTGGGGACCCAACTGATGACCGCTGCGCGGGTCCACCCCGTTGTTCAGGGTGATTTCGAGCACCTTGGGCAGGTTGAAATAGCCGGTCAGGTTGTAGTTCTCCTTGCCGAAGGCGCCCACCTCCACGCAGCCGCTGGAGCCGCCCTGGCGGGCATCGAGCAGCGACTTGCCCATGCGCACCAATTCCTGGACGATGAGGTCAGCGTTGAACAGGGAGGGCTGTCCAAAGCCGGTGCGGATGATGCGCGCCGCCCGCTTGAGGAAGCGGTCGGGGTTCTTCTTGCTCACCTGCAGCGAGGCGCTGGGCTGTAACAGGCGCATCTGCTCGACGACATCGAGCAGCAGGTAAGTGACCTCGTTGACGCCGTCGGAGCCATCGGGTTTGACCCCGCCGAGGTTGATTTGGGCAAAGTCGGTGTAAGTGCCGCTCTCAGCGGCGGTGACGCCCACCTTGGGCGGGGCAGGCTGGTTGTTGAACTTGATCCACAGGCACTGCAGCAACTCCTCCGCCTGCTCGCGGCTCAGCGCGCCTTCCTGCAAGCCTCTCTGGTAGAAGGGGAAAAGGTGCTGATCGAGCCGCCCCGGGCTGAACGAGTCCCAGGTGTTCAGCTCGGTGGTCACGCCCAGGTGCACGAACCAGTAATATTGCAGCGCCTCCCAGAAATCGCGCGGGGCGTGCGCCGGCACATGCCGGCAGACCGCGGCGATGCGCTCCAGCTCTCTTTTCCGGACGGGGTCAGCTTCCTGCTGCGCCAGCTCAGCCGCCTTTTCGGCGTGCCGTTCAGCAAAGCGGATGAGCGCCTGGGCGCAGATGCGCATGGCTTTCAGCTCTTCCTGCCGGGCGTAAGCCTGGGGGTCGTTCAGGTAGTCCAGGTTCTGCAGGCGGAACTCGATCTCGGCGATGAAATCCAGCATCCCCTGGCGGTAGATCTTGTCATCCAGCACGGTGTGCCCGGGGGCGCGCTGTTCCATGAACTCGGTGAAGATGCCAGCCTGGTAAGCGGCTTTCCATTCATCCGTCATCTCCTGGAAGATGCGGTCGCGCAGCGAACGCCCCTGCCAGAAGGGGATGATTTCTTCCTGGTAAACCCGGCGCGCCTGCGGGGAGACCTTGAAGGGAATCTTGGGGCGCGAGTCGAGCACCTCCAAATCCTGCAGGCTGTGACAGCACAGCTCAGGGTAAGTGGGCGCCGCCTGGGGCGCGGGTCCTTTTTCGCCGACGATCAGCTCGCCGTCGTTGATGCAAATCGTCTTGTGTTCCATCAGGTATCGAAACGCCAGGGCGCGCTGTACGGGTATCGAGACCAATTCGCGGCTCTGCCGGTAAAACTCGGTCAACAATTCGGCGCGCTCGGTCGAGATGGCGGGGACCGCTTCCAGGCTCTGCTGGCGCAGGCGGGCAACTCGTTCGCTGATAGCCATTGTGGAGCACCTCCAAAAACTATGGCAGGATTTTCTGCCGGGGGACCTCCGCCGCTTGACCGGCAATACGGACCTGCAGCCCATATTCCCTCAGGATGCCGGCAGCCGAATCCAGCGCCTGCGGGGAGGGCGGATGAACATCCGGCAGTAGATATTCTACCCGAAGCCGCTCATATTTACCCAGGGCGGTTTGGTGATAAGGAAGCAAGTCAATCGGCGGCATGCCGGGCAGGGAGGCGGCGAACTCTCCCAACTGGCGCAGTTCCTGCGGGCTGTCATTGACGCCGGGAATCAGCGGAACGCGCAGCGCCAGTCGGCAACCCCCTTCCGCCAGCCGCCGCAGGTTTCTCAAAATCAGGCGGTTGGAGACGCCGGTGTACTTTTGGTGCGCCTGGTCATCCATCACCTTCACATCGTATAAGAACACATCCACATACGGGCGCACCGCCTCCAGCGCCTCCCAGGCGGCAAAGCCGCAGGTATCCAGGGCGGTATGCAGTTCTTTTGCCTTGCAGGCTTGGAGCAGTTCTAACAAGAAATGGGGCTGGAGCAGGGGCTCGCCGCCCGAAAAGGTGACGCCCCCGCCAGATTCGTCATAAAAGGGCAGGTCTTTTTCGATGGCTGCCATCACCTCCGCAACGGTCATCTGGCGACCGATGAGCTGGCGCGCCTCCGCCGGGCAGGCGGCAACGCAATTGCCGCACAAGGCGCACAGGGTTTCATCGGTCGCCGCCCGCTCCCCCTGCCAGGAGATCGCCCCCTGCGGACAGGATGACAGGCAGGCATTACAGCGCAGGCAGCGGTTTTCGCGCCACCAAAGCTCGACCGCCCGCGATTGCCCCTCCGGGTTGTGGCACCACCAGCAGGAAAGCGGACAGCCCTTGAAGAACACCGTGGTGCGGATGCCCGGTCCATCGTGGATGGAGAAGCGGCGGATGTCGAAGATCAAGCCCAGGTCAGAAGTGAGCACCGTTAAATTCCTGTATTTCATGCTATTATAATGGGAAACGGACCACAAGAGGCGTTATGAAATCAGTGCAGATTCTTCAGTCCAACCATTGCGATATCGTTGACCTGCCCCTGCCGCAGCCGGGTGAAGATGAGCTGCTCATCCAGGTGATGGCATCCGGCATTTGCGGAACGGATATCCACATCTTTCGCGGCGAATACCTGGGCGATTACCCCGTGATTCCCGGGCATGAGTTCTCCGGCGTGGTCAAGGCGGTAGGATGCAACGTCAAACGCTTCAAGCCAGGCGACCGGGTGGCAGTGGAGCCCAATATTAGCTGCGACAACTGCATCAACTGCCTGAACAACCGGCAGAACTTCTGCCTGAACTGGCAGGCGGTCGGCGTCACCCGCCCAGGCGGGATGGCGCAGTACGTCCTGGCGCCCGAAAAAGCTTCTTTCGACATCGGCAGCCTGCCTTTCGAACAAGGCGCCTTTATGGAGCCGCTTTCCTGCGTTTTGCACGGCATGGAACGGTTAGGCGCTGAACTGGCAGATCACATCTTGATCCTGGGCGCCGGACCGATCGGCTGTCTGCTCCTGCAGGTCGCCCGAAACCAGGGCGCTGCCGAGATCACCATCGCCGATAAGAACCGCTCGCGCGCCGAGGCTGCCCAGGCATACGGCGCGGACCGAATCGTCTTCAGCCTGGACGATTTGCCGGGCGATTATTTCGATGCCGTCATCGACGCTACCGGCGCCATCGCCGTGCTGGAACGCAGCCTCGATTTCGTCCGCCCTGGCGGCAAGGCGCTGTGGTTTGGCGTGCCGCCTGCCGGGCAGCCCATGCGCCTGGAGCCGTTCAAGGTCTTTCGCAAGGGCTTGACCGTGCTCTCCTCCTTCACCTCGGTGCGCAACTCCTTCCAGGCGCTCGAGCTGCTCAAAGCCGGCAGGGTTTCCACCGCCGGGTTGGTCTCGCATCAGCTCCCGCTGGAAGCATTCCGGCAGGGCATCGAGCTGATCGAACGGGGAGAAGCGGGCGTTATGAAGGTGATGATCAAGCCCAATGAGTGACTTCACCCGCCAGGAATTGTACGCATGGTGCAAAGACCAGGCTTTCACCGCAGGTCGCCCAGTTTATTGGCATGTGAGACGCCAAGGCTACTGACAATCCTCTCGCCACACCCGTAACCCATAGCGGCTGAGGTAGATGGGGATATGCTTGAAGAGCGGGCTTTCCTGCTCGATCTCGCGAATCATCGTCCGCTTGGCTTGCGACGACTCGCTGCACAACAACGTCACCGAACCGCCCTCGCCGCCCGCTCCGTTCACCTTCCAGCCCAGCGCGCCGTGCGCCTGGGCGATCTCGATCACCCGCTGCGCCTCAGGGCTGATCAGCGCCGGGTGCAGCCGACCCTGGGCAGCCGTATTCTCGATCATCGCCGCCCCCAGGGCGCGGAAATCGCCGGCGTACAAAGCATCCCGCGATTTGGGCGCCGTCTGGCGCAGGTCCTCCAATTGCGGGCAATCTGGACCGGCATTTTCTAGCCCGCGGATGACCATCTCATGCACCTGGGATGAATGGTGCGATTTGCCCAGGTAAATGAGCGCCAACCGCCGTTCCAGCTCCCACCAGATGGCATTGGGCACCACAATCGAAGAGACAGAGGCGTACGGGTATTGGAACATCTCGATATAGTTAATCCCCCCATACGCCGAACAAAGCTGATCCTGAATGCCGCATTGCTGCCCAAGCATTTCCGTTTCGATGCGCTGCGCAGCCAGCGCTACTTCATGAGGCGTCATCCGCCCCGGCGTCAGCAGGTCCAGCCCGCCAATCAGCGCCACCGTCACTGCCGCCGAGGTGCCGGTTGATGCGCCGCTGGGCGCTTCGGAATAGATGGTGACCTCAAAGGATAACTGCCTGGGGAGGCGCATATACTCGATCGCCGCTTCGAGCAGAGGGTGTTTATCCCAGTGTTTCTCCGGGTTAACCAGGTAACGCTCGCCGTAATTTTCCGCGTTGATGATGATGCGCCGTTGAGGATCGCCATCCTGGTAAACCGCTACCTGCACCTCGGCATATGGATAAACGCCGATGTTGAAAATGCGCCCATAACCGGCGAACCAGGTATCGGTCCAACCGCCGTTATCGCACACGCGAATCGGCGCCACGCTGTTGATAATGTAAAGCGGTTTGCGTTCTGGGTCCATCCTGATCATCCTTGAGTGATAGAATTGATTTTATCACTCATCAACCTCACCTGCCCTGACAGGGGCTTTGCGAGATATAGACTTTCTGAATCGGGAGGGACGATATGCGCTTCGGATACTTCGATGACAATCAACGGGAATATGTCATCACTCGACCAGATACACCCCTGCCCTGGATCAATTACCTGGGCTGTGAATCCTATTTTGGCTTGATTTCTAACACGGCGGGCGGCTATTCTTTTTACCACGATGCGCGCCTGCGCCGCCTGACTCGTTACCGCTACAACAACGTACCGCTGGATGCAGGCGGACGTTATCTCTACCTGCGCGATGACGAGACTGGCGATTTTTGGTCGCCCACCTGGCAGCCCGTGCGCCGCGACCTGGAAAACTATAGCTGCCGCCACGGCATAGGCTACACGGTGATCAGTTCTGCTTATAAAGGCATCCAGGCGCAGATGGCTTATTTTGTCCCGCTGGGTGAAACGCTGGAAATCTGGCAGCTTACCCTGACGAACCGGCGCAGCGCACCAGCGCGCCTTTCTGCCTTTTCTCTGGTCGAGTTTGCGTTATGGGATGCCTGGGATGATGCCACGAACTTCCAACGCAATTTCAGCACCGGCGAAGTCGAGGTGGAAGGCAGCGTGATCTACCACAAGACCGAATACCGCGAGCGGCGAGATCACTTTGCCTACTTTGCCTGTTCCGAGCCGTTGGCTGGCTTCGACACGCAGCGGGAGGCGTTCCTGGGTCCTTACCGCGGCTGGGACAGCCCTCGGGCAGTAGCAGAGGGACGGTCAGCCAACTCCATTGCGCATGGCTGGCAGCCCATCGGCTCACATCACATCCGGCTTTCCCTGCAGCCCGGAGAGCGCCGCCAGGTGTTCTTCCTGCTGGGCTACCATGAAAACCCGCGCGACCAGAAGTTCGACCCGCCAGACTCAACGATCATCAACAAGCGCACGGTGAACCCGGTCATCGCCCGTTACCTGGACCCAGAACAGGTGCAGGCGGCTTTTCAAGAACTGCAAGCCTACTGGCAGAAATTGTTGAGCGTTTACCAGGTGAACACCCCGGACGAACACACCGACCGCATGGTCAACATCTGGAACGCTTACCAGTGCATGGTGACTTTCAACATGTCGCGCTCGGCTTCATTCTACGAATCGGGCATTGGGCGCGGCATGGGGTTCCGTGACTCAGCCCAGGACCTGCTCGGTTTCGTACACATGGCGCCGGAGCGGGCGCGCCAACGGCTGCTCGACCTGGCAGCCACCCAACTGGAGACCGGCGGCGCCTACCACCAGTACCAGCCGCTGACCAAGCGCGGCAACAACGACGTTGGCTCTGGCTTCAATGACGACCCGCTTTGGCTGGTGCTGGCGGTCACTGCTTACATCAAGGAAACCGGCGATTGGAGCATCCTGGAAGAGCCTGTGCCCTACGATAACCAGCCCGGCAGTGAACAGCCGCTCTATGAACACCTCCAGCGCAGCCTGCGGTACACGCTTGACCGCCTGGGACCGCACGGGCTGCCGCTCATCGGGCGCGCCGATTGGAACGACTGCCTGAACCTGAACTGCTTTTCCGCTGAACCAGGGCAATCTTTCCAGACGACCACCAACAAGGATGGCAAGGTTGCCGAGTCGGTATTCATCGCCGGGCTGTTCATCCTGGCTGCCGGCGAGATGGCAGCGCTGGAAAGACAGCGGGGAAGCGCCGAAGAAAGCAAAGCCTGGCAGGAAGCCGCCTGCAAGATGGAAGAGGTCATCTGGCAGTATGGCTGGGATGGCGCCTGGTTCCGCCGCGCCTATGACGACTTCGGCAATCCAGTAGGTTCCAAAGAATGCAACGAGGGGCAGATTTTCGTTGAACCGCAGGGCATCTGCATCATGGCGGGCTTGGGACTTGAAAACGGCAAAGCCCGGCTGGCGCTGGACTCGGTTAAAGAACGCCTGGCAACGCCGCACGGGATTATCCTCCAGCAGCCTGCTTACAGCCGGTATTACCTGCACCTGGGCGAAATTTCCTCATACCCCCCGGGCTACAAAGAAAACGCCGGAATTTTCTGCCACACCAACCCCTGGATCATGATCGCCGAGGCGCTGGCTGGGGATGGCGACCAGGCGCACGATTATTACCTGCGAATCAACCCCTCGCGGCGCGAAGAGATAAGCGAACTGCACCGCTGCGAACCGTATGTCTATGCCCAAATGATCGCCGGGCGCGATGCCCCCACCTTCGGCGAAGCGAAGAATTCCTGGCTGACAGGCACCGCTGCCTGGAATTACGTGGCAATTACCCAATGGCTGCTGGGCATCCGCCCCACTTACGAGGGATTGCAGATTGCGCCGGTGATTCCAAAGGATTGGAGCGGATTTACTGCATTGCGCAAATTCCGCGGCGTTACTTACTATATCACGGTAGAAAGAACCGGCAAAGGAAACAAGGCTGAGCTCACCGTGGATGGCAAGGCAATCACAGGAAATATCGCGCCGCTGCCGCAAGGGAATTCAGAAGTCGTGCGCGTCCACGTGCAGCTATCTTAGCGTTTCAGCCTGTGATAATCTGCTATTGACACGCTTCCAATAGCACAATACAATTCAGCCACTTCGATGGGGAGTAGCAGCCCAATTAATTGGGTTGGGCAGCCGTCAGGACGGAAGTGTTTTTCCCGGTTGTCCCAGGAAAATGCAAGACCATCTTGGTTTCATGATGGTCTATTGGGTTTAGAGGTAAAAAATGGAGTTACTCGACAAAATCGAAGCGTTTATTCTTAACATCTTACATACTGTCTTCGATGCCTGGGGATGGTTCGGCGTGGCAGCGCTGGTGGTTTTCGAAAATGCAACCGGCATCACCCCCAGTGAAGTCATTTTAGGTCTAGCGGGCTGGATGTTGATTGCCGACCATCAACTGCCGCCATCGATGATCTTCCTCGGCGGACTCTATGCCGCCATTAGCAGCGCTGTGGGGGCATCGATCACTTATTGGATAGCCCGCCTGGGCGGTCGCCCCGTGATCGATAAGCTCGCCCGATGGGCGCGGATTGATCCTGCCAACATTGCCCGCGTCGAAGCCCTGTTCAACCGCTGGGGAACAGGATTGGTGCTGGTTGGAAGGCTCATCCCCGGCATCCGTACCCTGGTCAATATCCCGGCAGGGCTGGCGCGGATGCCCTTTGTGACCTTCTTTATTACAACCTTGATCGGCGCTTACGCCTGGTGCACCCTTTTGATTGGCGCGGGTTATCTTCTCGGTCATGAATGGGCGCTGATCAGCAAATACCTCAAACAAGCTTTTCCTTACCTGCTGGCGGGCAGCGTTATTGCGCTCATCCTGTATTACTGGTTCACTCACCGCCCCCTGTCACTGGCGCGCCGGCGGACAGCAAAAGAAAAGAAATGACCTGTCCCCTGATAGAGCCTTTAAATTCCCGCTGAAAACCTTTCTGAGCAGCGACGATACAAGCGATTCGAACCCTATTGACAACTTTCACGCCATGACTACACTAAAGATATCAAAGCAAATGACTGTACCATCGATTTCAGGAGGACGCGATGCCTGGTTTGAATAAAGTGCAACTAATCGGTCGCCTGGGAAAAGACCCCACGACCCGCTTTACCCCCAAGGGAAACAAGATCTGCCTCTTCACGCTGGCGGTTGACCGTCGCTGGAAGAGCGGCGATGAAATAAAAGAGTCAACCGACTGGTTCAACGTGGAAACCTGGGGTAATCTGGCTGAAATCTGCCAGAATTACCTGACCAAGGGAAGGCTGGTCTATATCGAAGGTCGACTGCAAACCGACCGCTATGACCATGAAGGGGAGACGCGTTATTTTACAAAGGTGATCGCCCAGCACATGCAGATTCTGGAGCGCAAGCCTAAGGCAGAGCCGGTACTCGAAGAACCCATCCCGGACGAATAGATTGAGTCCAACGCGCCGCCACCAAGGTGCATAGAAAATCAACTGAGGATCTATGCGCCTTGATGGATCATTCTAAATTTTCAGGAGGCAGCCCTCGCCATTGGGATTGCCTCGAGCCGCGAAATCAGCCCATCCAGCACATCGAAACCGCCCTGCCAGAAGGCTGGATCGCGCATATCAATGCCGGCATCCGTTAGAATACGCTCAGGAGAGTCAGAACCACCTGCCGATAAAATCTTGAGGTAGCGCGGCTTGAACGCCTCGCCTTCCAGCCGATATTGCTGATAGAGCGAAAAGACCAGCAGCAAGCCAAAGGCATAGGCGTACACGTAGAACGGCACGTGGTAGAAATGCGGGATGGACACCCATTCCCAGCGGAACTCGTCGCTCACCTCCACCGCATCGCCGAACTGCTCGCGCAGGCTCTTCAGGTAAGCGTCAGCCACTTCATTTGCCGACGCGCCGTTGTGAATCATCTCATGCGCTTGCTTTTCGAACATGGCAAAGTAAGCCTGGCGCATGATAGTGGCATAGGCATCGTCGATCTGGCGGAAGAGCACATCACGGCGCACGGCTTCATCCGGCTCAGAAGCCAGCAGCCGGTCGATGAGCAGCATCTCGCCAAAGGTGGAAGCCGTCTCTGCCAGGGGCAAGGAAGAGTGAAAGGTGAAAACCGAGTGATGGCGAGCCAGCATGGCATGAACGGCGTGCCCCATCTCATGCGCCAGGGTTGCCACGTCATCCGCCCTGCCCTGATAATTGACCAACACCCAGGGAGACAACTCCGGCAGGGGCGAGGAACAGAACGCGCCGCCCTGCTTACCCTTGCGAACTTCGCTGTCCAGGTGCTGTCGATCGATTACCTGTTTCACCAGCCCAGCCAGACCAGGGTCAAATTCCCCAAAAGACCCCAACACCATATCAACCGCCTGCCCAAAGGGGAAAGTCTTATCGGACTTTGCCACAGGCGCGTAAATATCATAACGGCGCAGGCGCTCCACACCCAGCCAGCGCGCCTTCAAGCGGAAAAAGCGGTGGAAAAGCCCGGCGTTCTGGCGGCACGCTTCCAACAACGTTTCTACGACCGAATCGGGGATATCGTTCTCCAGGTTGCGGGCAGAAATGGGCGTTGGAAAATGGCGCAGTTCCACCTGCTCATTGCGCCAGTCGCGCACCAGCGCCTGGTACATTTGCGCCAGGATAGGACCGTCATTCCCGTACACGCGGTACAACTCCTGATAGGCTGCCGCGCGTAGATTGGGGTCGTGGTGGCGGGCATAGACCATCAACTCGCCGCGGGTCAGCTCTTTTTCTTCGCCGTCCACGGTCAGCTTGAACGTGTAACGATTGGTGAAGCTGTCGTAGAGGTTGACAATGGCTGCCGAACCGGTGACGTTCTTGAGGTTTACAATCTTTTCTTCGGGCTCGGTGAGGGTGTGCGGCTTGAAGTGGCGCATCTCCTCCAGCCAGTAGCGATAATCGCCGGAGGCTGCCATCAACCGCTGGGCATTGGCATCGTCCAGTTCCTTCCACCACAGCTCAAAGAAAAGCAGGCGGTTATGCAGGACTGTCAGGCGCTGCCGCATCTCGGCTAACTGCGCCTGCAATGCCTGATCCTGGGTGTTGGCGGCAAAGCCCAGTTGGGCGTAGGAGGCTGGGCGGCGGCTGAGGCGATTGATGGCTTCCAGCTTACCGATCATTTCCAGGAACTTTTCCTCGGACAGATCGGGCGAAAGCTGGCTGCGCAGCGCTTCGAACTCAGCGACCTGACTGTCCAGCATCTCGTAAGCAATTTTTACCTCTAAACCATCGGCGCCAGGAATCAGGTCAGCCAGACTCCATGGCGACTGCTGATATGTTTCTGCCATTTCGTTACCTTTCTATACGTTAAATTCTATACGTTAAATAAGATATGGACGATATCGCAGTCCTTGACCACGTAATCCTTGCCTTCGATGCGCAATTTACCCTTCTTACGCGCTTCCGCCAACCCGCCCAACGCCAGCAGCTCTTCACAGGAGATGACTTCCGCCCGGATGAAGCCGCGCTGCAAATCGCTGTGCACCTGACCAGCCGCCTCGTGGGCGGTGATGCCGCGGGGCACCGTCCAGGCATGTACTTCTTCTGGTCCCACGGTGAAAAACGATTGCAGCCCCATGATCTCGTAAGACAAGCGAATCACCCGGTTTAAACCAAGTTCTTGAATGCCATACTCAGCCATGAAGAGAGCGGCGTCCTCCGGGGGCAGTTGCGCCAGTTCCATCTCCAGCTTGCCCTGCAGCGCCGCAACGCCCACGTGGGGACGAGTAAAATCCGCCTCGGGAGGCTGCTGTCCCTCCGCCAGGTTGAAAAGCAGCAAGAGCGGCTTGCGGGTCAGGAATCCAAAGCCGGCAAGCAGCTTTTCTTCCTCTGGAGTAATTTGAACTTCGCGCAGCGGGGTCTCGCTGCTCAACGCCTGATGAAAGCGTTCGAACAGGTCTTGTTCTCGTTCAATTACGGCTTTATCTCGACCGCCGCCTTTCTTTCGTTCCTCTGCCAGCCGTTCCAGTTTACGCTCGACCAGAATCATATCATTGAGCAACAATTCAGCATCCATGGTGGCTATGTCACGCGCCGGGTTGATGCTGCCAGCGGGATGAGGCACTGCCGGGTTCTCAAAACACCTCACCACATGAACCAAACCATCCATCTGCGAGAGCAGATTGAGCAAGGCGCCAGGCAGTGAGGTCTTTCCACCCTCCAACCCGGCAATGTCCGCGTAGGTTACTTTGGCATAGACCTTCTTTTTGGGCTTGAACAATTCTACCAGGCGGTCGACACGCCAATCGGGCACATCAACCACGGCGGTATGCACTTCGAAGCGCCCTCCGCTGGTGGTCACCGGCTGATTGCCGCGCGTCAAGGCGTTAAAGATCGTAGTCTTTCCAGTTTGAGGTAATCCAATGATTCCAAGCTTCATATGACTTGACCCTGCTCCAGTCTTTGATTATACTAGAAAGGCATCGCCGAAGTGGCGGAACAGGCAGACGCGCACGACTCAAAATCGTGTTCCCGCAAGGAGTGAGGGTTCGATTCCCTCCTTCGGCACAGTAATTGAGAGACCGGATTGAGACAAATCCGGTCTTGTCATTTAAGAGGCGGGGGCGCCAGGACTGGTTGACAGCTGTCAAATAAACATATAGAAGGCAAGATAAGGTTCACCTGAAAGCTTTGGATTTATAATATTCCTGATGGTGCGTTAGCCCGGATAAACGATCTGCTATTTTTTGAGGAGGTTGCCATGCCATCCACCAACGACATCCTGGGGTTGATCCTCGGCGGAGGAAGGGGGTCCCGGCTCTATCCACTCACCCGCGACCGTTCGAAACCGGCTGTGCCCATCGCCGGCAAATATCGCCTGATCGATATTCCGATCAGCAACTGCATCAACTCAGGCATCAACCGCATTGCCATCCTGACGCAGTTCAACTCCGTATCGCTCCATCGCCATATCTCCCGCACTTATGTTTTCGACCCCTTCCACCGCGGTTCGGTGCAGATTTTGGCGGCAGAGCAGACCCCCAAGAGCGAAGGCTGGTACCAGGGAACTGCCGATGCAGTGCGCAAGCAACTCCTGGAGATCGAATCGACCGGCGCGGAATACGTGCTGATTTTATCAGGCGACCACCTGTACCGCATGGATTACGCCGATTTAGCCCGTTTCCACTGGGAGATGGGGGCAGATATTACCATTGCTGTCCAGCCCGTCCCGCGCAGTGAAGCCTCGCGCTATGGACTCTTGAAGCGCACGCCAGAAGGCAGGGTGGTGGATTTCGTCGAGAAGCCCAAAGACCCCCAGGTTTTAACCAATTTTGTCAGCCACGATGACCCTCAAAAACCCTACCTGGGGTCGATGGGCATTTACATGTTCAAAACCGCCCTGCTCATCCGCCTGTTGGAAGCCTCCACGGACGATGATTTCGGGGGCGAGGTGATTCCCAAAGCCATCCACACTCACAAAGTGTATGGTTATTATTTCGATGGCTTCTGGGTGGATATCGGGACAATCCGCTCATATTTCGAAACCAACCTGATGCTGGCGCGCCCAAACAGCCCCTTTAATTTTCATGGCGCCAGCCGTCCCATCTATACCCGAGCGCGCTTTCTGCCAGGATCGGTCATCCGCGGCGCAAAAGTTCACAACGTTATGCTGGCGGATGGCTGCCTGATCGGACAGGCAAATATCGAAGACGCCATCATCGGCTTGCGCAGCCAGATTGGCGACAACGTCGTCATCCGTAATTCGATCATCATTGGAGCGGATTTTTACGATACGCCGGACCAGCCTCCTTCGGGCGGCATCCCGCTTGGCATTGGTCCAGGCAGCCACATCGAGGGAGCGATCATCGACAAGAATACCAGGTTAGGCGCTGGGGTGAAAATCCAGCCTTTCCCGCCGGGCACAGAAATCGACCGTCAAGATTGGGTGGTGCGTGATGGCATCGTGGTCATTCCAAAGAACACGATTCTTCCAGACAACACGATAATCGCACCAGAAGATTGAATTACCAGCCGAAAGCGTAAGGGATGCCCTGCCGCGGCGAGGCGGCAGCCTGGATCATCCCCGTTTTGAGATTGAAACCGGCTGCCAGCACCCTGCCATGCGCCCAGTCGCCTGCCAGTGAAATCAAGTGACCGCGGCGTTCCAACTTCTCTTGCACCGCAACAGGAATACGGCTTTCCACCGACACCAGGCGAGGATGCGCCTCGCGCGGATAGAAGGAAGAGGGGAAATGCTCGCTGTGTACCGTAGGGGCGTCCAACGCCGCCTGCAAATCCATGCCAAATTCGACATGATTCAAGAAGAACTGCAAGGTCCACTGGTCCTGGGCATCGCCTCCTTGGGTGCCAAACGCCAGGAAAGGCTGACCTTCAACGGTGACCAGGGTGGGCGTCAGCGTCGCCCGTGGACGCTTGTGCGGCGCCAGGGCATTGGGGCGCTGCGGATTCAGGTAGAACATCTGGGCGCGCGTCCCCAAGGGAAAACCCAACCCATCGATCACCGGCGATGACATGAACCAGCCTCCTGAGGGTGTGCAAGCCACCATGTTCCCTTCGGCATCTGCGGTATCCAGGTGAGTGGTATCGCCAATGTGAGAAAGCCGGTTCAGGCTGAAGCGGTTGTCATCCAGCACAGACCGCAAGGCATACTCGGGAATGCCGCTGCCGACATCGCCCGGGCGTAGTTCTGCAGAGGCAGTTTCACCAATCAAGCTGCGCCTTTGGGCAGCGTACTGTGCAGAGAGCAATATGTCAAACGGCACATCATCGAACTGGGGGTCGCCGTAATACGCTTCTCGATCGGCAAAAGCCAGCTTGGCGCACTCGATCCAGGTGTGAAGATACTCAGCCGTGTTATGCCCCATCTTTTCCAGATCGAATCCCTCCAGGATTGCCAGCTGCTGCAAGAGGACCGGTCCCTGTGTCCAGGAAGAACACTTGTGCACTTCCATGCCGTGATACACAAGGCTGACCGAATCTTCTAGAGCAGCATGCCATTCCGACAGGTCATTCAGGCTGAGCAGCCCGGTATGCGCTTTACCCGAAGCGTCTAATACCGGCTGGGTGGAGATATAATCCACCATCCGCTCAGCGATCTCGCCGCTGTAGAAGACATCCCGCGCGGCTTCGATGCCGGCGATTCTGCCCTTCGGGCAATTTGCTTCTGCCCGGCACATGCGGCGGAGCGTTGCCGCCCAGTCGGGGTTGCGCAACAATTCCCCTTCCTCTGGCGCCCTGCCGCCTGGCAAGTAAATCTTCCCTGTTGAAGGGTATCGCTCAGTAAAGAGCTGCGCAGCATTCGAGATAACATGACGCAACCCCTCATAGACCGGGAAGCCTTCTTCAGCCAGCTCGATGGCAGGGGCAGCCACCTGGGCAAAGCTCAACCTTCCAAAACGCGCCAGCAGCAGGCACAGCGTATCCACCATGGCAGGTACACAGGCAGGGAGATAGCCATCTCCTGGAATCAGGTCAATGCCATTCTGCCGGCACCACTCGATGGTCAGCGCTTGCGGCGACCATCCCATGCCGCTTACAGCATACACCTTTTTCTCTTTACCCACATAGATCAACGTCGGCGCTTCACCGCCCAGCCCATTGTTTTGCGGTTCGACCAGGTTCAGCACCAGACAGGTCGCCACAGCGGCATCAAACGCATTACCGCCTTGAGCAAAGGCGCGAATGCCAGTAGAAGTTGCCAGGTAATGCCCCGAGGTGACGACCCCGCGGCGCGCCTGGATGACAGGTCGGGTTGTGAAGGGTGACATAACGGACTCCTTAAAGCAAATGCTGGAAATCCCCTGGAAACTGGGCTTTTCCGAATGAGCTGCTATTCAATTGTACCCGAACGCGACCGAAAGCTCTTGGCAGACTCAGGATGTCTCCACAACCTGGGTATACACGTTAAACTGAGGGGGTTGTTCCAGGTGCTTCTTGACGGCGCACAGCTCTGCCGAACGAATCAAAGAGGGCAGGTATTTTTCAGGGAATGTTGGGGGAACTTGAATTTCTAAATCAATCTTCCCTACCATCCCCTGGATAGGATTCATATGCATCCGCTGCAAGATGCGGATGCCATCCGTGGGAATGCCGCGCTGCTGACAAAAACCCAGCACGTAAATACCAGCGCAAGTTCCAATAGAAGCCAGGAAAACGGCAAATGGCGTTGGCGCTGTGCTGGAAGGCGGCTGATCCGTTTTAACGGTGAACCCTCCAAAATGCGCATCAACCCGCGCCCCTCCCGGAAAATCAATCAACATCTCCATGACTCGTCTCCTTCGCTGAAATGATTACTATCGGTTAGATGTACGAGTACGAAAAAAGTTACGTGAGAGATACCCATATATTGGGGTAACGCTGTCATGGGATAAGCCGTCCTGGACCTGCCTTTTGTGGATAACTGTTGATAAACTGTGGATAAAGCACCTCATCTGGGGAAAAGGCGTCTTATTAATCAAAATTCATCCCAAGGGCATCATCCCATATATGGGGGTAGTGAAAGGCACTTACCCTATATATCATTTCAGACTAATTTGCTCATTTTGAACGCTCTGTTTATTCATCTCTTTCCCCAAGCGCCCTGGGGAAAAAAGAAGATAAGGTTAACACCATATATGCGCTCATTAACCGTGTGCCCCCCAGCCGGCAGGTGGTTTTATGAGATTGCTCTATTTATCCACTTATCCACACCTCCTACTAATACGACGAGGAGATTATTAAGGTTGATAAGTTAGATAATACATTGGGAAAAAGTAACGCTCTAAAACGACCACCGGAAACCACGCTTGACGTTGAGAATAAAGATCGCGCACGAATACCGGCGCCAACAAAAGCTTGCCGCCGCTCTCTAATCTTACCCGAGCATCAAAAGCTATGCTCAGCTTATCTCGAGGAGAAATATCGCCTTGCCAGCTCATTCCACCTGAATCAAAGGTCAAATTGCCGAAAGGGTATTGCAGCGTGTCAGTGAAGACTTCTAAGCCAACGGGCATGGTCATCGAAAGGCTGGCATTAGAAGTTTGCACACCGGCATTCGACAAAGTCAATGAAAAATGGACTGTATCGTTGATCAACGCCTGCGCCGGGTTCACCTGAGAGGACAGGCGCAACCAGGGTCGGTTGATTGTGATGGATTGATAAGCGATTGTTACCAGCCCCTTGGCGTCGTAAAGGAATATCCTGAGCGGCAGGCTGCTTCCATCCGGCAGATCGCTTTCCAGTCGCAGCCAGGCAGACAGTGGTAACGCCGCCCCCGGTTGGAGCGTCCCTGTCCAAAGTAAAGAATTCAAACTGGCGTCATAAGTCCAGCCCACCGGATTTTGTTGGGATGAAAAGTCAGCGCCTTCGGGCAGGGGAAAGAGCACTTTTATACCAGACATTGCCTGGCTTTGCGCCAGCCGCAGGGTAAAGGTGATGGGGATTTGCTCTCCCGCCAGCGCCGTTGGCGGGGCAGTTAACTGGCTTTCACCAAATGGACTAAGCCAGAGCAGCAGGCGGCTTTCCAATTCCAGGTTGGCGGCGGAAGACATGGTTTCCAAAGGAAATGAGAAATAGGCAGTCCGCCAGTCTGGGTCGCGGCGAATGACGCCAACGGCGTGGTAGTTTTGATCACGCAGGATTACCGTGGCGGATTTGGTCGGGAAAATGCCGTCGCTCCAATTCGGATAAGGATAGGACAGGTCCCAGGGACCGAGGTTTTCCCAAAAAGGAAAACCTAATTCGCCGGTGACCTGTGTCGCAGTAACGGTTATGGATGCATCTTGTATCCCCAGGCGTTCTCGGAAAAAGGGAGTAACTCCATAAACGTCCAGCAAATCCTGGCTGGTGAGGAGCAGCCGCCCACCATTGTCCAGGTAGTTTTGCAGGCGAGTCACGCCTTCCCTGCCCAACGGCTGGAACCAGTTGTAACCTGTCGTCCAAAAAATCGTGGGGTAGGCAAGCATGGTTTCCATCGCCGGGATGCGCAAATTGACCTGTTCCTGGGTGTTATAGATGTCATAGGGCAAGCCAAGCGTCTCGAGGGTTTGTGTAAATGGCAACAAGTTTTGATACCAAAGCTGGTTATCCACTAAAAGAAGCGGCGCGTGGGTTTTGGCAGTCAAGTTGAATTGCTTTTGAAGTGATGCATCTGACTGGCTGGTAAAGGTAATCGTAAATTGGGAATGGTCATTGCGCAGTGCATCGGGTGGAATATGTACGGTCGCGGTCATGGTCAGCTCCTGACATCCATCTAGTGGAAACTCAGCGCCGCTCTGGAGGTGAACCGGGGGGTCTTGTCCTTTCCTTTTGATTTCGATGTCCAAAGTCCAATCTCCACCAGAAATATCCATGCGAATCACGTCGCTGAGCACACCGGTATTGTAGAGTTGAAAAGTTGCGGCGAGGTTCTCTCCGGGCTTTCCAATGAGTTGGGCGTGGCTTTGCCTGATTGCCAAACCGTGAGGGTCGGCAGGAAGGGAAAACCATTCCAAGATATGGTTGAGCAGTGCGATTCGGTGGCTGCGCGGACCTGCGCCTTCCAAACCAAAGCCCTGCCAGTAAGCTCGAAACGGACGGCAGATGGATGCCGTGCTGGCTCCTATGCCGTTTCCCTGCCAGGCAAGAGCAGGCTGCGTGAAAAGATCATCCAGTAGATGGGCGGCGTCAGGATGGCTTTGCGGCTGGCTGTCGGGCATGTTGAAGTAGATATCCAGGTCTTCGAAAAGCGTCCCTGGAACGCCTTTCAAGGGTGATAAATCACCTTCATGATCGAATGCCAGCTTCAGGTTGTGCACCATATAACTCGCGGGGGAAATGTAAATCGTGCCGCCGCCATCCAGGTAAAGGATATCTTCACCGCTCAAGAGCAGGTTGCCGCCAGATTTGAGATAACCGGTGATGACATCGTCCATTCCGATCCAGCCCGGCGAAGCCATGGGATCGGACCAGATGACGATATCATAAGGCAGCAGATCATTCAGCCGCGGTCGTTCGTCTGGGGTATAGGGAGAACCCAGGTCGCGGATGGACCAAAGGGTATAGGGCATGTCGAGCGCATCCAGTGCATCTTCATAATAATTGACCTGGCTTTCAAAATACCAGCGACCGGCATCGATCAGCAGAATCTGAGGAGCGGGAGAAAGAGAAATATCGAGCGGGTAAACATTGCCGGCAGCGATCGTCTGGGTGATGTGCACCGTGCGATGAGATTCTGCCTGGATGCGGATGTGCCAGTCGCCTTCTGGCAGAGAGAGGGTATACGCTCCAGTTGAAGAGTCTGAAGTCGCCTGCAGGGGAGTGCCCTCTACCGAGAGTTTTGCGGCAAGAGGATTTCCGGATTGGCTATCGACCACCTTCCCCGTGATCACGCCGGAAGGCAAAGCGGGCAACTGAATGGAGAGGTTGGTCTGTCCTCCATTAAGGATCGAAACAGCATGAACCGTCTGAGAAAAGTGTCCAAAGGCAGATACACTCAAGTCATAGACTCCCGGTTTCAGCGCCACCAGGAAACTTCCGTCAGCTTTACCTGAAAAGTTGAGTGGGGTTGACGGAAGGACAAACGGGATTGCAGTAAGTTGGGGGTATGGCACATTGATTCCGGATCCGCTTTGAGTCACGTTTCCCTTCAACGTGCCGTGGGGAACCACGCGGAGCGCGGCTGAATAAGCGTTGACCAGCCCCCAGCCTGAAGCGTTGTTGGGAGTGACAGCGCCCAGCGGGGAGGCAGTCTCTTTCAGGATGCTTTTGATTTGTTCAGGGGAGAGAGAAGGGTCTGCCTGCAGCAAAAGGGCAGCCAGCCCGGCAACGTGCGGCGCCGCCATGCTGGTGCCGTCGGCGATTGCATAGCCTCCGCCGGGAAAGGCGGAACGGACGTCCACGCCTGGAGCCGATACATCCGGTTTGATCACATTCCAGGGGCTGGGTCCACGGGAGGAAAAAGAGGCAACGCTTCGGTCTTGGTCAACTGCCCCGACAGCCAGCGATTCTGGATAACTGGCAGGGCTGCCGATCGAATTTGCCTCCGGTCCATTATTGCCAGCGGAGAAAACCGGCAGGATACCTGCCGCCAAAAGAGCAGCAACGTCGGCTCGGTAGCGCACATCCCCGCCGAAGGATGATCCCCACGAATTATTGACGATATCCGGCGCAAGGGCAGGGTTGCCATTTGGCGCCAGGATCCACTGAAAAGCGGCATGTACCCAGCTTTCGTAGGTATAGCCCTGGTTATTGAACAGCTTGACGGCGATCCACCTGGCGCCTGGGGCGACACCGCTGCGATTGCCGGCATCGTCCTCGCCCACCATCGTGCCCATGGTGTGCGTGCCGTGTCCAATACCATCCCCCGGGTACAGGTAAGGCTCTCCGGTGACCACATACCAGTTGCCGGCATGCTGGGCGGGACCGCGGGGATTGTAGCCGCGGTATTTTTTCATCAAAGCAGGGTGCTGCCAATCCACGCCCGTATCCAGGTTGGCGACCACCACGCCGCTGCCATCCAACCCCAGGAGCTGCTGCGCCTGCTCCACGGCAAGCATACTCAGGTTCCAGGGCAATTCGGATGGGGCGTCGGTGGTTGAGAAGGTTGCATTTTCGAGCCAGATTTGTTCATCCAGGCGAATCTGGCGGACATCATCCCTGGCTGCCAGCGAGACAATCAACTCCGGCGCGGCTTTGGCTGAGATGATCGGACTGACCCAAAAGGAGCGCACATCGGCTGCCAATCCTTGTTGTACAGCCGTCTGCAAAGCAGTATTCAACGCGGCTGCCGCTTGCTGGCTGTACGTTTGCAAGGATGAGACGACCTGGGTTCGCTGCTGCAGGCGGTTGAGACTCTTGCCCCCACCCTGCGGCAACATCATCTCTACGGGCAGGCTGCGCCACTCGATGATGACTGGTAGCATTTCGGCAGAGCGTCCCTGGGCTACCGAGTCCCTCTCAGCCAGGCGTTTCGCCAGCGACGGGTGAATTTTCATCAGCGCTTCAGGCGGCGAAGGGGCAGAAATCGCCGGCAAGATGGCGCTTGCAGGCGCAGAGAGTTGAGCTGGTTGTGAAGCAACACGGAAGAATGCCGCTAAGAGCCAGGCTGAAAGCAAGACCGGCAAGATGAGTAAACGAATGCGGTTTACGCCATGAGAGCGGTTATACGTGTAATTTAACCACTGTAACACCTTCACCGCCTTCTTTCTCCCCGCCGGGTTCGTGCGATTTGACGTGCGGGTGCTGGTTGAGCGCCTCGCGCACCACCTGGCGGAGTTTGCCAGTCCCTTTTCCATGGATGATGCGCACAAAAGGCAGCCCCGCCAGGAAGGCAGCATCCAGGTAATTGTTGAGCACATCCAGCGCCTCATCGGCGCGCTGACCGCGCAAATCCAGTTCCAAACCTGGCGATTCGGCAGCAGGCAGGCTCACGCTTCCTGGCGAACTTTTTCGACGGGAGGTCGTCGCAGGCGCAGGGGCTGGTTCCTGGGCGCCGGGAGGTTCCAGATCGACCAGACGCGAGCGGATGCGCAGCATCCCCACCTGCACTTCGGCGTCCCCCTCGCCCAGAGATGTCACCACGCCCTGGGCGTTCAGCGAGCGGATGCGCACCTTATCGCCCAGCCGAAACGAGCGGGAGGCTTGTCCGCCGGGAATTTCAACTGAAAGACGTTCGACAGGCTTATCGAAGGTCTCTTTCAGGTTAGCTATCTTATCTTCGACTTCGGCGATGCTATCCAGCGGCTGGCGGGTGCGCGCCAGGGTACGGCGGACTTCTCGAAGCTCATCTTCGAGCAGGGCTAATTGACGCTCAGCTTCCTGGCGCGTTTTTTCGAGCAGTGAGCGCCTTTCATCTTCGATCTTTTCCAGGCGCTGGTTCAAGGACGCGCGCAGGGCATCGGCTTCCTGGCGAGCTTTTTGAGCCGCCTGCAGCGCCTGGCGGGCTTTTTCGCGTTGGTCAAGAATCTCATTGAGCAAATCATCCGCCTGCAAGTCGCCCGGGTTCAATTCCTCCCTGGCAGCCTGGATAATCGCTTCGGGCATTCCCAGCCGTTGAGCGATCGACAGGGCATTGGAACGCCCTGGCAGACCAATGGTCAGGCGATAGGTAGGGCGCAAGGTTTCCAGGTCGAATTCGACGCTGGCGTTGACCACCCCCGGCGTGGCATGGGCATATGCTTTCAATTCAGGGTGGTGTGTGGTCACCAGCGTGGTAACGCCCCGTTCCAACAGATGTGAGAGAATGGCGCGCGCCAGAGCTGCCCCCTCCTGCGGATCCGTCCCTGCCCCCAGCTCATCCAGAATCACCAGGGAACGATTATTGGCTTCTTTGAGGATGCGGATAATGTTGGTGATATGTCCGGAGAACGTCGAGAGGGACTGCTCGATGGACTGTTCATCGCCGATGTCGGCAAAGACCTGATGAAACAGGCTGATTTCTGAACCAGAGTGCGCCGGTATGTGCAGCCCGCTTTGCGCCATTAAGACCAACAAGCCAATCGTCTTGAGCGAGACGGTTTTGCCGCCGGTATTGGGTCCGGTGACGATCATCGCATAGGTTTGCTCATCAAGCTCCACATCAATCGGCACAACCGTCGCCTGGTCGAGCAAAGGATGGCGCGCCTGGTACAAGCGAATCAGGCTGCCGGGATGTTTCGTGTTCTTGCGCTCTTGAATGGGATGCAAGGCAGGCTCTGAGGCGTTCAGCGAATCAGCGTATTTACTGCGAGCAAAGATCAGATCCAGTTCGGCGATGGTCTCGATGGTCAACAGGATTTCTGCCGCGTGGGTTGCTACTTGTAACGAAAGGTCCGCTAAAATGCGTCGTTCTTCGTCGCGTTCAGCCAGCAACAGCTCGCGGTATTGGTTATTGTGCTCGACCACTGCGAAAGGTTCGACGAACAACGTCGCACCCGATGTCGATTGATCGTGTACGATGGATTTGATGCGACTCTTGAACTCTGAACGCAGCGGGATCACAAAGCGACCGTCGCGCTGGGTGATCAGGGCTTCTTGAAGGTAAGGGGCATTCTTTGGGTCGCTGAGGATACGCTGCAGGCGGGTCATCAGGCGCTCGCGGACGATGATCAAATCGCGGCGGATATTGCCGAGTTTTTGGGAAGCTGTGTCGAGGATATCTCCCCGGTCCGAAATCGCGCGGGTGATAGCGTCGATTAAACCGAGCGGCGGCGGCAGTCGGCTGGCGATCTCATATAGCAGTGGGAATTGCGCCTCCAGGCGGGCAAAGGTGCGCATCAGGTTCCGCGCGGCGATTAGTGTAGACTTAATATCGAGTAGTTCTCCAGGCGTCAACACCCCGCCATGGTCTGCCAGTTCTACCTGGGTGCGGACATCGCGGGCGCCGCCAATGGTCAGGTCAGGATGAGTGAGCAGAAGCTGCCGGGCTTCACTGGTCTCTCGCAGGCGCTGGCGCGCTTCATCAAGGTTATCCGTCGGGCGCAAAGAATGCGCTTTCTCTGCGGATGCAGCAAAAGCGCAGTAACCGGCAAGGCGTTCCAGTATCTTCGGATATTCAAGGACTTGAAGGGTTTTTTCGTCCACGGGTTTTCTTTACTTCGGTTTTCCCAAGCGAGAGCGTTCCTCTGCCACAAGGCTTTCATCCAGCTTACGGTAGAGAGGCGCCGGTTGTACCAGTTTTTGTCCGGGTTCCAGGCGGCTGGGCTCCCATTTTCCCGAGGCATGATCCGGCAAATAGCGCAGCACCAGGTGTTCGCCTAAGGCATCGCAGATCGTTTCTACCTTCTGGCTGCCAAACAGCGGCTTGGTATAACCGAGGTAGGTATGCAGGCGTTCACTGGAGAAGGGCAGGAATGGCGCAAAGAGGATTTTGAGCGAGTCAATGGCGCGCAGCGCAGTGTACACCGAGGTCGCAGCAGCGGCTTTATCGCTCTTGATGGCGAACCATGGAGCAACGACATCCAGGTATTTATTGACTTCAGATGCCAGCCTGAGCGCCTCGAATAGCCCGGCGCGCAACTGCACCTTTTCGATAAAGCTGCCAACCGTCTGAAAGCCTTGTTCAACGGTTGCCAGAATCTCTTGATCTGCCGGGGATAATTCTCCGGGTTGCGGGACGCGACCCTCCCAATGTTTGAACGCGAAGGATAACATCCGGTTTGCCAGGTTGCCCCAGGTTGCGACCAGGTCATTGTTATTGCGGGTGCAAAACTCCAGCCAGTCCCAATCGGAATCCTTGTTTTCGGGCATGTTGAAAGTCAGGTAAAACCGCAAGGTGTCCGGATCGTAACGGCTTAGAAAATCCAGCCCCCAAACAGCCCAATTGCGGCTGCCGGAGATCTTTTGACCTTCCAGGTTCATGAACTGATTGGCAGGGACGTCATAAGGGACGTTCAGGCGCTGCCCTTTTTCGCCGGCGTAAATTTCGAGAAATTGTTCGCCTGTGCCCATTAACTGGGCAGGCCACATGGCAGCGTGAAAGAAGATGTTATCCTTCCCAATGAAGTAATACGTTTTTGCCTCGGGGTTAGTCCACCAGTCTTTCCAGGCGTCAGGGTGCGAGGAGATTTTGGCTGCTTCGATGGCGGCAGACAGGTAGCCGATAACAGCCTCGAACCAAACGTAAATACATTTTCCCTCCCAGCCTTCAACAGGCACCGGAATGCCCCAATCGAGGTCACGGGTAATAGGACGAGGCTTGAGACCCTCGCTTTCGATTTGACCCAGCGATTGTCCCACGACGGTCTCACGCCAGTAATGCTGGCGGGCGCGCAGAAATGCAGCCACATCCGGTTCGAGCTTGGACAGGTCGAGGTAAAAATGTTCCGTTTCACGCAACTCAGGGGTCGAACCATCTACCTTGGAGCGCGGGTTGAGCAGCTTTTCTGGCTCGAGGACATTGCCGCATTGATCGCATTGATCTGAGCGGGCGCCCTCGTATCCGCACAGGTAGCAGGTGCCCTCCACGTAGCGGTCAGGCAGGAAGCGTTTCGCCTGCGGTGAATACCATTGCGGGCGTGTTTCGGTGTAGAGATAGCCGTTTTTCTGCAACGCCAGGAAGATACATTGGGCGACTTTGAAGTGGTTTTCAGTGTGCGTGGAGGTGAACAGGTCATAATGAATGCCCAATTTCTGGAAGAGCTCCAGGAACCCCCGATGGTAAGCCTGGTAAACTTCCTCCACGGATCGTCCCAGGGCGTCGGCTCGCAAAGTAACCGGCGTTCCATGAGAATCGGTGCCTGAAACCATCAGAACGCGGTTCCCCTTGAGACGATGGTAGCGGGCGAAAATATCGCCGGGCAAATGCGAGCCGGTGATATTACCCACGTGGATTTCGGCGTTGGCGTAAGGCCAGGCTATGGCGACCAAGATGTTTTCAGACATGGCGATTCTCCTTCAAACAAAGAAAAGGCTGTCTGATTTATAGACAGCCTTTTAATTTCTAGATTCGAGTTGGAAAACGGCACTTACCTCTAAGAGACAATGGCTGTCCGCGTGCGTGACACTAACTTCATCATGCACATCGACATAGCAACACAGTGTGAGCGAGAGAAAAGCATCGTTTCCCTTTCCCGTAAAAGCGATATAGAGTCTAAACGGGCTGATTTGATTTGTCAAGTGAGATGTGCCAGCGCCGCAGTCAAAGGTTACCAAAAAGGATTGTTTCCAGGCGACCTGGGTTGCACCCGGGGGTCAGAGGTAATCCTTGAGGAGGCGTGACCGGCAGGGATGCCGCAGGCGGCGCAGGGCTTTCCCCTCGATCTGGCGGATGCGCTCGCGTGTCAAGCCAAATTTTTGCCCGACCTCTTCCAGGGTGTAAAAATGACCATTTTCCAATCCGAAGCGCAGGCGCAAAATACGCGCCTCGCGCGGGGAGAGGGTCGAGAGCACCTGGTCAACCCGCTCGCGCAGCAGGTTCTCGTAAGCCGCTTGCGATGGCGATAAGCTGATTTCGTCTTCGACGAACATGCCAAATTCCGAGTCGTCGTCATCCCCTACCGGGCTTTCGAGTGAAATCGGGCTCCAGGAGACTTTTTGCATCCATTGCAGGCGTTCCATCGAAATCGATAAGCTGCCGGCAAGCTCCTCAGCCGTTGCGGGTCTGCCGAGTTCTTGTTCCAGGCGGTGCGACACCTTGTACATGGTTCGCAAGCGGTCGGTCATGTGGACCGGCACCCGAATCGTACGACCTTGGTCTGCAATTGCCCGCGTGATCGTCTGGCGGATCCACCAGGTAGCATAGGTTGAGAAGCGGAAACCGCGCTTGGACTCGAATTTGTTAATGGCTTTCATCAAGCCTAAATTCCCTTCCTGAATCAAATCCAAGAAGGGAACTCCCCGACCGATGTACTTTTTGGCAACGCTGACTACCAGGCGGGTGTTGGCTTTGATGAGATGTTCGCGCGCCTGGGCGCCATCCTGGATGATCGCTTCCAGTTTCCTGCGGCGATGCGCTGAACCTCTTCCCTTCAACATAGAGAGTTCAGCCTTCGCCTGGCGGGCTTGTTCAACGCGTTGCGCCAGCTTGATCTCTTCTTCCAGCGTCAACAGTGGCACCGCCGACATTTCTTTCAGGTAAAGCCCAATCGTATCTTCAGTGGAAATCAGGTCGAGGTTAAAAGATGATTCGGGGATGAAATCATTTTCACTGCCTTGTGGAGCGGACTCATCCTCATCTGCAATGACCTCGATGCCTTGCCCTTCTAGAGCAGAAACCAGGATTTTCCATCGTTTCATATCCTCGATTCCGTCAGGGAATTCATCGAGGATATCTTCTTGGGTGAGATATCCCTGGATATTTGCTTTTTCCATCAAGCTACCCATTATTTGGCGGTGTGACACAGGCTGATTAGGATAAGCCATGGACAACTCTCCTGGAAAGTCGAACGGGACCGGCAGTACTCCGGGACAGAATGAACGATCTAAAGGTCCAGCAACGATTTCAAGTTTGACAATCTCGGATCGCCAGTCTCGGGCATATGCCCACAGGCGATCAGGTTCAGGTTCTCCCCGCACACCGGGCATAAGCCCTTGCAATCTGGCTTGCAGAGAGGTTTGATGGGTAGTGACAAATACATGTACTCGCGGAGCAGGGGTTCCAGGTCGATTTTGCCGTCTTCAGGCAATAGCAAGTTCGATTCGGTGATCGACCGCTTGTTGAAAGCATACAGCTCCGAAAAATCAGCCGATAACGATTGGGAAAATTCGGTCAGGCAGCGCACGCATTCTGTCAGCGTAGCCGCCGCCATCTTGACCTGGAGCAATAACCCCTGGGGAGTGCGCGACACGCGCACATAGCCGCTAAGGTCTATCAGGTCCAGGTCGGTTTCTAATTGGATCTGGGGAATTTCGAAAGGGAAATCCCGGCTATACCCAATGGTCTGGTGAATGATGAAACCAAGGTTCAGCCGGAAAGGGGAACGTGCGTCTGACACTGAAATAATAATTTAAGAGGATATTTTGATTACTTATGATATTATATCATAACATCTTGCATCTGTGGCGGATATTCAAATCTGAAACGCCATATCTGGCGCTTGTAATCGACCTGGAAACACCCAAAATGAAACTGTTATTAGCCAGCAATAATGAGGGAAAATTAAGGGAAATCGAGGCAGTCTTGGAAGGACTGTCAATCGAGCTGATCTTGCCCATTGCGCTGGGACTCAAGCTGGAGGTGGCAGAAGAAGGTCATACCTACCGTGAAAATGCCGCACTCAAGGCGCAAGCCTTTGCTCGTGTGTCAGGTTTTCCGGCACTGGCTGATGATTCGGGGCTCGAGGTAGATGCCTTAGGAGGTTTGCCTGGTATCAATTCGGCGCGTTTTTCTCCCTTGCCTGGAGCTACCGACGTGGATCGGCGACGCTATTTATTGCAGCATTTGAGCGGTAAGCCGCGCCCCTGGAAAGCGCAGTTTCGCTGCGTGATAGCCCTGGCGTTGCCAGGTCAAAGGATCTGGTATGCTATGGCAACCTGCCCCGGTGAGATCATTCCAGAAGAACGAGGGACGATGGGCTTTGGCTATGATCCCATCTTTTTCTTGCCTTCCCTGGGTAAGACGATGGCGGAACTCCCTTTAGCCGAGAAAAATCGTCTGAGTCACCGTGCGCTGGCGCTCGAAGCCATTAAGCCTGTCCTCAGGGATGAGTTTGCTGTTTGAGCCAAGCGGGCAAAGGACATAACAATTTTGTTTAGAATCCGTTTTTCTTTGCATACGCTTCCATTTTGGATTATCATACAGATATGCAAAGCGGGACCTTGTTATGTATCTATCCAGTCATGCCCTGGCTTGTCAGGCGCAATGAGATGAGCCTGCTCGCATCTCCAATGGCGGCAGTCCAACCTCAAGTTTTGCTGATTGTAGTTACCCTGTTGCTGGGAATTCTCTTAGGCAGCGGGCTTTATCACCTGGTCTTTTCCACCGTTTTACATCGAAAAGCGGAACAAGCTGCCCGGCGGGATATTGAAAAAATCCAACATTATGAACGCGAGCGCATACGCTCGATGTATGAGCTTATTTCGACGATGACTGCAACGCTGAAATACAGCCGAGTGCTCGATATTGCCCTTGACCTGGGCGGTAAAACGCTAACTGCGGGTAATTCAGCCCTGGGGCGGCTGGTCAGCGCAGTGTTGCTGTTTTCGGAGACATCAGGCAATGGGACCGAACTGCGAGTGGGCTCAGCCAGGCGATTTACGCCAGCTGATTTACGGGTGGTTCTGCCGGCATCGGAAGGAATACTCGCACGGGTCATTTCCAGCGGCGAGCCAGAGATCTGCCAGGACATTGCCAGCGACCCTGAGTTGAAGCGGTTTATTGCGCTGAGAGCCTGCCGGGTGGCTTATATTCTGCCATTGCGCACCGGGCTGGATGTCTATGGCGTTCTGTTGTACGCTCACCCAGAGCCTGATTTCTTTACCCAATCCCAACGGGATACATTGCAAATCATTGCGCAGCAGGCGGTGATCGCCATCCAAAATGCCAGGTTGTACAGCGACCTGGAACAGGAAAAAGAGCGCATGCTCGAGATTCAGGAAGAAGCCCGCAAGAAACTCTCGCGTGATCTGCATGATGGACCAACGCAATCGGTGGCGGCTATTGCGATGCGGTTGAATTTTGTCCGGCGCATGATGGAAAAAGACGTTAAAACTGCCGTGGAAGAAGTGGGCAGGATCGAAGAACTCGCCCGGCGCACCACAAAAGAGATTCGTCACATGCTGTTCACGCTGCGCCCCCTGGTGCTCGAGTCTCAAGGTTTACGGGCGGCGCTGGAAGCGATGGCGGACAAAATGCGCGATACGTATGATCAAAATGTATTGGTCGATGTCGATCCAAAGGTCATTTCAGCCATGGAATCTGGAAAACAGACGGTCATTTTCTACATTGCGGAAGAAGCGGTTAACAATGCCCGCAAATATGCCCAGGCAGCCCACATTTGGGTGCGCCTGAAGCCTTTTGGGAATGATTTGGCGTTGCTTGAAATTCAAGATGATGGGGTCGGTTTTAATGTGGGGGCGGTTGATGCCACTTATGAAAAGCGAGGCAGCTTTGGCATGGTCAATATGCGTGAGCGCGCCGAGTTGGTCAATGGCGTTTTGAAGGTCAGTTCGGTGGAGGGCAAGGGCACAGCCATCCAGGTTCTCATCCCGCTCACTGAGGATGCCGCCGATCGACTGCGACGAGGGACCTGAACGATGCAAACCATCTCAAGTCCTGGTAGGTCAATCGTAACTCGAAGCAGGGCGGCAATGGGTAATCCCCAAAGGGGCAGGCTGGATTTGCGGCAAGGCGGCGCGCTCTCCTCAGGAGGTGTTTGCTAGCGTGTACATCGCAATCGAGGGCGTCATTGGCGTTGGAAAGACAACCCTGGCAAGGCTACTTCAGCCTGCCTTTCAAGCAGCGCTGCTGCTAGAAGTTTTCGAAGAGAATCCCTTTCTCTCGGATTTTTATGCCGACCGGGAAAGGTATGCTTTCCAGACGCAAATTTTTTTCCTGCTCAGCCGCTACCAGCAGCAGCGCCGGGCAGTGCCCGATATCCTGGCAAAGGGTCAGAATTTAATATCGGATTACACCTTCGATAAGGACAGCCTGTTCGCCAGAATCAACTTGCGCGGCGATGAGTTGGAGATGTACTACCGTGTCCATGAGGCGTTGGCAGAGAAAATCCCCCAGCCAGACCTGATCGTTTACTTGCAAGCCGAAACGGATGTTTTGATGCACCGCATCACCATGCGCGACCGATCATATGAGCGTAATATGTCGCGAGAGTATATTGATGAACTTAATCATACCTACCGCTCCTATTTTGGCGAGCGGTCGAGCGAACGCGGTCGACCCTCAGCGCCTGTCTTAACGATCGATACGGATCACATCGATTATGTGCACAGCGTGAATCATTTGAAACTGGTAGAAAACCGCATCCGCCAAGCTTTGGGTCTGGCGCCCTTCCAAACCGAATTGCCACTGGAATTTGGAGTGGAGGGTTGACCCAGGTGACATTGCCAGTTGTCGCGGAAAGGAGCAAGATATGCGCATCACGCCAGAAATCCTGATCAAACTTGCCGGAGATCTCGTTTCACAGCGTGTTCGCTCTGAACGCGACCTGATTGCTGTCTATTTACAGGGATCGCTGCTGAGCGCGCACCCTGTCCTGGAAGGGACGACGGACATAGACCTGTTTTTCATTCATGCAGGCAATGATGTTTACTGGCGTGAAATTGTTCGCATTACGGATAATATTCACTACGATATTGCTCACCAACCCCATCGCCTATACAGCCGCGCCAAGGAACTTCGCCAGCATCCCTGGCTTGGTCCAGGTTTAAATCAATGTAAAATTCTCTACGACCCTCAGCATTTCCTCGATTTTACGCTCGCTGCTGTACGCGACCAGCTATTTCGCCCGGATTTAGTTTTGGCGCGGGCGCGCCCTCTGGCAGAGCAAGCCCGTAAAGCCTGGCTGGATTTTCAAAGCGGCGCGCTGGACGAGGGTCCTAAAGGGACGTTGAGCCTTTTGCGCGCCATTGAGAGCGCCGTCAACGCAGTCGCCAGCCTGTCGGGGCTTCCCTTGACCGAAAGGCGCTTTTTGATGGATTTCCCGGCGCGGGCTACGGCAGTCAATCATCCAGGATTGTTCGCAGGGCTTTTGGGCTTGCTGGGAGCGCCGCGCGTTGATGGCGCAACGCTGCGCAATTGGCTGCCAGAATGGGAAGCTGCCTTTCTGGCTGCTGCTCAACTTGGCGTTGACCCCCGGTTACACGCTCATCGCTTGAATTATTACCGCAAAGCGATTGAGTCTTTCCTGGAAACAGATCGTTACCCGCTGTCGCTGTGGTCCTTGTGGCGCACCTGGACGCTTTCGGCGAGCCTGCTGGAATCAGAAACCGCACAGCGTGCTGCCTGGCTGCAGGCGAGTGAACACCTGGGAATGGGAAAATCTAACTTGATGGAAAGACTTGAAGCGCTGGATGTGTTTCTGGACCAGGTAGAAGAGGCTTTGGATGATTACGCCAGAGCCGCCCAGGTCTAAATGGGCAATTGACCGGTTTTGGGGAATAACGTTGGCAGCGCCACCTTGATCGTGGTTCCTTGACCTTCGCCCTTGCTTTCAGCCCAGATGCGCCCATTGTGCAATTTAACGATGCCTCGTGCAATCGAAAGCCCTAAACCCAGCCCGCCTTGCCGGCGGGTCATGTGATCGGCGACCTGGTAAAACTCCTTGAAGATGTTTTCCAATTCGGCAGGTGGAATGCCAATGCCATTGTCGCGCACTTCGGTCCACACCTCATTGCGCACCAGGCTGGCGCGAACTGTAATTTGACCGGCGTCCTGGGTAAAGCGCATGGCGTTGTTGAGTACGTTGATGAACACCAAGCCAAGCTTTTCGGGGTCTGCCTGGACTGGAATAGGGGTTTCGGGCAATTGCAGGATCAGTTTCTGTCCTTTGGCTTCGATAAGCCCTTGCATTTCGGCGCAGGCGGCGCGGATGATCTGCTGAATAGGAACAGTGAACATCATTAACTTAGCCGACCCCACCTGAATCAGATTCAGGTTGGTCATGGCTTCGACCAGATCGCGGAGCTTGAGCGCCGAATTGAGGACTTTGGCAGCGTGTTCCGAGACTTCGCCTTGGGCATCTTCCTTGAGAAAGGTGGCATACCCCAGAATCACGCCCAGCGGTGTGCGTAGCTCATGTGAGGCAATGGCGATGAAATCGGACTTGAGCTTATCCAGGCGGTTCAATTCTTCGTTGGCTTTCTGCAGCGCCTGCACCAGGCGGGCGTTGTGGATTGCCACCGCCGCCTGGGAGGCTACCACCGAGAGCAGCTCGGCATCCGCCTGGGTGAACTCTCCACTGCGTTTGTTCATTGCCTCCAGCACGCCTGTGACGCGAGTTTTAATGCGCATGGGAACGCCCAGCAGCGAGCGGGTGACGAATTGGACCTGCTGACCCACCTGGGAGTAATGGCGGGGGTCATGCTGAGCATCATTGATGATCAGGGGGCGATTTTCACGGAAGATCGTGCCAGCAATACTGCCATCGAGGGGAACGGGGATATGCGCCAGTTGTTTTTGTTCGGAGCCCGAAGCCGAAGCGAAGAAGAGCTCGTTGCGTTTTTCATCGTAGAGCAGGATCGAGGCTCTTTCACAGTCCAGCAATTCTGCTGCGGTCTTGATGATGAACGTCAGGAGCTGGTCTGGGTCGAGGGTGGAGTTCAATGTAACCGAGACCTCTACCAGGCGGGAGAGCTGTTCGAGGAGCTGTTCTTTTTCAGCAGCAGGCTTGTTTGGGATATCCATCAAGAATAGTGTATTCTGAAAGGCATAAATTGTCAATTCCATTCAATAATTACAGCAAAATTTATATATTATACAAAATATGATACATAAGTCGAGATGTTTCACGTGAAACACGCCTCCTGTTTGTGTGACAATGATTATTCCAACTCGCAATCTCTCACCATACCGCCTGTTGGTATTCCTGTATCTCACCCGCCTTATACGTGGGACCCTGCTCGAAACCATTGACGCTTTGCGTGAAGGCTTACGAAACCTGGCGAGTGATGTTGACCTGATTAGCGCCAAGGTCTATTGGTAAGCTCCCTGCCGGGCAATTGATACCAACCGCTTGCGTCCCTTTGAGGCAGCGCCAGCAATTAACAGGCGCATTTCTGGATAGTTTCAGACCTCCCTGTTTGGCGAAAGGGTTAACTGGAGTAAGTCGCGTGGCGAAAAGCAGCAGCAAGCATAAGGTAAATTTTATCCCTGGAATTGCGCTGGCGCATGCCGTTTCAAAGCTGAAACGCGGCATGCGCCTGATCGATTGATGTTAAAGGGGCTTATTCATCAGCCGGTGGATTGAGATCATCATCGCCTGCCCACAAAGTGAGCTGTTCCAGAAAGACTGCCTTGACCTCTTCAGGCGAGTACCGCCTGCGGCGCGCCTCTGAAAGATAATGACGGGTGAGTCCTGCCAGCCCCTGTCGGCGCAGGTTGCGCAGCCTCTCGTGGTTGGGCTGCTCCCAAATATAGGTACCGCGACCGTGTTGCGTTGAGATGATGCCAGCTTCATCCAGCAGGCGGTATGCCCGCGCTACAGTGTTGAAGTTGACGCGCAGCTCGGCAGCTAACATCCTCAAGGTGGGCAATTGGTCGCCTTGCTTTAGCTCGCCTTCTTCGAGCATTTGACGCACCTGATCGACGATTTGAAGATAAATCGGGACGCCAGATCTGAAATTTAAAGAGAATGAGAGCGTTCTTTGACTCACAGGGCACCTGATTAATTGTATAAGTGTATAATTGATATAATTGTATATCAATTTATGTGCTGGATCAAGATGAATTATTAATTCGCTCTTATTGTCATGCACACTTCAGCGTGGTAGAATGATTTGATAGAAACCTTGCTCAAATTTGGAGGTATTTTGATATGGAAGGACAGGTAGGATCATTTACCGTCAAAAAAGGCTTGGCGCAGATGCTCAAAGGCGGCGTGATCATGGATGTTGTCACCGTTGAGCACGCCAAGATCGCCGAAGAGGCTGGCGCCGTGGCGGTGATGGCATTGGAGCGCGTGCCTGCGGATATTCGCGCCCATGGCGGGGTGGCGCGCATGAGCGACCCCGAGTTGATCCTGCAGATCATGGATGCTGTCACCATCCCGGTGATGGCAAAGTGCCGCATTGGACATTTTGTCGAAGCGCAAATCCTGGAAGCAATCGGCGTCGATTATATTGATGAGTCAGAAGTGCTGACTCCGGCGGATGAGGCGCATCACATTTATAAGCATGCCTTCAAGGTGCCTTTTGTCTGCGGCTGCCGTAACCTGGGCGAAGCCCTGCGCCGAATCGGTGAAGGCGCAGCCATGATCCGCACTAAAGGCGAGGCGGGAACCGGCGATGTGGTCGAAGCAGTGCGCCACGCGCGGGCAGTCTTGGGAGAAATTCGCCGTTTGCAGAACATGCCGGAAGAAGAATTGATGGCATACTCCAAGGAAATTGGCGCTCCTTATGAATTGGTCGTCGAAACGCGCCAGCTTGGGCGGCTGCCGGTAGTCAACTTTGCGGCTGGCGGAATTGCTACGCCGGCAGATGCGGCTTTGATGATGCAATTAGGCGTGGATGGTGTGTTTGTCGGCTCGGGCATCTTCAAATCAGGAGATCCTGCCCGGCGGGCAGCGGCAATTGTTAAAGCGGTGACCCATTATAATGATCCCTATATTCTGGCAGAGGTCAGCCGTAACTTGGGCGAGCCGATGGTCGGACGACAGATTTCGTCCATACCAGATGCAGAATTGATTGCTGGACGCGGTTGGTAAGGTTTGTGAAAATCGGCGTTTTAGCATTACAAGGCGATTTTGCCGAACATTGTTCAGTGCTGCGTAAGCTGGGTGTCCAGGCAGTGGAGGTGCGCCTGCCGCAGCAATTGGAAGAGCTGGATGGGTTGATCATCCCGGGAGGCGAGTCGACGACGATTGGCAAGCTGGCGGAAAGTTACCGCCTGATTGAGCCGCTGCGCCAGTTTGGCTCGCAGAAAGCCATCTGGGGCACCTGCGCTGGCGCCATTTTGATGTCAAAAGACATTCACCGGCAGCAGCCATTGCTTCACCTGATGGATATCATTGTTGCCAGGAATGCCTTTGGTCGCCAGGTGGACAGCTTTGAAGTGGATTTGGATGTGCCTGTTTTGAAGCAGATCGATCCTTTAAACCAGCCCTATCATGCCGTTTTCATTCGGGCGCCATTGATCGAGGAAGTCAGTGGAAATGCCCAGGTGATCGCGACCCTTTCTGATGGGCGCATTGTCGCCGCTCAACAGGGACGATTGCTGGCGACTTCCTTCCATCCAGAGCTGACCAGCGACGACCGGTTTCATCGCTATTTTTTGCATTTAGCGCGATGAGCATTCGGTTGTTTGAATGGCGTGACTTACCCAGCCTGCATCGCTGCCGGTCAGAGTGCCTCTTCTTGGATAGCACCCTGGTATTGACGAACGGGACGATCTTTGCTCCCACCGGAGCGCTGCTTTCGTTCATCTCCCCGGCAGCCGGCATCTTCACCTATCTGATACAGAATGGCGGAAAACCGGTTTTATTTGGTCAGGTGGCGCATCTTGCCGGTTCAGTTTCGGGTCGCCTCTTATTCCTGACGCCTCAAACGGCGTTGGAAAACGAAGAACTGCAGGCGTTGCTGGATCAATTGTCAGCCCAGGTGATTGAACGAGGCGGTATGTATCTCCTGGCGGAGGTGGATGAACAGACGCGCGCCTTCGACCTTTTACGCCAGGCGGGGTTTGGAGTCTACGCCCGCCAGCGCATCTGGAAGCTGCCTGAAAGTCAAGCCGCAAAAACCTTGCCGGGGCTGCGCCGCGCTTCGCAAAAGCTCGACCAGACGAGCGTTCGCTTTCTTTATGCCAATCTGGTCCCTGCGCTGGTGCAGCAAGTAGAGCCATTCGCTACAGGTCACCTGCGCGGGATGGTGTATTACCGCGGCAGTGAATTGCTGGCGTATATTGAAATAAAGCATGGCATGCAGGGGATTTGGGTGCAGCCTTTTGTGCATCCTGACGCAGAAGCGATTGCTGAAGCGCTGTTCCAGGTGCTGCAAGCATTACCTTCGCGTCGCGGACGACCCGTCTATGTGTGCGTGCGCTCATACCAATATTGGCTGGAGCCTGTCCTGGAGCAATTGCAGGCGCTGCCAGGTCCCCGCCAGGGCATGCTGGTCAGGCACCTGGCGCGGCGGGTAGCCCCTGCGTTTCAGGCATCAGCCGCCATGAACGGCAAGACGACTGAACCTACTTTGCCCGTGGCGAATTCGAGATAATCTATGACAGGAAAGCATATTACAGACAATTTAGATGTTTTACTGAGCGTGCTGCCCATTCACATTGCTCAGCAACTGGTAAAAATCGATCGTTCGGATGATCTGTTGGAGGTCATCCTGGATCTGGGGCGGGTGCCAACGGCGCGTTACGTGGATGGCGAGGTGGCGCTGAGCCAGGTTGAGGTGTCGCATGGCGACATCGAATATGTCACTGAGCGGATTGGTGAATTTGACACCGATAACCGGGCGGGGATGGAGCGTACCCTCCACCGTATTTCGGCGATTCGCAACCGCCGCGGGCATATCGTTGGGCTTACCTGCCGCGTCGGCAGGGCGGTTTACGGGACGACGGACATCATCAAGGATTTGATCGAAAGCGGCAAGAGCCTGCTCTTGTTGGGGCGTCCAGGCGTGGGCAAGACGACCATGCTGCGGGAGGCGGCGCGCTTGCTGGCTGAAACCAAGCGTGTGGTCATCGTGGATACGTCAAATGAAATTGGCGGCGATGGCGATGTGCCTCATCCGGCAGTTGGGCGCGCCCGCCGGATGCAGGTCGCCAAGCCATCCTTGCAGCATGAGGTGATGATCGAGGCGGTTGAAAACCATAACCCAGAAGCTATTGTCATCGATGAGATCGGTCGCGAGCTGGAAGCCGAAGCCGCCCGCACGATTGCCGAGCGCGGCGTGCAACTTATCGGCACTGCCCATGGTAATACTCTTGAGAACCTGCTGCTCAACCCGACGCTTTCTGATCTGGTAGGCGGCATCGAGTCGGTTACCCTTTCGGATGAGGAAGCGCGCAGGCGGGGCACCCAAAAGACCGTCCTAGAGCGGCGCTCGCCGCCGACTTTCGATATGCTGATCGAGATTCAAACGCGCGACCGGCTGGCTGTGCACCCCGATGTGGCTGAAGCTGTGGATGCATTGCTAAGGGGATATCCTTTGCCGCCGGAAATTCGCTACCGCGATGAGAAGGGAAACATCCGCATCGAACGCAGCCAGCCTCCCACCCGCCTGGGGCAAGGTGTTTCCGCAAGGCGTAAGCCTTTTGGCAGTGCGGGAATGGAACGCACGCAGCCACAGGTGGAAGGACGCGTCAGTTATTCAACGACCGAACCTTCTCCATCCGCGGCTGCCAATTCGCGGGCGGTCAGCCGCGCTAACTTGCCCACAGTGCGGGTTTATCCTTATGGCGTGGCGCGCAACCGCCTGATTCAGGCTGCCAAGCGGCTGGAGGTGCCGGCGGTGGTGGTCAATGATGTGAGCGAAGCGGATGCGCTGGTGACTTTACGCTCCTATTACCGCAAGCGCCAGCAGCCAATTGTGGACGCAGAAGACCGCGGCATCTCCATATTCGTCCTGCGATCAAACACGGTAAATCAGATGCAAACTTTCCTGAGCGACTTGTACAACCTCTCGGTTGAACAGCCTCAGGAGGAATTCGTTGAGCCAATGCTGCAAGAGACCCAGGCAGCCATCGAGGCGGTGTTGAACGGTGAACGCTGGGTCGAGCTGCCCCCTGCCTCAGCCGCCATACGCCGCCTGCAGCACCAAATGGCGCGGCAGGCGAACCTGACATCGCATTCATATGGACGCGAGCCTTCCCGCCGGGTGCGCATCTTCCGGGATTAGGTCAGGCGCGGCGGGGATGTTCATCTCACTCGAAGGTTCTGAAGGGTGCGGCAAGACTTCCCAGGTAGGACGCCTGGCAGAATACCTGCGCCGGCGGGGATACGATGTCCTGACGATTCGTGAGCCAGGCGGCACAGCGATTGGCGAGCAGATTCGCAATATTCTGCTGAACCCTGAAAATGTGGACATGGACCAGCGCACCGAGATTCTCTTGTTCCAGGCTTCTCGAGCGCAGTTGGTCGAACAGGTGATTCGCCCCTACCTGGCAAATGGCGGCGTGGTGATCTGCGACCGTTATGCAGATTCGACGCTGGCTTACCAGGGATTTGGTTATCAACGTGAGCTGGAAGCGATCAAAGCGCTCATCCAGTTTGCCACCGGCGGTTTGAAGCCCGATTTGACCTTGCTGCTGGATGTCGATGTGGAAGTGGGACTGGCGCGCCGGGCGCGCGGCGGTCAAAAAAACCGCCTCGATGTCCTGGATGTCAGCTTTTACCAGCGCGTGCGGCAGGGTTACCTGCAAATGGCGCAGGCTGAACCCGAGCGTTGGGTTGTCATCGACGCCGGAAAACCAGCGAACGATGTGCAGCAGGAAATACGGCGGGTGGTTTCTGCCAGGCTTTCGGCTGCAGCGGGCTAGAAATCGCCCTCATCGCTTTCGGGGCTGCCTTCTGGAGCCGTCAGTTCGGGCAGGTCTTTCTCGATTTCTTCAGGACTTTCGCCTTTTTCCAGGCGGCTTACTACCTCGCTGAACTCGGGACCCAGGTCCTCGCCCATCTCCTGGCTCATCTTCCGCATCATCTTGCCCAGGGCGCGGGGATCCTCTTCCAAGCCCTCCAGGTCGGCAGCGTCGCTCAAGTCTTCCAGGCGGCTCTCCTCAGAACGGGCAAAGCGCACCCGGATGATGCGGCGTTGCACGTTCTGGCTGCTGCAATGAGGACAGGAAACCGGCTTCACGCCATATTCCGCGTAAGTCATGAAGATTTCGAAGCGCCGTTTACAATCCAGGCAACGATAAGGGTAATAAGGCATAACAGGACTCCTGCGAGATGTCTTTTCTCGAATTATAATACGAGCAAGGAGCTGATCAATGAGCGACAAACCCGATTATTACCCTCACCAACACGAACCGCTTCTGGTGGTCATTTCGGGTCCTTCGGGGGTGGGCAAAGATAGCGTACTGCAATGCCTGAAGGAGCGGGGCTTGCCGTTTCATTTTGTTATCACAGCGACCACACGCCCGCCGCGCCCAAATGAAGTGCATGGCGTTGATTACTTCTTCGTCTCCAACACGGAATTTGCCGAGATGGTGGAAAAAGGCGAGATGCTCGAGTACGCCATGGTGTACAACGATTATAAGGGCGTGCCCAAGTCGCAGGTACGGGAAGCGCTCAAAAGTGGAAAAGATGTTATCATGCGGCTGGACGTCCAGGGCGCCGAGACGATTCGCAAGCTGTGCCCGCAGGCGGTAATGATCTTTCTGACGGTGGAGAACGAAGACGATATGGCAGCCCGCATCCGGCGGCGCAGCGCCGAAACCGAGGAGAACATCAAGCTTCGCATCCTCACGGCGCGGTCGGAGCTGACGCGCATTGCGGACTTCGACTATATTGTGGTCAACCGGCAAGGCAAACTCGACGAAACGGCCGATATCATCCTGGCAATCATCAAAGCTGAACATCACCGCGTCAAGCAGCGGAAGGTGACGCTGTAAGTCATTGTAGGGCTTAACAAAAACCACCCGCCCCTGGCTTGTGAGCGAGGGGCGGGGCGTTTCTGTCATTCCCGGTGGTCAAAAAGGTAGTTGTGGGGCGTCATCCTCCCCATCCTCATCATCATCTTCGTAGCCGATCTCCAGGCGGGTTTCTTCGTCAACCATGCGCAGCCATAATAACAGCATGTGTCCTTCTTCTGTTTCGACAAATCGAGCGGCAACAATTGGCGCTTGCTGAATCAGCCCATCCGAAGATCGATACTCAAGTGGGATGCTGTGGCGGCTTTTCCAGGCGCGGTGGCAGCGCTCGACCAGCGCCGGACCGTTGAAGGTGCGCAGGCGCGTCAAAACGATATTTGCCAGGAGCGGGCTTTCGTTCAGTCCCAGCGCCCAGCCATCGCCAACTGGTTCGAAGACAGGGGGTGGTCCCTCGATAATTGTGATTTTCTCATCCATTCAAATTCATTCTCCAGGGCGAAAATCATACCACGATTTTTTCACAATCGTCAGGCAAGAAAGGCAGGCGTTAAGCAAGTCCTAAACTCTGAACAGTCATTTGATCTTACAAAGCGCCAAATGCGGAGATGCCGTATAATCGGGAAAATGGAGGCGATATGCATAAACTGGTGATCTTGATCGAGGGGGCAGAAAGTCAATCGAACTTTGACGACCTTTGGCCTAAATTTCTCGCTCTGGCTGAGCAGATGCCCGGTTTGCTGCGCGAGGCAACCAGCCGAGTCGATCGGATTGTCTTTGGCAGTTCAAGTTGTTCGTTAATTCATGAGTTGTACTTTGACTCGTTGGAGGCTGTGCGCCAGGCGATGAACTCGCCTCAAGGGCTGCAGGCAGGACAGATGCTGCAAAAACTGACCCGTGGGCAAATGACTCTGCTCATCGCCGATCATAAAGAAGATGAACTGGAGAACATCCGCAAACATCGTCTGACCCGAAATGGAGAAGATGAAAAGAAGCCTGAATAGGCGCCCAGGCAGAGCGATGATCGTGCTGCTGGTAGCCTTCCTCGCCCTTTGCCTGGCGGCGGTATATGTCTTTTACCCCTGGCTTCACACGCGTCTCACCCGCACAAGGCGACTGATTCAATGGTTCAGTAATCCCGGCAATTACCCAGATTGGACAGTGCAAGCGGGCAGCGTTTGCGGAGAGGCGCCTTTTATGATCCCAACGGATGGCTACATCGGGTTTGTGTGGGGCGATTCTTTCCGCCCGGGGCACCGTCATCAGGGAATCGATATCTTTGCAGGCTTGCCGGCAGGTAAAGCTCCCGTTGTCGCTGCTTATGCCGGTTACTTGACCCGCCTGCCCGATTGGAAATCATCGCTGATCATCCGCATTCCTGAGGATCCCTTGCAGCCCGGGCGGCAGATTTGGACCTATTACACGCACATGGCGGATGACCAGGGTAATTCAAATATCTTGCCGGAATTTCCTGCCGGCACGACCGAAAAATATGTCGCCAGCGGTACGCTGCTGGGGTACCAGGGCAATTATTCGGGCGACCCCTTCAACCCGGTAGGCGTTCACCTGCACTTCTCGATTGTCCTGGATCGAGATGGTAGATTCCTGAATGAGTTGGATATTCGGAACACACTGGATCCCTCACGATATTTAGGTCTGAACCTGAATGCTGACTCTTTGACTGATGATATACTGGTTTGTCAGGAGCAGTAGTCATGACAGACTTCGAAGGTAAAGTGGTTTTGATCACCGGCGCAGGGCGCGGGATTGGTCGCGCCATTGCCGAGGCTTTCGCCTGCCAGGGCGCCATCGTCGCGGCGAATGATATTACCCCGGTCAACCTGGATGAGACCATCCACCGAATCAAGGCGGCGGGTGGAGATGCCAGGGAGTACGTCTTTGACATTGCCAAGCGAATGCCGGTGCAAGCGATGGTTGATCAAGTGCTGGAAGAACTGGGCAGGATCGATGTCTTGATCAACAATGCCGGTGTAGAACCCCACGCTTCAATTTTGGACATGGATGAATGGGACTGGCAGCGCACGCTGGATGTCAATCTGAGCGGTCCGTTTTACTTGATGCAGCACGTTGGAAGGGCTATGCGCCAGCAAGGCGGTGGGGTCATTGTTAATATTGCTTCGATTGCCGGGCGCGCCCATGGTTTGAGAGACCGCGCCGCTTATGTTGCCAGCAAGATGGGTTTGATCGGTTTGACGCGCGAAGCCGCCCGCGAGTTCGCCGCTTATGGCATCCGCGTGAATGCGGTTTGTCCTGGCGTAATTGAAACAGACATGACGGCTGCGTTGCGCCGGGATGAAGCCATGATGAAGAAATGGCTGGAGGACATCCCCTTAGGGCGGCTGGGGCAGCCGCAGGATGTGGTTTCCCTGGTGCTGTTCCTGTGCAGCCCGGCGGCTGCTTACCTGACGGGTCAGGCGATCAATATCGATGGTGGAAAAGTGATGTGCTGATTGCATTGGAGCTGTTGCAGGTTGTTGTGCTCCTCTTGCAGGGAGTAAACAAGTGACCACTTTTCGAGATTTTTTCAACGCTTTGAGAAAATTGGAAATCCAGCGCACCAGCCCGGTCATGATTCACGCTTCGTTGTCGGCGTTTGGCGAAGTGCAGGGAGGCGCTGAGACAGTCCTGGGAGCGTTACTGGGCGTTTTTGATACGCTGGTGGCGCCTGCTTTTACTTACAAAACGATGATCATTCCGGAAACAGGTCCGAAAAGCAATGCTTTGGTGTATGGCAGCGGCAGGGATTCCAACCGGCTGGCAGAGTTCTTCAAGCCGGATATGCCGGCTGACCGCCTGATGGGTGTCATACCGGAGACTTTGCGCCGCCATCCACTGGCGAAGCGTTCCAATCACCCTATCCTGTCCTTTGCGGGAATCAACGCAGAGGATATCTTAAAAATTCAAACCCTGGTTGAGCCGCTGGCGCCAATCGGCGCTATGTGGCAGCGACAGGGCTGGGTGTTACTGTTGGGCGTAGATCATACGGTCAATACCACCATCCATTATGCCGAGCGGCTGGCAGGCAGGGTGCAATTCACCCGTTGGGCGCTGACCCCCAAAGGCGTGGTCGAGTGCCCGGGTTTCCCGGGCGATTCGGCGGGCTTCCAGGCGGTCAGCCTGCGCCTGGAAGGCGTGACGCGCAAAGCCAAAGTTGGATCCAGCGTGATCCAGGCTGTTCCCATGGATAACCTGGTAGGGGTTGTGCGCGCCTGGATCGCCAAAGACCCGCTGGCTTTGCTTTGTTCCCGCCCTGACTGTGAACGCTGCAACGCAGTGCGGGATTCGGTAACGGCAAAAGCTGCAACGCGGTTTCGCTAAGACTATTCTTCCCGACTGCGCAGGTGCGGGAACAGGATGACCTCGCGGATGTTAGGACTGTCCGAGAGCAGCATGGCGAGCCGGTCGATTCCCATGCCAAAGCCGCCGTTGGGCGGCATGCCATAGCGCATTGCTTGTAAATAATCTTCATCCAGGGGATGACGTTCTTCGTCATCACTGGCGAAATCACGGCTCATTTCCAGGAAGCGCGCCTCTTGATCCAGGGGGTCGTTGAGCTCGGTGAAGGCGTTGCACAATTCTGCGCCGGCAATGAACCCTTCGAAACGCTCAACCGTGCCAGGGTCGCCGGGCTTGCTCTTTGCCAGCGGCGAGATATCGCGCGGATAATCGTAAAGGAATGTCGGCTGAATCAAGGTTGGCTCCAGAAAATCACCCATCAGAGAGTCGATTAGCTTGCCCCGCGGCGCTTTCGGGTCGGGGGTCAATCCCCTGGCGCGCATGGCAGCTGCCAGGCTCTCGGCGGTGGGGTGCTGGCTGATATCGATTCCCGAAGCCTCAGCGACGCCATCAATCAAGCGGATGCGCCGCCAGGGAGGGGTCAGGTCGATCTCTTGTCCCTGGTAGGTGAATTTGCGGCTGCCTAACACGCGCTCCGCCACGAAGACCAACATCTCTTCGGTGAGCGCCATCACTTGTTCGTAATCGGCATAAGCCATGTAAAATTCCAGCATGGTAAATTCCGGGTTATGCCAGCGGTCGACGCCCTCGTTGCGGAAATCGCGGCCAATTTCATAGACGCGCTCGAATCCTCCGACCAGCAGGCGCTTGAGGTACAGTTCGAAAGAAATGCGCAGGTAAAGCTGCTGTTTGAGCTGGTTATGGTAGGTGATGAAGGGACGGGCGGCTGCGCCGCCGTACAAAGGTTGCAAGACGGGGGTTTCTACTTCGAGAAAATCCCGGCTGTCCAGAAATTCGCGCAGCGCCTGGATGATTGCCGCGCGAATGCGGAAGGTACGGCGCACTTCAGGGTTGATGGCAAGGTCGGCATAGCGCTGGCGGTAGCGCAATTCCGGCTCAACCAGCACGACATGACGCACAACTTCGCCATCAATGACTTCATCCTTGGCAGCCGGCAAGGGGGTGATGGATTTGCTGAGCATCTTGAAAGCCTGCACCCGCAGCGTGACTTCGCCAGTGCGGGTGCGGAACATCACACCTTGCGCCTGGATGAAATCGCCCAGGTCAAAAGATCGGTTAAAGAGCTGTAATTGCTCTTCGCCCAGCTCATTAGCGCGCAGGAAAAGCTGAACGCGCCCGTAGCCGTCTTCGATGTGGGCAAAGATGATCTTTCCCATCGGGCGGATAGAACGCAGACGTCCCACCAAAGTGGCAGAGATGGTGTCCACTGCTCCGGCTGCTTCCGCTTCCTCGAAAGCCGTAATGGCTTGCTGGCTGGTGTGAGTGCGTTCCGCCCGGGTGGGATAGGGCTCCACGCCGCTATTCCGCAATTGCTCTATTTTCTCCAGGCGGATGGCTTCAAGGTTCGAATACTCAGTTGGCATATCATTACTCCCGGCGTGAGGTTAAGAAAAAAGCCCCGCGCAAGCGACCTGCGCGGGGCTTCGAAGTTGCCCCAAAGTCACTCTACCTTCAAGATGCGTACATAAAAAGACCCAGCCGGCGCATCCACGCGTACCCGGTCATTGGGACGGTGATCCATCAGCGCCCTGCCCAGAGGTGATTCATTCGAAATGCGTCCCTCACGCGGGTTGGCTTCGGCTGGACCGACAATGGTGTACACCTCAGGTTCAGAGCCTTCTTCCTGTATTGTCACCGTGGCGCCAACCTGAATGACATCCATTTTCCCGGTCTCTTCGATGACGCGGGCGTTGGCAAGGAGCATTTCAAGCTCCTGGATGCGCCCCTCGACGAAAGCCTGTTCATTTTTGGCTGCTTCGTACTCGGCGTCTTCGATCAATTCCCCGCCTTCCATGGCTTCATGAAGGCGCTGCGCCACCTCCTGGCGCTTTACGGTTCGCAGGTATTCCAGCTCTTCTTGCAGTTTTTGATATCCCAGACGGGTTAAGAAAGTTGTCGGCATGCTCTCACTCTGTATAAATCGATAGATAAAGAAAACCACACCCGGCGGTTTTCTTCAGGATCGCGTTCAGCGTTATGCGAAAATTATAAGCGGCGTCCCACCAGGCAAATGCTCTGCCTACCGCCGCGCGCCGGATTTTAACACAAAATTAGGTGGAATGCAAGCAAAATTTCAGCAGAGCGAAGCGGGCTGCGCTGGTTGCTGCCACAAGATCACCCTTCCTTGAGCATAAGCGCTGATGGCGAGGCGCATATCTTCGAGAGAGCGCCAAAAAGTGCTGACCTGCGATGTGTATGCAGCGATGGCAGCCTGCCATGCTTCCAGCCCGGCGGCAGTGATAGCAAATGAGCTTGGCATCCATCCCTGCGCCTCAAGTTTTTCCAGTTCAGCGCGGGATTTCAAAACGTAAGGATAGTCGGGGTAATACCATAACGGTCGGTGCAGACGTTCGGCAGCTTTACGGGTTAAGAGATGATCAACATGCTTGCCCAGGGCGAGTGGGCAAACTACTTGAGCCTGGGCAGGGATATCTCGTGCGAATAACTGGCTTAGACGGCGCACGGCATTTTTCGCTTCGTTGGGATGCAGCTTGCCCCATAACGATTCTTCAGAAGCATAGTAATGGGGAATGCGTGGATTCTCGGGGCGGTAGATACAATCAGGAATGGGGTAATGCCGGTAGGCAGCGCCCAGCACCTTACAGGCGGCGATATCTTCCTCCTGACGAACGCGCACTGCTTCGACACCCGTTTCCCAGCGTTGGTGAAGGCTGATGGCAAAAGCAGACAACGCTCGTTTTGGGGGCAGACCGCCGCAAATTGTCCAGATGCTCACGCGATGCCCGGCTTGAACCTGTTCCCATACCAATCCGCCGCAGGAAAGGGCGATGTCATCAAAGTGAGGGGAGAGATAGATCCATTCCACGGGCATCTTTTATCATGGAAAGACGATATCTGCAACCAGATTTGGCGCAGACGGTCAGGCAGGTCTGCCGCTTGCCACTTCTCAAGGCTGGTGTTATCATCGGGGCACATGTCTGAAGACATTGATGCGCGGCTTCGCCTGCGTTTTACACTTGTTCTCATCATTGTAGCCACCCTGCCTTGCTATTGTCTGGGGCTGGTTTTGGTGATCTTTGCGCCTGAGCGGCGTGTCACTGCCACATCCACCCCCCCAGCGCTGGTGACTTTCACCGGTACGCCGTCGCTGACCGCGACCATGACCATCACCAGTTTGCCCCCCACGGTCACCGTGACGCCGTCATCCACCCCTACACCAACGCACACTTCAACCCTGACCTCAACACCCACGCCTACTTCGACCGATACAGCAACCACCACCCCCACCGTTACCCCCAGTCCGTCTTCGTCGCCGACCTCCTCGGCGACCTGGACGCCTACCATCACGCCATCGATCACGCCTTCAGCGACCGCAACGGCGACGGCTACTCCAACACCTACACCTACGATACCCGTTCCTGTTTCGCTTACGCCAACGCCAACATAAAAGGATGCCTATGACATTGGATTTGTCTGCCTTTCTAAAGTCAATGCTGTCCGTTTCGGGATTATCCGGTCATGAAGCGCCAGTGAGAAAAATCATCCAGGATGCCTGGATGCCTCTGGCTGATGAACTCAGCCTCAGCCGGCTGGGCAGCTTGCACGCGCTACAGCGCGGCGTTGCGCCAGAGCCGCGCCCAAGCCTGCTGGCAATGGCGCACATGGATGCGATTGGTCTGATCGTTTCTGGCATCCAGGACGGGTTTCTGCGATTTACGCAAATTGGCGGCGTTGACGCGCGTATCCTGCCGGGGCAGATGGTTATGGTGCATGGGCGCCAGGAATTGCCTGGTATGGTCGTGCAGCCGCCTGCGCGCCTGCTGCCGGCGGGATTTCAAGATAAGCCCGTGCCAATGGAATATTTATGGATCGATCTTGGCTTGATGCCTAAAGAGGTGGAGCGCCTGGTACGCGTGGGCGACCTGGTATCCTTTGCCCAGCCGCCCTTCGAGACCGGCGGAGAAACGCTTGTGGGTCATTCTTTGGATAACCGCGCCTCGGTGGCTTGCCTGACCCACTTTCTCGATATCCTGCGAGAGCGACCCCATGCCTGGGATGTTTGGGCAGTCGCCTCGGTGCAGGAGGAGGTGACGCTGGGCGGCGCCAGGACCTCGGCATTCCAGCTAAAGCCATCTCTGGCTTTGGTGGTGGATGTCACCTTTGGCGCCAGCCCGGGAAGCCCGGCGCATTTGACTTTTCCGCTGGGCAAAGGACCGACATTAGGCTGGGGTCCGAACATCCATCCTTATTTGTTCAAGTCTTTCAAAGACCTGACAGAACGGCTTGAAATTCCTTTTACAGTGGAGGTCATGCCGCGTCACTCCGGCACGGATGCTTATGGGGTTCAGGTCGTTGAGAGCGGGATTCCTTGCATGGTCATCTCGATTCCTTTGCGCTACATGCACACGCCGGTCGAGATGGTCAAGGTCAAGGATATCACCCGCGCCGGGCGTTTGATGGCAGAATTTGTGGCGGAATTGCCTGTCGATTACCTGCAAAAGATCAATTGGGAAGATTGAGGCGTTGCCTTGAGCTGTTTTCAGGTCGACCCTTAGGAGAGAGATGGAACATATGATGCAACCAAGTGCGCCTTACCGTCCCATCCGCATTGGAACTGCTCAACTCAAGCTTTTGGAGCGCTTGTGTCATGCTTGCGCGGTCTCAGGGGATGAGGGTGAAGTGCGCAAGATTGTCCTGGAAGAAGTCCGCCCTCACGCCGATGAAGTCAAGGTCGACGCGTTAGGTAATGTGCTGGTCGTTCGGCGCGCGTCCCAGGCTGAGGCTGGCGCTTTGCCGCCTCTCAAGGTGATGCTGGCAGCGCACATGGACGAGGTGGGGATGATGATCACCGGAGATGAAGGGGAGGGCATCTTCCGGTTCGATATCGTGGGCGGGATCGATGCCCGTCAGTTGCCTGGCAAGGCGGTCTGGATTGGGCGCGATCATATCCCGGGTGTGATTGGCGCCAAGCCAATTCACTTGACCCAGGAAGATGAACTCAAGTCCGCCATTACGCTCGACGCGCTGCGCGTGGACGTTGGACCGGAGAAGAGTAAAGTACAAATCGGCGACCGGTTGACCTTTGCCACCCGCTTCACGCGCCTGGGTCCCAGCCTGCGGGCGAAAGCCCTGGATGACCGCCTGGGCGTGGCGACTTTGATTGAGCTGCTGAGAAAGCCTCCCACTAACATCGAGTTGCTGCTTGCCTTTACCACGCAGGAGGAAATTGGCGCGCGTGGCGCTCAAGTGGCGGCGTATGCACTGAACCCCGACCTGGCAATCGCCGTTGACTCAACGCCGGCAAATGACTTGCCGACCTGGGATGGCAGTGAAAATATAGCGTATAACACCCGCCTGGGCGCTGGTCCAGCCTTGTATGTCGCAGACAGCGGGACGCTATCGGACCCACGCCTGCTGAGCCATTTTGTCCATACGGCAGAGAAGTTGGGTATTCCTTACCAAATCCGTCAGCCAGGCGGCGGCGGGACTGATGCCGGCGCCATTCATAAGCAGCGCAGCGGAATTCCGAGCCTTTCGGTTTCTGTTCCAGGGCGATATGCGCACACTGCCGCATTGATCTGCCGAATAGACGATTGGCAGAATACCCTGAACTTGCTATATGCCGCTTTGAGCCAATTGTCCGCTCAATTCCTGATGGAAGAACGTTGAAGTTCTTGATTGTGGGAGAAAACTATCAATGAAAGCCACTATCCAAAAATTAGTCGAGACTCCTTCACCCTCCGGGTATGAAACAGCCATTCGCGCCGTCATCCGGGCAGAAATCGAGCAATACGCCGATGATGTTCGAGTGGATGCGCTGGGAAATTTGATCGCTGTCAAAGGGCAGGGCAGCCCAGGCGGCAAGAAGGTCATGCTGGCAGCCCACATGGATGAGATTGGGGTCATTGTCACGCACGTTGATGAGAATGGTTTCGTGCGCTTTGCCCCGATCGGCGGGGTGTACCCGGTGAATTGCGTCGGCGGGCGGGTGTGCTTTTTGAACGGCAAAGCCGGGGTAATCGGCGTCGAACGCCTGGAAGATGCGACAAAGACTCCCCGGCTGGAGCAGTTGTTCATTGACGTTGGCGCAACGAATCCCAGGGATTCAGGTGTCAGGGTCGGCGATATTGCGGTGTTTGATCGTCCCTTTTCCGACCTGGGCGATCGGTTAGTCGCAAAAGCGATGGATGACCGCATTGGCGTGGCTGTGTTGATCGAGACAATGCGCCAGCTCAGTCAAACGCCTCATCAAGTCTTTTTCGTATTCACGGTGCAAGAAGAAGTGGGCTTGCGCGGTGCAACGACTGCTTCTTTTGGCGTCGATCCAGACCTTGGCATTGCGGTTGACGTTACCGGTTCAGGCGATACGCCAAAAGGTCCAAAGCTGGCAATGGCTTTGGGCAAGGGACCCACCATTAAGGTTCGTGACGGCGGCATGTTATCTGATCCGCGGGTGGTGGCATGGATGGAACAAACAGCTAACCGGGCGCGCCTGCCTTACCAGCTAGAGGTGTTGGAAGGCGGCACCACGGATGCGCGCGCCATCCAACTGGCGCGAGCGGGTGTATTGGCTGGGTGTATTTCGATTCCTTGTCGTTATATTCATTCGCCTTCGGAGATGGTCGATTATCGAGATGTGCAAAACGCAGTTCGCCTGCTGGTGGAGTTGCTCAGTCACCCAATCGAACTGACGCAGGACTGACGATTCACCAGCGGAGGGTCGAGTTCGATGAAGGGCAGCGCACTTTGGTTGTGGCTGATGATCAGCCTATGCTGTATTGCGATGGCGGGCTGCGACCGCCTCTCGACGCCGGTCGGAGACGTTCCAGGACCCAGTCCGACAAGCCCCAGCAGTACTGAGATCGTATCACCGGTTCTTAACGTCACCCAGGTGCCAGTACTGGAAGCAACGAGACCTGCCAGCGCCTGGACTCTGACCGTTTGGCTTCCGCCCAATTTCAGCCAGGGAGATGAAAGTCTGGCAGGAGCGATGATGCTGGCGCGATTGCGCGCCTTCGATGAGCAGCATCCTGAATTTCAAATCGAAACGCGCATCAAAGCCCTGGAAGGACCAGGAGGCTTGCTGGATTCGCTGACAACCGCCAGCGTGGCGGCGCCCCTGGCTTTGCCTGACCTGGTAGCTTTGCCCCGCCCATTGCTGGAAACGGCAGCTTTGAAAGGTTTGGTGTACCCTTTGGATGATCTGACAGCCGAAGATAGCTCAGATTGGTTCGAATACGCCCGCGCGCTTTCCAGCCTGCAGTCCAGCCGGTTTGGATTGCCCTTTGCCGGCGATGCCCTTCTGCTGGTCGCCCGGCAACAACCGGATTATGTCATTCCAACGGATTGGGACATGCTGTTTTCAGATCAGCGCATCCTGACGTTTCCAGCCTCTGATGCGGATGGGTTGTTTCCATTATTGCTTTATCAAGCCGTTGGCGGTGATATCGTTGATGATCAGGGACGTCCTGCCCTAGTTTTGGAACCGTTTACGCGCGTTTTGTTGTTCTTTCAAAGCGCTGCTCAGGCAGGAATCATGCCATTCTGGCTGACTCAATACGAATCCTGGACTCAAGCATGGCAGGATTTTCAAGGGCAGAAGGAAACGATGACGATAACCTGGGCATCCAATTATTTTCTCAATGAGGATCAAGCCTTGCAAGCGGGATTGATTCCCTTGCCGGCGGGTACCCCTTCCTTTAGCTTGGCAACCGGGTGGGTTTGGGCGCTGGCAAATCCGCAGCCAGAACGCCGCCAAATGAGCCTGTTGTTGGCAGAGTACTTGCTGGAAGAAGACTTCTTAGCCCGTTGGACCCAGGCAGCCGGCTTGCTCCCAACCAGCGAGAGGGTACTGCGGGCATGGAACGATGAAACAGACCAGCAGCTTGCTGAGCTTTTGGTGCAATCGGCGGTTCTCTATCCTTCTGCGGATGTGCTTTCCAGCCTGGGACCGGTCTTGAGGCAGGCGACGATCGCGATTCTCAAACAGGAAACTGACCCGGTCAGCGCAGCTCAAGACGCCGTTAATCGCCTGCAAAACCCTTGAACACCGCTTGACGCAGTGATGGGGCAGTGTTATCATGAGATTGAAACAAGACCAGCCTCCAATCAGGCTGGATTTGTCGGAGAAAACGAGCGAATGAGTATTGATCCTTTGATGGATGATTTCCCTGGTTCGGATCAGGAGAGCCTCCCTGTCCAAAAACCAGAGCAGGTGAGTACGTCAAAGGGGGATGAAATCGAACAGAATTGGATAGCAGCAGCCTGGGAAGGGCTGTCTCGCGCAGGCTTGGGAGAGGCGGTGTTCCGTTTCGTGACCGGCTTGTTGTCGGTTGCCTTGTTGGTGGTGGTGATTTGGGCATTGCGCGCCTTTTACCTTTACTTGCAGGAGCGAACTGACTTCAGCGCGGGCGAACAAAAAGCCGCTTTAGCGGCGGTCTTGCCTACTGCAACGCCTACCCCCCTGCCGCCTGCGCTGCCCCCCTATGGATATGCCATTGATCACCCCCGGTCGGGCATCAAACGGCTGGCTTTGCTCCATACCACGATTCCGACCCGTCCCCGCACCGAGGTCATCACTTACACGGTTCAGGCTGGGGATACCATCTTTGGCATTGCCGAAAAGTTTGGGCTCAAGCCGGAAAGCATCTTGTGGGGCAACTACTATACCCTGGCAGATGACCCGCATAACCTGCGTGTGGGGCAGGAACTATTTATCCTGCCGGAGAACGGCACTTATCATCGTTGGTCAGCCGGAGAGGGGTTGAACGGCGTTGCCAAGGGATACGGTGTGACGCCAGAGGTGATTATCAACTGGCAGGGCAATCATCTCGATCCCAACACCTTGGGCGATTGGTCCAATCCTAATATCGAGCCAGGCACCATGTTATTTGTCCCCGGCGGGCAACGTGACTTTATCACCTGGAGCGCGCCGCGAATTTCGCGCGACAACCCGGGCGTCGCCAAGTTACTCGGTCCGGGCTTTTGCGGTACGATCGTCGATGGGGCGGTGGGTATCGGCAATTTCATTTGGCCTACCAACACCAGGTGGCTTTCAGGCTACGATTACTCGCCGGGAACGAACCATTATGGCATTGACATTGCCGGCAACCTGGGCGATGCGGTCTATGCCTCGGATAACGGGGTGGTGGTTTATTCTGGCTGGCACACCCGCGGCTACGGTTATGTGGTGGTCATTGACCATGGCGCTGGCTGGCAGACGTTGTATGCCCATTTGAGCGCCATCAATGTTGGATGTGGTCAGAGCGTTTACCAGGGCAGCGTCATTGGCGCCTTAGGGTCCACCGGAAATTCATCCGGTCCGCATCTGCATTTTGAGATGTTGAACGAAACTTACGGCAAGGTCAATCCTTGGAATTTCTTGCCTTAGTCACAGTTCACTTGCGGGTGTAACCAGCTTTTCAATAAAGCTGCTATTTGCTTGGCAAGGGCTGGTATGCCCCTGTGTATTCATAAACGCGGACGTAATCGACCAGCATGACGGCAGGGAAGATATCATCAGAAGCCGGGTTGCCGTCGAAATGCCCACCAACGGCCAGGTTTATGATGATAAAGAACGGATGATCAAAAACCCAGGCGCCGCGTTGCTCGATGCTTGTTCTTGTTACCGTGTAATGTAAATCTTGATCCACAAAGAACTGCAGTTGATCTGGTCCCCACTCTACAGCGAAGAGGTGAAAATCATCGGTGAAATTGCCAGTCGGCAGGCTATAACGATGGTAAAAGGGAGTGTTGCCGTAATACCCCGGTCCGTGGATGGCTGAGCTGGAGGCTGTGGTGTTGCTACCGCGGTATTCCATGATGTCGATCTCGCCGCATGCAGGCCAGGAAACGGATGGGAAGTTGTTTCCCAGCATCCAGAAGGCAGGCCAAAGTCCCTGACCTGCGGGAAGCTTAATGCGCGCCTCAACCCTGCCATACTGCTGTTCGAATTTGCCAAGCGTCTTGAGGCGAGCAGAAGTGTAACGACAGGGTCCATAGTGACAGTATAAGCCTTCGGGAGCCAGTCTGGCGGTGATGGCAAGCTGACCGTTGCCATCCAGTGCAGCGTTCTCAGGAGAGTCGGTGTAATACTCAAGCTCCTTATTCCCCCATCCTCCGCCTCCAATATCGTGCACCCATTTTCCCTCATCCGGAGGCGTCCCAGGCGGTCCAGTAAACTCATCACTCCAGGTTAGCTTCCAAAGCGAAGGCTCGGTCATTTCAATCTCCATTATTCCCGCACTGCCTGAGAGAATCCAGGCAAAGCTGGCAAAAGTAAGAGTCAGTATAAGCAAGCGAGCAAGAGCTTTGATGATCATATCCAGAAGCACTGTAAGATTCTACACGGTTTTGCTAGATTTTAAAGATTGAAAATTGATTTGCGAGATGGTGGATGTTTACAATTTGTAAAGCCCTGTTTGAGCGCATCGTAAAGCCCGTAAACCCGATCAAATCCTGCAGATTCAGATGCTTTGCGGCAGGCGATCATTTATCTATGGGAGAATCCAGAAATTGCCCGTGAGATGGGGGAAGAGGCTCAACGAAGATACCATTCTTCATTTGACTCGAAAGCGTTTGCCTTACGCAATTACCAGGTGATTCAAAAATTGGTTGCTAATGGCTCAGCGCTATCATAAAGAATATTACCTTCAACCACCTGATTTTTATAATCTTGCCGCCAGGAACGGCACAAGCATTTCCTCCGGCGAAAAGCCTCCATGCCTGCCAATCAAAGGATTGTCTTTATTTGCCCACCACAGGTAAGCATCGCCCTGGGCATAAACCAGGGCATCTCCCAGCCGGTCGAGGAGCTGTGGGTGGGGGGTATCAGCGCCAAACAGCCCCGCTGAGACTGCATGGGCTGGATCAAGAAAGGTGAACTGGCGTGGCCAGGAGCGTGTGTAATATTCGCGGACGGCTTCACTCTGCCCTGGACGGATGTAAAGGTACATCAGCCGGTTTTCACCGGTCGGCAGGATGTGCAGCCGCCTTAACAGGTTGGGATGGTTACGCAGGTCATAATGGGGCGTTTTACGAGTAGTGATCTGCCCATGATCAGCGGTCAAGATGATCAATGTGTTGCTGCGCAGGCTGGCGTCTAATCGGTTGAGAAAAAGTTGTTCGAAGGTATGGCTGAACGTGTTGAACTCGGCGGTAGGTCGCTCGTCGTTTGGTCCGTAAAGGTGAGAAAAATGATCCACCTCGCTCCAGTAAACCCAGATGTATTGCCTTTCTTTTGGTTTCTCCTCGATCAACTGGCGCAAATTGATCCACAGATCAGAGGCGGTGCTGAAACCATGCGCCTCGACATCTTGTCCCATGAGCATTTGGGATAGCCCCGAGCGGACGATGCTGGCGTGCTGGAAAGCATATGGCTGGATGCCTTGAGCTTTGAGGTGTGCTCCGAACATTGGCAGGTTCAAAAACTTTTCCGGCTGGAAGCCAGCTTTTGAAAGGCTGCCTGTATCGTTGCGGAAGCTCATGGGAGCATGCAGGATCATATTTGCCACCACGCCGTATTCTTTCAACCACAGCTCGTAGCCTACCACGCCGTGTTCGGCAGGGCTGCAGCCCGTCCACAGGCTGGTCAGCGCGGCTGAAGTGGTGCTGGGGACGATAGAGGTCAGCGGAGTCAATAAACTGCCCTGAGCCAGCAGGCGCTTCCAGACTGGTGCCTGTTGATTTTCAAGGATGGTCTGGAATTGTTTCAACCCCAGCGCATCCATGAGAATGAAGATCACGCGCTGAACAGGATAATTGATCGCAGATAATGCTTCTTGAAACAGCGGCGGTTTACCAAAGGAAGCTATGCCCAGCCAATGGCAGATGCTCGCCGGGATATTGAGAATGGAATAGCCAGAATAGCAGGGAAATACGTTTCCCTCCCCCAGGGCAATATCGGGAAGCTTATGCTCCAACAATTTAGGCAGTATCTGCGATGTCAGGTCTGGCATAGAAGGGGATAACCTTTCTGTAAAATGCAATCTCCATCAAAGATTGAACCGAGAATGGATTTGATATAATGGCGGGACGATTGGAGAGATGCATTGACTGGAAACGGATTGAAAATTTTCAAGAGTGTGCAATATCTCTATCTTACCGCACGTCGCTGGATTGCTGTAGGGTTTTTGTTGGGCGTGTTGACAGCCTGTCAATCTGATAAGCCAATCCCTTCTACTCAGCAGGTTACTCTGCAACCAAGTCCAGAGACCACGCCTGCCCGCCCGGCTACAACGCCACGCCCAAGCCTTGCGACAGTCACACCCCTGGCGACGGGCGTCACCAGCGCCGGACAGAACGAATCGATTGATCTGGAGGGGACTACTTTTGAGTTTTGGTTTACAGTGAGCGATGCGGTTCAGCCAGCTCTGTTGGGGTTGATCGATGAATTTAACCGCGAAAACCTTTGGGGGGTCCGCGTTGTCGGCGTCCCATTCGAAAGCTACGGGGTCATGGAAGAGCGCTACCGCCAGGCTAGATTGGAGCGGGTACTGCCCGGCTTGATCGCCGGTTATACCGAACAGGTGCTGTACTGGGATGCAGGCGGCTTTTCTCTGCGCGATGTCAGTGACTACATCGAGAATCCTACCTGGGGGCTGACACAAGAGGATGTGTCTGATTTCATTCCAGCGATTTGGAAGCGGGAAGAATTGAGTTGGAAGACGCTGGGGAGTAAAACCGGAGTGAGGGTGGGTTTGCCCTGGCACCGCATCGGAACGGTCATTCTATATAACCAAACCTGGGCTGAGGAATTTGGTTTTAGAGCGTCACCTTCTACCCCCGAAGATTTTCAGCGGCAAGCCTGTCAGGCAGCAACAGCCAATCTCGAAGATGATGAACGGGAAAATGATGGCAGCGGCGGATGGCTGGTTTCGATGGATTCTTCCACGCTCTTGAGCTGGATATTTGCCTTTGGCGGGCAGGTCGACCGCCAGGATGGGCAGGGGTATCGTTTTGATTCGCCGGAAGCTCGAAATGCGCTACAGTTTATCCATGATTTGCGTGGCAAGGGATGCGCCTGGATTACCGAGGAACCTTTGCCGTTTCAGGCTTTTTCTGAGCGGAAAGCGCTGTTCGTTACCGTTTCGTTGGCTGAATTACCGGCAGCCCACGAGTTTTTGGTGGAGAGCGGTTTTCAGGATACCTGGATTGTGTTGCCTTTCCCCTCGCCAGATGGACCTGCAGCGATCGACCTTTATGGTCCGACGCTGGTCCTGATGCGCGCCTCATCGAAAGCGGAATTAGCCGCCTGGCTTTTCGCCCGCTGGTTGACTTCTTCAGAAATCCAGGTTGAGTGGAGCCTCCGGACAGGCTACTTCCCTTCCCGGTCGTCAGCCCTGATGCGCCTGGAATCAAATCAAAAATTGCTTCCGCAGCAACAACAGGCGATGAGGCTCTTGCACCTGTCTCAGCCAGAGCCGGCATTTGCCTCCTGGAGTCAGGTGCGTTGGGCGCTCGGAGATGCATTGATGCAATTGCTTTCTACCAATTTTCAACGCGAACAGATTGAAGACTTGCTGGAGAACCTGAATCTCCTTGCGGCTGAGCTTTTCAGGCAATACCGCTGACGTACCTGCCTGTTAAAGTTCTCGTGGATGGTCGCTGCTATTGTGCAAGGTTCTTGTTTTGATGAGGGAGTAGTGCACTTCCATCTCGCTGGCGATATGGCGAGGTTCTTCCTTGACGGTTATATAGGATACGCATTATACTCACAGCCACCGGGGTGTAGCGCAGTTCGGTAGCGCACCGCGTTTGGGACGCGGGGGTCGGCGGTTCGAGTCCGCCCGCCCCGACTAGTGTTGAGGCTGACAATGGCAGGGTGAAAATGGCTAAGCAAAAAATCGACGGCGTGATTGAAGCAGTGCATTACTCGCCAGATGGACAGGTCGCCTGGGTGCGGGCGTATGAGCGGCGTGGTTCAGCATTTTCAGATGTGGTTCTGATCAGCCGGGACGAGCTGGTAAAACGGTTGAAGGGTGGGCAGAAGTTTGTAGCGGGCACTCGAAAAATTTTCCTGGCAGGCACCTTTGAAACCTCACATCCCCTAAAACTGGCGCAGCAAAACGGCAAAGAATACCTTACCATCCACGACGATCAGCCCGAACGTGACCACCTGGATGGTGTGCCGGTTGTGTAGCGCCATATCTGGCAGACGACGATAAACCAGATTATCGGTGCAAGCCCTGCGGCAGTGTTGCTGGTATAATCAAGGCAACTTAGGATTCAGGTTCCGGCTCGCCAACCGGAGCATTTCCCTGTGATTTTTTGGAGTGAATAACTCATGAGACAGATCAATCATGCTTCACTTCCCGCGGGCTCTGGCGACGAAGGCGCATTAAAAAGGATACAGACCAGCTTGCAGGGCGTCATGAAATTCGGTCCGGGAGATGTCCATCTCCAAGCTCAAGAAGCCCTGGCTGAGCAATTGGGTCGGGTGCTGGATAATCATTATGTCATGCTGCGAAATTTCGTCCTGGAGCCGGGAACGCCGCCCATTCCGATCATCCTCTTTGCACCTTCCGGGCTGTGGGTCATCAATACCCGGGGTGAGGAAGGCTTGTACAAAGCGGAAGGCGAAGAATGGCTGGAGATGAACAAACGCACTCAGCAGTACCAGCCGGCGCCAAAGAACGTCATTCGGCAAACGCTGGAGTTTTCCAGGTTGGTGCGCCAATTTGTTGATTCACTTGGAGACTCCTTTCCTGCCCCGCAGCCCATCTTGTTCTTTGGTCATCCAGGCGCCCATATCGATGCCATCCAGCCAGCAGTGCGCATTGTGCGCATGGATGGTATCGACAGGCTTTACGGATTGATCATTTCTGGCAAACCGGTCATGGATAGCGTCCAGATCCAAAAGGCAGTGGATGCCATGGTTAAGATGTCAGAGGAAAAGCGGCAGCAGAAGGTTGAAGTAAAACCCACTGAAAAAAGCGAATTCTGGCAGGAAGGGGAGAACAAAGATACGAAACCTGATGTAACGAAATCCGTATCAGCCTTTGACCTGCCGCCCGCCTTGAAAAAATTTCGCCTTACCAGCCAGCAATGGGTCATTTTGGCAATCATGGTGGCTTTTGAAATCCTGCTGCTGATTGTTTTCATCCTCTTTGTCATTTATATTGCCTAGAGTTCTTCCTTGGGAAAACCGTTCCTGTCGATCATCATCCCAGCATACAATGAGGAGAAGCGGCTGCCCTACGCTTTGGAGCAGGTATTTGATTTTTTACACAAACAGGCTTATCCGGCGGAGGTGCTGGTCGTTGAAAACGGCAGCCAGGACCGCACGCTGGAAATCGCGCAGTCGTTTTGCGAACAGTATCCCAACTTGCGGGTTTTCCATAACCAGCAACGCGGCAAGGGACTGGCGGTTCAACGCGGGATGCTGGAGGCGCAGGGTGAATATCGCTTTATGTGTGATGCCGACCTCTCGATGCCGGTGGGCGAAATTGCACGTTTTCTTCCGCCATATTTAACAGACTACGAAATTGCCATAGCTTCTCGCGAGGCGCCGGGTGCAGTGCGTTACCACGAGCCTTATTATCGCCACTTTATCGGGCGAGGCTATAATTTCCTGATTCGGCTGCTTGCCCTGCCGGGCTTGCACGATACCCAGTGCGGGTTCAAGTGCTTCCGAGGGGATGTGGCAGAGGAGCTGTTTCGGCTGCAAACCATGCCGGGTTGGTCTTTCGATGTCGAGATCTTATTCATTGGGCGGCGGCGCGGCTATCGGATTATCGAAGTGCCGATCCCCTGGTACTACAATGCCGAGAGCAAAATCCACGTTCTGCGTGATTCTTTGCACATGGGGAAAGATTTGATTCAAATGCGCATCAATGCATGGCGGGGCGTATATGGCAAAATCCAAGAAAGGTGAATATCTGCCGATAGATTTCCTGCCATCTGCGCCAGATCTGAACTTTGAGCAAGCCTTATGGAAGGCAGGCGTGCGTTTTGTTGGAGGGATAGATGAAGCCGGGCGCGGCGCGCTGGCTGGTCCGGTGGCTGCCGCAGTGGTTGTTTTCCCAAAGGATTCCAGCCTTTTGAATGCGCTGCACGGTGTTCGTGATTCCAAGCAGATGACGCCTGCCCAAAGGCAACATTGGTCGGTGCTTATCCGGCAGTCAGCTGTAAGCTGGGGAACGGGGCTGGCTTCTCACCAGGAAATCGATGCTCTTGGCATCCTGCCGGCGACCCGCCTGGCTGCACTCAGGGCGGTTCAATCGCTGGACCTCCTGCCGGAGCATTTGCTGCTGGATAACCTTTTCCTGCCCGAAGAACCCATCCCGCAAGCAGCGTTGATCAAAGGGGATTGCCGCTCCCTCAGCGTGGCAGCCGCCTCCGTCCTGGCAAAGGTTACACGTGATGACTTGATGAGGCAATTCGAAGTGCAATTTCCCGGTTATGGGTTTGCCGTTCACAAGGGATATGGTACAGCCGCTCACTGTCGGGCAATACAGGAGCTGGGTATTTCCCCCCTTCACCGCCGCACCTTCCAGCCAGTGAAAGCCATGCTTTTATCCATGGCGCCTCAACCCGCTTAAGGGAATTCAGGCGTTTCAATCCAGCCGGCGCTGTTGTTTGCAGGCGCTATAGCCAATCTCGCCGCCAGAATATAATTCCTACGATCAGAACCAGAAAGAGAGAGATGAGCAGGGTGTATATAAACGCCATTCGATGCTCATCGAATGGCAAATCGACGTTCATGCCAAAAAAGCTGGCAATCATTGTGGGCAGGCTTAGGATGATGGTGATGGAAGCTAAAAACTTCATGATGCCGTTCAAGTTGTTCGAAATGATCGAAGCAAAGGCATCCATCATGCTGCTTAGAATGTAGCTTTCAATGTTGGTCATTTCGATCGCCTGTTGGGTTTCGGTTAAAACATCCTCCAGCAGATCCTCATCTTCGGGATAAGTTTTGAAAATCAGGCTCTGCTGCAGGCGTTTTAACATCAGTTCGTTTGATTTCAAAGCAGTGGTGAAGATCGTCAGGCTTTTTTGATACTTGAGCAATTCCAGCACTTCGCGGTTGCGGGTGGAAAGCTGTAGCTGATCTTCGAGCGCATCAACTCGACGGGTAATTTGGCGCAAGTGCGCCAGGTAATCGTTGGCGGTAGCCAGCAAGATTTGCAGGATGAAGCGGTAACGCTTTGCTGTAGAGAGTCCACGGCGATGTCCAGATGAAAAATGCTCAAGGATATCGTTATTGACTTTACAGACGGTGACCAGGAACTGATCGGTCAAGATAATGCCCAGAGGGATGGTTATAAAAGGGATATCCACTCTTTCACCCTGGTAAACAGGGACGCGCAATATAATCAAGAGATCGCCATCACGTTCTGTTCGGGGTCTTTCATCAGGGTCCAAGGAATAAATTAAATAATCATGGGGAATCCCCAGATTCGTCAGCGAAATAATCTCTTGAGGGGTCGGATCGATCACGTTGATCCAGCATCCCGCCACCGGTTCTGGCAGCGTTGTCAAGTTGTTTTCGATGGTCTTATAAATATTAATCATATCCTCAGCTCCTTTCCGGCAACTGCCTGTTCTGAAAATTCACGGCGGTTCATCATGTAAGAGCGGGTCGCTATCGAGAGCTTGCTGCTCAGAATCCATTCAATCTTCTCCTTAAAAAACTTTCCCGGAAGGCTAAGCTTCCGGGAAATTCACGCAAAAAATGCTTCCCTGTGCTAAGCCTTCGCTATGGAAACCGGGTACCCAAAAGCTATATTCGAACCTGCTGATAAATCGCTTGCAGGCTCTTCGCCGCCCTCATCCTGGGCAGCCTGGCTGTAAACCTGTAATCCGCTTGAAGTCTCGTTCATATTTTCTTGATTTCTTGCTCGCATGGTTGAGTATAGCACTGCTGAAAGAGCATTACAAGAGGTGAATTTTTCCCTCAAGGTGCTTTTTTGCTACAAGATGTAGCAAATCAGATACTTCGCGGTGACAGGGGCGCCGCTTCTACATGGTATAGTTCCTTCTGCATGAAGATGGAAACTTATCTTTAGCGAAACGGGAACTTTTAATAGGGCTTCTTCGTCTAGAAGTCTGATACCACAAAGGAGATGTTCAAATGCGTACCAAATCAATTTACCTGACGATCTTGCTTGCTTTAGCCGTTTTGTTGAGCGCCTGTTCACCGGCAAAGCCAGAATCCCCTCTGCGCACGCTTAGCGTTAACGGCAGCGCCCAGATTTCCTTGACCCCCGATATTGCTTATATCAGCATCGGTGTTCATTCCGAAAACTCAAGTGCGGCTGAGGCGGTCGCTCAAAACAATGCCCAGGCTCAAGCCATTGTGGATGCCCTCAAGGCAAAGGGTGTGGAAGAAAAGGATATCCGCACCATCAACTTCAGCATCTATCCACAGGATGAGTATTCGCCTGAAGGTCAACGCATTGGTACCCGCTACATGGTCGATAATAGCGTCTATGTCACGCTGCGGGACCTGGGTAAGGTTGGCGAGGTGATCGGAGCTGCCGTGGATGCCGGCGCAAACAGCATCAACGGAATTCAGTTCGATGTGGCAGATAAGACGCCCTTGCTTGCCCAGGGACGCCAGGCGGCGGTCGATAACGCCCGCCTGCAAGCCGAAGAACTTGCTAAGGCTGCTGGCGTAACTTTGGGGGCGGTACAGTCGATCAGCTTCTATAACACCATGCCAACCCCCCTGTACGCTGATGTCAAGGCAGTGGGAGTGGGCGGCGGCGGTGTGCCAATTTCTACCGGGCAACTGACCATCACAGTCGATGTGAGTGTTGTGTACGAAATAAAATAAGCAAGAATCAACCGGGAAAACGGGCGGATCAACCGCCCGTTTTTTTGTTGTAGGGATGTGGTATAAATGCAGGGCGTGAACAATTCATATATCAGTTACCCTTCTCGACAGCCGGGATTGATCATTCATGTGATCATCATCCTGTGTCTTACTTTTTTGGGAGGGTTTTGTTTTCTGCAGGCGGCGCGCATCCAGTCTGACCTGGCTTTTTTATTCTGGATTACCCTCTCTGTGGTTTATTTTTCTCCATTGCCCTGGTTGATCTACCATAGTTATGCCTTGTTGACCGCCAGTTATACTCTGGAACGAGATGGCATACGCCTGCGCTGGGGATTTCGATTGGAGACAGTGCCCATCGATGCGGTGATGTGGGTACGCCTGTCTTCGGATTACCCTGGTTCGTTGCCTCGCCCATGGTTCACTCTGCCTGGCGCGGTGATTGGCGTCCGGCAGTTGCCGGAAGGGCAAGTGGTGGAGTATATGGCGTCTCGCCGGCGACGCCTGGTGCTGATCGCTACTGCCGGGCGGGTGTTTGCGATTTCCCCGGCTGAGCCGGAGGAATTCTTGAGCGTTTTCCGCCAGTTCAGCGAAATGGGTTCCCTGGCGCCGCTGCCGCCGCGTTCCATTCGCCCCGCCTCAATCCTTTCGGAGGTGTGGAACGACCGACTCTCGCGCTACTTGCTGCTGTCAAACGGTTTTTTATCCCTTTTGTTATTTGCCTGGGCAGCGGTGATCATCTCTGGACGCTCTCAAATCTCATTGCGCTTGGACCCTTCGGGCGCGCCGCTGGAATATATCCCAGCCGTTCAACTGTTAATTCTCCCAATTCTCAATGCCTTTTTCTGTCTGGCAGATACGTTTGGGGGGATTTTCTTCTATCGGCGGTCGGAAATCCGTCCTTTGGCTTATCTGTTATGGGGGAGCAGCAGCCTGACGGCGCTGTTGTTTATGGGGGCTGTCGCCTTCATTTCACGAATCCCTTGAATTTTTCCACAAGATTTCCCTAGTTATCCACAGAAATGCATCCGTTATCCACAGTTTTATCCCAATGGCAGCTTTTGGTCGGCTTCTTGCTGGGCGCTTTCATTGCTTTGCTGGCGTGGCGGCTGCGGTCGCTTTCTGCCAGTGGCGCCTGGGCGGCGGCTCTGATGGGAGGTGTGATTTTTGGGACTGGCGGATTGCCCTGGGCTGTGCTCTTGCTCGGATTCTTTATCTCATCCAGCGCTTTGTCGAAGGCATTTAAAAGCAAGAGGGCTCTTGAGATCGAGAAGTTTGCCAAGGGGAGCCAGAGAGATTGGCAGCAGGTTTTTGCCAACGGTGGGCTTGGTATGCTGTTGGCGATTGGCAATATTCTTTTTCCCAACCAATCCTGGACCTGGCTGGCTTTCATTGGGGCAATGGCGGCGGTGAATGCCGACACCTGGGCGACAGAGCTGGGCGTGTTGAATCCTGCGCCGCCGCGCTTGATTACCACCGGCAAGGTGGTCGAACGAGGCACATCTGGAGGTATCTCATTATGGGGCAGCCTGGCAGCTTTGGCTGGCGGATTGCTGATCGGCATCCTGGCAGGCTGGGTCTCACCTGGGGAGAACGCCTGGGCGCTGGCTGGGGCGGCTGCGCTGGGAGGTATGGCTGGCTCATTTTTCGACTCTTTTCTTGGGGCTACCTTGCAGGGGATATATTATTGCCCTCGCTGCCAGAAAGAGACCGAACGCTCTCCGCAACATGCTTGCGGCGCTGAAACAATCCATCGGCGCGGCTGGCGGCTTATCAACAATGAAGTGGTCAATTTTGCCTGTTCGTTGGCGGGGGCGCTGGCGGCGCTGCTCGTTGGATTATTCTTCTGAGTTTACCCGCCGATTTCGCTCATCACCCGATTCAAGGGAACCAAGCCTTCTGCCAAGCCATGTCCCCAGGGCTTGTACCAGATGCCATCCAGGATGATCTGGCGGAGTTCGGCTTGCGAGGCGCCCTGGCGCAGTGGGGTTAACAGGTCGACTTCGCCCTCGCGCAGCAAGCACAGCCGCAGGCGTCCGTCCGCAGTCAGGCGGGCGCGCGTGCACAGTGAACAAAATGGCGCGGTGACCGAGGAGATGAAGCCAATATCTCCCCTGGCGCCTGGCAGGCGGTAAAGGCGCGCTTCGCCATCCAGCTCGCCGTTGTTGGCGGTTTCCAGTGGACCCAGCGCAGCTTCGATCGTGGCGTGTATTTCCTGCGCAGTGACAACCAGCCCGGTCTGCAGATCGGTAGCGCCGGCAAAAGGCATCATCTCGATGAAACGCACCTGCCAGGGATGCTGCAGCGTCAACCGCGCCAGGTCGATCACATCGGTCTCGTTATAGCCGCGCACCACCACGCCATTGATCTTGATGGGCGTCAACCCAGCCTGTTCTGCCGCCTGGATGCCGTTCCAGACATCCTCCAGTTTGCCCCTGCGGGTCAGTCGCTGGAATTTTGCAGGGTTGAGCGTGTCCAGGCTGATGTTGACCCGCTGTAAGCCCGCTTCTGCCAACGGTTTTGCCAATTTTGCCAGCAGCACACCGTTTGTGGTCATTGAAAGTGAGCGGATGCCGGGGGTCTGGGCGATGCCGCGTACCAGCTCCACAACATTCAGGCGGACGGTGGGCTCGCCGCCGGTCAGCCGGATCTTGTCAAAGCCCAGAGCAGCGAACAGGCTGACCAGTCTGAGGATTTCGTCATCCTGCATCAATTCAGCATTCGGACGGAAGGTCATTTCCTCAGGCATGCAATAGACACAGCGCAGATTACAATGATCAGTCAGGCTGATGCGCAGGTAGTGTATGGTGCGTCCAAAACGGTCAAGAGCCATAAGAACAATAATGCGATATAAGCTGTCTGAATTATATCTTAATTGAGCCTGATTGGCGGATCAAAGATGGAGTGATTGTACCCAACTTTTTAGAAAAATGATGAGTGGTTTTTATTCTGATACAATCAAAATAATTATCACAACGAGGAGGTGCTATGTATCAGACTCATATGTACGAAGGGATGTTAGCGGAGACGATCACCCACCATGGGTATCAGGCAGAGGTGATCAATGCCTACTTTGCCCGTCCTTTGGGCGCAGGTCCTTTCCCAGGCATGGTGGTGATTCACCATATGCCCGGCTGGGATGAATGGTACCGGGAGGTCACCCGTAAGTTTGCCCATCACGGTTACGCGGCAATTTCTCCCAACCTGTATTACCGCGCCGGTCATGGGACGCCAGAAGATGTGGCTGCAAAAGTGCGCGCCGCGGGCGGCGTCGCTGACGACCAGGCAGTTGGCGACATCGGTGGGGCGCTGCAATACCTGCTGTCTTTACCTTACATAAACGGCAAAGTAGGGGTCTTTGGCACCTGCTCTGGAGGACGACATGCCTTCCTGGCTGCTTGCCGGTTGAAGGGTTTTGCAGCGGCAGTGGATTGCTGGGGAGGGCGGGTGGTCATGTCCAAGGAGGAGCTGACGCCCATGCAGCCTGTTGCGCCGGTGGATTATACCCAGGATTTATCCTGCCCGCTCTTGGGCTTGTTTGGCGATGAGGACCGCAGCCCTTCCCCAGAGCAGGTCAACCAGCTCGAGGCGGCGCTCCAGGCGCATGGCAAAGTGTATGAGTTTTATCGCTATCCAGGCGCGGGGCATGGTTTCTTCTACTATGACCGCCCAAATTATCGCCAGGAACAGGCAGTGGACGGCTGGAAGAAAATTTGGACTTTCCTTGAGAAATATCTGAAGGTGTAGCGATGTGCACAATGATTGCCCAGCAAATTAAGGTCGCAGGGAGCGGCAAGGGAAAGGAAGGTTGGTTTGTCCTGCAAGAAGCGAATATTTCCTATGATCACCCCTATGACGCGCCCTGGGAGCATGCGCTAAACATTGATTTTACAAATGAAGCCCTGGGACCCGGCGCAAGGGTCGCCGTTGAGCTTAGCCCTGAGTCAGCCCGCCTGCTGGTCGAGGCGATACAGGCTGTGTTGCAGCAGGCTGAGGTAGGTGGCTATTTGGACAAGCCAGCCTAAGGTCATCTTGTGGCAGACTCTGTGCGTCTGGCGCTGAGCATTTCAGGATTGATTCTGATTGGCTTGCTCAGCCTATGGATCATCGTACCGATGCTGGCAGGCTCGCCCTGGGTGCCGAATGCGCCGCGGCGCATCCGCCGGGCGTTGACCCTGGCTCAGGCAGCCCCCGGCGAAAAAGTCTATGACCTGGGGGCGGGCGATGGGCGCGCGTTGTTGATTGCGGCGCGTGAATTTGGGGCGCAGGCAACAGGTGTGGAAATCGAGCCGCTGCACTGCGCCATGATCTGGATACGAGCGCAGCTAACCGGACTGGGCAGGCGCGTCTCAGTTCGCTGGGAGAGCTTTTATCAGACCAGCCTGGCGAATGCCGATGTGGTCTTAGTTTACCTGACCGCGCCCCAGGTGAAGCGTCTCAAGCCTTACCTGAAGGAGAAGATGAAACCCGGCGCTCGGTTGGTGAGCATTGGCGCGGATTTCGACGGCTGGCAGCCCGATGCGGTCGATAAGGAAGCGTTGATCTTTCTATACCGCATGCCGCCCAAAGCCGGAGGTTTGGCTTCTTACCTGGCGCAGCGGGCGGCTGAGGGCGAGGTGAACGGCTGAAGGCTCAAAGGTTATTACTTGAGATACCCAAGCCACTTTTCCTGGTAGGCGATCATCGTATCGAGCATCTCCTCCACGCCGCGGTACTGGCTGACGATGGGATCTACCAGCAGCGCCTGCAGGGCTAAAGCTTTGGACTTTTGAATGACTGCTTCGGCGGTCAGGTCATGGATTGCCACCTGGTTCATCAACAGCCCGGCAAAGCCGTGCGGCAATTCCCCCAGCGAGACGCCATGTAAGCCATCTGCCTTGACGATTGCCGGCGCCTCGACCACGATCCAATCCGGCAGGTTGGAAATAATCCCCTGGTTAGGGATGTTAACCGCTGCCTCTTCGTAGCCCGAGTCGGTCAGCATGCCTTCGATGATGGGGACAACCCGTTCGTTTACCCTGAGCTCGATCTGCGGCTGCACCTGGGAGAGGAATAGCTTGTAAAAGTTGTAAAAATCCAGGATGCCTTTGTGATCGGTCACATCATAAGCCCACGGGATGTACTCGCCAAAGTGACTGTCACTGGTGATCGGCATCAAGCCAAACTTTTCAAGGATCACCTGGAAGACGCGGCGTTCAGGCCAGGCTTCCGTTTCGACGGCTGCAAGGTCTTCTGGACTCTCTGGCCAGCGCCCGGTTTCTTTGAAATACTTGAATTCAGCAGCCAGCGTGGGCATTTTGGCAAAAAACTGCGGCGCCTTGAGGCGGATATCGGGATAGGCATCTTTACCACTCTCCTTGTACTTTGCCGATAGCACCACGCTGAAATGGTTCAGCCCGCCGGCGCGCACTTCCAGCGCCTCATAGGGTACGCCCAGGATTTGCGGCAGGAAATTGGGCAGTGAGGCAATCTCATGGCACAAGCCGATGAACTTCAAGTCTGGGAAAGCGCGGTGTACCGTGGTGCAGATGCGGCTCATCGGGTTGCTGAAGTTGAAAATCGTCGCCTGGGGGCATATTCGCATGGCGTCGGCGCAAATTTCGAGGATGGGCGGGATGATGCGCAGCGAGTGGAATAAGCCTCCCGGACCGCCATTTTCGCCATAGACCTGGCGGATGCCATACTGCTGCGGGATGCGCCAGTCCTGTTCCCACAGCTCGAAACGGTTGCCCACCTCGATGGAATTAATCAAGAAATCCGCCCCCTGGAACGCTTCTGCCCGGTCAGTGGTGGCGGAAAGGCTGAAAGGCAGCCCGTGTTCTTCGATAAAAGCCCGCCCGGTCTCTGCGACCGCAGCCAGCGTGGTGGGGTTGATATCGTGCAGCACGATGTGACTGCCCTCTAAGATCTTGCTCTGCAGGATATCGCCAATGGTGCCATAACCAAACTGGGCGCTCCCTGCCCCGATCAAGACGATTCGTTTTTGCATGGTCATTCTCCTATGACGTGTGAAGTGGTGAAGCGCAGAGTCAGCCTTTCTCACCCGCCCGGCGCTCTGCTGTTTCACGGTAAACCCTATTATACTGAGAAATTCCTTTGCCGCGCCTTGGTAAAATTACTCTATTTTTGCCTCAGCAGATGGTCAGCGGAGAGGATTTTCCGGCGAAGGCAGTCCACCGCGCCACAAAACGGCGTCCAATTGCACTGCGATCGCGCCGGCTGCCAGCATCGCTTCGACCTGTGCCGGATGATAGACTCCGCCAGCGCCAATGACTGGCAGTTTCATCTGACTCAGACGACGCGCCGTGTGCAACGCCAGTGGGAAGACCGCAGGTCCATAAAGCCGACCTTCCTGGAATTTGCCGTTTGGGGCAGACAAAGCGCCGCGCGGCGCGCCAAGGCTGACGGCGGCTGCGCCGGCATCCATCACAACCGGCGCCAGCGCCAGCGCCCGCTCCATGGGCACGCGCACGATCAGGGGCAGCTCGCCTGCAGCTGCGCTTACCCATGACTGAGCGGTCTCTGGGTCAACATCGGGCGGCAGTCCCAATTCCACGCCGGTAACGCCTTCGGCGGCTTCCAGCAGGCGCACTTGCCAGGGTAGGTCTTCGCTGCGCTGCACCAGCAAATGAACTATGACCGACAGCGGGGAACGCGCCCAGCGTAATGCATATCGCCGCAAGACCTGGCGCAAGCCAGGGTTCGGGAAACCCGTGCGCAATAGAAACCCGCCAGGGAAAGTCAGGCAATTCCTTTCCTGCGCCGGCGCCCGCGGCTCCAGGCTGATCGGGTTGGTGATGAATGCGCCGAACTGCGTCCAATCCAGCGCTGCGCGCCGACCAGGCGCAAAGCCCAGCGTTCCGGCTGCGTTCATCAGTGGAGGTTGAAAGGACAGGTCGTATTTTGACATTTTGCCTGCTTACCACTCCAAATCGGCGAGGTCGAACACGGGTCCATCCAAGCAAGCCAGCTTCCAGCCGCGCCGTGCGGGGATAGCACATACGCCACATTCCGCCACGCCGGCGCAGGGCATGACGGCATTCACCAGCGCTTGCGCCTTCAATGAAAGGGGCTCATTGGCTTTGAGACCGAGCCGCTGGCGCAGGGTGGGCAGGATTTGAGGGGTGATATCCAGCGCCAGGAAATCTGCCCAGCGGATTGCCTCCGGCAGGTCGTTGAGCGACGAGACTTCCACCGACGGCGGCAGAAGCGCAGGGTTGAGCTCGCTGAACAGGGTGACATCGGCTTGTTGCGCCAGGGCAATTGGAATCAATGGCAGCAGGCGGGAAGGCGTTTCTCCAAAAGCCGCCAGCGCCAGCCGGCGGACGCCTGGCGCTATGTGAAAGCCCGCGCCCAGGGGTCCATAAAGCTGTAAGCGCATCCCTGGCAGCCAGTTTGCCGGCGCAGGCGGGGCTGCCAGGAAGCCATTTTCCTGCATCTCTGCTGGGAAGAGGCAAAGCGGAAGCGCCTGTTGCTCATCGCCTGGAACCCAGGCGCGCAGATACTGCCCGGCGCCTGGAATTGCGCCTGATGGACAGGCAATCCTTACCTGCAATTTACCCAAGGAATCCAGGCATACCTCGGTGATTCTGCCCACATAAACGCTCATGAGATCATCGTATCACGAATTGCCGGGCGCGGCAATTGAATTACGGGTATAATCCTGACGTTAGAGTCTATGTAAAGGAGTATTCGTATGAATGTAGCGATTGTCATCCAAACCCTGGCTACTCTGGCATGGATCATTGTCATCGGGGGAATTGTCCTGGCAGTGGCGCGGGCGTCCCGCGGGCGAGATTACAAAGGGGCGGTGTCACTGATTTTGATCGGATTGGTGCTGGCGTTATTGCTGTCCTCGGCAGCGGCGGGGGTGGTGTTCATCCAGCCGGAAGAGCGCGGTGTGGTCATCTCGGCTTTGCAACCATCCGGCTATCGTCCGCAAGCCCTGGAGCCTGGGCTGCGCTGGATCATTCCCTTCTTTGAGAGCGTCGTCCGCTATAGGATTTCCCGGCAAACTTACACCATGTCGATTGCCACCTCGGAGGGGCAATTAGAGGGAGATGATTCGATCACGGCGCGCACGGCGGACGGTCAGGAGGTGAAAATTGACGCCTCGGTCATCTATGCGATTAATCCCTCCGAGGTGGTGAAAGTACACATTGAATGGCAGGGACGTTACACCGATGAATTGGTGCGTCCGCTGGCGCGCGGCGTCATTCGTGATGCGGTTTCGCAGTATGGCGTGGAAGAAGTGGTCACTTCCAAACGCCAGGAAATGACCCAGCTCATGCGCGATAGCCTGGCGCAAAAATTGTCGGAAAATGGTTTGATCCTGGTAGAATTCATTTTGCGCAATATCGCCTTCTCGCCCGAATATGCCGCCTCGGTAGAGCAGAAGCAGATTGCCGAACAGCAGGCGCTGCAAGCCCGTTTCGTGGTCGAATCAAAGAAACAGGAAGCCGAGCAGGCGCGCCAGATTGCCCAGGGCGTTGCCGATGCGGCGGTGATTCGCGCCAAGGGTGAAGCCGAATCGCGCCTCATCCAGGCGGAAGCCGAAGCCAAGGCGTTGTTATTGATTGCCGATGCCTTGCGGGATAACCCTGAACTGTTGAACTATCAGTACATTTCCAAGCTGGCGCCGGGCATCCAGGTGATGTTGGTGCCGAACAATGCGCCTTACCTGTTGCCGTTGCCCACCTTGCAGCCTGTAATGCCAGAAACGACAGTTGTGCCGACGCCGGTTGCGCCGCCAACCTCCACCACACCTTAACAGATGGGAAGGGAAAAAATTGACCGTGCATTATCCATCAGGTAAGCAAATCCGCCTGACCAGTCTGTCAAGCTGTGCTGGTTGAGCTTCCAAACTGAACGCGGAGACGCTGGCGCAGGTGCTGCGCCCTTTGAAGGGCTTGTTCAAGCCTGAGGATTATCCGGAACTCCTGGTAGGCTTGGGGGAACCGGATGATGCTGCGGTCTGGCAGTTGGATGATCACCGCTCCCTGGTGGTGACGACAGATTTCTTCACGCCGGTGGTGGATGATCCCTATGATTATGGCGCGATAGCAGCGGCGAACGCCCTCTCGGATGTGTACGCAATGGGGGGGCAACCCTTCCTGGCGTTGAACATTGCCGCGCTGCCGCCGGACTTGCCGCTTGAGATACTCTCCGAGATTCTGCGTGGAGGGGCAGATATTGCCCGCCAGGCTGGCGTGGTGATCGCCGGCGGTCATACCATTCAAGATAAGGAACCGAAATATGGCTTGGTGGTCGTTGGATTCGCCGACCCGCTGCGCATGCTGACCAAGGGCGGCGCCCGTCCCGGTGATACGTTGATCTTGACCAAACCGCTTGGGTTTGGTACGACTACCACTGCTCTGAAGCGCGACCTGGCGGATGCGCAGGATGTGGCGGCGGTGGTTGATTGGATGAAGCGACTCAATAAGGTTCCTTCTGAGATTGCAGTAAGCTGCGGCGTCAGGTGCGGAACCGATGTCACTGGTTTCAGCCTGCTTGGGCATGCCCTGGAGATGGCATTGGCTTCGGAGGTCAGGTTACGTTTCACTTTTGACCGTATCCCATTTACCCGCGGGGCGCGGCGCTATGCAGAGCAGTTCATCTTCCCGGGAGGGGCTGCGGATAACCGGCTATATTATGGCTCACACGTGACCTTTGCAACACAGATTGATGAGCCCTCTCAAATGCTCCTTTTTGATCCCCAGACGAGCGGCGGTCTGCTGCTCTCTGTTCCAGCTGATACATTGGAATGGTTCAAAGCTCGTTCAGCACAAGAGGGGCAGCCTTGTTGGGAAATTGGCGAGGTGCTGGACGGTGAAGGGATCGAAGTTGTCTGATCAGGAGAAATATCTATGGACTTCCCATATCGAATAGGAGTCGCCGAATTAGTAATTGTTGTCCTTGCAGGCATCAACTGCCTGGTGCCGCTGGCAACCCTGGTCATCGTGTTTTTGATTTACCGCAGGCTCGATCGTCTGGAACAGAAGCTGGATGGAAACAGGTAAACCTTTGCCGCGGCTGTCGCTGAGCCGATTGGTGGCAAGCGATTACATTGCCTTTTCCGTGACGCTTTATCCGGCAGCCCTGTGGCTGGTTTTTTTTGGGATGGCATCCATTGACCTGGTGAAAGCAGGTTGGGCTTGGCAGCTTTCTACCATCTCGCAGTCGCTGGGATATATCGCCGGGATGATCACGCTCATTTGCCTACCGCTGCTCGGCTGGCGAATTCTTAAGCTCAATGCCATTCTGAAGGATGGGGTGGAAATTGTTGGAAAAGTGAAATCACTGTCCTTTTGGCGTGATCGCGGGGTCGTGGTTTACACCTATCAGTATCGAGGAAAGAAATACCAGACTGGCGCCACGCTGCACAAAACCAGGCTGACCCGCGCGCTGCAGCCTGGGGAGGACATTCGACTCATCGTATCGAAGGACGACCCCCGGCGAGCGTTCATCAAACATTTGTATACCAGCTAGAAGCGGATGTCTGAGGCGTCAGGTTTCGTCTTGTGAACTGGCGGATGGGGGCGCAGGGGGCGGTTCAGCAGCCGCTTCGTTTCCAAGGTCCACCTGGTCTTCCATGATCACCTGACCCCGCAAGAAGGCGCCCTCTTCGGTGGCAAAAGAGACGGTGGTCACGTTGCCCCAAATGCGACCCGTCCGGCGGATTTCGACCTTTTGGGCGGTAATATCGCCGCGCACGATGCCGGCTACGACCACGGTATTCGCACGCAACGATTGACAGGTCACGCGTCCGGTTTCACTCACCACCAGCAGCCCGCGCAGGGCGACATCGCCCTCGAAGTTGCCTTCGATGCGCACTCCGCCGGAACCGCCCAGGTGACCTTTCCATACCATGCCGGCGCCCAGCACCGAGGTGATGCGTTCAACCGGCGCAGCCGCTGGGCTGGGAACGGCAGGCGCCGGGGAAGTGCGTTTACGAAACATTCAATCTCCTGAAGGTGATTCCTTGTGATGATCGGGTGGATCGGGCAACCCCATAATATTGTAACCTGAATCCACATAAACGATCTGACCGGTGGTTTTAGCAGACAGGTCTGAGCAAAGATAGACGGCTGTGTTCCCAACATCTTCGATCGTCACAGGTTGTTTCAGCGGGGCAAGATGGGCAAACTGGCGATACATGGCTTTGAAGCCAGAAACGCCAGCAGCCGCCAGGGTGCGGATGGGTCCAGCCGAAATGGCATTGACACGAATGCCATGAATGCCGAAGTCATGCGCCAGATAGCGCACCGAGGCTTCCAGCGCTGCTTTGGCAACGCCCATCACGTTATAGTTGGGGGCAACCTTTTCTGAGCCGTAATACGTCAGGGTGAGTAAAGCCCCTCCTGGGCGCAGAAAGGGTTGAAACGCCTGCGCCAGGGCAGTAAAGGAGTAGACGCTGATGTCCATCGCAGTGTGGAATCCCGCCCGGCTTGTCCGGTAATAAGGACCGCTCAATTCTTCACGGTTGGCAAAGCCGATCGAATGCACCAGGATATCAACTTCCCCAAATGTTGCCCGCGCCTTCTCGGCAATTGCCTGGATTTCTTCATCTTTAGCAACATCGCAGGGTTCGAAGAAATTGACTCCCAATGAGCTGACCAGTGGTCGGGCATATTTTTCAACCATGGGATGATAGCCAAACCCCAGCCTGGCGCCCTCCCTGGCAAAAGCCTGAGTTATGCCCCAGGCAATGCTGCGATCGTTGGCAAGTCCAAAGATCAGAGCAGTTTTTCCCGATAAGAGACCCATAAGATTTTCTCCTTTGGCTGATTTGATTACAGGATGCCGCCGGCACCACCCGGCTGCACCTGGCGGATGGATTTTACAGAATAGTTTCTCGCAAGTCAACCGGGTTGCAGCTTGCAGCCAGGATGGCTTCGGCAGCGCCGCGCATCAAAGGCAGGTGTTCTGCCAGGTAAGCGCGGGCAACATCACGTTTATGCTCAGAAGCTCCGGAATCGCGTAACAGCAGCCAGCCGGTCAGGGTGTAAACTGCCAGATTAGCCAGGTCAACGCTGTAATAATCGATCACCTCGCGCTCTTGTTCTTTGAGCGCATCGATGCAACGCTTGAGCCGGTCATTTGCTTCGAGCAACTGATCGCGCAGGTCAGCCAGTTCGGCAGGCGTTTGACATAGGGCATATTCATCCAATAGACCATCCAGGGCATGCCCGAGCAGCTTGCTCATGGCGGCAACGATCTGGAGCTGGCTGGTGCCTTCGTAGATGTTGGTCACCCGTACATCGCGGTAGTGCCGCTCGACGTTGAACTCGTGCATATAGCCGACCCCGCCATGCACCTGCATCGCCAGGTAACACACCCGGTTGCCCATTTCGGTGGCGTAATACTTGAGTAAGGGGGTAAGCGCCTCAGCCAGGTTAGTGGCTTGCTTCTGTTTCTGGCGCAGCTCGGGGTCGGGGTTGGGGTTTTCAGTCAGCGCCTGTTCATAGGCTTTGGCGCGGTCCACCCATTGACCTGTTTCGCACATCAAGGCGCGGGTTGCCTCGATGGCGCAGCGCATGGAAATGAGCATGCGCGCCACCGCCGGCAGGTAGCGAATGGGCTTGCCAAACTGGATTCGTTCGCTGGCATAACGGTAAGCTGCCTGGAAAGCCGCTTCGGCAATGCCCAGCGCCTGCGCTGCCACTGCCAGGCGGGCGCCGTTCATCAGAGCCATGGCATAGCGCATCAAGCCGAAACGGCGCTTGCCGATCAACTCTGCGGGAGTGTCCTGGTACTGTACCTCGCAGGTGGGAGAGGAATGAATTCCCAATTTGTTTTCGATGCGGCGGATTTTTACTGTGGGGTCGCGCTCGACCAGGAAGAGCGATAGACCGCGAGCGTCTGATGTACCCGGCTCGCTGCGCGCCAGCACCACCTGGATATCGGCGCAGCCATTCGTAATGAAACGCTTGACGCCGTTCAAGCGCCATTGACCGGTAGCTTCGTCCAACGTGGCGCGCGTTTGGACGGCGCCCAGGTCTGAACCGGCGTCCGGTTCGGTGAGCACCATGGCGCCGGCGACTTCGCCGCGGGCAAAGCGCGGCAGTACACGTTCTTTTTGCTCTGGCGTGCCAAACTCGTTGATCGAGGAGGCTATTTCCTGCAGCCCAAAGATGGTCATCAGCCCTGCTTCGGCGCGAGAGACGATTTCGACCATCATGGCGTAGATCGTCTCCGGGATGTTCAGTCCGCCATATTCCCAGGGCAGCATTACGCCCATCAGTTCCGCCTGGCGCAGGGCTTCCAACGCTGCCTGGGTCGCCCTGGCATAAGTCACTTCGCCATCTTTGAATTGAGCGCCTTCTTCATCGGCTGCTGGGGCGCTGGGGGCGATCACTGTCGCGCAAATCTCGCCGAGGACTTCCAACAGGATGCGGTAATTTTCCAGGGCATCGGTGTAATTGCGCGGCGCAGCGGCATATTGCTGCTGGGTGGTAAATCCCTTTTCTTTTATCTCCAGCACGTCCTGCAACGCAAGCCGTTCCAGCCGGAATTGTAAATCTGGGTTATCCAGGAAGAAATTATCTACCATAAACTCACTCCGTCAAGACAGGCTCATTTTGCCTTTTCGCGCAAGGCGCGAATGATCAAGGGGAGCACTTCGCCTAAATCGCCAACGATTTTGTAATGGGCAATTTGGAAAATTGGCGCGTTGGGGTCGGTATTGATGGCAATGATCTTGTTCGATTGATCCATCCCGGCGCGGTGTTGAATTGCGCCCGAAATGCCGGCGGCAATGTAAAGCCGCGGGCGAACGGTAACACCGGTTTGACCCACCTGGTGTTCCTTAGAAATGAAACCGGCGTCCACGGCGGCGCGCGAGGCGCCGACCTCGCCGCCCAACAAGTTTGCCAGTTCACGAATCAGTTCGAATTCTTCTTTGCTGTCAACGCCGGCGCCGCCCGCCACAATGACCGGGGCATCCTTGATGTGGACCGATGGCTGGCGCACTTCGCGGCTCAGCACCTGCAAAGCCAGGTCGCCAGGCTGCAGCGTCACCGGCAGCAGTTCGGTTGTTCCTTTGCGGGAAGGGTCGGCAGGCAGGCGGCGCATGACGCCCTCGCGAACGGTAGCCATTTGAGGGCGGGTGTGTGGATTGACGATGGTGGCGATGAGATTGCCCCCAAATGCGGGACGGATCTGGAACAATAAGTTTGGGTAGAGTTTGCCCTCTTTTTTAGAATTGTAATCGCCTATTTGCAGATCGGTGCAATCGGCAGTCAGCCCCACGCGGGCGGCTGAAGCAATGCGCGGCGCTAAGTCTCGACCAACTGGCGTTGCGCCAATCAGGAAAATGTAAGGGCGGCGGTGTTCGATCTGTTGGACGGCAACGCGGGCATAGGGCAGGGTGCGATAAAGCGCCAGTTCGGGGTGATCGGCGACCAGAACGTGATCCGCGCCGTGGTGAATCAGGGTCTCAGCCAGGCTGGCAACCTGGTGACCCAGGAGCAACGCCCATACCCGACTGCCAAGCTGGGCGGCAAGTTCGTGACCCTTGCCCAGCAATTCCAGGCTTACCTCGTTGATTTTGCCCTCATCTTGTTCGATGAAGACCCAGATGTCAAGATTTTCGCTCATGCTCTCACCCAACAATGTATTCCTTCACCAGTTCTTCGATCATGCGGCGGATGCCTTCCATGGTAGGAGGAATTTCCTGGCTTTCAGTCGATTCCAGCACGACGAAGTTCACTTTATAAACCTGGGTCGGCGATCCGTTCAAGCCGATCTGGCTTTCATCCAGATGCAGGTCGGCGGCAGTCCAGACCGGGATTTTTAGATTGCGCCCAGCCAGGTAGGCATCCAGTGCATCGATGCTGCCGAATTCGGGCATTTTTTTCAACAGACTCGGATACTCGGCGGGAATGGCAGCTAATTTGTATGCGATGCGCTTGCGGGCAGAGGGGGGACGGGGGACATTGGCAGAGTTGACTACCGTCAGAAGGCAGGGAAGCGTACATTTCACCAGCTCTGCGCCTGGTTCGAAGGCGCGCTGGACGATGATGGTTCCGTCATCCAGGCTCATGATCGATTCAGCGTAAGTCACCTGGGGAATGCCCAATTTTTCGGCGACTTGCGGTCCAACCTGGGCGGTATCGCCATCGATTGCCTGCCGCCCGCAGAATACCAGGTCAAATGAGCCAATTTTTTCGATAGCGCATTTGAGCGTGTAAGAAGTTGCCTGGGTATCTGCCCCGGCGAACTTGCGGTCGCTGAGCAAAATCACCTGGTCTGCGCCGCGATATAGGGCTTCGCGCAGCACTTCTGCCGCCTGAAGGGGTCCCATGGTCAGCACGGTGACCGCGCCGCCGTATTTTTCGCGTACCTGCAGCGCCATCTCGAGCGCGTTCAAATCCTCGGGGTTGATGATTGCCGGCAATGCGCTGCGATTCATCGTGCCCTCGGGGGTCATCACATCGCCAGTTATGTGGCGTGTGTCGGGCACCTGTTTGACCAGCACAATCGAATGGTAATTACGTCTCTGGTCGGGCATTGATCCTCCAGTTTTCCTGAATTTTGAGACCATAAGACCGCGGTAGGAGTTTACCCTTTTGTAACTCTAAAACGCCAGGGAATGCTTTTCCAGGGTTCAGGTACACTATTTAAACCCACGCGCGGGCTAATGGTCACGTTTTCGGGAAGGATTTCCTTGCCTGCCTCGATGAACAGCTCTGCTACCGGCGCGCAGAGATCTGCGCCATTGAGTCGTCCGTCAATGTCAAGCGCCTGGCAGATCTTCCCAGGACCATCGGTCCAATGTTGGCGGGGTTGTGCGCCGCGGCGTTGGGCAATGATTTCCAACCCTTCTTCGGCTTCGATGCTGCGCAGTAAAACAGCCGCCGGAAAACCCTCTGCCTCGGTGACGACGTTCAGGCACCAGTGCATGCCATAGGTAAAATACACATAGGCATGCCCTGGCGGTCCGTACATCACCTGGGTGCGCGGCGTTCGCCCTACCCGGGCGTGGCAGGCGAGATCTTCTTCGCCATAATATGCCTCGACTTCCATAATGTAACCGGAGAGGCGCTGCCCGCCATCCAGCCGCACCAGGCGCATGCCAAGGAGCTGGCGGGCGATGGTCAGAGTGGGTTGCATGAAAAATTCGCGTGTCAGGCGCATTGGAATTTGCGCCTTATTGTAAAACATTTTCAGAAGTTTTTCTGGCAAGAATGAGAACAAGCCCTGACCAGGTTATTGGTTTTAATCCAGGTCAGGGCTTGTTGTATCGTTCAGTGGTGAATCAGGGCTCCCGAGTCACAACCGGAAGGAAGATAAAGTTCACCGTAACATCAACTGAAGCCTCATCATCCTCGATCATGCTGCTGTTGCCAGGGATGGAATCGGGGTCAGGCGTATCGGTTGACCACACTTCTGCCTGGTTCAGGTACTGCCCGGGGGCAGCATTTACCTTGACAGCCAGGTTAAGTACGGCTGTACTTCCGGCATTGAGGTTGCCGACAGTCCATATGCCGTCCAGGCTGCTGTAGGCGCCCAGGGTGGCGCTCGAATTCAACAGGGTATAGCCGGAGGGCAGGATGTCTTTCACCTGGACCTGCAGCGCGGGGCTTGGACCAGAATTTACCAGTACCAGGGTAAAGATGAGCTGGTCGCCAACGAAAGACGCCGTCTTGGAAGCCGTCATCGACAGGGAGAGGTCAGCAAAGGTGCCCATGAAGACAAAGGCATCATCATCCTCCGTTTGACTGTCATTTCCAGGCGTCGAGTCGGGGTCAGGCGTGCTGCTGGCGTAAACCTGGGCGTAATTATCGAATTCGCCGGTGGATTTTATAACAAGTTCCAATCGCAAGGTCAGGCTTTCGCCAGGGCTGATAGCGCCGATCGTCCATAAGCCGGTTGTGTTGCTGTATCCGCCGCGTGTTGTTTCCGCCTGAACGAAGGTATATCCGCTGGGCAGGGCATCTTGAACGACAACGCCGTTTGCCACGCTGGGTCCTTCGTTCGAAACGGTTACTGTGAAGACCAGTGTGCTGCCCACTTGCAGGATCGAAGAGGAAGCCACTTTTGTCAGCGAAAGGTCAGCGGATGTGATGACCAGGGTGCTGTCGGTCGCCGAATTGTCCTGTGGATCGGAGTCCGTTTCGTTAGCCGAAACGCTGACCGAGTTGGTGACGCTGCCAGCTGGGGTATTTGCCGGGACAGTATAGTTCACGGTAATGGTGGCGCTGGCGCCCGACGCGATCGTCTGCAGACTGCAGGTGAAATCCGGATATCCGCTACAGTTACCCTGGCTGGCAGAAACAGTACCGCGGGTGAAGGCAGCGGGCCAGGTGTCGCTGAGGATGACGGTGCTGGCGTCGGAGGGACCGGCGTTGTTGACGGTGATGGTGTAGGTGCGCTGGACGCCATCGCCGGCGGTGACGGAGGCGACGCCGTCGGACTTGGCGACGCCGAGGTTGATCGAGCGGACGACGGTGTTGGTGTCGCTGGCGGAGTTGTTAGCGGGGTTGGAGTCGGTTTCGTTAGCCGAAACGGAGACCGAGTTGGTGGCGCTGCCAGCCGGAGCGCTGGGCGGGACGGTGTAGCTCACGGTGACGGTGGCGCTGCCGCCGGAAGCCAGGATGCCGAGGCTGCAGGTGAAGTTGGGAGAGCCGGAGCAGGTGCCCTGGGAGGGGGTGACGGCGCCGCGGGTGAAGGCAGCGGGCCAGGTGTCGCTGAGGGTGACGCCGCTGGCGTCGGAGGGACCGGCGTTGTTGACGGTGATGGTGTAGGTGCGCTGGACGCCATCGCCGGCGGTGACGGAGGCGACGCCGTCGGACTTGGCGACGCCGAGGTTGATCGAGCGGACGACGGTGTTGGTGTCGCTGGCATTATTATTATTACTGTCGGGATCGATCGATGATGTGGATACAGAAACAGCGTTGGTCACATCGCCGGCAGGCGTATTTGCAGGGACCGTGTAAGCGACAGTGATGGTGGCGCTATTGCCGGCGATCAAAGTGCCCAGATTGCAAGTGAAAGATGGCGAACCACTACAGGTGCCTTGCGTTGTGGTGACCGTCCCGCGGGTGAAGGCGGCGGGCCAGGTATCTGTGAGGGTCACATTGGTGGCATTGGCGGGTCCGGCATTGCTGACCACAATCGTATAAGTCTGCTGTCCGCTGCCAGCCACTACGGTATTCTGATTATCCGTTTTCGAAACGGAAATGTCCGCCAGGGGCACTGAGCTTTCATACAGAAGGCTAACTGAGTTTACTTCTGGTGTGTAATTGGGGTAAGCTGTCGATAACGTCAGGCGGTATTGGATGTAACGGTTCTTCACGGCGGGCTCGCCGCCATTGCTGGTAATCGTGCTCCAGCCAGTCCAGGTACTGCCATTTGAAGAAGTACGGGCTTCGACCGTGAGGTTGCCTTCGCCAGCGAAGGCATCCCAACTGATGGCTTTCCATTCCTTGCCCAAGCCGGCATCAAGCGCACAGCTTGTAAAAGTACCGCTGGCGGTATAGGGAGGAAAAACCTGGGCATAGTCAATCACCAGATCGGCTGAGCCGTTGTTCGATAGATAGAAATACAGATTTTCATTGCCGGCTTTGGCAAATGTAAACTGAGCCTGCAAAGCGTCATCGATGTAGAAATTTGCCCGATCATTCAAGCCATCGACCGCTTCCCACACCACTCTGTAGCGGTGAAAACCGGAGGGGATGGGACCCAGGTTGATATTTTGCTCGCCAGTCTGATTGTTCACCCGCGCGTATAGATTTCCATCTCCTGTAAAAGTGCTGAAGATGATATAGCGATCTTGCGCAAAGCCATCATAGGCGAAGCCAATGTGCTGCCAGGGTCCGTTGCCGAACTGTGCCGTGGCATCCACAATGGCGCGGGTGTACGTTCCGAGGGAACGCACCCATCCGCCGCCTGGAAGGGTCAGCAAGCCGCCAGAAACGACTGGGGTATAAGAGCCGCCGCTCCAGGAGCCAGATGACCACCGAGAGCCGTCTAAGGATGCCCCATCGAAGTAATCGTGTAACAGAACTGAAAGAATCAGGCTGTCGCGCTGGTCGAAGGGAGAGACGCCGTTGCTGGTTGCGCAAACCGGGGTGAAATCGGCGTAAGTCGTGTGGGTGAGGATGCCGCTATCGCTTTGGTATGCAGCCAGGAAGGTGTGATTGCCGGAAGGTACGCTGACAAAAGCAACAACTTCTCCCTTGATGGTATGGATCGAAAAATTGGCTGGAGTGCTGTCAACGCTGACAGATGCCAGCGTCCGATTGTCGTATGTGAGCGGTAAGATGACCGTGAGGTAATAGCTTGGGGCAGTTGGAGCCGTTAACTCAAAGGTCAGAGTGTTGTTTGTCGAATTCCAGGCTATCTCGCTGAACTTTGCCGCATTTCTGGCTTCGGTGAATGCTAGGAAGGTATCGGCGTTCGAAACAGCCACGCCGCGGGTGCGGGCGAAATCGAGCGTATTTTCAGCCCACAGGTACGTTGTGCTGTAGTAATCAACGTGGAATTGGGTCATCAGTGCAGCATAATCGTTGATCAGGCTGCTATCGATGAGTTTGTAGGATACGAGCGAGGCAAGCTCGGAGTTCAATTGTTCGAAGCCACTGCCGGTGCCTGGGAAGAATTGTTCATCCACCAGTTCCGTCAACAATTGATAGTTGTTGATAATTGTTCCATCCTGGCGGATGAATTTCATCGGTTGTCCACTGCCCGTGATGTAGCCATGAGGCCAGGTGCCATCGGGCTTTTGCAGCCAGGCGCCCCAATGGTAGAAGTTCGTGTCGAGTGAAATACCATAAGTGACCGCCAGTTCAGCTGCGCTCGTCCAACCTTCCCAGGCTATCATGTGATTCCGGACCGTGCGAGACTTAGGGCTGCTGTAAGTAGTGCCAAAGAAGTAATCAAACCAATAATAGCCATCGCTGAGTGAATTGATCTCTGGACTGTCTTTATAAGGCCAGGGATGAATACCAAACTCATGTCCCAATAAGCGCCATGCCTGGACATCAACATCATAAGGTTCCAATCCAAATAGGGAGGACAGGTAGATGGTGATCTTCCCGCCATGGGCGTTCAAACTGTCAATTTCACTTTGATACCAGGCGGTTGGATTATTGTGAGCATCACCGGTGAGGACCAAACCTGTCTTGGATGTGGCAGGCAGATACCACAACTGAGGCATTGGCTTTATGCCTGCAATCATCTGTTTAATAAGCCGGGCAAGCAACCTTTGTTGTTCATCTGCCTGTGGAATGGGTATCAGATTACGATCGATCCAGGGGTTACCGCCGCCTGAAGCCTGGAAAAGGTCGATGGTTCGAAAGGTTCCATCGCCATCAGTGTCAATATCGGCATTTGAAGGGTTTCCCTGCCGCGTGTAAATGACGTTTCGTACCAGATCGTAGGTAAAAGCTGCTGTCCGACCAGATACTTGCCCAATTACTGCTGGGTAACCTGTCGGGGTGGCGCCATTATAGAGTTCGGCTAACATAACGCCATTGGCGCCCAGCGTATATTGGTCTGTCACGCCGTGGATTTGCAACGGTTGTGACGCTAAACCTGACCCTGGCTGTTTGCCGTTCCAGGTGGCTGTGGTCTGGATTTTTACGTAACCATTTGCCAGGTTGCCGCTGGCGCTACCCAATCCAAACAGGCTTTTAATCTGAGTATCAGGGCGCATTGCTATCAGACGTCCGCCGCCTGACACATAATTTGTCAACGCAGTTGCTTGGTCTGCTGTCAGGCTCGTTTCAGCCAGAATTGCAAGCTCGTGTAAGGACAGTTCTGTAGCCAATTCTGAGCCAGTTTTGTTAAATACATCGAAGGTCGTGTAGGCGTTTAGACCTTCGGCGCGTAAGATTTCACCCAGATATAAACCAAATGGATTGCTGGGATAGTTACTATTGTAAATGACCAGAATAGGATCGGACGAATTCGCTCTCGCTGCAGTTAGAAGGGAAAGATAAGACATCAAGATAATAATGATCAATAGATGTTTTGTTTTCATAAGGAATCCTTTTGATAGTTTATTATTGAATTATTCTTAATTCAAAAAATTTTTATGACAGTCGAATGTCAATATTCCACTGTCCAATCATCGATACCAATAAAAATTGTACAAATTAAAGCCTTACTATCATAACGAATAAATAAGAAATTCGTATCGATAAAATTGTTAGGATAAGCGTGTTTTTAGCTGACCTGGAACAGGTTATGGTTTGGTAGAAAGTTTAAAAACCTCATAACGGACCTCGCCCTCACCAATTACGGCAATCATCTCGCTATGGGTTGTGACGTATTGCATGTCATAAATAGAAGTCCAACGCCCGAACCAGCCGATGATCAAGTAATCGATAGAATTATTCTTGAAATAATCTTCTCCCAGCGCGTAATCCAGAGGACCCCCGCGATAGATGTGCCTGTGTACGCTTGCCAGCATGGCTTGATCCGGGTAGTGATAGCGGCGGTTCGTCAGAATGTCCAGTTCGCGTTCCCACGTTTCGATGATGGCTGTCTCAGGGATTTTGTTATTGATCTCATTTTTTAATTCTTGCAGTACACTGCTCTTTGATAAGACATTCTCTTGAATGAGATTCTGGAGCGGGTAGAGAATTGTCAGCGAGGCTGTGGCCAATACAAGCGCTACGAGCACATCAATTCGAGGAAAGTGACCGATTTTGATTTCCAGGTCAATGGGTTGGCTATCTCTCAGACGTTTGAACGCATCCAGCCATAATTTTGACACGAATACGGCGGTTAGCGCTGATGGCACAAAGACGTAGCTTAGCCAGGGCTTACTCCAGAACAGGTAGTAACCAAGCCAAAGCATGGCAAAAACCCAGAGAAATAATGGTGAGAAATTCTGGCGGTAATGCACGTGCGCCCAGATGACAAAATACAGGCAAGCAGGTAAGCCCCAGAACATATAAAAAAAGCCTGAGCTGCTATCAAAGAGAAACTTAAAAGAAAGCAGGCTGGTTGATAAATCAAAGCCGGTGGCGGCATTGGCGAGGGTAGCAAACTTCTGAGCGTTTTCTCGCATGGTCTCAATACCAAAATAAGCATATTGCCAGAGTTGCCATCCGGCGAACCATAATAGAGCAGTAACGCCGATGATGACCAGGGCGCGGAGTCTCGCCCTGCGATGAAAAAACAAATCGTAACTGGCAATCAAAAATAGAGCCCCCAGCACAAAGATAGCGTAAGTGTTCTTTGTCAAGATGGATAATCCAAAAGCCGAACCAGAGGCGATCAGGAGGTGATTTCTTCGAGTTTCAATGCCTTTTTCGGCAAGCAGGCAGCCAGCCACGAGGAAACCCAGCGCAGGCACTTCCCCAACGACCTGCCGACCATGGAATAGCATTTTGGCGGCAGGTGATGACAGGAGTAAAGCTACTGCTAACCATGCGGTGGGATAATCGAATAACTTTCTGAATAATCCGAGGAAGACCAGGATCGTCAATACAAAGAATATCGCAGCGATGATTCTGCCGTTGAGCAGGCTGACGCCAAAGAGTTTGAAATTCAGGGCAACAGGCAGGATGACCGTTGGTCCTACGCTTTGAACGGGACCAAAAGTTTGATATTCATTCAAATTGCGCGAGGCATAAACGCCTTCGGTAGCCAATGTCTTAGCCAAGGAGAGAGCTGCTCCTTCATCGTGCCAGGGCAATGGGCTGTTGCCCAGGTTATAAAAGCCCAGAGCACATACGATGAGGGTCAAAATTGCCCAGGAGATCGAGCTTGTAGAAAAGAGAGCACGTATGCGATTTGATAAAGGATTCATTGCTTGAGACTCCCTTACGGCAATACCTGATACAGCGTATATTGTCCAAAAGCAGCGACCTGCTTTCCATGGTTCAGGATCACCTCGTAATAAATGCCGGTCCAGTTGCTAAAAGGTCCGTCTAAGATATAATCGGGCGCTTTACTTAGCGGTTCGTATAGATCTTCGGGAATTGGTTCTCCGCTGAAAATTTTCGCCGTGTAAGCATTGGTGATGTCGGTGGTAGGATGGTGGATGGCTTGTGGTACGAAGGGGTCCACCTCCCAAGCCCACGATTCGACCAGGACATCAGGGGGTAAAGAGGTTTGCATGTAATGAATCAATGGTGCAAATCCATTCCCCTGGGCATGAATGAGTTGATCAAAGAAATTTCCGCCACTGACCAGCGAATAGATCAGGATTAATGTGCTAAATCCTGCTGTTCGTAAGGTCAAACGCCAGCGTTTCGCTCTATCCCAGGCAAATAACGCCAGACCGGCAAGCAGGATGGGGGCATAGGCGAAGATGAAAAAGGCATAACGTCCCCATCCAATCGAAAAAACGATGAACCATCCCAGTACGATGAGAGGAAAGAGGATTAGCGATGCCCAGGCGTATCCCCGGCTTGAACGATCTTTTGCCATCCAGATGCCCCAGATGAAGCCAGGCGCTCCCCAGGCAAGCCACCCCGATGACCAGATCACCCGCAGCGCATTTTTCCAGTGATGCCAGTTGAGCCCGAGTACATGACGCTGTAAACCCTGGCGTAGAATGATCGAGTTTTCTGCAAACCGTTCAGGACCGCTGATGATGTATTGCGCTAAATACCACACTGCCACGCAAGACGTGATCGTGATGAGGGCGAGGAAATACAACTTGATGGGTGTTTGGCGATAGTAAAAGAAATCGAGTACAGCCAGGGATATCAGAGAGATGGGAAACAACAACATCACCTGTGATTTTGTGATACAAGCCAATCCCCAGGAAAATCCTGCCAACAGAGCCCATACCCAAGAATAGTTTCCCTTCTCTCGCGTCTTCCACCAAAACGATAAGCCAAGCAATAAAAAGCCCAAAGCAGGCACTTCCCCTAGCACCTGACGGCTAGAATATAAGAAACTGGCAGATTCTTCGCGGTTGCCGATCACTAAGAAAAAAGCCGCCAGTATAGCTCCAGGAAGCGGAAGAAGCGTTTTTGATGCCCAGAAATATGCAAAAAATGTCATGATGGCAAAGGCTATCATGACCATTCGAGCAACAAGTAGTTCGACGCCCCAGAGCCGGAATGCCAACGCGATAGGAAGCAAGACGGGAGGTCCGGTTTGGATCGCCGGATCCAGGACTCTGGCGCCTTCGCTGTCAGGCAATGCATAAACGCCTTGGGTGGCAATCTGGGCAGCCGCGCTGATGTTCAGACCTTCATCAAACCAGGGAGCAGGAAAAATCGGCTGGCGGTACACCAGGCAAAAAATCAATATGATTACCAACAAGATGAAGATGATGGCTTGCGTTTGGCGTGCAGAGTGAAAGAAAGGCTTCATGGATTACCAGCTTAACTTGGTTAGAAGGTTGAGAAAGCCAGCCTCTAAACGGGGATTAATAAATAAAAGTTATAATCAGCGTCATTAAAACGTTACCCCTCAGCATTGGGCATGATGATAGGCGCATTGTACCAGAAAAAACTAACCAGGGGGCGTGGAGTGCTTTAGATGAAACGCAGACAATTTCTAAAATTCGGTTTAACCTTCCTTTCGGCAATAGCACTCAGAAACAGCCAGTTAGGCAAGGCTGCCTCAAGCCTGACAGGCGATGGACCGCTGGACAAGTTTACTTATCTGCCTTTTATACGCGCTTCCTCGGCGTCAAAGCGCATCTACCTGGCGCCCGATGACCATACGGATTACTTCTGGACGGCAGGGGAAGATACTTACCGCCAGGCATTCCTGGAGATGATTAAGTATTACCTGGACCTGGCGGATAACACGGCAGGGAATCCTCCAGAACACCAAAGCCGTTGGAACTGCGATGGCAGTTTCTGGTTGTGGGTTTATGAAAAGAACCGACCTTCAGATTTTCCCCGTCTGATCAACCGTATTCGGGATGGGCATATCAGCGCGCCATTGAATCCGCTCGTTGTCTGCCTGGGGGGAGCTCCTGCCGAGGCGGTTCTCAGGGGAATGTATTATGCGGGGAGGATCGAGCGCCAGTATAACTTGCGCTTTCCAATGGCAATAGCCATGGAAAACCAGACCCTGCCTTTTGGGTTGGTTTCTTTATGGGCTGGCGCTGGCGCCCTTTACAGTTGGAAGGGGATCTGCGGCTGTGATACTCTGGTGCCAAAGCCCTGGGACCGTCAGCATGAAATGTATTGGGCAGTTGGACCAGATGGCAGTCGGGTGTTGATGAAATGGAATTCCATGCTGGTCTCCAACGAGTCTATGGGCGGATATGCTGAAGCCCGCTATCCGGATGCGGTTGTCGAGTATGTCGATACTGACGCCGGTTTCAAGGCGCGTTATCCTTATCAGATCATCGGCGCTTTTGGAAAAGGTTGGGATGATCTGAAGACGCTGACTAATGAATTTGTCTTGACGGCGAAGAATAAAACCAATGCCAGCCGCCTGGTGATTGTCTCGAATCAAAAGGACTTTTTTGAGGACTTCAAAGTGAATTATGGGGACAGCTTACCCTCGGTGCGGTGTAGTTTCGGCAATGAGTGGGATTTGTATTGCGCCTCGCTGGCAGAAGTGTCAGCCAAAGTCAAGCGATCGGTTGAAAAGCTGCGCGGCGTTGAAGCGCTGGCCACTCTTGTGACTTTACAGAACAATAATTTTATGACAACGCGGGCATCTTCCCGCGAACAAGCCTGGATGGATCTGGGCTTGTTCTGGGAGCATAACTTTGGGATGGTCAACCCTCCCAGCGGGTTGGTCAATGAACGCATTCAATGGCAGCGCCGCTTACAGAGCGAATTGCAGGACTATGTGGACGGGCTGCAGAATGATTCAATTCTGGCGCTTGGCAGTTATATCGCCAGGAGTGGGACGAACGAGCGCTTCTTTGTTTTCAATCCTTTGAGTTGGACGCGCAGCGGCGTCGCCGATTATCTATATTCTGGTTCGGATCTCCTCCATGTCGTTGATCTGAGCACCGGTTTACAGGTCCCCTGGCAGAAGATTCCCATACCTGGTCAAACGAGCTGGTATCTACGCATTTTGGCTGCTGATGTGCCAGCTATGGGGTATAAAGTGTTTCAAATCAATCCAGGAGCGGGTCAGACATTTGGTAATGCCGGGACGATCGCCGGCGGTGTGTTGGAAACTTCTCGCTTGAGAGTTTCGGTGAATGCAAAAGGCGCCATCACCAGCCTGGTTGACAAGACGCGGAATAACCGCCAGTTTGTCAGGAGCAATGGGACGATGAATGACCTGGGCGGTCAGGTCAGCGGTGCTCTCGAAGCTGAAAATGTCGGACCGGTGTCCATTACTTTGAAGGCAACCAGCAGTTCTGTTTTGCAGCATACGACCAGGGTCACCTTGGTGTTGAATTCAAATGCAGTGATCATCCAAAATGAGATCCAGCAGAACTTCGATGCGGTTATGACCTGGGGATTTGGTTTTAATTTGACCAATCCAGATACCTGGCACGAGGAAGTAGGGGCGCTGGTGCGGGCAAAACTCTTGAGCCAGGGAGGGCATTATTCAGATAGGTCAGAAAATGCCCGTTACGATTGGCTGACCCTAAACCATTTTGTTGCTATGTCTGGTGGCGGGGTAGGGATGACCTTATCCAACGCCGATTGTTACTTCATGAAGCTGGGAAACAGCACCGTTAGCGCTTTGGATACGACCACGCCGCAAATTAGCATCCTCGCCGGGGGTAGAGTAGCCAATGGCAATAATGGATTGCCACGCCAGGGAGGCGATGCTTACTTTCTGCAGCGTTTTGCGCTCCTGCCACATGATGCTTATGACCCTGCCGTTGCGATGCGCTTTGCGCTTGAACATCAAAATCCTCTGTTGACCGGAAAAGTCACCGGCGGCAGCATCTATCCTGAGGCTCAATTCCAATTTGTGGAGATATCAAACCCGAATGTGCTCTTATGGGCTTTAAAACCGGCTGAAGATGGACCCCAAGCGGGCTTAATCGTGCGAGTGTGGAATGTGGCTTCCAGCAGCCAGAGCTTTGAGTTATCGGTGAAATATGCGCCAATTATCGGAGTAAAGATCCTGACGCATATCGAGACGCCAATAGGGGATGTCCAGGTGACAAATGGTAAGTTGATTGACACTTTGAATGCCCAACAAATTAAGACATATGCAGTGTACTTGAGCGGAGTTCATACATTTACTCCAGATGAAGCCCAGGCGATTACGGAGGCGACATCCGAAGTTGATCGAGCAGCGACAGAGGCTGCGTCGGGTGGCATTCTCACGGCGACCCCTTCGATCACTGCGGGCGTCGAGCCAGAAACAACTCAAACGCCGTTTGCGACTGAAACCCAACGCGCTCCCTTGAAAACCGAATTACCAGCAGCGACTGAAACTTCGCCTGCCGAGCAGGGTGGAAAAGGCTGCCTGTTGGGTATGATGAAAATGCTGCTAAGCTAGGTTTTGGCTCATTAAGACCTGAAGGATGCTCCGTTCATGGCTGGTCCAGCTCTCTGGCGCGTTCTTCTGCCTGCATCAGGTCTTCGGGCGTGTTGACGTTTAAGAACGCCAGCCCATGAGGGTCGTAAAGGCGCACCTCATCGGGCGATAAATAAGCCATAGCGGCGCCTTCAAACCAGGAATCAACTCGCCATTGGTTTGCCTGGAGCGCAGCTTGGACCAGATGCAGGCAGGTTTCTTTGCGATAAACCGCGTGAAACGGCTCCAGACCCGACTGGCTGCGCGGGATTGCCGCATCACAATGGGTCGTGATGACCCGGTCGCGCAGCGCTGCCAGCAAGCTGGGATTTGCAAAGGGCATGTCACAGGCAATCACCGCAACCAGGGGATGGCTGGCAACACTGAGCGCTGTATAAAGTCCACCCAGCGCGCCGCGCCCGGGCAGCAGGTCGGCAGCCAGGCGCGCAACGAGAAACCGGTAAGGTTCGGGGTTGTTCGTGGTAATCACAACTTCGTCTGCCAGGTGAGACAGTCGTTCCAGCACTCGTTGGATGAGCGGCTTGCCAAGAAAAGGCATTAACGCCTTGTCTTGACCCATGCGGCGCGATTCGCCGCCAGCCTGGATGACGAGGGTTAGCATAAGGACTTCGGAAATAATCGGAGCATTCGAGGTATAATTTTATCACCAGAAAGGATGGTGTTTATGGCATCCCTGGGAGATGTGCTCGATAAACTGACCACAACCGGTGAATTGTATGAGAAGCTGCCGGATGGTTCTGTTCGCTGCGTTGCCTGTGGTCATCGCTGTTTGATTCGCCAGGGTCGGCGCGGCATTTGCCAGGTCCGCTTCAACCAGGGGGGAGAATTGCGCGTACCGTGGGGGTACGTGGCGGCGCTTCAGGTGGATCCGATCGAGAAGAAACCCTTCTTTCATGTTCTTTCTGGCAGCGACGCCCTGACTTTTGGCATGCTGGGGTGTGACCTGCATTGCGCCTACTGCCAGAACTGGCTGACCTCTCAGGCATTGCGCGATCCCGAATCTGACTATTCGATCAATTTGATTCGGCGGGTGACGCCTGAGCAGATTGTGTCCAGCGCCTTGCGCAGCGGCGCAAAGGTCATTGCTTCATCTTACAACGAACCCCTGATCACCTCTGAATGGGCGGTGGGCATTTTTCGGTTGGCAAAGCAGGCTGGGTTGAAGTGTGTGTATGTCTCGAATGGCAATGCCACCCCCGAGGTGCTGCGCTATCTGTCGCCTTACCTGGATGCATATAAAGTGGACTTGAAAACAATGCAGGATAAGCAATACCGCAAGTTGGGCGCGGTGCTGAAGACAGTGCAGGACAGCATCGTCCAGGCGCACCAACTGGGCTTATGGGTTGAAATCGTCACCCTGGTGGTGCCGGGCTTCAACGACAGCTCGGAGGAGTTGATGGATGCAGCCCGCTTTATCCGTTCCGTCTCGGCGGATATTCCCTGGCACGTTACTGCCTTTCATCCTGATTATAAAATGACGGAACCACCGCCGACCTCCGTGTCCACTTTAATCAGAGCGGCTGAGATTGGGGAAGAAGCGGGCTTGAATTACGTGTACGCCGGCAATGTGCCCGGGCGAACGAAGGGATATGAAAACACTTATTGCCCTGCCTGCCGCAAGCTTTTGGTGGAGCGGTACGGCTATATGATTCAGTCGTATCGCCTTACCGCTGAAGGAACCTGCCTTGGCTGTGGCGCCCGCATTCCAGGCATTTGGACTGACCAGCCAGAAACGGTCAACCTGGGCGGCTGGGGAATGCCGAGGCGGGTGAACTTGTGAGCAGTTCTAACGACGTACAATAGCCCGGTACACCCGCCGGTCGATGCCGCCAAAGCGATACTTATAATCTTCATCGCCGCGCATGAAGTCGAAATACTGGCGCTTGTTTTCGTTTGCCCATCTGAGCAAATAACCAAGCAGCACCCAGCCTGGCGAATATTCACGGAAGGCAAAATTGATGGCGGAATTGTAGATCCACAACTGGTTCTTGTAGTCGAAGTTCAGGTAGCCGGCTGCTTTTTGACCGGCGATTTCGAGAAATGCCAGTTGAAGCCAGCCAGCGCGAAAAGCTGCCTGCGTGGACAGGTGAAACTGCTTGCGCATGGCGGGCGTCAGGAAATTCCTCTTCTCAAGATCCTGCGACATCATCTCGAAAAACGCTTCCATCTCGCTGCCAAGGCTGGCTTCGTCTTGGACAATGTACCAGCGCACTGGTAGACCGCTTTCTTCAACCCGCCTGATCTTGCGGCGGATTTCATGGCGCTGTTTCTTGTCGATTCCAGCCAGGTAAGTTTCCCAGTCGCCGGGCAAGGGGATATGCGGACAATGCTGGAGTGGTTCGACAGTATAACACCAGCCTCTTTTTTCGGCGGCTATTTTTAGAGCTTCCAGCGTGATAGATTCGTCTTTGATGTTCCACCAATCCAGGACTTGCCAGGGAGGAGCGGCAGGGCTTGCCAGGTGCGAAAGGAGAGCTTCCAGAAATGGCGAAAGCAAGCTGGCAGGAGCGATGATATCCAGGTAGTCGGAAATTTCGATGCATCCCAAGAGGAGCAGCGCCAGTTCTCCTTCTCGGTTGGGGCTGAAGAAAAGGGGAGCAATGCCTGCCAGCGAGCCGTCTGGTAGTCGGGCAGTCACCACGTAAAGGTCTGCCTGCGTCCATTCGCCGCCTCCCAAAGTTTCCCACCAGGCGCTCAAGTATTCATGTCTCAAGAATGGCACATCACTTGCACTTTTTTCCACCAGGTCGTTCCATTCCGTTGCCAGAGCGGCTAATTCTTGAGCTGACTGCACGACTTCGATTTGCATGTTAACTCCTGACGAGAGGCATTTGTTTCTTCGACGCACAGGGCGTCCCTCGAGATGCAAGGCGCTTGCCGCGTTTCTTTCATTTTACCAGTATAATCCAGGTAGACTGAACCTGCTTGTACAAACACATGAGCACGTTTGACATCAATATCCTTCCCCTCAACCGCCAAAAAGGCAGCGACTATCCAGATATCCCTGGGTTGTATGCCGCCGCTCCGCCGCGCAAGACGGCGCGAGGACGGGCAACAGACCAGTTGATTCTATTCCTGAACTGGGTCGGAGATGCTCAGCTTTCCGAAGAACAGCAAAACCAGATTTTGGTTCGGCTGGCGCAGGTCTTCTACAAGACTCCTGGCACCGTGACGGCGGCCATGAGAGCCACTGCCGGACTGCTCAATGAATTGTTGCTCGAATGGAACCTTCAGAATGCCAGCAGTGCGCGACAGGGCGTCGGGTTCTTCACTCAGGTTGTCCTGCATGGTGAGAATGCTTACCTGGGACTGAGTGGTCCTGGGCATGCTTTCCTGATCAGGATGCAGGACATGCAGCAATTTCATGATCCTCAGGGTTCAGGACGCGGGCTGGGCGTGAGCCGCACCCCTACGGTGCGTTACTTTCAGCTTGTTTTGCAACCCAATGATTTCCTGCTGCTTTCCCATCAACCTCCTGAAGGCTGGCTGGCTGAAGGTGGACCTGCTGCGCCGGGACAGGGGCTGGAAGGGATGCGGCGCAGGCTGCTGCTAAAGGCAGGGCAGGATTGTCATGCGGTGTTGATACAGATTCAGGCGGGTGCGGGCAGAATGCGCCTGCTGCGCTTGAAGCCAGCTTTCAAGGATATGGCGCGTCCGGCTGGGGGCGGAGCCCAGCAGGCTATCGGCGCCCTCTCTCCAGCGCCAGCCAAGCCTGCTGCAACCCGGATGGAAGAGGGAGAAAAGCCTCAAGCTGCGCCTGGCAGCTTGAAAGCTGTTGAGCCGGACCAAAAGGCTGGATTGCCAGAAGTCGAGGATAAGCCTGCTGATATGGAAGAGGCTGTAGAGTCGCTCAAACGAACTGCTCAAGCTGTGCAGCCAACCATGGAGCCTTCTGCAGCAGCCAGCCGAGCAGCCAAACCACCTGCCGCGCGCCCGCTAAAGCCAGCCCGAAAGCCTCTAAAGGAAACAAAGCTCGTCCAAGGAATGCAGCAATTCTTCGCCGGGATGTTCAAGGCGTTTCAGGTTTTTGGAAAGGCTTTTGGAAATGCGCTCCATCAGGTGTTTGGCTGGCTGCATGGCTTGTTGCGCCGCATTTTGCCGGATGAAACGCTGCTCAACATCTCCCCGGCTACGATGGTCTTCTTTGCGCTGGCAATTCCTTTGATCATCAGCGTGATTGGCGGCATGGTTTACATCGAGCGCGGGCAGTCGCAGCAGTATCAAGCTCTTTTTGAGCAAGCCTACCAGCAAGCTGAAGCAGCCACAGCCAAGACGGATCCGGCAGAGCAGCGCACTGGCTGGCAATCTGCCTTAGCCTACCTGGATCAGGCAGAGTTGTATCGGATTACAGAGCAATCTCAGGCGCTGCGCAATCAGGTGAATGCCAGTCTGGATCAGCTTGACGCCATCGAACGCCTGGATTTCCAGGCTGCATTGAGCGAACCGCTCGAAAGGTACGTTAAGGTAACGCGACTGGCTGCCACGACTTCAGAGCTATACCTCTTGGATTCTGCCCAGGGAAGCATCCTGCGGGCTGTGTTGACGCCTGGCGGCTATGACCTGGACGAAGGATTCTCGTGCAGCCCAGCCACTGCTCCAATGCCGATTGGACCGCTCATCGACCTGGCGCTCTCGCCGGATGAGGGACCGAGCGGCACCATCGTGCTGGGTATCGATCTAAATGGCAACCTGATGACATGTACTCCCGGCAAATCTCCGATAGTGACCGCCCTGGCGCCTCCTCCGGTGAACTTTGGAAACCCCAAAGCCTTTGCGCTCGACGCTGGCGACCTGTTTGTCATTGACCCGCCTAAGCGGGCAATCTGGGTTTATCGAGACAGGGCAATTGACCAGCCGCCCAACCAATACCTGGGCGACATTACCTCTTTCATGCTGGATGTGATCGACCTGGCGGTCAACTACGACGATGTTTATTTGCTGCATGCCAATGGGAAAATTACCAAATGCACCTACAGCGATTTCCCCGGCGTGCCAACCCGTTGTGAAAATCCTCTGCCTTACACTGACGAGCGCCCGGGGAGACAAGGCGGGGAGGTCATTCCGGATGCTCTCTTTGACCAGATTTACTTCTTCCCGCCTCCTGGTCCTTCACTTTATTTGCTGGACCCTCAAAACCAGGCAGTTTATCATTTTAGCCTGCGATTGAAGCTGGATCGGCAATATCGCGCCAGGGAACCGCTTTCTATCAGACCTGCAACTGCGTTTACCATCAGCCCCACGCGCTTGCTCTTCATGGCGTTTGACAGCGAAGTGTATTACGCCACCTTGCCCTGAACAAGGTTTTCAAAAGTAACCCATCGAGACTGGCGGCGCCTTGCAATAAGCCTGTCAGGGTGGGGCGAGCGTGTTCGTCGGCCAGGGTGTCAGCGTTGCAGGGGTCGTGGGCGTGACTGCCGGCTGCGTGGGCGCCTGTGTTGGCGGTTTGGAGGTTTCGGTCAGGGTCAAGGTTGGCGCTGGAATTGTCCAGGTTGGCGGCGGTATTGATGTGCTCGAGGCGGATGGCGTTTCGATGGGCTGAGAAGCATACCAATAAACCCCAAGCGCAACCGCCAGTGCGCCAATGATCAGCAGAGCGAGAAGGCTCAATAGGACAACGCCGATGAGCAGCTTACGCTTACGGCGAGGGGAATGCGCCTGGCTGATGCGCGTTTTTTCCATCCCGCCAGGCACTTCTAGGGCAATGATGGTGATATTGTCATGTCCGCCGCGCTCATTTGCCAGGTTGATCAAGTGATTTAGGGCTTTTTCGCGAGGAAGCGATTTGAACGCTGCCAGAATCTCATCCTCGTTGACAAGGTCTGTCAAGCCATCGCTGCAAAGCACCAGGAAGTCCCCAGTTACCAGGCGGAGACCCTGGTTGGCTTCGGATTGTTCGGCGGTTTCACTTGGGCTCAGGCGCAGCCTGAAATCCGGCTCTGGCGGGTTTGGAGAGCCCAGGTAACGCCGGATGATATGAGCATTGGGGTGCTTGCGGGCTTGTTCTGGCGTCAATGCGCCGTATTCGATCGCTTCCTGAATCCAGGTGTGGTCTGTGGTCAACTGGCGTATCGTGCCGTTGCGCAGCAGATACAGGCGGGAATCGCCTACGGCAACGGCGTAAAGGCGGTTGCCAATGACCAGGGCGATGATGCAGGTCGCTCCCATGCCGCGCTGCAGCGGGTTTGCTTCGGCTTGCTGGTAGATCTTTTGGCTGGTCTCGAAGACAGCATTTTCCAAAGTCTGGCGCGGCTGGCTGCCGTCGCTCCTGGCGATGACCCGGCTCAGGGTTTCGACAGCCATTTCAGAAGCGATTTCTCCAGCCCGGTGACCTCCGATGCCATCTGAAATGATTGCCAGGACCACCGGGGTGGGGTCATCAGCGCTCAGGCGGAAAGCTGAAACCGCAAACTGGTCCTCGTTGTTTTTCCCTTTCATGCCCGGGTGAGTGGCAGCCGCCACGTGCAGGTGAGAGCGCTTAGATGGAATCATGGAGTTTATCCATAGGCTGGAGAGTGGCTTTGCGAATCCGATCGGCGGTGCGAAGCTTGAAACGAAAACTGACTCGCCCAATGTGAATCAGGTCGCCATGCTCCAGGAGGGCGCCTTCGGGGGGAACGGGTGAATAATTCACCCAGGTGCCTGCCGTGGTACCCTGATCGATGAGGCGGAAGCCGTCTCTCTCATAAATCAACCTGGCATGAATCGGTTCGAGCGACAGGTCGTCGATTGCCCAAGAGACGCGGGAAGAATCACGCCCAAATGAAATTTCTGTAGCGGTGAGCGGAATGGGCGCTTCTTGAAGGGTTTCCTCGCCGTGTGAAACGGGTGTCAGGGTTGCCTGAAAATGAGCGGGCATCCGACCCGCTGCCCGCGGCAAGCGCAAAACCCATTTGGGAAATTGCCGGCTTGGGGATTCCCTCTGTGTCGAGATTGGCTGCGTCAGTGGATCGAGGCGCGCTGCTTGCCGGACGGGCTGATCTGTAAGGGTTGGCTTGGTCCTGGCGTTGTGTTTTGGGGGGGGGGTTCCCTTGCCGGGGGTGACCGGCTGCAGCCGACCTGCCAGGAGCAGCACCAAGCCCAATGCCGAACCAGCAATCAAAAGAATCACCACCAGCAGAATGAAATTATGCTGAACAACCACTCGCTGGATGATGCTGGCAACCGGCTGGACAACCACCTGGACCGGTATTTCTGCGCTGCTGCCTGTCAGCCCCAGGCTGTCCACGACCTCGACGCGCAAGGTGTGGGTGCTGCTGTCCAGATAATCGCTGATGTTCCAGCGGAAAGCGTCAAAGGGGGGAACGGTTTTTACTTCGATGGGCTGCCCATCGACAAAAAGCGTCGATTGGACAATCGGGCGGGTATGACCGTCGGGAAACTCGATCAAAATATCAATGGGCTGAATTTCGGGAAGCAGGCGAGCTGCAGCAGTCTGGAGGGCTGGCTCTTTGCCGCTGCTGGCAGTTTGGCTGGCTGAGCGCAGGATTTGCGCAGGAGGCGCCACAAAGATGGGATTGGGAGGCAGAATGGTCAGGGAAAGGTTTTGCGGCGCGGTGGTGATCACCTGGTTATCTATGGTAATCTCTGCAGATACTGGATAATCTCCGCTGGTAGTGAGGGCTGAGGTGTAGCTCAATCGATAAATGTGACGCAGGGGCTGCAGATATTCGTTCAGGTCGGGGAGGGTCTCAGCGCCGGTAAACGTTTGAAATCGCCCGCCGGATTGAATCGCCATCGCTTGTAGCTGATCTTTGACCAGTGAAGGGGCATCGCCCGTCGAGGCAACCAGCCAGATGAAAAAGCGGACGCCAAGCTGGCTGGCTTGATCGGAGATACTCTGCAGTCCGGGGAGCGATTCGGGGGGCAGGAGCGGTGTGATGAATAAAATCGCTCGTTCCATACCTGGGCGGGGTAGCGGGTCTGAAACAACCTGCAAGGCGCGGTTGAGGACAGCCAGGCTGGGAACGGCGCGACGCGCGTCAGGCTGGTATCCCCGCAAGGATGCCAGAATCATCGAGGGCAGGGTGATATGGATGACTTCGGGTCCGTCTTGAGCGACCAGGCTGAGATCATCATTTGTCCCCTCGTTTGGCTCGTTTTGCCAGTTGTTCAACCCGGCGATCAGGTAATCCAGCCGGGACTTGCCCAGGCTGTCGCGTATTCCCAAAGCTGGACCCAATGAGACGGCAATGGCAAATTGCACACCAGGTTGGATTTCTGTAAGCTCCTTGACAGCGAGCGCCTGGTCGTTTTCCAGGATGCGCACATTTTCCGGCTTCAGACCGTAGATGAAATTACCATCCAATTGGTGGACATCCAGGTAAGCGGTGATCGTCGGAAATTCATCCGCCTGCAAGGCAGATAAAGTAGCCCCCTGGTATGCCTGGGCAGAAGCGCTCGGAGGCAAGAAGGGGGAGGTGAGCAACAGGAATGCCAGTGATGCAGCCAGTAACTCGAAACAAAACCGGCGCGCACACAATTTCATGCGCAAATTTTAGCATAAAAGCAGGCGCAGGGGTGCGGTTCTGAGCATCGCCAGATAGCCAGTCAACCGCACCCCTGCCGGTTGATTTCAAAGCAGATCAGATTGAGCTTCTGGAACGATCTCAGTTTCCTTGCCGCTCAACTGCATGAACATTAACGTCCAGGTGGACTGAGTGAATGCGGTGAGGATGCCGCTGCCGATGAGCAGAACAGGCAGGTATAAAACGCAGCAGCCCAAGGCGATCAGCAGACCTACATTGATCGCCTGTTGGGAACCAAGGATCGCGCCAGCTACCGCGGGTCCTACGATGAGCAGAATCGGCAAGCCAAGCACTGCGCTGACCACCAGCGTGATGACCAATAAAATAAGACCCATCAGCAAGTAGGAACCGATGTTTTTGCGGAAAAGCTGCCAGCCGCGCTGGAAGCCGTCGCTGATTCCTTTGTCTTCGACCACGATGGCGATGATCGCTTGCTCAAGGACCAGGCTCAGCAGCCAGCCGAGTGGCGCCAGCAGGCAAATCACTGGCAGCAGGCAGATGCCCAAGATTCCCAGCGTCAAGACGGCAGCTCCCACATAGCCGACCGCGATGGCGATAACTGCCACGGCAACCACCAAGCCCACGATCAGGTTTAGCAGGAAGACGCGCCAGAAGTAGCGGCTGCTGTTGCTAAACAGTTCGCCAAAATTGAGTTTTTCCTTGCCCTGTTCCACCTGCCAGGTTCCCTGAATCAACCCAATCTTGCCAATGGTGCTCAGGAAAATCACCAGCAGGGTGATCAGCAGAATCAGGAGGACGATTACGATGATGAACAAGGCAATTTGCCAATCGGCGAAGCGTTCAAAAAACTGCTCAAAGGTCGTATTCGAAAAGGGGACATTATCTCTGCGGGAGAAGTTATATCCCGTGTTGTTGCCGCCAGCGCTGCCGCATCCAGCCAGGATGCCAAAAATCCACAGCACTTTGTGTTTCCAGATGATTTGCCAGGCGCGTGACAGGATGTTTCCAAAGTCCATACGATGCTCCTTATGTTTGATACTTAATTCTACGTTTATTCCCATTCGATGGTTGCAGGAGGTTTACTGGTAATATCGTAAACAACCCGGTTGACTCCGGGTACTTCGTTGACGATTCTGTTCGAGATGCGCGCCAGCAGCTCGGCGGGCAGGCGCGCCCAATCGGCGGTCATAAAATCTTCGGTGGTGACGGCGCGCAGGACGATGGTCTCCTGGTAAGTGCGGTTATCGCCCATCACGCCCACCGATTTGACTGGCAGCAGGACAGTAAAAGCCTGGGCGGTACCAAACGAGTCTTCTTCGCCGCCCGACATACGCAGCAAGCCGGCAGCTTCCAACTCTGCAATGAAAATGGCGTCAGCGCGGCGCAGTCGTTCCAGGCGTTCTGGGGTGATTTCGCCCAGGCAACGCACTGCCAGCCCTGGTCCGGGGAAGGGCTGGCGCCAGACCAGGTCATGCGGCAAGCCCAGCGCTTCGCCTACGGCGCGCACCTCGTCTTTGAAGAGGTAGCGCAAAGGCTCAACCAGCTCAAAGCGCATGTCCTCCGGCAAGCCGCCCACGTTGTGATGCGTCTTGATGCGGGCAGCCTGGGCGCGGTCGGGGGCGCTGGACTCGACCACATCGGGGTAGATAGTGCCCTGCACCAGGAAGCGCGGCAAGCCAACCTGGCGCGCCTGCCTTTCGAAAATGCGGATGAACTTCTCACCGATGATGCGGCGTTTCTGCTCGGGATCGGTCACACCTTGCAGCGCCTGCATGAAATCCTGGACGGCGTCAATGGCAATCAGTTCGACGCCCAGGGATTTTTGAAACGCGCTAACCACCTGCTGGGCTTCACCCTGGCGCAGCAAGCCGGTGTCCACAAAGATGGCGGTGAGCTGGTCGCCGATGGCTTTAGCGACCAGCGCAGTGGCGACGCTGGAGTCAACGCCGCCGCTGACCGCCGAGAGCACCCGCTCGCCGCCTATCTGTTGCCGAATGCGCTCGATGCTGGCGGCGATGATCGAGTCAGGAGTCCAATCGGCAGACGCCTGGCAGATTTCGACGACAAAGCGGCGCAGAATCGCCGCGCCGTTGGGGGTGTGACGCACCTCAGGATGAAATTGAAGACCAAAGTAGCGCCGTTCCAGGTCGCCCATGGCTGCGATGGGCGAGTTTGCGCTGCGGGCAAGCGCGATAAACCCGGCGGGCATGCTCTCGATACGGTCGCCGTGTGACATCCAGACTTGCTGCTCTCCATCTGGGAGTAAGGGGTTAGGTGAGATAGTCTCTACCAGGGCTGAACCGTACTCGCGCCGGGATGAAGCCGCCACCACCCCTCCCAAAGCATGGGTGAGCGCTTGCATACCATAACAAATGCCCAGCACCGGCAAGCGGCTTTCCAGCACGTATGCCGGCGCTTGGGGGGCATTGGGTTCATAAACAGAGGCTGGACCGCCAGAGAGGATAAACCCCTTGGGCTGGAGCGCCATGACTTCTTCTGAAGGGGCATGCCAGGGGAAAAGCTCGCAATAGACGTGGGCTTCTCGCACCCGGCGGGCGATGAGCTGGGCGTATTGTGACCCGAAATCGAGGATGGCAATGGCATCAACCATGGCAGCAGGACATCTTTTAATCTTCGGCGAAAATGATTTCATCGCCTTCCATGTATCGGATGCGGGCTAATGCCTCGATGGGCACTCCCAGGTGCGTCAGCGCGGCGCGCCCGCCTTCGAATATTTTTTCGACCAGGGCGCCGATGCCGACGATCTTTGCGCCGGCTGCCTCTGCCAGCCGCACCAGTCCCAGCATGGTGGCGCCGGACGCCAGGAAATCGTCGATGATCAGCACCCGCTCGCCGCCAGCCAGGTATTCAGGTGAGACAATCAACTCAACCATGCGTCCCTTGGTATGCGATGGGCTGAGGGTGAGCAGCACCTGGTCTGGCATGGTGATGGGCTTGTGTTTGCGGGCATAGACAACAGGCAGTTGAAGGTGGTAAGCAGTGGTCAGGGCGGGCGCGATGCCAGAAATTTCGGCGGTCAGCACCTTGGTGGCGCCGATATCCTTGAAGCGGCGGGCAAACTCCTGTCCACAGGCAAACATCAAAGCCGGGTCCACCTGGTGGTTGATGAAGCCATCCACTTTGAGGATGCCGTTTCCCAGGTTCTTGCCTTCCTTGCGTATTCTGGTAATCAGGGCTTCCATATCTCCTCCGGGTCTTTCAAAGTTGCCTTGAATTGTACAATAGGCTGGTGGAAAGGGGAAGAAGGGGAAATTGTTAAAGAAAGGAAAGCGGTAAAGAGGGTGCTATAATCAAGCATCCCTGCCAGTAGACCTGGGAGGGATACAAGAGCGTACAACCTGATGGAAACGTTGCAATTTGATTTTTTTCTGGCTTCGAATTCGCCGCGGCGCAGGGAGCTGTTGAGGCTGTTTGGTTGGGTTTTCGTGTCACGACCGGCGGAAGTGGATGAAAGCCCATTGCCTGACGAGCCGCCGCAAGCTTATGTGCTGCGCCTGGCAGAGTGTAAGGCGCGCGTTGTGGCTGAAGGCGCGCCTGAGGAGGCATTGGTCCTGGCAGCGGATACCACGGTCGTGGTTGATGGGACGATCCTGGGTAAACCGGCTGATTCAAACCAGGCAAGGGCGATGCTGCGCCAGTTGCGCGGGCGCCGGCACCAGGTATATACGGCAATCGCTCTGGTGCGCAGGCGGGATGACCTGCGCCTGACCGACCTGGGCGAGACGGATGTGCCGATGCGGGAGTACACGGACGATGAGATCGAGGCGTATGTCGCCAGCGGAGACCCGTTGGATAAAGCCGGGGCGTATGCCATCCAGCACGCCGGGTTCAAGCCGGTCGAGAGGCTGGATGGCTGCTATGCCAACGTGATGGGTTTGCCGCTATGCCACCTGGCGCGCAGCCTCCCCCGGGCGGGGATACCGGTTTCGGTGGACATTCCTGCCGCCTGCCAGGGGTTTTTAGGCTATCGTTGCCCGGTTTATTCCCAGATATTGAGGGGCGGTGGATGAAAAGCGCAAAGCCTTGCGGCGTATGACGTCAGGTGTTCACATTGCCAATCCACCCGACAACCGTTTATAATGCATCTAAAGTATTCGTTGACTGTTTGCTTGGGGCGCTCAGACGCCCTGTGATGATAATGAAAAGAAAATATATCGTCATACTGTTCCTCATTGCGTTGTTCCTGGCAAGTTGTGAGCGGGCAACGCCAACTGTCGTCATGACCGCTGAGCCAGTTTCAACGGCTACGTTGAGCCAGCCGGAGGTGGAAACCACCAGCGCCCCGGACCCGCGCGAAACTGCCCGCGCTTACCTGGACTTGTGGAAGGCGGAAGATTACGCAGCGATGTATGCCATGATGACGGCAATCAGCCAGGACGCCATCAGTCTGGAGGACTTTACCCGTTTCTATACCAGCGTTGCTGCGGAGGCAGCGTTGAGCGGCTGGGATTACGAAATCCTGCAGTCGCTCACCAACCCGCGTAGCGCTCAGGTGGCATACCGGGTGACGTTGACAAGCCGGCTGGTGGGGTCCCTTCAGCGTGAAACGACCATGAACTTGAGCCTGGAGGATGGAACCTGGAAGGTCCAATGGGATGAAGCTCTGCTGCTGCCAGAACTGCGCAATGGCAATTACCTGCGGATGGAATACCGCACGCCCTCGCGGGCAAACATCTATGACCGCAAGGGACAGGCGCTGGTTGCGCAAACGGACGCCGTGGCAATCGGGCTGAATACCGGGCTGGTTGACCCAGAAACAGAAAATGCGCTGCTCACCGAGTTGTTTCGCCTTACCGGCGTCAGACCCGAAAAGCTGCGACCGCTCATCGAAAGTTACCGCCCTAATGGCTGGTACTTGCCGGTGGCAGATGTGTCCGCAGAGGATTGGGCAAAACGGGAAGGCGTGTTGCTCAGCTATCCGGCGGTGATTGCCCAGCCTTTTCGGGCGCGTTACTACTTCAAGGAGGGCATTGCGCCTCACGTCATCGGTTATGTCAGCGCCATCCAGCAGGAAGAAGTGGAAAAGTACAAGCGCCTGGGATATAACGTCCTGGCGGACCGGGTGGGGCAAAAGGGTTTGGAAGCCTGGGGCGAGCAATACCTGGCGGGCAAGCGTGGCGGCGTCTTATACCTGATGGGTCCTGATAACGCCATTATCACCATCCTGGCAGAGACTGCCCCTGAGCCAGCCCAGGCAATTTACACGACATTGGATAGAGATTTACAGGAAGGCGCCCAGGCGGCGCTGGGGAATTTCCGCGGGGCGGTGGTGGTGCTGGAACGGGATACAGGACGGGTGTTGGCGATGGCTTCTTCGCCGGGGTTCAATCCGAACCTGTTCGAGCCGCAAAATTACAATTACAGTTTCCTGATCAATGATCTCTTCGACCCGAACCGCTTGCCGCTGCTGAACCGCGCCACCCAGGGGCAGTACCCGCTGGGTTCGGTGTTCAAGATTATTACCCTGGCGGCTGCCCTGCAAAGCGGGCTGTACACGCCGGAATCGACATACAATTGCGAATACTTCTTTCGTGAGTTGCCCGGGGTCACCCTGAATGATTGGACGTACGACCGGTTTTTAAAGGACAAAAAGACTCAAGCCAGCGGTATCCTGACCCTGCCGCAGGGACTGATGCGTTCGTGTAACCCCTGGTTTTGGCATATCGGGCTGGACTTTTTCAACCGGGGGATGACGACCACGGTCTCCAGCATGGCGCGCGGCTTTGGCTTGGGCAGCGTCACCGGCATCGAGATTCCCGAAGAGGCTGGGCAGATTCCTGATCCTTACAGTCAGCTCGATGCAACCAACCTGGCAATTGGTCAGGGCGCCACGCTGGTGACGCCGCTGCAGGTGGCTGATTTCGTCGCTGCCATTGGCAATGGCGGGACGCTTTACGAGCCCAAGACAGTCGAAAAGATCGTTCCGCCCAGCGGCTTGCCAACTTATGAATTTTCGCCCACCATCCGCAGTACGTTGCCAATCAGCGATACGGTATTGCAGGTGATTCAGGATGCGATGATCAGCGTGGTGAGCAACCCGCGCGGGACAGCTTACTTTGTGTTGAATCCGTTCCGGGTCAGTTATAACATTCCGATCGCCGGCAAGACGGGCACCGCTGAATCGGGGGTGGGAGAACCGCATGCCTGGTTTGCCGGCTATACGATGGCGAACCGGGAGGATCGCCCCGATATTGCCGTGGCGGTGCTGGTGGAAACGACTGGCGAAGGGTCTGAAATTGCTGCGCCGATCTTCCGGCGCATCCTCGAAATATACTTCCTCGGCAAGCCGCAGGTGACTTACCCCTGGGAGGTGTCGATTGGCGTGGTGGCGTCGCCTACGCCCTTGTTTACCGCCACCCCCATTCCCACGAGTACCCCAGAGCCCAGCGCCACGCCCGAGGGAGGGTCATCAGTCAATCCGTAGGGTATGCCAGTTTCCTTGCGTCGCGGTCAGATTGTGCGGTCACAGTCAGGCTTTTATACGGTGAACACGCCGGATGGGTTGGTCACCTGCCACCTGCGGGGACGCCTGAAAAAGGGACCCCGCCTGGGGGACATCGTGGCAGTCGGCGATTGGGTGCAGGTGCAGATGCTGCCGGATGGCAAAGGGGTCATCGAGGCTGTCGAACCGCGCCAACGGATGCTGGTACGGCTGGCGCCCACACCGCGCGGCGAATATCAACAAATTATCCTGGCAAACCCAGACCAGGCAGCTCTCGTCTTTGCCTGCGCCAATCCTGCGCCGCGGCTGGGCATGCTCGACCGTTTTTTGGTCATTACCGAAAAACAGAAGCTGCCTGCCTTCATCGTTGCCAACAAAGTGGACCTGGTGGGATTGGAGAAGGCGCAAGAAATTTTTGGCATCTACCCGCCGCTGGGGTATCCGGTGATCTATACTTCGGCGCGCACCTTACAAGGATTAGAAGCGCTGCATGACCGCTTGAAGGGACACCTGACGGCGTTTGTGGGTCCTTCAGGGGCAGGCAAATCCAGCCTGTTAAATGCCCTTCAGCCGGGGTTAGGCTTGGCAGTGCGAGAGGTCAGCCAGGCGACCCTCAAGGGGCGCCACACGACGGTGGTTCGTGAGATGTTTCCTCTGCTGGACGGCGGTTATATTGCCGATACGCCCGGCTTGAAGGCTTTAGCGCTCTGGGATGTGGATGTCCATGAGTTGGATGGATATTTCCCAGAATTGCGCGAACTGGTCTCTGATTGCCAGTTCAATGATTGCACACACCAGCAAGAACCTGGTTGTGCGGTGCGCCAGGCGCTGGCAGATGGTAAAATAGCGCCCAGCCGCTACCAATCCTACTTGCGCATGCGGCTGGGAGAAGAGGAGTGATGTGACGCCATTGGCAGGCGGATTCTGTCTGGCGAGATGAACCATAGACCTTATTCGGTGGTATTATTGTTAAAGATGAGCGACGATCAGGTCCTGGCAACCGAGTCGGTGCTGCTGGCGCAGTTACGCGCTGGCAGCTTAGAGGCGTTGGGCGTTTTGTACGACCGTTATCAACGGTTGGTTTTTCGCACCGCGCTGGCAATCACTGGCGATTCCGAGGCGGCGGCAGATTTGCTGCAGGATGTCTTCCTGCGGTTATATCGTTATGCAAGGCGGATCGAACCAGGACGACCGCTGGCACCGTGGCTTTACCGCATGACGGCGAATCTGGCGCTCTCTTGGGTCAAGAAGCGCAATCGCTGGAGCAGTGCGTTGGATGAAGCCGCAGACTGGCTCATGGGAGAGCGCAAGAACCCGCCGATGCAGCAGGTAGAGTTAAACGACGCGTGGAGCCAGGTGCAGCAGGCGCTATTGGCGCTGCCGTTAGCGCACCGCACTGTGGTGGTGATGTACTACATCAACGACCTGTCCTTGCAGGAGATTGCGGATATTTTGCAAATACCGGTAGGCACGGTCAAGTCTCGCCTGCACTACGGTCGGCAGGCGCTCAAAGAGCATCTAGAATTGACATCGAAGGAGAAATTGCCCGGGATGCGTTATGAGTTCACGTAAGTGGACTGATAACGGCGTTTGTTGCTTTCATCGAAAGATTTGTAGAAGCGTTGGAGATGGTTTTGGCAAAAATTGGTTAGCGCCTTATTGAAACTGGCATGAATCACTCAGAGAATGCTTATTTAGGTGTAGTATTAAAGAATTGGGCGGCGCAGGTTCGCACCCCGGCTCATGCCCGCTCGCGGCTGTTGTGGCTGGCAATGCACACCTCGCCGGCAGGGGAACCGCCATTTGTGTTCAATCATAACGTTAAGAAGGCGGGGCAGTCGCTTCACTGGTGCAATTTCATCTTTACCTGGAACCTTGACCAACCGATACGCGCCGGCTTGTCATCGGTCTTTAACCTGGTGTAACGGAAGAGCCGCAATCTGCTGAATGCGTCAAACAATCCGTTTCATCACTTTGCTTGTCCTGGCGGTTGCGGCTGCCTGTCAGTTTCAAGCCTCTCCCGTTACTCAGGGGCTGCCGACTGTCCCGCTGCCTACTTCAAGCGCTGGCGAGCCAACCCAGGTTGAACCTTCCCAAACGATTGCGCCGACTGAAACGCTCACCCCTGTCTCTCGCCATCTGTCGATCTGCCTGGGGCGGGAGCCTGAGTCTCTTTTCTTGTACGATGCCGGGGCGGCAGCCCAGGGCATTTTGAATGCCATCTATGATGGACCTTTCGAAGTTCAGAACTTTAACAACAGAGCCGTTATTTTAGATAAGATGCCATCTTTGAATGATGGCGGGATGCGGTTAGAACCTGTTCCGGTAGAGGCGGGCAGCACCATCGTTGATGCCTTTGGATATGTCAATACGCTTGGCGAAGGCGTCCGTTACCGCCCGAGCGGCTGCGCCCGCCAGGCATGCGCCCTGGTTTACAGCGGCAATCAACCCGTCACCCTGGACCAGTGGGTGGTGGAATTCCGGCTGTTGCCCGGGCTGCGCTGGTCGGATGGCAGCCCCTTGACGGCGGATGACTCAGTTTACTCCTATGAAGTGGCGAAAGCGTTATACCCCCGGGCTGCGCCCGAATTGCTGCTGCGCACCGCCTCTTACCGGGCGCTGGATGAGCTTACGGTGGAATGGAAGGGTGTACCGGGGTATCTTGACAGCCAGGTTGCCCAGAAGTTCTATTCGCCCCTGCCGCGTCATGCCTGGGGAGGGCTGCCAGCTGCCGAGCTGCGCAGGTCAGAGATGGCTTTCCGCACGCCGCTGGGATGGGGACCCTACGCCATTCAGGAGTGGGTGGGGGGAGATCATTTGACGCTGGTCAAGAACCCTTATTATTTTCGCTCAGAGCAGGGTTTGCCGCGCTTCGATCACCTGGTGTTCCGCTTCGTTGCGGATGGGCAGGAAGGGTATCAGGCGCTGCTGACCGGCGAGTGCGACCTGTTGGAGCCAGGGTTACGCCCGGAGCTTTCGCTGGAACAACTCGGTGAGCTGGAAGCGCAAGGCAGGCTCAAGGTGAACCTGCTGCCGGAGACCGCGTGGGAGGTCATCCTCTTTGGAATCGACCCTCTCGACGAGGGGCGTCCCAGGTTCTTCGAGAACCCCGCCGTAAGGCAGGCAGTCGCGTTGTGCCTGGATCGTGAGACTGTAAATCGCCAGGTATTCCTGGGCAAAGCGCAAGCGGCGCGGTCTTTCTTGCCGGAGGACCATCCACTCTTTGACCCCAGCCTGCCCCGCCTGGATTATGATTCAGAACGCGCCAGCCGTTTGCTGCAGGAAGCTGGCTGGGTGGATGCCGATGGCGACCCAAGAACGCCGCGGCTGGCGCAAGGCGCAACGGGCGTAGCCGATGGCACGCCGCTGGAGTTGGAGTACCTGGTCTCCGCAGAAGGGGAACGTCAGGCAGTTGCAGAGGCGTTGAGCGCCTCATTGGCAGCGTGCGGCATCGGGCTGAAGGTCTTACCGCAAGAGACGGCGCAATATCTGGCGCCAGGACCTGAAGGTCCCGTCTTTGGGCGCAGGTTCACGCTAGCGCAGTTAGCCTGGCAGTTGCCGCAGACGCCCTTATGTGGTTTGTTCCTGAGCCAGGAAGTGCCGGGTCCTTATCCGGAGCACCCCCGCGGGTGGGGCGGCGCCAATGCCGGCGGTTACCAAAGCGAAGCGTATGACCAGGCTTGCCTGGATGCGCTGTACGCGCTGCCAGAAATGCCCGGTTATGCTGAGGCTAACCGGCAGGCGCAGGCGTTGTTTATTGAGGATGTGCCCGCAGCGCCGCTTTACTGGCGGTTTACCATCGAGCTGGCGCGCTCTGACCTGTGCGGTATGGCTGAAGGAGGCGGCGGGCAGAACAGCCTGGCGCTGGTAGAACAGCTCGATTATGGCGAGGGATGTGAGTAAATACAGGATTGACCTTTTTGAGAATTATAGGTATATTTGTGAACATTCTAATTGGCAGGGTTCGTATAGAAAAATCATTGCAGAGAAAGGAGGTGAACGTCTGGGTTTACGTTTCATGAAGTCAATCCCATCCGTATCATATAACAAAACCAAACAAAACTCTTTTGGAGGAGAAAAATGTTTAAGAAACAACTAATGCTCATTTTGAGCCTGGTCATGGTGGCTAGCCTGCTCCTGGCAGCCTGCCAGCCTGCCGTCGAGACCAAGATCGTTGAAGTGACCGTTCCTGTAAAGGAAGTGGCGACGCAGGTGGTTGAAGTCACCAAGGAAGTCGAAAAGGAAGTCGAGGTCGTGGTGGAAGTCACCCCGACTCCCGAGCCTGTCACCCGCAGGGGTAGCTGGCTGGATCAGGTGGTGTTCACCAGCATCGACGATGCCAACCAGGCGGTAGCCCAGATCCAATCGGGTGACCTGGACATCTACGCGTATGGCGTGGCAGATGCCGGGCTGTTCGAGACGGTCAAATCTGACCCCAAGCTGGCGTATGTGAACTCGTTCGGTTCGTACACCGAGCTCACTTTCAACCCTGGCGGCGGCGAGGATGCGATCTGGGAGAACGCCCAGAAGCTGAACCCGTTCGTGGTGCCTGCCATCCGCGAGGCGATGAACTGGTTAATCGACCGCGATTACATCGTCCAGGAAATCTACAGCGGTCTGGCAAAGCCCAAGTACACTAGCCTGAACTCTGCCTTCCCCGATTACGTGCGGTTCGTGGATGTGCTCCGCAAGCTGGAGACCTACTACGCCTACAATCCTGACAAGGCAAATGAGGTGGTCACGGCTGAAATGGAGAAACTGGGCGCCACCAAGGTGGACGGCAAGTGGCAGTACAATGGCGAGCCGGTGACGCTGATCGGTATCATCCGCGTGGAGGATGAGCGCAAGGAGATTGGCGATTACGTTGCCAACCAGCTCGAGACCGTGCTGGGCTTCACCGTCGACCGCCAGTACAAGACCCGCACCGAAGCCTCCCCCATCTGGCTTCGCTCCAACCCGGAGGATGGGCTTTGGCATTGGTACACCGGCGGCTGGATCACCACGGCGGTCAGCCGCGATGATGGCACCAACTTCGGCTACTTCTACACCCCGCTGGGTAGCGGTTCACCGCTGTGGCAGGCTTATGTCAACGATCCGGCGTACTTCGAGGTGGCTGAGAGGCTGTGGAACAATGAGTTCACCTCGATGGAAGAACGGGCAGAGCTGTTCAAGACTGCTCTTGAGCTTGCCAACAAAGAGTCTCAGCGCGTCTGGATCGCTGACCAGTTAAGCTTCTCGCCTTATAACGCCAACGTATCGGTGGCGGCAGACCTGGCAGGCGGCATTTCTGGCGCCATCTTGTGGCCCTTCACCGCCCGCTTCAAGGATCAGGAAGGCGGCACGCTGCGCATTGCTCAGCCGGGCATCCTGGTTGATCCCTGGAACCCGATTGCCGGTTCGAACTGGATTTACGACACCATGCCCTTCCGGGCAACGATGGACTTCGGCACCCTGGCTGATCCTTACACTGGACTTGCCTGGCCTCAGCGCATCGAGCGGGCTGAGATTACGGTGAAGGAAGGGCTGCCGGTTGCCAAGACGTTGGACTGGGTGAGCCTGGAATTCGTTCCCGAAATCCAGGTGCCGGCGGATGCCTGGGCGGATTGGGATGCCGTCAACCAGAAGTTTATCACCGTGGGCGAGAAGTACACCTCCACCGTCACTGCCAATACCAAGCGCGTGGTTTACTACCCGGCTGATCTCTTCGAAACCGTCAAGTGGCATGATGGCAGCCCGCTAAGCATGGGCGACTTCGTCATGGGTATGATCTTGACCTTCGACCGCGCCAAGCCCGAGTCAGCCATCTATGACGAATCGGCAGTGCCGGCATTCGAATCCTTCATGTCGGTATTCAAGGGCGTCAAGGTTGTTTCGACGAATCCTTTGGTCATCGAAACCTACAGCGACGCTTATGGTTTGGACGCCGAGTTGATGGTTTCGGACTGGTGGCCTAATTACGCTCAGGGCACAGGCTCCTGGAGCAACCTGGCGTTGGGCATTCGCGCTGAAGCCGCCAAGCTGCTCACCTTCTCCGCTGACAAGGCAGACGCTTTGAAGGAAGAGAATGAGAAGATCGAGTGGATGAGCTTCATCGCTGGACCCAGCCTGGCGATCTTGAAGAGCGAGCTGGTCTCGGCGACGGCTGAAGCTTACCTGCCGTATGCTCCTACCATGGGGCAGTACGTTAGCGCCGAGGAAGTTGCCGAGCGCTATGAGAACCTGGCGAGCTGGTACCGGGTGCATGGTCACTTCTGGGTCGGTGTTGGTCCATTCTACCTGAACCAGGCATTCCCAATCGAGAAGTCGCTCAGCCTGCTGCGCAATGACCAATACGTTGACTTCGCCAACAAGTGGGAACGCTTTGGCGCCCCGCTGGTGGCTGAGGTCGAGGTGGATGGTCCAGGGCAGGTTGCTGCAGGCGACGCGGCGACGTTCGATGTCTTCATCACCTTCCAGGGTGAACCGTACCCGGCAGACCAGGTGGATGCCATCAAATACTTGCTGTACAACGCCACCGGCGAGCTGGTTGTGGTGGGCGACGGCACGATTGCAGACGGCACCTACAAGGTCGAGCTGACGAGCGATGTTACCTCCAAGCTGGTGTCGGGTTCGAACAAGCTCGAAGTTGCGGTGACCTCCAAGGCGGTCTCGATCCCGAGCTTCGACAGCTTCGAGTTCGTCACCCCGTAAGGTTGACCCAGCCATTTCTGATTGGGGCGGGAAAGATTCCCGCCCCAATTAGCCTGACAGTGATTTCTCATGCAGTGTAGGACAAGCTGTCAGCTTGTCCTACACTTGCTAAGGAGGTGTTCATGAGTGAAGCAACGCAGACCCTTCCTGCTGCTCCGCTAGACGCCAAGCTGGGCAGAAAAGCTGCCCTGAATACGCTGACCCGCCTGGGACGTTATACCGCGGTGCGCATTGTAACGCTGTTCATCACCATTGTGGTGGCGATTTACCTCACCATCCTGATTGCCAACATGGGCGGTTACGTGGATGAAATTCGCCGCGGCGAGATTCGCGAGCGTGTGCAGCAGCTTGTGCTGGTTGACCAGACCCTGCGCCAACTGCCGGCGGAAGAACGCGCTGCCCGGTTGAATGAAATGATTCGCCTGGAGGAAAAACGCCTGGGGCTGGATAAACCCTTTGCAGTGCGCAGCCTGAATTTCTTGACCAACGCCCTTACGTTGAACTTGGGGCGCTCACAGCAAATCACCAGCGCTACCGGCTCGCGCCAGGTGCGTTTGATTCTGCTCGATCGCCTGCCCTCGACGCTGGTGCTGTTTGGTACAGTAGGTTTCTTTTTATTCTTCGTAGAAATCATCATCGCGCTTTCTCTGTCACGCAAGTATGGCAGTTTTTGGGATAAGTTCTTTGTTGCCATGTCGCCCTCGTCTTCTGCGCCGGGGTGGTTTTATGGCATTTTCCTGATTTTGATCTTTGCAGCATTGCTGGGATGGCTGCCTTACGGTGGTATGGTGGATGCGCCGCCGCCGCCAACCAAGCTTGGTTATTTACTGAACCTGCTGTATCATATGATTTTGCCGACCTTGGCGCTTACCATCAGCGGCGTTTTTGTCAGCGTTTATAACTGGCGAACCTTTTTCTTGATCTATTCCAGCGAAGATTACGTTGAGGTAGCCAAAGCCAAGGGGTTGGGATCGCGGGAGATCGAGCGGCGTTATATCCTGCGTCCTACGCTGCCCAATATCATCACCGGTTTTGCGTTCTTCTTGATCTATTCCTGGTCTGGCGCGCCGATCTTCGAGACGATCTTCAACTGGCCTGGGCTGGGCAGGGTGCTCTTCCAGGCAGTTTCTGCGTACGATACGCCCGTCATCCTTGGTTCGACGGTGATTACCTCATACCTGCTGGCAATCACGGTCTTTTTGCTGGATTTCCTATACGCCCTGGTTGATCCACGGGTCAAGATTGGTGGTTAGGAGTATAAGATGAAGCTGCCCGCTTTTACGAAAGAACTGACCCGTTATCCGTCAGCCATGATTGGCTTATTCATCATCTTGATCCTGTTGATCATTTCGATAGCCGTGCCGATTATCATTCCATACCATAAGGCAGTGGACATGTGGCGCGGCAGTGAGAATATGTGGTACCAGAACCCCAAGTTTGCTGCTCCTGCCTGGCTGAACATCTTCCGGCGCCAAAAGCTGGCAGAATCGCTGGCAATTAGCACCGCCGATGGTGAAGCCAGCAAAGTTGTTACCGTGAATGAGGGCGGGGCTTCGACGACAACCGAGATGGTCTTCACCTTCGATTACACCGCGGATGTCTTCCCGCAGGAAATGATTCTGTATTTCAAATCTACCTTTTCCGAGAAACAGCCCTTTGTCTCGATCACTTGGCTCACGCCGGATGGGCGTGAGCTGCGGGTGGGCGATTTTGCCGTCAACCGCAGCCAGGCTTACTGGTTTTCGCAGGATTCCAAGCTGGTGCGCCGCCTGGGCGGTATGGATCCCCGCCAGGGGTTGTTTTTGCTTGACCCCAAGGCTGAGGTGCTCAGGCTGGTCAAGGGGACTTATCAGTTGAAGGTCAGCGCTTTGAATTTTGAACCGGATGCGCAAATCGACGCTGAGTTCGTGCTGCATGGGCAGGTTTCCGGCTGGGCTGGCACCGATCATTTGCGCCGCGACCTGGGCGTCGCGCTGCTATGGGGCACCCCCATTGCGTTGTCCTTTGGTCTGGTGGCTGCCCTGGCGACGACGGTGGCGCACATGGCTATTGCAGCAGCCGGGGTCTGGTTTGGCGGCTGGGTGGACGAGCTGATTCAGCGCCTGACCGAGGTCAACCTGGTGCTGCCCTTCCTGCCCATTTTGATTATGATTGGCACGTTTTATAACCGCAGTATCTTTACGATCTTTGGAGCGGTCATCCTGCTCAGCTTATTTGGGCAGTCCATTAAAGGACTGCGGGCTACCTTCTTGCAGATCAAGGAGTCAGGCTATATCGAAGCGGCGCGCTCGTACGGCGCCAGCAATGCGCGCATCATTTTCCTTTACCTGATTCCGCGCCTGATTCCGCTGCTCGTCCCAGGGCTGGTCACGGCGATTCCAGGCTATGTTTACCTGGAGGCGTCGCTGGCGGTGCTGGGCTTGGGCGATCCGGTCTTGCCCACCTGGGGCAAGGTCATTCAGGATGCGCAAGCAAATGGCGCCCTGTACAAAGGTCTTTATTACTGGATCCTGCAACCCTCTGTCCTGTTGATGATCGCCGGGCTGGCGTTTGCGATGCTGGGCTTTTCGCTGGACCGCATTTTCAATCCACGCCTGCGAGGAATTTGAGCCATGGATACTTTTTCCAGTAATGATAAAAAACTCTTACAGGTTAAGAATCTAAAGTTGTACTTCCGCACCACTCAAGGACCTGTGCAGGCAGTGGATGGGGTGGATTTCGAGCTGGATTACAACCGGGCTGTGGTCATCCTGGGTGAATCGGGCTGCGGCAAGAGTTCGCTGGCGAAGGCAATCCTGCGCCTGCTGCCGCGCAACGTGGCTGAGTACTCGGGGCAAATCCTGGTGGATGGCTCGGACGTGATGACTTACGATGAGGAGCGCTTCCGGCGTGATGTTCGCTGGAGCAAGATGTCCCTGGTGCCGCAGGCAGCGATGAACGCCCTCAACCCGGTGCTGCGGGTGGGCGACCAGGTGGCAGAGCCGGCGATCATTCACATGGGGATGAAGAAAGCCGAAGCTTTCAAAACGGCGCAGAAGATGTTCCAGAACGTCGGTGTGCCGGTGGATTTCCTGGTGCGCTATCCCTTCGAGTTGAGCGGCGGTATGCGCCAGCGGGCGGCGATTGCTATGGCGCTGGTTACTTCCCCCAGTCTCATCATCCTGGATGAGCCAACTTCGGCGTTGGATTTGCTCACCCAGGCGAACATTATGAACGTGCTCAAGCGCATCAAGCAGGGATTTGGCACCAGTTATATCCTGATCACGCATGATATTTCCACCTCCAGTGAACTGGCTGATGAAGTTGCGGTCATGTACGCCGGGCAGATTGTCGAGACGGGAGACGCCATGCGCTTTTTTACTTCTCCATTGCATCCCTATTCGCAGAAGCTGATGGCGAGCGTCCCGCGGTTGCGCGGCACGCAGCAGCCCGATTTCATCACCGGTCAGCCGCCCAGCCTGATCAACCCGCCTACCGGCTGCCGCTTCGCTGCGCGCTGCCCATCGCGGTTCTCTGCATGCGATCAAGACCCTCCCGTTTTTGAAAAAGAAAAGCGGCGAGTCAAATGCTGGTTATATTCATAAACAGGAGAATGGCATGTCAGGTGTGATGACGGAAACATCCCCAAAAAATCCCTCGCTGACTGCGAATGCCTCTGGTTCGAATGGCGCTTTGTTGTCCATCAAGGACCTGCGTGTTTGGTTTGAGTTGCGCAAATTTGGTTTTGGTCATGCGGGTTATGTGCGGGCAGTGGATGACGTGAGCTTCGATGTCGCCTACGGCGAGGCGATTGCCGTGGTGGGAGAAAGCGGCTGTGGAAAATCCAGCCTGATGAAGACCATCCTGGCTTTGTACCGCCCTACGCAAGGGACGGTGGTTTATCAGGGGCATGACTTGAACCAACTGGATAGCAAAGGGTTGAAGTGGTACCGAACCCAGGTAGGTTACGTCCAGCAAGACCCATATGGCGCGCTGCCTCCCTTTATGTCGGTGCAGCGCATCCTCTCTGAGCCGATGGTCATTGGCGGTGTGCACGATAAAAACCAGCGCCTGGAACGTATCAATAAAGTGCTGGAAGAAGTCAAGATGACGCCGGTGATGGACTTCCTGGGCAAATTTCCGCACATGCTCAGCGGCGGTCAGCAGCAGCGGGTGGTGATTGCCCGTTCGATGATCATGGAACCCAAGTTCATCGTTGCCGATGAGCCGGTCTCGATGCTGGATGCTTCGGTGCGGGTGGAAATCCTCAAGCTGCTGCGCGGCTTGCAAGAGTCGCACAACCTGTCGGTGATCTACATTACGCATGATCTATCCACGGTGCGCTATTTCTCGGAAAGAGTCTTTGTGATGTACGCCGGCAAGATCATCGAGAAGGCGCAGGTGGATGAGTTGCTCAAGAATCCCTGCCATCCTTATACGCTTGCTTTGCTGGCAGCCACGTCTGATCCGGACGCGCGCAATGCGCTGACGTTCAAGGAAGTTCCGCCAGGTGAGCCGCCCAGTCTGGTGAAGCCCCCGCCGGGCTGTCGCTTTCACCCTCGCTGTAACAAGATGATTCCGGGGTTGTGTGATGTTCAGGTACCTCCGGATTTCTCTGTAACACCCGGTCATGATGTTGCATGCTGGCTGTTTCGTCCAGAAGGAGCCTGACTGAGGCGAATCCTCGGCTCGCACCGATGGCAGCAACTTATGCCATCAGCGTGGCTATCAAGCGGTTGTTGCCCCTTTCCTCAGCCTCGCCTGGTTTAAGTTGTAACGAAGGCTGTGGGTGTCGAGGCGCATAACGGAAGCCCGAATGTTTTGAGAAGAGAAGATGAATTACCGATTGATCTTAGGAATTGGATTCATATTGGTCACCTTTGGCATGGTGGCGCCTTTCTTGATGGTGTTGAAGGTGGTTGAAGCGACCTTTTGGCTGAGTTTTCTCTCTTTTGGCGCTTCGGTGGCAGGGTTATTCCTGGGAATTATCGGCGCCGTATTCTACGTCCGGTTGAACAGGAAGTGACATGGCAAACGCCGAAAGTGACATACTCCTGGATGTTCGCAATCTAAAAACCTACTTTTACACCGAAGACGGCGTGGTGAAAGCCGTGGATGGCGTGGATTTCGTAGTGGGGCGCGGCGAGGTGCTGGGGCTGGTGGGCGAATCGGGGTGCGGCAAGAGCGTGACCTCGCTTTCGATCATGCGCCTGGTCAGCCCGCCGGGGAAAATCATCGAGGGTGAAATTTACTTCGATGGGCGCGACTTGCTCAAGATTTCGGAAGCCGAAATGGTGAACTTGCGCGGCGCCAGCATGTCGATGATCTTTCAGCAGCCGCAGTCCAGTCTCAACCCAGTATTTAAAATCGCCTATCAAATTGCTGAGGTGCTGCAAATCCACCAGGGGATGCGCAAAGCCGACGCCTGGGCGCGGGCAGTCGAGCTGCTGCGCCTGGTTGGCATCCCTGACCCGGAACGAAGGGCGCAGGCATACCCGCATGAATTATCGGGCGGGCAGGCGCAGCGGGTGATGATTGCCATGGCGCTGGCGCTGCGACCGCAGTTGTTGATCGCTGATGAGCCGACCACGGCATTGGATGTCACCATCCAGGCGCAAATCCTGGACTTGATGCGCGGGCTGCGCCAGGAGCTGAACACCTCGGTTATCCTGATCACGCACGACCTGGGCATCATTGCTGAAATGGTGGACCGGGTGGCGGTGATGTACGCCGGGCGGATCGTGGAACAGGCAGGCGTCAAAACCTTGTTTGCCAATCCATTACACCCTTATACCCAGGGCTTGATGGCTTCTATTCCTATCCTGGGAGAGGTGAAAGAGATGCTGGAAGTGATTCCTGGGACGGTGCCGAACCTGGTCAACCTGCCGCCGGGGTGCCGGTTTGCCCCCCGCTGCCGATCACGGCTGGAATATCAGCTAGACTTGTGCACCGAAATCGAGCCGGAGCTGCTCCCGGTTGCGCCCAAGCACATGGTCAGGTGCTGGCTGTACCAGGATTATCAGGAACACCGCGCGCCGCTCAAGGCAGCAATGTAGAGGTCGAAGATGGACGGAACCATAGCAGCCATGCAGGATGCCCCGAAAAGCCCGCCCAGCGGCAGGAAAGAATTGATTCAGGTCAGGAATTTGGTCAAGTATTTCCCGGTGCGCGGCGGTCTGCTGCAACGCGTGGTGGGATGGGTACAGGCTGTCGACAACGTCAGCTTCACGGTGCGGGAGGGGGAGACTTTTGGTTTGGTAGGCGAATCAGGCTGCGGCAAGACGACCGTTGGACGCACGATGCTTCGCCTGGTGGAACCGACATCTGGTTCGGTGATCTTCGATGGGCAGGAAGTATTCAAGCTGCGCGGCGAAGCGCTGAAGCGGATGCGCCGAAATATGCAAATCATCTTTCAGGATCCTTACGCCTCGTTGGACCCGCGCGTGCCGATTGGCGATTCGATTGCCGAAGGCTTGTTGGTTCATGGTATTGGCACGCCGAAGGAGCGGTTCGAGACCGTTCTGGAAATGCTGGCAAAGGTTGGTCTGGAAGATTATCATGCCAAGCGGTATCCGCATGAATTCTCCGGCGGGCAGCGACAGCGCATTGGCATTGCCCGCGCCCTGGCTTTGCGTCCCAAGTTCATTGTTGCTGATGAACCGGTCTCGGCGCTGGATGTGTCGATTCAATCCCAGGTGCTCAATATCCTCAAGTCCTTACAGCAAGAATTTGGGTTGACGTACCTTTTCATTGCCCATAACTTGAGCGTGGTGGAACATATTTCCGAACGGGTAGGGGTGATGTACCTGGGGAAGATGGTCGAGACGGCGCCGCGCGAGGTATTCTTCCGCAACCCGCTGCATCCGTACACCAAGGCGCTGATGTCTGCCATCCCGATTCCTGATCCAACAATCAAGCGGGAGCGCATCATCCTGCAGGGCGACGTGCCCAGCCCGCTCAACCCGCCATCCGGGTGCCGTTTTCACCCGCGCTGCCCAGTTGCGATGGAGCAATGCAAGTTTCAGGAGCCTGAATATCGCGAGGTCAGCCCGGAGCATTGGGTGGCTTGTTGGGCGGTGTAAGTCGCTGCGTTGTGTTAGAATTAATTTCATGGCTCATTATCGAGTCTTGATCGTTGATGACAACAGGGATATCCGTCATCTGTTTGCCGAGGCGCTGCGCGCGCTATCAAAAGACATGGATATCCTGGAGATGCCCTCTGCAGAAGAGGCGTTGTTCGTCACTGCGGGCACGCATGTTGATTTGCTGATCAGTGATGTTTATCTGCCGGGCATTTCAGGGTTGGACATGGTGAAGCGCCTGCGCAAAAGCAACCCGACTCTGAAGATCATCCTGGTCACGGGTGCGTCAGACCCGAAGGTCAAGGATGAGGTGGCGGGCGCGGGCGCAGCAGCGTTTTTTTACAAGCCAATCAATATCCAGGAGCTGATGGATACCGTGCAGCGGTTCAGGCAGGAGATGCCTGCGGAAGAAGCGCCGCCTCCTCAGCCAGCCGAAAGCCAGGCAGCAGCAGCGGAAAAGGTTCAACTCACAATGGAAGTGGAGAGTCGCCTGGCGGAGCTTCTGGACGAACTCAAGGCGCAGGCAGCGGCTTTGCTCAGCGGCGAGGGCGTTATCGTGGCGCAAGCGGGTAATTTCAGCGCTTTCATCGGGGTGGACGTGTTGAGCCGCATCAATGCCGCCTTCCAGGCAGGGTTGATGGTATCGCGCTCGATGAACGTGGATAACCCCGAGAACTTGATGAGTTTTTCGGGCAAGGATTACTGCTTGTCGCTGGCGCCGGTTGGCAGCAGTTTTTACCTGGCGGTAATCGGAAGCCAGGCGTTGCATGATTCGCTGCTCAGCCCTGGGCGGCGCTTGATGAGCTGCACGACTGATTTATTGAAAGCGCTGGAAGCGCCAAAAGCGCCTCTGGAAGAGCCTGAGGTTTCATCAGAATTAGGGTCGAGCGCCGCCGAAGTCCAGCCGGAGATGCCAGTTGCCGAGGAGCTGCCTGCCGCCGAAGTCAGCCCAGAGGAAATTGCCGCTGTGGATGCCCTGTTCAGCCAATCGGGTGAGAAACCGCTTCATCCCAAAGATGTGGATGCCTTCTGGGACAGCGTGGCGGAGCAATCGGAAGCGGATGGCAGCGAGGGGCAAAGCATCATTTCATATGAAGAAGCCCAAAAGCGCGGCTTGACGATTGAGTGAGTCAACTTTGGGGCGTGGTGCAATGGTAGCACAGTGGACTTTGGATCCATTTATTCTGGTTCGAATCCGGACGCCCCAGCCTTTATTTCGAGACAGGCACCCAGCCTGTTGGATGCAAACAAGAGGAGCATAAAAAATGGTCGTTCGAGGCGTGATCCTGGCAGCCGGGCAAGGTACCCGGATGCGTTCTAAAACTCCCAAGGTGCTTCATCCCATCTTGGGGCAGCCGATGATCTGGTATTCACTGCAGGCGGTCCAAAAAGCCTCGGGAAACAAGCCGGTGATTGTCGTGGGTCATGAAGCCGACCAGGTGCAAAGCGCGCTGGGAGATACGGCGGAATTTGTGATGCAAGAGCCGCAACTCGGCACGGGTCATGCCGTGTGGCAGGCAGAGCCGCTGCTGCGCGGGGCGGCTGACCTGATCCTGGTGACTTATGGTGATATGCCGGCGTTGACTGCGGAGACGTTGGCTAAACTGGTGCAGATGCAGCAAACGCATGCGGGTCCGGTCACCTTGTTGACCGTTGAAGTGGATGACCCGCGTGGCTTTGGTCGTGTGGTGCGCGGAGCAAGGGGTGAAGTGCTGGAAGTTGTAGAAGAGGCGCAAGCAACGCCTGAGCAATTGAAGATACGGGAGCTGAACGCCGGGGTGTATTGCTTTGCCGCTGAATGGCTCTGGCAGGCATTGCCGCGCATCCCGCTTTCTCCAAAGGGCGAGTATTACCTGACTGATCTGGCGAGCCTGGCAGCCAGCGCCGGCGGCGTCCAGGCGCTCAGGGTGGAAAACCCTGACGAGGTGATTGGCATCAATAACCGCCTGCACCTGGCGGAGGCGACTGCCATCTTGCGCCGCCGCATCAACCGCAACTGGATGCTTCAGGGAGTGACCCTCATCGATCCAGAGACGACGTATATCGAACCTGGGGTGACGATTGGTCAGGATACGGTGATCTATCCGAACACTCACCTGAAGGGAACGACGCAGATTGGCGAAGATTGCGAGATTGGTCCCAATGCCGTCATCGAGAACACCCAGATTGGTAACCGTTGCACCATATTTGCTTCAGTATTGGAAGGGGCTATTCTGGAAGATAAGGTGGATATTGGACCTTTTGGGCACTTGCGCAAGGGCGCGCACCTGGCAGAAGGCGTGCACATGGGCAACTTTGGCGAGGTGAAGAATTCCTACCTGGGACCCGGCACGAAAATGGGACATTTCTCTTATATCGGCGATGCGACCCTGGGCGCCGATGTCAACATCGGCGCAGGGACGATCACCTGCAACTACGATGGCAAGCATAAATTCCCGACCGAAATCGGCAGGGGAGCTTTTATTGGCAGCGACACAATGCTGGTCGCGCCGGTCAAGCTGGGCGAAGGCGCCCGAACGGGCGCAGGCGCCGTGGTAACCCATGATGTGCAGCCCTATACCCTGGTCGTTGGCGTTCCGGCGCGGGCGATACGAAAATTGGAGAAAAGTGATTGATCTCAAGGCGATATTGGGAGCGCTGCTGGCGCTGGCAATACTCCTGAACTGGCTTGCTGTTGCGGCGCAGGCGGGTTTTATGCGCGCCAATCTGGCGCGCTTGATGGCTTACCGCGAACGCCATGAGCGCGGGGCAAGGCTGGCAGTTGAAGTTCTGCACATGCAGCAAGCCTTGAGAGCCAGCCTGCAGTTACTGATTGCCTGGCTTCATTTCATTGTAGCAGGGCTATTGTTAGCCTTGCTCCTCGTCCAGGCTTGGGCGCAGGCAAGCTGGCTGGCGCTGATTGGGTTGTTTCTGTTGGCAACGTTGATGTTGCTGGGAACGGAACAGATCATTGAGGCGCTGGTCAACCGCCAGCCTGAAAGCTGGGCCGTTCGTTTAGCCTGGTTTGTAAGGGGCGTCATTTCGGTTTTTTCGCCGTTCATCCTGCCTTTCATGGTGCTAAACCAAGGGGAAAATGAGAACCGCAATGGCGCGGCTTCGGTCACCGAGGATGAATTGAAGATTCTGGTCGATGCCAGCCAGCAGGAAGGAGTCCTGGAGCGGGAAGAACGTGAAATGATCTATTCGATCTTCCGGCTGGGCGATACCCTGGCGCGCGAGATCATGGTGCCGCGCATTTATATTAATGCCCTGGACGTGACCATGCCGCTCGACCAAGTGGTCAAGGCAGTGCTGGAGTCGGCGCACTCCCGATTGCCGGTCTATGAGGAGACCATCGATCATATCGTTGGACTGGTGTATGCCCGCGATTTGTTGAGCCTGATGCAATCGCCGGGGCAGGCAAAGACGCTGCGTGATTTGCTGCGGGAAGCCTATTTCGTCCCCGAGGCAAAAAAGGTGGATGAGCTGCTGGATGAGATGCAGTCGCAGCGCATTCACATGGCTATCGTGATCGACGAATATGGCGGCGTGGCTGGTTTAGTAACTTTGGAAGATATCGTCGAAGAGATCGTCGGCGAGATACGCGATGAATATGACCAGGCGGAGGAAATTCCCATCCAGCAGGTAGGCGAAGGGGAATATCTCTTCTTGGGCAGAGTGGATTTGGACGAAATCAATGAACTGCTGGGCACCGCCTTGGATAAGAGCGAGGCAGAAACGATTGGCGGGTTCATGTACAGCCAGTTTGGACGCGTTCCCTCCAGCGGAGAAAGCATTCTTTTGGAGAATTATGTCTTTACGGCTGAGCAAGTTGTCGGTAAGCGAATTCGCAAGGTGCGCGCTCGAAAAGCCGCGCCGGCGGTGGACGGAGAAGAAAGTGAAGAAAATGTTGACTGATGATCAGCGCCAATCCTTGATCCAGACAGCAATCCTGGCGCGGCAGCAAGCCTATGCGCCATACTCCCGTTACCCGGTGGGAGCGGCTTTGTTGACTGCCACGGGGCGAATTTTCAGCGGGGCAAATGTCGAGAACGCAGCTTACCCGACGGGGATGTGCGCAGAGCGGGTGGCGGTGTTCAAGGCAGTCTCAGAGGGCGAGCGCGAATTCATTGCCATTGCGGTGGTTACATCAAATGGCGGCGCGCCTTGCGGCGCATGCCGGCAGGCGCTGGCTGAATTTGGCTTGGACACGCTGGTGCTGGTGGCAGATGCCCAGGGTCGCCTGGTGATGGAAGACAGCGTGGCTGGTCTGCTGCCAGGCGCTTTTGGACCGAAAGATTTGCCGCCCCAGGCTTAGGATTCTCACCAGTTTGGCGCCGGGGTGGCTACCAGCAGCAGTGACTGCAAAATCCAGCCTTCGGTGCCGTCTTCGACCACGATCACATGCGCCCAGACCAAACCGCCCTCTTCACGGGTGTCGGGCAACACCTGGACAAGTGTGTTGTTCAGGTAAGTTCGAATCACTGAGCCGCCAGGTTCGCGGCGGATTTTAGCGCCAGGCGGGTCGCCGCTGGTTGCGTTGATGTAAGCATAAACCGGCGTCGGCGTGGGGCTGAGGGTAGCAGTCGGCGAAGGCGTGCTTGTCCAGGTGACCGTGGGGGTCAGCGTGTCTGTTGGCGGGACAGGCGTCGCCGTTCGGGTGGCAGTTGGCGGCACGGGGGTGAGCGTTGGCGTGGTGGAAGGCGTAAGGGTGGGCAGCCCCATGCGGGTTCCCAGCACGGCGCTGGTGCCGCTGATGCCAATGGCAATAATCAATCCTACCAGTACCACCACGCCGCCCAGGGTATATCCAAACAGGGTCAGCGGGCGGAGACCCAGGATAGCAAAGGTCACCGCGCCCAGCAGCGCTGCCCAGGAAAGGTGCAGAGCAAAGATCACCAGACCATCGGGAAACAAATTGGGCTGGTTGCTGCTCAGTCCAAAGCCGGCAAGCACCACCGGGATGTAGAGCTGGTAAACCAATGCCACGCTGGGCAGGTAGGGCTTCCGATCGCTTTGCGCCATCGCTGCCGAGGTCAAGATGGCGCCCACTGCCAGGACGATGAAGTTTGCCCAGGAGATTTGGGCATGCAGGTAAGCCTGGCTCAAATTGGAAGGCAGCCAGACCAGCGCCACCAAGCCCACCAGAAATCCTGCGCCAAAGGCGAGCAGGCTGCCGATCAACAACCCAATCAGGCATTGAAGAAAGGTGCGCCCCGAACTGGCGACCGTGGCAAAGGATAGCCCCACGGCTGGCGCCATGACGGGACCTGCCAGCGCCCCTAGCAGAATCAGCGCCGGCGCATCCAGCAGGAAGCCCACGCCCAGAATCAGCCCCGACAACAGGCTGAACATGAAGAAATCAAAAGTTGGCGAGGTGCGATGCACCATTTCATCCAGAAAGGCGGCGCGTTCATCGGCTTCTAACGGCGCTAACAAGCGGCGGGCGCGGCGCCTGCGGGCAGGAGGCATTTGCTCGGGATCGTCGGGGTAGTTTTCAGATTGGGGTAAGTTCATGTTCGCAAGCTGGCTACAATTCTGAGAGGGTTTTCGAACAGGTTCAAGGCATCGAAAATATTGGCTGCCAGGATATCCGCTGCCAGCAGGGTTGGCACTGCGGCGCCTTCGGGAGAGAGGACACAAATCCCCAGCGCAGCCGCCCTGAGCATTTCGGCGTCGTTAGCGCCCTGACCGATGGCGGCGACCTGTTTTGCGCCTAACCGGTGTACGACTTCCGCCTTCTGCAGAGTTTCGTTGCCTGGCTGCAGGAGGATTGCCCGTAAACCAAGCTGTGAATCAATGATGTGCTGGCGGCGGTGGGTGTCGGCGGTGACCAGGTGGATTTGCAGGCGGTCACGCAAACCGGTCAGCAAGCGCGCCATCCCGTCCAAGAGCTGCCCGTCGAGCGTCAGCGTGCCGTTGACATCGCACACCAGGTGCTCGAGCTGGAGCAATCCCCTGCCTGGGATATTAAGCTCGATCATGATGTTATTATACAGGAAAAGGCGATGGGAAGGGAGTATAGTAAAATACAGCACGATGTGCAACCGGTTTATCTTGTGTTTGTTCTTGATCTTGCTGGCAGTTTCCTGTAGCCCGGCGAGTCCCTCGCCTGCTGAAACTTACCAGCCCACGGGGGAGATCACCATGACCCCTGCCGTACCGCCTGCGCCTACCTGGACGGCGCCGCCTACCGAAACAGACCTCCCGCCTCTGGCAGTCTTGCTGGCGCCTGCTGGAAGCCCCGTTGAACTGGTTGAACGATTGTCCTCTGGGCTGGCAGCGCCAGTATCACAGGCAGGAATGCGCTGGGAGGTGCGTTCCAGCCTGACAACGCAGGATGTGACCCCTGACCTGCGATTGGTTATCCTGCTCTCTTCAGGCTTGGAGGCAGCCAGCCTGGCAGCGGCAGCCCCTCAGGTCCAATTCCTGGCGGTAGGCGCCTCAGGTCTGACTCCTGCGTCTAACCTGAGCCTGGTTGGCGCAGAAGGGGAACGATATGACCAACAAGGCTTTATCGCCGGGCTGATTGCCGCGATGATCACCCCTGATTGGCGGGTAGGCGTGATCAGCGTTGCTGATACAGCGGCGGGTAAAGCAGCGCGCCAGGGTTTCTTGAACGGGGTGGTGTACTTCTGTGGTTTATGCCTGCCTTATCATGGACCGATATTTGATTATCCCCAGTATGTTGAGCTTCCTTCCAGCGCTGCCGAAGCAGAATGGCAGGTGGCTGCTGATACCCTGATCAGCCGGGCGGTTAAGACCATTTATCTCTTTCCACACATCCCCGCTCCAGGACTGGCTGAATACCTGGCTCAATCTGGCGTCAAGCTATTAGGAGGAATACAGCCGCCTGAGACGCTGCAACCTTCCTGGGTGGCAACGGTGACGACCGATCCGCTTCCGGCAGCGTTGGGCATCCTTCCTGATCTGCTGGCGGGCAGGGGCGGCGCAAGCCTGCCTGCGCCGGTGGTCGTTCAAGACATCAATGGCGCTCTTTTCACACCTGGCAGGCAGGCTGCGCTGGAAACGATGCGTTTGGATTTGTTGAAGGGCGTCATTGACACCGGCGTTGACCCGGTAACCGGCGAGGCGCGTTGACGCCTGCCGGGGTTGGATAAAAAACATGAAGAATGACACATTGCCAATCTGTTGACTTAATGCTAAACTAAATTCATGACGAACGGCATCGTTCGTAGATTCCAAAATTCTCACCATTCAATTAAGGAGGATTGCGTTTATGAAGAAGCTCAACATTTTGTTTGCGGTCGTGTTGATAACCTCAATGCTGCTGACCGCTTGCCAGGGCGGCGGAGGCGGCTTTAAAGCCTGTCAGGTTACCGACACCGGGGGGATCGATGATAAGTCCTTCAACGCCACCGCCTGGAAGGGCGTCAAGGATGCTGAGGAAAAACTGAATATCACAGGTAAGTACCTCGAGTCGCAGCAACAAACCGACTATGAGAAGAACATCAATGCCTTCATCGAAGAGGGCTGCGATATCATTATCACGGTTGGCTTCTTGCTGGGCGATGCTACCAAGGCTGCGGCTGAGGCGAACCCGAACCAGAAGTTCTCGATCGTGGACTACGCCTATGATCCGGCGCTGCCCAATGTCGAGGGTCAGGTCTTCAACACCCAGGAAGCTGCATTCCTGGCTGGTTACGTGGCGGCTTCGGTTTCCAAGACTGGCGTTGTCGGCACCTTCGGCGGCATCCAGATCCCGCCGGTAACCGTGTTCATGGACGGGTTTGTCCTGGGAGTCCAGTACTACAATCAGAAGAACGGCGCCAATGTGAAGGCATTGGGCTGGGATCCTGTGGCGCAGACCGGGTTGTTCACGGGCAACTTCGAAAGCACCGATGATGGTCGCAAGATGGGCGAAACCCTGATGGATGAAGGCGCCGATGTGATCATGCCGGTGGCTGGTCCGGTTGGCTTGGGCACGGCGGCAGTTGCCAAGGAGCGCGGCAACGTATATATCATCGGCGTCGATTCTGACTGGACTCAGACGTCCCCCGAATATGCCGATATTATCCTGACCTCTGTCCTGAAGAATATGGATATCCTGACTTACCAGGTGATCGAGCAGGTTAAGAACGGCACCTTCAAGGGCGGCGTGATCGTGGGTACGCTGGAGAACGGCGGCGTTGGGCTGGCGCCTTTCAACAAGCTGGACTCGATGGTCTCTGCGAAGGTGAAGGCAGACCTGGACGAGATCAAGAAGGGCATCATCGCCGGCACGATCAAGGCTTCGCCGTAAACCCTGGCTGGCATTTCGTCAATCACTAGCAAACACGAATGGAGCTGGAGTATTCCAGCTCCATTTCGTTTTAGATGAGTTGTTTCTCATGGTAAAATGAACCCAAGCCCCTTTTTGTCATCAGATATTTGGAAAACGGAGCAAACCAGTTCATGGCACCTATACTTGAGCTTCGCAGCATCACTAAGAGCTTTCCGAGCGTGCTGGCAAACGACCATATCGACCTGACTTTGGAAGAGGGAGAAGTCCACGCCCTGCTGGGGGAGAACGGCGCAGGCAAGACCACCTTGATGAACATTTTATATGGCTTGTATCGGCAAGACCATGGCGAGGTGGTCGTCCGCGGCAAAGCCATCGATATCCGCTCGCCCAATGACGCCATTGCAGCCGGCATCGGCATGGTGCACCAACATTTCATGCTGGTGCCGGTCTTTACGGTGACCGAAAACGTAATGCTTGGCAGTGAAGAATTGCTGGCATGGGATTTCCTCGACCGCCGAAAAGCGGCAGAGCGCATCCGGCACATCTCTGAAATGTATCACCTGGAAGTTGACCCGAATGCCTATGTTAAGGATTTGCCCGTAGGCGTTCAACAGCGTGTGGAGATCATCAAGCTCTTGTACCGCCAGGCGGATATCTTGATCCTGGATGAGCCCACGGCGGTGTTGACTCCCCAGGAAGCAGATGAGCTGTTCAAGATCATGAGGGCGTTGGTGGAACAAGGCAAATCCATCATTTTCATCACCCACAAGTTGCGCGAGGTGATGGAAATTGCCGACCGAATCACCGTGATTCGGCGGGGAAAGGTCATCGGGACAACCACGCCTGCCGAGGCAGACCAGCGAAAGCTGGCAGAGATGATGGTGGGGCGCGAAGTGCAGCTCGAGCTGGATAAAGAAGCGCCGCAAGTTGGCGAGACGGTGCTGAGGGTAGAGAACCTGGTGGCGCTCAGCGAGCGCCGTCAAATAGCAGTGGATGGCGTTTCCTTCGATGTGCGCGCCGGGGAGATTTTGGGCATTGCCGGGGTGCAGGGGAATGGGCAGACGGAACTGGTGGAGGCGCTCACCGGGCTCAGGCAGGTTGTTTCGGGAAAGGCTGAAGTGCTGGGCAAAGATATCACCCGGGCGACGCCGCGGCAGATCACTGAGCTAGGCGTTGCCCACGTGCCCGAAGATCGGCAGCGCGATGGGCTGGTCTTGCCTTTCCCGGTTGCAGATAACCTGGTGCTGAATACTTACTATCAGCCGCCTTTTACATCGGGGGTGATGTTGCAAGAGAACGTCATTACTGCCAACGCCGAAAAATTGGTTCAGGAGTTCGATATTCGCACGCCCAGCGCTATGACCCCGGCAGGATCGCTTTCCGGCGGCAACCAGCAAAAGGTCATCGTTGCACGCGAATTTTCGAGGCCGATTCGGCTGCTGATCGCTTCGCAGCCGACGCGCGGCTTGGATGTAGGCTCGGTTGAGTATATCCACCGGCGCATGCTCGAGAAGCGAGACCAGGGCTGCGCGGTGCTGCTGGTTTCCTCAGAACTGGATGAGATCATGGAACTTTCCGACCGGATTGCGGTGATGTACCGGGGGAAGATCATGGATATCCTGCCGGCAGAGGGCGCTACCAAAGAAGGAGTGGGGTTGTTGATGGCGGGCGTCCATCCGCCGGTGGCAGATCAGGCGCTGCAAAGGTGAACTGAAGCATGGACAACAAGGACAATTCAAAGCAAACATCTAAAGTCAATTCTGCAGGGAAGATTTTCTTGCAGGAGCTTTTTGGAGGACAAAAGGGGAGAAAAGGCGAGAGCAGGCGAGCCAGCCGCGCTTTGCTGATTCCTGCATTAGCCATTTTGAGCGGGCTGATTGCCGGCGGCATCATTATCATCCTGACCACCGAGGAGGTCTATACGGCTGGCTCCATCCTGGGCAGCCTGGCAGCGGCGGGGCGGGCAGTGGGAGAGGCTTATTTGGCGCTGTTCACCGGTTCGATAGGCGACCCGGTGCGGATTGTCACTGCCTTGCAGAGCGGCGATGGCTTGGCAATCCGACGGGCGTTCAACCCGTTCTTTGAAAGCCTGGTGGCAGCCACGCCGTATATCTTTGCTGGTCTGGCGGTCGCCCTCGGGTTCCGCACCGGACTGTTCAACATCGGCGCAGAGGGACAGATCTTCGTGGGAGCGATCTTTGCCGCCTTCGTGGGGTATTCGGTGAAAGGGCTTCCGGCGATCATTCACATCCCATTAGCGTTGCTGGCTGGAGCGCTGGGGGGCGCTATTTGGGGCTTTATCCCCGGCTGGCTGAAAGCCAAGACTGGAGGGCACGAGGTGATCAACACGATCATGCTCAATTACATCGCCTTCCGGCTGAGCGACTGGCTGTTGACCGGTCCGATGAAGCGTCCCGACTCGTTCAATCCGATCAGCCCGACGATCGAGAAGAGCGCCATGCTGCCGCGCTTCTTCGAAAACCCGATTCGTTTTCACCTGGGCTTTTTCATTGCGCTCTTTGTCGCCTGGCTGGTTTACTGGTTCCTGTTCAAGACGAAATGGGGTTTTGACCTGCGCACCGTGGGGGCGAACCCTCATGCCGCTCGTTATGCCGGGATGAACATCGTGACCAGCACAGTTCTGGCGATGTCACTTTCTGGCGCCCTGGCAGGGCTGGCGGGCACTAACGAAGTGTTGGGTTTGAATCACAACCTGGCAATGGCTTTTTCTTCGGGATATGGTTTCGACAGCATTGCGCTGGCGTTGTTAGGCAAGAGCCACCCCTTGGGGGTGGTGCTGGCGGCGTTGCTGTTTGGCACCTTGCGCAACGGCGCTACCCGTATGCAGCTTACGGCGGGCATCCCGATTGATATTATCGCCGTATTACAGGCAATGATTCTGGCGTTTATTGCTGCGCCAGCGATTATCCGGACCATCTATCGGCTGCGCCAGCCTGAAGAGGAAGAAGAGGGCGTGACCGTCCGAGGCTGGGGAGGTTAAACCATGGCACCAAATTCTGCAACCTTAGATATCCAATTGACTTCTCCTCGCCGCCAGCGGGTGATGGGAGTGGTTTTCCTGCTCTTTGCTGCTGCCATCTGGCTGCTCTTCAGCCGCAACGTGCCCAGCGGGCAAACCACCACTTTTGTCATGACCCCGGGCGGTTTCCAGTCCAGCTTTCCAGATTGGAAGCTCCCCAGCCTGGCTACTTTGAATATCCTGGCATTTGCCAGCGCTTTCCTGGGTGCATTTCAACTGGTGAGGGCACGCGGTTTTGGCAGGCGTACCAACCAGGCGCTGGCGCTGGTGGTCGGCTTTTTCATCTTTGGCTTTCTCGTCTGGGCAGCCGCCGGTAAGTCCATGAACCTGGCGGGCTTGTTGAACGGCACGCTGAGCAAGGCGGTGCCGCTAACCCTGGGGGCGCTTTCGGGCGTCCTGTGTGAACGAGCGGGAGTAGTCAACATTGCCATCGAAGGGATGATGCTAAGCGGCGCCATGATGGGTACGATTGTTGGCAGCCTCACCCACAACCTTTGGCTGGGTTTGCTGGGCGCGGTGTTGACCGGTATGCTGCTTAGTTGGGTGCACGCCGTGCTGTCCATCAAGTATAAGATCAACCAGATCGTCTCCGGCACGGTGATCAACATATTTTCCACCGGCATCACCTCCTATATCTCGGCGAAGTTCTTGCAGGAATACCAAGAGTTGAATAACCCTGGCATTTTCCCTCCGTGGGAAATTCCGCTGTTGTCGAAAATTCCCTTTATTGGACACATTGTCTTTGCCAATAACATGTTCGTATATGCCATGTTCATCTTCTTGATCGTGATTCACGTGGCGTTGTTTTACACGCGCTGGGGGTTGCGGTTGCGCTCGGTGGGCGAGCATCCCAAGGCGGCAGATACGCTGGGAATCAACGTGTTCAAGACGCGCTATATGGCAGTGCTGTTGGGAGGGATGATGGCGGGCTTTGCCGGTGGTTACTTTACACTGGGTTCAGTGGGGCGTTTCGATGAAGTGATGACCGCCGGGCGTGGTTTCATCTCCCTGGCTGCCATGATCTTTGGCAACTGGATGCCCTTCGGGGCGTTTGGAGCGGGACTGTTGTTCGGTTTTGCCGACTCGCTGGCTTCCAAGTCGGCAATTCTGGGGGTGCAGATTCCCTCGCAGTTCATGCTGATGGCGCCCTATGTTGCCACGATGATTGTGCTGGCGGGTGTGGTTGGGCGCGGGCAGATGCCTGCGGCAGACGGCACCCCTTACGAGAAAGAGTCAGTTTAGGGCAAGTCGTTCCAGGGCAGATCGCTCCAGGCGACAAAGGGATGGTAATTCTGGAATAAAATGACCGTCAGGGGTGCAGGTCCGCGCGATAAAAACCATCCCTGCGGGGTCTGGAGGTTGTAATCGGCGTTTACCACCTGGCTGCCGGGCGCGCCGGTTGCCTTGACTACCAGTTCCAGGTTCCAACTGGAACCGGGAGGCAAAGTGACCATTTCCCAGCTTATGGTGCGGTCTGTCAAGGTGTAGGGAGAGGTCGCTGAGAGGAATTCGCTGCCATCTGGCAAGGTATCGGTCAAGGTCAAGCCAGTTGACGGTTCTAACAGGTGCAGGTTATTGACGGTCAGCGTATAAGTAATGATTGCCCCTGGTTTTACCGCAGCCTGCAGGGCAGTCTTGCTGAGGTGGAGGCGGCGCTCAAATGGTCCCCAGGCGTTGATTCGTCCCCAGCCATAGGCATTGTTGGGGATGGCTGTCGAGGGAACGCCGCCGCAAATTTCCAGGGGAATGTTTAACGGGAGAGCGGTTTGTGTCATCCAGCGTTCCAGATCATCCACTCGCCCGGCTAAGGCAGGGTTGGCAGAGATGAGCAATGCTGCCATGCCAGCAACGTGCGGCGCAGCCATGCTGGTGCCGGTCATGTAGGCGTAACTGTTGGTTGGGTAGCTGGATCGGATGCCTGTCCCGGGAGCAGAGATATCTGGCTTGAGCCTGCCGCTGCCATCGGCGATCACCGGACCGCGGCTGCTGCTGCTGTTAAGCCCATCGAGCAGGGTGGTGTTGCCCACGGTAAAGGATGCGTCGTAAATGGCAGCAGGATCGCTGATCGAACCACAGCCAGGACCGCCGTTGCCGGCAGAATGGACGGTCAGGATGCCAGCCGCGCGCACGTTTTCAACCACCTGCTGGAGCACCTGAGGATCAGTGCAGCCTTCAGAAGGCGGGCAGCTCCATGAATTGTTGATCACATCCGGCGCTTTCGACGGGTCGGGGTTCTGATTGTTCAGGTCAGTTGGCGCAATGAACCACTGGTAGCATTCGATGTAGGTGATGGGACTGCTCCAGCCCTGCTCCATGTTACGACAGCCGATCCAGCGTGCTCCGGGCGCCATGCCGATCTGGTTGCCCGCCGAGTCATCGCCAATCATGATGCCCATGGTGTGGGTGCCGTGTCCGTAATCGTCGCACGGTTGCGGCGAGTCGAATCCGCAGGGATTGCCCGGATTGGTGTTTGGATGATCGAAATGGATGGCGTCATGCCAGTTGTAGTTGTGATCGGCAGCCTGACCATTCCAACCGCGATACTGACGGATCAATGCCGGGTGGTTCCACTGGTAACCGGTGTCGGCGCCGCCGATGACCACATTTTGCCCGGTGAAACCGGCTGCCCAGACATCGTTTGCGTTGACCAGCGCCAGGTTCCATTCAACGCCCTGAGGTTGGAGGGTTAAGTACGAGCGGTTGGGCGGCAACGGCTCGGGGGCGTCCAGCTTGACGATAGGGTTGGCATACACATGAGCGACCAGGGGATGATTCGCCAAAGTTTGCACGGCTGTCATGCCGCCCCGCACCCAGATCACATTGGCAACCCAATAAGCGCGGTATTCGACGCCTAATCCATCCAACACCTGGCGGAGCGGTTTCTGGGTGCGTTCAGCAATGCGGCGCAGGGTTTGGTAAACGTAAGCAGCCTTAGACTGCCGGTCGGGCAAGAATGCCGCCTGGCTCAGATCAGCCTGTTCGCGCAGGTAGATGATCATTTCCGTCTCGCCGGCTGCCGCCGTTTCGAGCACCCATGGGTCCAGGCGGTTGAGCCATTCCCGAGGAGCCGCTAAAGCAGGACCAAACAGCAGGTTGAAGCCAAGCGCCAGGGTGAAAACGATCTTGAACCATTGAACTCTTTGCATAGGACTAAAGCTTAATCAAGGCGCGCAGTTCGGGCAATATCCAGGGTAACGCCCCCAGGCTGCCTGCGCCCAATGCCGCCATTGCCCGAAAGATGTTCGGCAAAGGCAGCCAGTTCATCAACGCCAGCGAGATCAGCCAGGCGGAGATGCAGGCGGGCACCAGGCGAATCAAGGTGTTTTGAACCTGTAGGACGCGGGGGAAACGTTTGTTCAAGATAAAAAGCAGCAACAACGCCTGACCGGTGAAGGTCAGGGTATCTGCCAGCGCCAAGCCCGTGTGTCCAATCAGCCGGGAGAGGGCAAATGCCAGCAGGATATAGGTCACTGCCTGGAGGAAAGCAGCTTTAAGAGGGGTACGGGCGTCCTGCTGGGCGTAGAAGGAGCGGACCGCCACCTCCAGCCAGGTATGCCCGGTCAAGCCCAGCAAAAATGCCCGCGTTGCCCAAACCACCAGTTCGGTTTCGTAGGCGCCAAAATGGAAGACGAACTGCACCAGAGGGCGGATGGTGACAGAAAGCAGCACTGCCACGGGCAGCGTCAATGCCAGCATAATGCGCAGGGCATGGTTGACCGTCTCTTGAAAGCGCGCCGTTTCTCCCCGCACCAGATATTCTGCCAGCGAAGGCAGCAGGGCGATGGCAATGGCAGTGCCAATCAGCGTCTCGGGTACCTGCTGAATGAACCAACCGTTGTTCAGCGCTGAGACTGCGCCTTCTGGGAAAAAGGAAGCAAAACGGTCGCGCGCCAGGAAATAACTTTGCAGGCAGAGCATGGTCAGCAGGCGAGGTCCCATGAGCCTGAGCACCTGCTGTACGCGCGGGTGAGTCAGCGCGATGGAGGCTTTCCAGGTAAAGCCGTGCCTGACCAGCCCAGGGATTTGGATGGCGAGGTGCAGCAAAGCCCCCAGGATGACCCCATAAACCAAGCCGTAGATGCCAAAGCGCGGTCCCAGAACCAGGATGCCGAAGATCTGTCCGACGTTGTATAAACCAGGCGCCATGGCGGGCAGCAGGAAATGTTGATTGGCTTGCAAACCAGCCATAACCAGTCCGCTGATCGAAAAGATGAGAATCGCCAGCAGGTCTAAACGCATCAGGCTGGCAGTCAACTGCCACTTGTCCACGTCGTCGAAGCCGGGTGCGATGACGTGTTGGACTAACGGCTCAGCGAACAGGATGATAAGAGCGGCGATGCAGCCTGTGACCAGGAATGCCAGGTTGGCAATGCGGGAGAACAACTCCCACGCGGCGTGGCGTCCCTGGCGTTCGAGCGTTTCCGATAGCACTGGAATCAGGGCGATGCCCAGGGCGCCTCCGGAGATGAGCGCTGAAAGCAAGTCGGGGATGTTGTTGGAGACGAAGAAAACGTCCCGCTCGTAAGGGGTGAACTGGCGGTTGAAGAGCACGACGCGCAGCAAGCCGAGAATTTTATCCAGCCCGAAGAAGACGGCGATGATCAGCGAAGCGCGCGAGATGCGGGACATGGCGTAAGTATAGCATGGGTTGGAACTGAAAAATCGGCTCACTTTTACGCCTCGTATGCCTGGCGGGTTACTCTCCGCTCACTTTATGGTAGAATTTTATCGTCCGGAGGGATGGCCGAGCGGTCTAAGGCGCCTGTCTTGAAAACAGGTGTGGGGCAACCCACCGGGGGTTCGAATCCCTCTCCCTCCGCCTGTATCGGGTGAGGTTTCAAGTTCGTCAGAGACCACTCGAGAGGATAAGAAAATCCCCCAATTTCATAAAAGGAGCGACCCTATGGCAACGTTAAAACTAGGCATTGTTGGTGCAGGTTTTGTAGCCAACTTTCACGCGCGCGCGATCATGCAGGTGCGCAACGTCGAAATTGCTGGCATCACTGCTCTCAAAGGCGCTGAAGCTCTGTCGGCGCTGGTGCAGAAACACAACCTGGGCGCAGGAACGGTGTACCCCAATGTGTCAGAGATGGCAAATCATGTTGACGCCATCGCGATTTACATTCCCAATTTTGCCCGCCTAGAAATCGTCGAACAGATTGTAGAAGCCGTCAAGAAAGGCGCGAATTTGAAAGGGTTGATCTGTGAGAAGCCTCTGGCGCGCAATCTCAAGGAGGCGCGCCGTATGCTGGAACTGGTCAATTCCGTGGGTTTGAAGACGGCGTACTTTGAAAACCAGATTTTCATGAAGCCCATCCAGGCGCAGTTAGCCCAACTGGCGCCTCAGCAGAGGACGATGGGACCATTAGCGCTCACTCGTTCAGCAGAGGAACATGGCGGACCTCATGAACCCTGGTTCTGGGATCCCACCCGCCAGGGCGGCGGCGTGCTATGCGACATGGGCTGCCACAGTATTGCAGTGGGCTGGTACGCCCTCACCCCCCTGGGTAAGCCGGTCACCTTCCTGCAGCCAATTTCCGTCCTGGCTGATGTGGCGTTGCTCAAGTGGGGCTTGCCGCAGTGGCGCGAGAAGCTGCTCAAAGAGCGCGGCGTGGACTACGCCAGGACGCCAGCGGAGGATTTCGCCACCGGCATGGTCACCTTCCGCAATCCTGAGACAGGGCAAATCGTCAAGGCGCAGTTCACCGATTCGTGGATGTTCGAGAAACAGGGTTTGCGCCTGTTCATGGATGGCATGGGTCCCGGCTATGCCTTCGAGGTGAATACGCTGCAATCTTCGCTGCAAATATTTATTGGCGACGCCGCTGCCGAGGCGACCGCCAATGCCGAGCTGGCGCTCGAAAAGGCGACGGCTTCACGCGGCTTGCTGGCGGTTCAGCATAATGAAGCAGACCTGTATGGTTACACGGATGAAAATGAAGAAGCAGCCCGGGCTTTCCTGGAAGGGCGCGATGGTTTCCTGCCCTGGAGCTATGGCGTGGAAATTGTGAAGCTGGTGATGGCGGCTTACCTGTCCGCTGAGCGCAAAAAGGTCGTTGACCTGACCGATCCGGCTACCCAGGCTGAACTGGAAACCTACGTTCCGCTCATCCAGCAGGGTAAGGGCGCCGATCAGCTTTACCTGAAATAAACGCAACTGACGGTTCATAACGCCATCCAATCCGCCCGATGTTTTTTCGGGCGGATTGATTATAGATGGCTCTGGTCAGGACCCGGCGACAGCGGCTCGATCAAGCCGCCTGCGCCGGCTGTGGATTGACTTTGAAGAACACTTCTACCACCTGCGGGTCGAAGTGTTTACCCGCCTCCGCGCGGATATAGTCGGCGGCTTCGGTTGGGCTCCAGGCTTCACGATACGGGCGGCGTGAAGTGAGCGCATCCCACACATCGACGATGGCGAAAATGCGCGCTTCCAGCGGGATGGCTTCGCCTTTGAGTCCATCGGGATAACCGGTGCCATCCCATTTTTCGTGGTGGTGAAGCGGAATGCTCAGGGCAGGTTCCAGGTAAGAGATGGGCGACAACCACTGGTAAGCATAAATAGGGTGCTGCTTCATCACCTTCCATTCTTCCTGGTTTAATGGACCTGGCTTGAGCAGGATATTATCGGGGACTCCCATCTTGCCGACATCATGGAGCAGCGCGCCGCGTCGCAGGTGAGGGAACAATTCAGAGCTAACGTTCATATTTTCCGCCAGGTCCATGGTCAGTTGAATCACCCGCTGAGCGTGCCCTTCTGTTTCACGGTCGCGCAGTTCGAGCGCCTTTGCCCACCCTTCCAGCGTGGCATCGTAGGTCCTTTCGAGATTGCTGCTGGATTGCTGCAGTTCGTGGAACAGGGTGGCGTTATCCAGAGCGATAGCCGCCTGCCCGGCGACGGCTTGCAGGAAGTCCAGCCAATCTTCGCTGGCAGATAAGATCGAACGGTGAAAGATTTCAAGCACCCCTTTGATCAAGCCTTTGGCAATCAGAGGCACGCCAAAATAGGACCGAAAGCCTTCTGCTTTGAAAAGCGGTGAGTGCTGTAATTCCCCCAGGGTTTCGTTCAGGTCGCGGATGCGCACGATTTGCCGGCTGAGGGCTGCCTGCCCGGCAAAGCTTTCGCCCAGGCGCAGGTGGGTATGCTGCAGCGCCGTTGTCCTGAAGCCGCGGTTCGCCGCATACTCCAGGGTCTGCGAGGGGTGATGGTAGAGCAAAATATCGGCGGCATCTACGTTCAATTCCTCGATGATCTGTTCGAGCAGGACGTTAAGGGTCAAATCCAGGTCAAAGGTGGTGCTGATGGCAATATCGATCTTTCGCAATGCCTGCAGGCGGCGCGTCTGGCGTTCGAGCTGTTGTTCGGTGAGCTTTTGAGTCGTAATATCAGATATAAAGCCTTCTAAAATAAAGGTTTGGCGAACAACGTCCAGCGTGCCTTGACCCAGCTCGCGAATCCATCGGATTTGTCCATAACGATTTCTGATCCGATAGACCAGGTCGTAACGTTGCCTTTCTTGCAGAGCCGTCTGTTTTTCTTCCCAGACGCGCAGGCGGTCTTCGGGATGAATCAGGCTGCCGTAAGACAGGCTGCTGTTATGGAGCAGCTCAGCGGGAGAATGACCAGTCAGTTCCAGGCAACCGCTGCTGACGAACTCCATGGTGCAATCCAGGTTGTTCTGACAGCGATATACCATGCCGGGGAGATTATTCAGCAAGGTCAGCAGGGTATCAATGCTGTCCTGAGAACCGGCCACGGTTTTACGAGGCTTAGTTGCGATGTATAAATCGGTCATACAGACCGAAGTTATGAAGCATTGTACATGCTGCCCGAAGCAGCTCCCACTGCCACGGCAGGCATGTGCACGCGCTGACCCTGGCTTTGGAATTTGACAATTTCGGATGCAAAATCACTCAAGCTGCCAGCGCGGATTGAGAGAACCCACAGTTTCTCTTCCGGTGTCAGGCGGAAAGTCTCAGACTGGTATCCCGCCCCCAAAGCTTTTTCAGGATCGGTCAAGAGCATTTGACAGAATTTTGGACTGACCACGGCTGCTGAAAGCAACCGGCTCAGCTCGCCGCTTTTAGTTGCGGCGCTGGTGCGAAAAGTTGGTTGATAATTCATTTGGGCATCTCCTTGTTTTTTGATGAACAGGATGGCTTATGACCGGCTTTCACTGTGAGCGCCGCCTTGTGCCCAAAGGAACCAGAACACACCTGCTGCAATGAAGAAATCCCCCAGGCTAAAGGCAACCATGCGTCCCAAGAAAGGAAGAACAAAAAGGTCAGATAACCACCCTAATTTCGTTTGACTGTACGGTAAGACAATGTCCTTACCTGAACCAAAACGCTTGCCAAATTCCCAACTGGGTTGGAGCGTTGGATAAAGCCGATTGATCGTTTCTGGGCTAATGGGCATCAAACCGCCGTTCAAAGAGATTACGGCGAGGTTGAGCAACAAGCCCGCTCCCATGATCCAGAACCCTGGCTGCCTGCGGTTGATCCAGGCGAAAATGAGCAACAATGCCTGGGAACTTACCAGAGCTGCAGCGGCTAGATAATCTGGGATTTGCTGACGCGTGGCAGGCAGGTAAAAAGCCAACCATTGCGGCAGGAAAGCGACGAGCGCCAGCCACCAGTAACGAAGATCAGGAACGTGCAGGCGCCGCCTGCCTGCCCAGGCGCGCAGTTGCCCAGCCAGTAAGCCAGCCAGGACTGCCAGGAGCAGGATCAAGTTATTTGAGGCCAGAACCCCCGGTGATTTCCGGCGCGCCCGCGCCCACGGCAAACAGAGCCAGGCTCAAGAGGATGACCGCCAGGCGGATGTGGCGTTGATCGAATTTGGACAAAGTGGTGTAGATATAAGCTTTCATGTTAAATCCTCTGTAGTAGAATTTCGAATGATGCCTGAATTATGTATAAGCCGGTCACCGAGGGTGGCTCTTAAAGATTAAGGGAAGATGAATCTTTTCGGTTCCCCTCTTCGTTGCAATAATTGAGCCGATGTAGAGGATTTACATTCAAGCGAGGCGAAGTCAGTTGTTAAAGAAAAACGACCGGAAGGAAATATTTGATCACTTCCAGCCCCTCATCAAGTCAATCAAAGCCCAGGTTCGATTAAAAGCGCGTCATTGCGCTCCGATCGCTTTGATCAATTTTAACGCACAAGTCTCTGATAGAGCAATACAGTTTGATTAGAAGGTTCGATGCCAATTTGCGACAGCAGCGCCTTGCGGCATTCCTCGAATTGCCGCACAACTGCAGCCTGGTTGCCCATGGCAGCGTGGATTTGCATGGCAAGCCGATAAGCTTCTTCATTGCACACATCTTCTGAAATGACCTTCTGGCAAAGTTTCAGCGCTGCCTCGAGCGAGCCGTTTTCGAGGCGCAGGCGGACCAGGTTCAAAGCCGCCTGGATGTATAGCTGAAACAATCGTTGCCGTTCCAGGTCTATCCAGGAGGCATCCAGGTCGGGCAAGTAGGGATCAGCATACAATTCGACAGCCGCCCGGTAGTTTTCGACTTGTTCTTCCAGTTGGCGCGATTTTTGTGCCGTTTCGATCTTCTTCTCGAACGTCTCGACATCGTATTCGTAATCAAGCGCCCGGTTAAAACTGTAAACGTTGCCATCATAGAGCACCACATCAGAGCCCAGCGACAGGCGTAAGCGATATAAGGCGTTCTTGAACTGAATCTTCAACTGCTCTGTGGAGCTTTCTGGCCACAGGACAATGCCAATTCTTTCTTTAGACAAACCTTCTGGATGTGTCAGCAAGTAAAAAAAGAGCTCCCTCGCCCGCCTCTGGTTGAGCCACTCGTTGGAAGTGACTGGGTTTCCGTTGACCAACACCTGGTTCTTGCCAAAAGCGCGAATAATGAGTTTGGGGGGAGCGAACAGTACCGAAAGCGCTTGCGGTCGTATGCTGCGCCGCAACGATGGAATGCTGCTTTCGAATAGACGCACCTGATCGAGCAGCGAGGCGGTAATTGGACCGGTCTCGGGCTGGGCGGAGAAGTAATGCAGCATCTCGACGCATTCGCGACCGGCAACAGCCAGGAAGTGCTGGCTTTCAGCCCCTGACACCAGGTCAAATGTGCGCTGCAGGGCTTGCCGGGCGGATGGATGCTGACCGGCGGCATAATAGGCATTTGCCAGGTAGAGATAAGCTCGGGCGGCATCGATCGTTTGCCCGCCCTTGTCGAGGTATTCGGTTGCTTTCGAGAGGTGCGCGATTGCCTGCTCGGGTTGACCCATCTGCAAGCATTCCAAGCCGGCTTCGGTATGCCACAAACCCTGTTCGAAGTCAGAGCCGTTTTCGGCGCTGATCTCGCCGGCTTGCTGCATGAGCTCTTGAGCTTTATTGAACTGTTTGCTGTGCCGCGCCTGGATGGCTTCAGTCAGGCGGCAATAGAAATAGAGCTGGTGATCGTTGATGCGCAAGGAAATTTCCCGAGCGCGGCGGTAATTGTCTGCAGCCGCCTCGTTGGCTTCCAGCTCGCGGTACAGGTCGCCGATGCTAAGCAGAAGGTAGGCTTCGACCCGTTCCATGCCGTTTTGTTGGGCGTAAGCCAGCGCTTCTTTGAAAAGTTTGTTGGCTTGCAGATAATCGCCAGTCAGGTGGCGTAACACTCCCAGGTTATTAAGGACAAACGCCATGCGCGTGGTGTTTTGAACCTGGCGCCAGTATGAAAGCGCCTTTTCGTAATGTTCCAGCGCTTGCCCATACTGCCCTGCTGTACGCAGGCATAACCCAAGTTCCATGTGCACCAGGGCGGCGTTTTGGTGATCCCCCAGCAGGCTAAACTCCACCAACGCCTGGGAAAGGCGCGCCATGGCTTCTTGCAGCCTGCCCAAATGGTAGAGGCTTACGCCCAGCGAACGCAGGGCTTCAGCTCGCGGGGCAAGCGGCGATTCGTGCTGCTGGGTGAGGCTTAGTACGGTTTCGCCGTCCTTCAATGCTTCGCGATATTTGCCCAATAAGCGCAGGGCGGTGATTCGGCGCGCTAGGGTAATCGCCAGGTTTGCTTGATCCCCGGCAGCGGACAGTCCCGCCTCCGCTTGATTTAACAGTTTCAGGCTGTTTTCTACCTGTCCCAGATTCATCCATGCAGTCCCTTTGTGAGAGAGCAGGATGGGGCGCGAGGCAACCAGCTCTGCTGGCAGGCTTTCGATCCAACTGAGCAGCGTTTTTGACCGCTCGCTGCGAATCAGGTGAAGACCGGCTTTTTCGATCAAGCTGGCTGTCTGCTCGGTATGTCCAAGGCGCTGGTAGGCGGCAAAGGCTTTTTCCCATTCCTGCCTGGTTTCATAACCGGAGGCAATGGCTTGCAGCAGGGATGGAAGTTCCTCAGCGTGCTCCCGTTCGAATGTGGACTGGAGGAAATCACGGAAAAGGTGATGGTAGCGCAGCCATTGACCGGCTTCGCCTACCGGGATGACAAACAGGTTGTGCTGCAGGACGGCGGCAATCAGGGCGTTCCAATCTTCGCTATCGCCGAACGCTGCGCTGCATAAATCGGCGTCGAACTCTTCCAGGTAAGCGGAGCGCAGCAGAAAATCCCGCAACGGAGGGGGTTGTTGATCCAAAACCTGCTGCGCCAGGTAATCGTACAAGCCAATATCTGAAATACGGGCTTTTTGGAGCTGGGCTGCCAAGCCCTGCCACATCGATTGTGTGGTCAGCAGCAGCCCCGTGATCCAACCTTCGGTGTGGTTAGCCAGGTTTGCAGCCGTTTTTGTCGGCAGGGCAACGCGGTAATTCTGCATGACCAGCGATTGGATTTCTTCGGGCTGGAAGGCGAGGTCTTCGTAACCGATGCCCCCGACCTGTGAGCGCGCTACCAGGAGAGGCATATCGGGCAGGGTCAGCAGTGACCGCGAAGCCAGCACCAGGTGACAGTTTTCTGCTACATTGATGATAAATTGGTTGATAAATTGTTGAATCTCTGGCTGGTTTTGCACCAGATGGTAATCGTCCAAAATGAGCAGGAAGTGTTCCTGGATGTGTTCATAGGCATCATTGACGACTGCGGCGACCAGCCGGTCGAGGTCAAAGCCGGGCTGCGCCGCGGCGACCAGGGCGGTCGTGGACTGGCGTCCAAATTGGGGAAAGCGGCTCTCGAGAGCGGAGATGAAATGCGCCAAGAAACGGCTTGGATCCAGGTCCAGCTCATCGAGCGACAACCAGCAGACAGGCATCTCCACCTGCCGGGCAAAGTCTACCAGCAATGAAGTCTTGCCATAACCTGCCGGAGCGATGACCAGAATCAGTCGGTAATCCAGCAGCTCGTAGAGCTTAAGGATCAGGCGCTGCCGGGTGAGCAGTTCCTTCCGACGCTGCGGCAAAATGACCTTGGTTCGAGTGACCAGGTTGGACATTAATACTCTTTAAGGAATAAAGTCTGCCAGATTATAATTCATTGTCAGTATTTTCACGCGAAAATTTTTGTTGGTACTTTCTGTCTTGATAGTTTTTGTGGTCGAAATTGTCTGTGGAAAGGTCTTATGTCTAAGATAGCAATCATTGGCGCAGGGATGATGGGATCGGCTTTGTGTATGCCATTGATCGATAATGGTCATGTGGTGGCTTTGGCTGGCACGCCGCTGGATGAGGCGATCGTTGCTTCAATTGAACAATCAGGCGTTCATCCCAGGTTGCAGCGAGCCCTGCCGGCTGGTGTTCGGGCATTCCGACATACCCAACTTAGCGAGGTGCTGGCAGGCGCAGACCTGGTCGCTGTGGGGGTAAGCAGCTTTGGGGTCGAGTGGTTCCTGGAGCAGGCAGCGCCCCTGTTGAAGCCGGGCGTTCCCTTGATTGCAGTGACCAAAGGTTTGGTGCATCGCGCTGAAACGCCCTTACAAACGATTCCCGATTATGTGGCGGAAAGGCTGGAGGGGCGGATTAGCTGGAATGCGATCGCTGGTCCCTGCATTGCTCACGAGCTGGCTGCCCGGCGGCAAACGTGTGTGGTCTTTTGCGGGCGGGACCCTGCTGCGCTAGATTGGCAGCGGCAGGTCTTTCAAACGCCTTATTACCATATCTGGACCTCAACGGATGTGGCAGGGGTGGAAACCTGTGCGGCGCTGAAGAATGCCTATGCCCTGGGAGTAGGACTGGCGGTGGGGATGATGGAGAAGGCGGGATCCGACGGTTTAGCTCAAATGTATAACCCGCAGGCGGCGCTCTTTGCACAAGGCTGCCGGGAGATGCGCCGGTTTTTGGAGATCATGGGCGGCGGCGAAGAGAACATCGCCTGGCTGCCAGGAGCGGGAGACATGTACGTAACGGTGTTTGGCGGGCGGACGGTGCGGCTGGGGAAGCTGCTGGGGAGCGGGCTGCCTTACCCAGAGGCGCGCCAGGTCATGGCGGGAGAAACGCTGGAGAGCGTTGAGATCATCACCCGAGTTGGTAAGGCGCTTCCAATTTTCGAGCAGCGGAGAATCATCCGCCGGGAGGAATTCCCCTTGATGCGCTTTTTATACGGTATCATTCACGAGGGGAAAGAAGTTGTGATTCCTTGGGAGCAATTCTTCTGACATGAAACTTTACCTGGCGCTCGACATCGGCACATCCTCCACCAAAGCCAGCCTGTACCGGGAGAACGGCGTTTGCATCTCGAGCGCCAGCGCTGGATATGAGCTCCACTATCCCAAAGCAGGGTGGGCGGAGCAAAATCCGCTAGATTGGTGGCAGGCAGTCCAGTTAACTTGCCGGCAAGTTTTGCAAGGGGTTGATTGCCAGGCGTTGCGCTCAGTTTGTGTGAGCGGGCAGGCGCCATCCTGCGTCCCAGTTGACCGCCTTGGGCAGCCGCTGCGACCGGCAATCCTGTGGCTGGACCGGCGGGCAGCGGAGGAAGCCCTCTGGCTACGAGACTTGTTAGCCGATATGCCCCTGGAGCAGGAGAGCGGAAATGTGCTGGACAGTTATTACGGCGGGGTAAAGTGGGCGTGGTTCCTGCGCCATGAGCCGGAGCTTTACGCCCAAACCTGGAAGATCTTGCAAGCCAGCAGCTTTGTCCTGCTGCGCTTGAGCGGCGAGGCGGTGGTCGATCATAGCCAGGCGGGATTGTGCAGCCCATGCTATCACCTGCCGCAGCGCGTCTGGAACGCCAGGGTGTGTGAGCGCATGGGGCTGGATAGCGCCAGGCTGCCAGCGCTTAGGGCGTCGAGCCAGGTGGCGGGGCAGGTGACCCGCCAGGCAAGTGAAGCAACGGGCATCCCAGTCAATACGCCGCTGGTTTGCGGGGGCGGTGACTTCGCCTGCGCCTGCCTGGGCGCCGGGGTGCTTCAGCCAGGTTCGGCGGCGATGATGCTGGGCACGGCAGGAAACCTGCTGGCGCCTGCTCCGCGGCGGACAGACTGGCGCTTGTTCAACACGGTGCATGTCACCGGTGAAAGCCTGAGCCTGGGCGGTGTGTTGGCTGGCGGGGCGGTACGCTGGTTTCTGGAAATGTTGGGCGGTCCTGCGGATAGCCTGTTAGCGACTCTGGAAAGCGAGGCGCAGGCAATTCCTCCCGGGGCAGAGGGGCTGCTCTTTCTGCCCTATTTGCTCGGCGAGCGCACGCCTATATGGGACCCACATGCGCGGGGGGCGTTCCTGGGATTGAGCACCCGCCATGGGCGGGGGCACCTCTATCGGGCGGTGCTGGAAGGCGTTGCGCTGGCTTACCGCCAGATGGCTGAAATTTTCAAGGAGATGGACAGCCCGATCCGTGAGGTGATTGCCATCAATGGCGGGGCGCGCAGTCCTTTGTGGCGGCAGATCTTTGCAGATGTGTTGCAGGTTCCAGTGCGCTGGAGACCGGAAAGCGGCGGTACAGCGTTGGGGGCGGCATTCCTGGCTGCATGGGGGGTGGGCGATTTTCGATCGCCAGCTGACCTGGGCGCCTGGCTGGAGCCAACGGTGGATATGCTGCCCAACCCGGCTCATGCGCCAATTTATGACCGCCTCTTTGCCATCTTCAGCCCATTGTATGAGCGCTTGAAAGACAGCTTGCATGCCCTGGCTGAGGAGGGTAAAGCCGGATGAGGCGTTTATCGGCTCCAGCGCTGGCAGCCAACCTGGCGGCGCTGCTGATTCTGCTATTGGGCGCCTCATGCCGGCGCGCGACCTCCACGCCCTTGACGGGCGACCTTTCTGGGGAGTCGTTGCAGCAAACGCTGGAAGCAATGTCGCTGGCGGAAGCGCCGGCGACCTCTGCGCCTGGGGAGGTGTTTCCGCAGGGGACTATTCCTCCGCTGCAACCAACAGATGCGCCGCCGCCTGTTCTCTTCCCACAAACGGCAAATTTCACGCCTCCGCCCGGGGCGATCGAGTACCAGGTTCGCTCGGGCGATACATTGGCAGGACTGGCGGGGCGCTTTGGAGTCAAGCCGGGGCAAATTGTCTCGGCGCTGCCGCTTCCTGACTTGGGGTTTCTCATCCCAGGGCAGCGAGTTTACATCCCGGATGTGCTCGAGGGGGTGACGCCGCCTGATCTGCTCCTGCCGGACAGCGAACTGGTCTATTCGCCTGCAGCAGCCACCTTTGATGTACAGCGCTATGTCCAGGAAGCCGGGGGATTTTTGAGCGTCTATTCGGAATCTGTTGCCGGCAGGACTTTGACTGGCGCTCAAATTGTGCAGCGGGTAGCAGATGAGCTTTCAGTCAACCCCAGGCTGCTGCTGGCGTTCCTGGAATATCGCGCTCGTTGGGTGTTGGGACAGCCAGCGCCGGGCGCTTCGCTCGATTACCCGATTGGCTTTGAAATAAACGGACGGGAGGGGCTCTACCAGGAGCTGGTGATTACAGCCACGCAGTTGAACATGGTTTACTATGGCTGGCGCAAGGGCAACTATACGCTGATCGAATTTCCCGATAAGACTGCCAGGCGGCTCAACCCTCGCCTGAACGCCGGCTCAGCCAGCCTGCAAAACCTGATGGCAATCTTTTACCGCGAGTCCGACTGGCGGTTGCGGGTATACGGAGAGCAGAGTTTTCCGGTGCTGTATGCCGAGATGTTTGGCGACCCCTGGGAGCGCGCCGCGCGGGTCGAACCGCTGCTGCCTCACGATTTGCAGCAGCCGACCCTGGAGCTGCCTTTTGCGCCGGGTGAAACCTGGCATTATTCCTCCGGTCCGCACTATTCCTGGAACTTCGGCACGCCGCGCGGCGCGCTGGACTTCTCTCCGACTGGCAAGGTGGAACTCTGCGCGGTCTCGCCGCAGTGGATCACCGCCTCCGCGCCGGGGCTGGTCGTCCGGGCTGCTTTCAATGCAGTAGTCCTGGATCTGGAGTCGGATGGCTTTGAGCAGGTTGGATGGGCGTTGCTGTATTACCACGTGGCGGAAGAGGAGATGATTCCTGCCGGGACGCAGGTGGCTCAGGATGCTCCGCTGGGACACCCTTCCTGCCAGGGCGGCAGGGCAACGGCAGCGCATGTTCACCTGGCGCGCAAGTACAACGGGGAATGGCTTCCCGCCGATGATATCGTGCCGTTTGTGTTGAGCGGCTGGACAGTCGCCGGGGAAGGGAGCTACCAGGGTGCCCTGGTCAAGGGAGAGATGATCATCCCTGCCAACGCTTACGGCAGCCTCTCAGCCCTGGTCAGGCGTTGAAGGCGGGCAATAGTGGCGATGAACAGATCACATAAAGTTGGCAATTCAAAATTCAGGATGAATGACAGGAGGTGAGAGGATGGCGCTCGAGAAGGTCACTTTGCAGGGAACGTATTTTTACCGGGGCGGGCAGCGCTTTCTGCCAGTTGGGGCGCATTGGGTGCCGGCTGTGGAGGCGCTCTCCTGGGCTTACCAGTGGAACCCGGAGAGCATTGCCGCCGACTTTGTCAAGATGAAGGATTTGGGTTTCAACACGGTGCGCTTCGACTTGTTTTGGGCGTGGTTCGAGCCGCGCCCTGGTGATTACAATCCAGAGGCGTTTGCGCAGTTAGATTTCTTGATCGGACTGGCGCATCAGCATGACATTTACCTGCACCCCACCCTGTTCATCGGCGGGGAGGTGGGCGAGGCGTTTTGGGATGTGCCCTGGCGGCATGGTCGCCACCCCCATGCCGACCCGCAGATGCTCTTCTTGCAGACCAATCACGCGGCAGAGTTGGCGCGGCGTTATCGGGGCGAGCCGGCAATCCTGGCTTGGGATCTGACGGATGAACCGCCATATTGGATCGCAGGAAGCCAGACCACCGATGCGATGGCAATCAACTGGACGCGGTTGATTGCTGGCGCGCTGCGGCGTTATGATTCCGAGCATATTTTGTGCGTTGGCACTTCGATGGAAGATGTGAGCCATGGTCCATTTCGACCCGATTTGATTGCGGATGAAGTTGATTTTCTATCGGCGCATCCATATTCGATTTACGCGCCGGGGTTGTTCCCGGACGCGATGGTTTCTGAGCGCGGCACGTACTGCGGAGCGTTTCAGACCCTGCTGTCTGCTGGGGCAGGTCGCCCGGTGATGATTCATGAGCTGGGGGCGTCTTCTGCCCAATACACGCCCGAGCGCGTGGCGCAATTCGACCGCACCACGATGTATTCGTCATTGGCGGCTGGCGCCAATGGTTTCCTGCTGTGGTGCTATACCGACGCCGCGCCTGAAACTTACCGCCGGGCGCCGTATCTGCGGGCGCCGCATGAGACGCAGTTTGGTTTGACCACCTGGGACCGACAGGACCGCCCGCAAGGCGATGAATTCAGGAAATTCAGCCAGGTTGTTGCGCGCCTCGACCTGGATGGAATTGAGCCGGCTGCGGCAGAAGCTGCTATCATCGTGCCGCACGAATGGGCGCAGCCGCACGGCGTCTTTTCTCGCCTTGGGCTATCTGGTCCCAGCGTTGTGCCTTATGTTTCGACGCAGGATGGCGGGGCGCTGGCTGGCAGCCCGGCGCATGAGGCCGGCGATGAAAACCAGTGGCTGACCGGCGCCTGGCTGAGCGCCCTCATCCTGGCGCGCCGCGCTGGGTTGAAGGCTGCTTTTCCACGCGAATATACACGCTGGCAGGATTATCCGCTGCTCTTGCTGCCCTCGCCGCTAACCAGCACAGAACACAACAAGGTACACGTCCACACCTCTTTCTGGGAGGCAGCGCGAGCTTATGTGACCGCGGGCGGCGCAGTTTACGCCTCGGTGTGTGCAGACGCAGCCATTCCCGAGATGGAAAATCTATTTGGGGCGCGCCTGGAAGATCACTTTGCGCCGCAAGAGGTTGCCATCCGGTTCGTCAAGCCGTTCGGCGACTTTAAGGTGGGTGAAGTCCTGCACTACCGCCCAGGGAGGGGCGGGCATCAGCACTGGCCGGCGTTGCTCAAGGTCAGCCATGGCGAGGTGTTGGCGGTGGATCAGGACGGCTTACCTGCCCTGGTTGGGCAAGCTGTGGGGCGGGGAAAGGCGTTGGTGTGTGCGTACCCCATCGAAAGTTACCTGGCGCATGTGCCGGGAGCGTTTGATGGGGTAGAGCCAACCTACCGGTTGTACCGGGCTTTTGCGGAATGGGCAGGGGTCAAGCCGCTATTCCGTAGCGATCAGCCATCAGTGGAAGTGGCAGGGTTGACGGGCAAGGGGCGCGGCTATGCCGTGCTGGCAAATCATTCGCCGAACAATGTCGAGGTGGTTGTAGAGACCTCGCTGCCGGTCGCTTCTGTCCGGTTGCTCACGGCTGATTGCTCATATCCACTATCGCTGCAGGGGCAATCCTGGAGGATGAAAGTGTCTGCCTGGAATGGGGCGATTTGTGAATATACCCTCCAGCCAGCCTGAAGAACGGGCGCTTAACGAAGCTCAGTAGCCAGGGCGCCTGACGAAGCGGGTGGTAAAATCGGAGGAGCTCGTATGTGGTCAAAAGCCCGGTCGCCAAAGCGCCCACGAACGTACGATGGCGATGAACCTGGGTCTGGCGCTGGAGGATATGGCGGTTGCTTCTGAAATCTATCGCCGGGCGAAGGAGATGGGTTTGGGCGTCTGGCTCCCTTTGTGAGCAGGGATTTCTTAAGCACTCAGAAAAATACATAGGGCAAAAATATGACGATACTTCGCGTTGCACTCCTGCAGATGGCTTCTTTCGGCGTGGATCAGGATGCCAACCGCCGCCAGGGCGAGGATTTTTGCCGCCGCGCCAAAGAGCAAGGCGCTCAACTTGCCCTCTTTCCCGAGATGTGGAACATTGGCTATACCTCATTCGATTTGGGCGACCCTGAGGCGCAGAAACGATGGGAGAGCCGCGCCATCAGCCAGGATGATGGCTTCATCACCTTTTACAAAGACCTGGCGCGTCGTTTGCAGATGGCAATTGCCATCACTTATCTGCAGCGCTGGGAAGGGGGACCGCGTAATGCCGTTTCGTTGATCGATCGGCGCGGGGAGATTCGACTGACGTACGCCAAGGTGCATACCTGTGATTTCGATTGGGAACGGGCGCTGACGCCGGGGACGAATTTCTACGTATGTTCGCTGGATATCGGCGATGACCGGGTAAATGTGGGGGCGATGATCTGTTTCGACCGCGAGTTTCCCGAAAGCGCCCGGCTGCTGATGCTCAAAGGCGCTGAGATCATTCTAACCCCCAACGCCTGCAAGATGGAAGTCCATCGCCTGGCGCAATTCCGCACCCGTGCGTATGAGAACATGGTAGGGGTGGCGTTGACCAATTACGCTGCCCCGCAGGAAAATGGACACTCAGCAGCCTACAGCCCGCTGGTCTTCGATGCTGAAGAACGTTCCCTGGATAACTGCTTGGTAGAAGCTGGAGAACAGGAAGGAATCTACATGGCGGACTTTGACCTGACGGCGATTCGCGATTTTCGGCAACGCGAGGGGTGGGGCAATGCTTACCGGCGGCCCCATTTGTACGGATTGTTGACGGCTACGCAGGTCAATCCGCCGTTCATTCGCCCCGATGCGCGCCGTGAAGGGTGAATTTGGAGGGATGATATAACCATTGACAGGAGGAGGAGTGGCTATGAAAATATTGATTGCCGCAGATATGGAGGGGGTAACCGGCGTGGTGCATTGGGATCAGGTGAGCGCCGGTCATCCGGAGTATGCCCGCTTTCGCCGCCTGATGACTGGCGATGTGAACGCAGCCATCCGCGGGGCTTTTGATGGCGGGGCGGGCGAAGTTTGGGTTTCGGATGGACATGGTTCTGGGCGCAACATCCTCATCGAGGAACTCGACCCCCGCGCCCGGCTGAATTCCGGTTCGCCTGCTCCGTTTTCGATGGTGCAGGGTATTGAGCAGGGCATGGCTGGGGTCATGTTTGTGGGGTATCATGCCCGCAGCGGTGCGCAGAACGCCATTCTGGATCACACCTGGTCGGATGAGCGCGTCGCCAGGGTATGGATCAACGACAGGCAGTTTGGCGAAAGCGGCTTGAACGGCGCTCTTTGCGGTCATTTTGGCGCGCCGGTGATCATGATTTCAGGCGACCAAACGGTCTGCGCTGAAGCGCGCGAATTTTTCGGCGACGTGGAGACGGCGGTCGTCAAGCGGGCAGCGGGGCGCATAGCAGCCGAATGCCTGCCTCCCGAAGTCACCGCCAAGCTCATCTATCAAGCAGCGCGCCAGGCGGTAGAACGGTTGTCGGCGGGCAAAGCCCCTCTGCCATTGCAGGTAGAAGCGCCGATTCGCCTGGCAGTGGACTTCAACCATTCTGAGATGGCTGACCGCGCCATGCTTTTCCCTGCGGCGCGTCGCCTCGCCGACCGGCGGGTCGAGGTCATCCTGGATGATATGGTCAGCGTTCACGCCGTTTTCCGCCTCCTGGTTACCCTGGCAAGGGGATGAGAGCAATCAATTGTCGGCGAATCAACCGGCAGCATCCCGCTGCCGGTTCAATTTCTGTTTAAGTTATTGCTGTTTGTCTATACAAACCGTTAACTATCAGGGTTATAATATCAAGGTGAGTTAGGCGGTCGGGAGGGATGCCTATGGAGAATCTGGCAGGCAAACAGTTAGGGCAGTATCGCCTGATTGAACCTTGAATTTGGCGAAGCGGATGGCTATACCTTATCCGCCAGCCTGTCATCTTAGCTGGATCTTTGATGTCTCCAAGGGAGATTAAGGCAGCCGAATGGTTGGTTTTTCATGCCTGGAGTGACGGATATAGAACATCGCGGCGGCTTTCCTGGGAAAACCCGCCATAATCTTTAGCGTGAGGGACAAAAGCATGACGGATGTTTAGCGTTTTAGCGCGTTTAATCCTTTGGCTTTAAGGCGGCATAGCGTATAATTGGGGGGAAAATTCACCCTGGTGCAAACCTGAACCTCATCTTCTAATCATGGAGGCATATCGAAAATGGAAGACTACATCAAAAAGATTTATGCGGGCATCCTGGAAGGGCAGCACAAGCAGGTGGCAGCCGACGTTCAGGCAGCGCTGGACGCCGGAGCAGACCCGGCGGTGATCCTGAATCAAGGGATGATCGCCGCCATGGCTGAAGTGGGTCGCTTGTTCGAGATTGGCGAGTATTATGTCCCTGAAATGTTGATTGCCGCGCGCGCCATGCAGGCTGGACTGGCGCTGTTGAAGCCGCGCCTGGCTCAAGCTGACGTGAAGTCGGCGGGTAAGGTGGCAATCGGTACGGTGAAAGGCGACCTGCATGATATTGGCAAGAACCTGGTGGCGATGATGCTCGAAGGCGCCGGCTTCGAGATCAAGGACCTGGGAACGGATGTTGCTCCGGAGAAGTTCGTCGAAGCAGTCAAGAGCGAAGGCGTCAACATCGTGGCGCTGTCGGCGTTGTTGACCACCACGATGCCGAACATGAAGACCACCATCGAGGCGCTCAAAGCGGCAGGGGTGCGCGAGAAGGTGAAGGTGATGATCGGGGGCGCGCCGGTAACCGACAGTTATGCCCAGCAGATCGGCGCCGATGGGTATGCGCCGGATGCCAGCCGGGCGGTCTCCCTGGCGAAGTCGCTGGTGCAGGCATAGCGTCATTGCCGATGAAGACGATCGTTAGCAGCGCCGCCAAGACGGTTACGATTGACGCCGACGGCGCGTTCGTAATCATTGGTGAAAAAATCAATCCAACCGGTCGCAAGAAGATGGCAGAAGCCCTTCAGACTGGCGACCTGGACTATGTGCGCAACCTGGCGGTAGAACAGGTGAAGATGGGGGCAGACCTGCTGGACGTGAACGTGGGCGTGGCGGGCTTGGATGACGTTGCCCTCATGCCGGAGATCGTCAGGCTGGTAGCAGAAGCAGTGGATGTGCCGCTGTGCCTTGATTCGCCCAACCCCCGTGCGCTGGAAGCCGGGCTGGCGTTTGCGCCAGGCAAGCCGTTGGTGAACTCGATCAGCGGGGAGGAAAGCCGCTTGCAAAATATCTTGCCGCTGGTCAAAGCGCGCGGCGCGGCGGTGATTGGGCTGCTGATGGATGACGAGGGCATTCCACCCACGCCAGAAGGACGGCTGCGCGTGGCAGAAAAGATCATGGAACGCGCTGCCCAGGCGGGTGTGCCGGCGGAAGATGTCATCATTGACCCGCTGGTGATGGCGGTGGGGTCTGACAGCCAGGCGGGGCTGGTCACGCTGCGCACGATCGAGCTGGTGCGCCGTGAGCTGGGCGCTAATATTAACCTGGGGGCGAGCAACGTTAGCTTTGGGCTGCCGGACCGCCCAACGGTGAACATGGCTTTCCTTGCCCTGGCAATGGGAGCAGGCGCTACCTGCGCCATTACCGATCCGATGAAGTACACCGGTTTCATCCGGGCGGCAGACCTGCTGCTGGGGCGTGATGATTACGGCATGCGCTATATCCGGTATTTCCGGATGGTGCAGGCGCTGAATCCGCCCCCCAAGTGATGGCGCGTTATCAACCTGTGGGACGGGGTTTATAGACTCCGTCAGGATTGATTCCCAAGGTGCCCGCAGCGTAAGCGCGGGCATCGACGCGTTCCAGGCTGGCAATCTGACGTGGAGTCAACAAGGGAATCGCCCGGCGGTGTTGCAGCCGGCGCTCGATCTCATCGGCGGCGGCGTCGTTCCACTGCCAGCCCAGCGCGTCGAATTGCGCCAGGTTCAATGGGCGGGTGTAGGCGCGCAGGGTCTTTTCGCCATCGACATTGAAGTAATCGTCGAAATACGACATGACCAGCTCGCGCAGGCTGCGGTAAACCGGGTCGCGATAGCGCAGCCCGGCGTAGTTGGACTTGGCAACGGCGCCGTAGCCCCCCTCCTGCACGAAAATTGCCAGGATATGGTCGTCATCCTTGCCCGGCTCGGGGAGGATATCCACCAGCAACGGCGGGAAGCCCAGCCGGCTCAACGCCAGCGCGCCCAGCAAGCCCCCATCCAGGCAGTGCGATTGGCGTTCGCGGAGCACGCTCAAGGGAGAACGATTGCGCGGGTCGCCGTTGTAGGGGATTTCATCCAGGAAATCCTGGATGCGCCGGGGGGTATTCAGGCTATCCAGAAAGGCGATCTCGGCAGCGGTGAAGTGAGGGGAAAGGTGCAGCGAATGGGTCATCGGTCAATCTGGCGTTAGTTTACCACGAGAGACAAAAAACGCGTAAAATAAGAGCCATACCGAGCCGGGTGATTTGGATGCCGCGGGCTAGAGAACAACCTGGAAGAGAGGAGCTGAACATGGAATACCGACCGTTAGGACGCACCGGGGTGATGGTCTCTCCCCTGTGCCTGGGAGCGATGAACTTTCCTTCTCCCACCCCCGAAGATGAATCGCTGGCAATCATTCACTGCGCCCTGGAAGCGGGAATCAATTTCATTGATACGGCAAACGTGTATAACCTGGGGGAGAGCGAGCGCGTGGTTGGCAAGGCGCTGAAAGAGAGCGGCAGGCGCGACCAGGTCGTACTGGCGACCAAAGTTCACGGGCGCATGGGCGACCTGCCCAACGAAGGCGGCAACTCGCGCTACCACATTATCAAGGCATGCGAGGACTCGCTGCGCCGACTGCAGACCGACCACATCGACTTGTACCAGCTACATCGCCCTTCCTTTGACATTCCCCAGGATGAGACGCTGCGCGCCTTCGATGACCTGGTGCGCGCCGGCAAGGTTCGTTACATTGGTTGTTCCACACACCCTGCCTGGATGGTCATGGAGGCGCTGTCGATCAGCGAGCGATATGGGTTGGCGCGCTACATCAGTGAGCAGCCCCCCTATAACCTGTTGGACCGGCGCATCGAAAATGAGCTGATTCCGCTCTGCCAGCGCTACGGGCTGGCAGTGCTGCCCTGGTCGCCGCTGGCGGGGGGCATCCTGGCGGGGCGTTACCCGCTGGAGGGCGGCATCCCGCAGGATTCACGCGGCGCCCGCGCCGGCAAGTTCTTTACTGATCGTATCACGGTAAAAGGACGGGAAGTTGCACAACAGGTGAGCCAGATGGCTGCGGAGCGCGGTCTGACCACCGCCCAACTGGCGCTGTTGTGGGTCAAAGATCAGCCCGGCGTCACCTCGCCAATCATCGGACCACGCACCATGGTGCAGCTCGAAGACGCGTTGGGCATCTTGGAGAAAACGCTGGACGACGCCGACCGACCGCTGTTCGACCGCCTGGTGCACCCGGGCAATGCCGTTGCTGACTTCCACAACAGCAACGACTGGATGAAGGCGCGGATAACTGACTGAGGTCGGCTTGCCTACACGGCGTGCGTCTGGGGATTGTTGCGCAGGATACGCACAATCTCATCCGCGTTTTCGAGGAAAGTTGCCGTCACCGCCGGGTCGAATAACTGCCCGGCTGCCTCGCGTATCAGTTGGAAAGCATCCCAAATAGGGATTTCTTTCTTGTAAGGGCGCCGGGTGGTCAGGGCGTCGAAGGTGTCCACCAAGCCGCAAATGCGACCGCTGACGGGGATATCCTCCCCTTTCAACCCTTGCGGGTAACCTGAGCCATCCCAGCGTTCGTGGTGCGAAAGCGCCACCAGCGCCCCGGCTTGCAGCACGACGGAGGGCGAATCCTTGAGGATATTGGAGCCAATCCAGGTGTGCTGCTTCATGGTTTCCCAATCATACGTGGTCAGGTTATCGGTCTTCATGCCCACCGCATCGGGCACGCCCACCTTGCCGATGTCGTGAAGCTGGCAGGCATACGAGATCATCTCCGCTTCGGGAAGGGCAATACCCATCCCGCGGGCAATCGTATAGGCATATCCCTTGATCCGCTCGATGTGGTTGAACAGATTGGGATCGCGGTATTCTGCCATGTGCGCCATGCGCTTGACCGCGTCGAAAATATCTTTCGAATATAGTTCCGTTGTATAACGCTTCATCGTCTAACCACCTTAACTGCCAAAATTACGGATGAATTGTCTCAGGGCAAACAGGATAATTTTACAACATATTTTGTTTTTCGGTAACGGATTCGCCGAAAATGGGCACGGATTTTGCACGAAAAAGATTAACAGAAACGCAAGCCCAAATTTCGAGAAAAGGGATAGGCGTTGCATGGTATAATTTTGTTCGCTTTTATGTAATATCCTCGCAGTTTCATCGTTAAGGTATCTAGACCCAAGAAACGGCAGTTGTTTTGCACACGACAGGGCGTTATAATCATTTAGACTTTCCACCGCAGCCAGGCGCCCTGGACGGCATGGAGACCCGAATTCTAAGACAGGAGTGGACATTTGCATAGACAGCCTAAGGTTTGGTCAGGCTGTAGCTTTATCTTATGATTATGATAATCAGGCGGCATTCTCGCAGGCATCAGGCAAAAGGGCAAGGGCTGGTGGAATTTGCCCTGTTGCTGCCCGTATTGGTTTTAATGATTTTCGGCGTGCTGGAACTGGGAAGAGCCTTTTTTGCGTTCATTGCCATTTCTAATTCGGCGCGCGAAGGGGCGCGGGTTTTTACCTTCCGCCCAGATGTCACCACCATGGCTGATATCAACGCTGCGGTGAACTCGGAGCTTGGAAGCTCACCTTTGGTTGATAAAACAAAAATCACCTCCATTCAAATTCAATGCGGTAATTCATATACAACTGTAGCGAATGATACTGCCTTGAAAGCGTGTCCTAAATTTCAGCCGATACGCATCACGGTGACTTACAGTCATGATCTGATTGTGAGATTGTTTTTCCCTGCAACTCTGACCCTTCGCAGGTCAGCGGAGATGATGATTCCATGAAACGCAATGGTGATTTGCACAAGAAAGGTCAGTCGTTGATTGAGTTTGCATTGCTGCTCCCGGTTTTTTTACTGGTGGCGGTGATCATCTTTGACCTGGGGAGGGCAGTTTATTATTACAGCGCCGTGCATAATGCGGCGCGAGAAGGCGCCCGCTATGGAGCAGTCTATCCGAATGATTCGAATGGCATGAAAACGAGGGCTGTCAATTATGCGATTGGGTTGGGCTTAACGACTACGAATGTGGCAGCCGGCGCAGGCACGCCCATCGTTGTGGGAGGTTTTTCGAACCCGACGGTGAAAGTTACCGTAACCTATTCCTTTACCCCCGCAACGCCTTTGCTGGGGCGTTTTTTACCGGGAGGCGCGATTACTTTGAAAGGTGAAGCGGTGATGCGGACTGAGTCCTTGCCTTCACCGTGATAGGCGTTTTCTTTTCGTATGGAGATGGAGGTATTATATGAACGCGAAGAATTTTTCATCTGAAAGAGGTCAAAGCCTGGTCATTGTTGCTTTGCTGATGATCGCTTTTGTAGGCATCCTGGCGCTCGCGCTGGATGGCGGCAGCGCCTACGCTGCCAGGCGGCAGGCGCAAAACGCCGCTGACGCAGGCGCGCTGGCTGGCGCCACCTACATGTGCGATAACCGTGATGCCGTTGGCGGCGCCAATAAAGCGGTGGAGTTTGCGGTAAAAAATGGCGCCCTTAACCCGCCGGATGTGTATGCCAATCTCAGCACCGGTTCCGTGATTGTGACCGCGACGGTGCAGAAAAACACATTCTTTGCTGGTTTGATTGGTTATTCGCAGGTTTCGCCCAGGGCAGTCGCCGAAGCTCGCTGCCGCCCGCCGGTGGGCATGGGAATCATGCCGGTCGCCTGGTCGTGCCGGGAGAGGGTGGGCATGTATGAACCTTTGCCGGGGATGGGCTGCACCCAGGAATTTGGACCCAGCAATATTTATGTGCTGATGGATTCGGTAAAGGTCAGGAATGACAAGAAAGGCGGTAAATGTGATCCGGATGTGACCGACCCCACAGACCCGAAATATTGCTATACCCAAAATGACATCGTCTGCGACCCCCTCCTGGATGCAAATGGCGACGGCGATATTACAGACTGGGTGGATATTACGACCATAGAAGATCCGAATACCATCGACTGCGATTTGGATAATAACGGCATCGACGAATTGATGGCAGGCGGCGCACGAAGCTGGCTCGATCTCGATGGCGGCGGAGGCGGGGCGAGTGAGTTGAGCAACTGGATCAAGAATGGATTCCCGAATCCGATTTCACCGCACACCTGGCTTCCGGAACAAAGCGGCGTAGCAACCAGCATTTTCAAGGACGCTTCTTTCATGGTGGGAAAGGATGTGATTCTGCCGGTCTTCAACAAGTTGTGTCCAAACTATCCCAACATCTTCTCTGACCCTGAAACGCTGCAGGCTTGCAATTACGGTCCCTTGGATGATCGGTCGAAAGCGGGAAATAACATGAATTTCCACGTGATCACTTTCTCGAAGTTTCACGTGACTTGTGTCCAGACCGGCAAGAATCGAGTGTGGTCCGAGCCGTCGCTTGGATTAGGTAAGAATGACCCGTGTCCGGGACATCAAGCAGCCGTCAGCGCTAAATCGATTGATGATAATGACAAGACAATCGAAGGGTATTTCATGAATGACCCGATCTATGGCTATGGGGGAAGCGGCAGCTTCGTGGATGCCGGAGCGTTTGTGGTTGTTTTAGTTCGCTGAAGGGGCAGCGGTTGACACTTTGAAACCAGGAGGTCTTCGTTGAACAAGCGCTTGCGAGTAGGAATCATTATTGCAGTGGTGGGGATTGGCATGATTGCCCTGGGTTTGTTTGTGCTCAGCCAGGTGGTGCGGCGCTATTTGCAGCCCCTGCCCGTGGCGACGCCCCCGCCGGTCATCACCGAAAAGGTCGTCGTCGTCACCCGCGACATCGACATCGGCATGCTGATTCAGCCGGGAGATGTCAAGCAGCTCGATATGCCGGTGGAGCTGAGGCCGCGCAATGCGCTGAGCGAAGTTGACCAGGCGGTGGGGCGCATGGCAAAGGTCCCCCTGGTGGCAGGTGAGCTGGTGTTGAACCATCACCTGGCAGACCCCACCAATGTCAGCCGCGACCTGGCTTTTACAATCGGAGATAACCAGGTGCTGGTCGCCTTCACCGCCAACGACTTGATGAGCGACCTGGGGGTGCTCCAGCCCGGCGACAACATCGACATCCTGGCTTCGCTGCAGCAAGAGGTGCAGGTCATCCAGCCGGGGCAGCAAACCCTGACAGGCGCAGGCGAACCGGAAACGGTGGTCACCAAGCTGTTCACCTTTGATGCCTTTCAACAGATTCATATCTCTGCGGTCATTGCAGAGGTGAGGACTGAAGAGGGCGCCGCCCCAATTTCCGCCCAGGTGGTGCGCAGCGAGGGCGGCACGCCGGTTCCGACCCCCACCCCCTTCCCGGCGCAAAGCAAAGTCAAGGCGTTCCTGCTGGTGGTCTCGCCGCAGGACGCCCTGGTGCTCAAGCACCTGCGCGACGCCGGCGCGAGGTTTGACATTGTGCTGCGCTCTCCCACCTCCACGGGGCTGTACGAGCTCAACCCGGTATATTCCCAATACATCGGGGACCGCTATCAACTGGAAGTCGAAAGATAAATCAGGAACCTGTCTGAAGGTTCAACGAGAGGAAGTGTCAATGGCAACAACGAATTCCCTAAACCGGGTGGTGGCTGTCGGCGAGCCGGGGACCACCCTGCAGCAAATTACGGCTGCCCTGGCTTCCAGTGACGAATTTCAACTGGTGGATATCCTATCGACAACCGAAAGGCTGGTACGTGATATCCGCGCGGCGGAGCCGGATATTATCCTCATCGACCACCAGTTGGAAGGCAGACCCACGCTGGACATCATCGATGAGCTGGTCCTGCAGTTTCCCAAGACGCCCATCATTGCCGTCCTGCCGGGCGAAGACCCGCTCAAGGCGCAGCAGGTGATGTTGGCAGGCGCCAGGGCTTTCCTGGTGCAGCCTTTCACCCAGTTGAATCTGTTGAGCACGCTGCGGCGGGTGCGCGACCTGGAACAGCGCCTGCGCCAGGCAATGCCGGTGGTCACCGCCAGGGCTGCCGAAGCCTCACGCCCGCTGAAGATGATCTCGATTTTCTCCCCGCGCGGCGGGACGGGGTGTTCGACGGTAGCGGTGAACCTGGCGCTCTCGTTGCTCGAGGAGACCGGTTTACGGGTCCTGCTGGTGGAAGGCAAGTTGTTCTTTGGTCACCTGGACCTGATGCTGAACCTGCGCTCGCCGAACAACATCGCTGATTTGGTGCCTCATGTGGCTGCCTTGGACGAAGGCTTGGTGCGTGATGTGGTGACCGAGCACGTCTCTGGGCTGAATGTGCTGCTGGCGCCGGGTAATATGCAGATTGCTCAGGGCATCCGACCGGACGACCTGTATAACATCGTTGTGGCGCTCCAGCGTTATTACGACCTGGTCATCGTTGACGCGGGCAGCATCCTCAATGAGAATACGGTGACCTTCCTGGACGCCTCGGACCGGGTGATGCTGGTTGCCACGCCCGATCTTGCCTCGCTGCACGATACCAGCAGTTTCATCCAGCAGATTAGCCGTTCAGTGCTGGCGTATCCTGCGGAGAAGCTCCTGGTGGTGCTCAACCGGGCAGGTATGCCGGGGGGCATCCGCACCAGCGATGTCGAACCGGCTCTGCACCACCCCATCTTCGCCCAGGTGCCAGATGACGCCGAAAAACCCCTGCTGAGCCTGAACCGGGGCATCCCGCTGACCATCCGCTACCCGCGCAGCCCAGCCAGCCGGGCAATCCGCGACCTGGCAAAAGCATTGACTCAAATCAAGATGACGGCATTAGTCGAAGAAGAGTCGGATGTCGAGCGCGCCCAGCGAGAAGCGCTATTGGCTTCCAGCCAGTATGGATAACCCCTTCAAGGATGAGATGAAAGGGAGAGAACCCAGATGACTCTTGCCTTGTTTTCGGTTTTCGTCATTGGTCTGGTCGTCATGGTGGCAGGTGGCTTGGCGATTTTTGGCTTGTTCAACGTGCTGGTGGCGGGCGACACCATCAATGAGCGCATCGAAGCCTACTCGGCCGCCGATGAATCGCTGGTGCAGCGCGTCATGGAACGCCGCAAGGCGCGCATCAACCGGCTGCGCCTGCGGCTGAATAACACCCTTTCGATGTTCGTGTCGGAAGAGCTCAGCCTGCAACTGCTGAGCGCCAACTGGCCAATTACAGAAACTGAGTTTTTGCTGATTCGCTTTGTGGGTTCTGCTTTCTTCCTGCTGCTGGGGTGGCTCATCTTCCGCACGCCCGTTTCGGGCATCGCCATGGCAGTCATCTTTTACCTGCTGCCCGGCATCTACCTGAGGATGAGCATCAACCGCCGCCAGCTTGCCTTCGAGAGGCAGCTTGTGGATGTGCTGGTGCTGCTCAACGGCGCGGTGCGCGCTGGCTACAGCCTGCTGCAGGCGCTGGACGTGGTCGTGCGTGAGATGAAGCCGCCTGCTTCGGATGAATTCCGGCGAGTGCGCCGCGAAGTCAGCCTGGGCTTGCCGCTCAGCCAGGCGCTGTTGAATCTCACCTCGCGGATGCAGAATGATGACCTGTACCTGGTGGTGACGGCGATCAATATCAACCAGCAGGTAGGCGGCAACCTGGTGACCATGCTGGATGCCGTGACCAATACCATCCGCGACCGCATCCGTCTGTTCAGCGAGGTGCGGGTGCTGACTTCGCAGCAGCGCTTCAACAGCTATATCCTGACGCTGCTGCCCCTTGGCGTGGGGTCGCTGATGTTTGTCCTGAACCCTTCATACATGATGGAATTGTTTACGCCAGGGGTGTGGCTGTGCATTCCTATTGGCGCGTTCGTGAACGTCATCCTGGGCAACCTGTGGATCCGGCGATTATCCAAGATCGAGGTGTGATATGACGATGCAGATCATCATCTTGAGCATTGGCGCGGGCATCTTGATCGCTGGCGGGCTATTGGTGGCGTTCTTGAGCTGGCGCAATCTGAACGCCGATGACGTGACGATGCGGTTGAACCAATTCGTCGCGGAGGAAACGCCCCAGGCGGAAATGCGTGTGCGCCTGGCGCGAGAGGCGCGCGACCTGCAGGGTTCGCTGACCTCCCGGTTGACGGTGCCGATCGTCAGGAGCATCGGTCGCATCTTTGGCAGGTTGACGCCGGCTACGCAAATCGAGGAGATTCGCCGAAAGTTGACGATTGCCGGCAACCCCCTGGGGATGGGACCGCGCGAATTCTACGGTATGCGCGTGCTGACCATCCTATTGGGAGGATTGGCGGCGATGGCGCTGCTGCGCATGGGCGCCAGCACGATGATCTGGCTTGGCGCCATCATTGTGGTGATACTCGGTTTCCTGGCGCCGGTGGCGTTGCTGGACAACCGGGTGCGCGCCCGCCAGGATGCCATCCGGCGAGGGCTGCCAGACGCCCTGGACATGCTCAGTGTGTGCGCCTCAGCAGGCTTGGGGTTCGACCAGGCAATCCAGCGCGTCAGCGAGCATTGGGGCACGCCGGTGGGACAGGAGTTTGGGCGCATGATTCAGGAGATGGAAATGGGGCTTTCGCGGAAGGAAGCCCTGCGGAACATGGCTGACCGGCTGGATGTGAATGAGCTTTCCAGCTTCGTCGCTTTTGTGCTGCAATCTGAGCAGTTGGGGATGAGCATTGCCGATACCCTGCACACCCAGGCAGCCCAGATGCGCCAGGAGCGGCGCTTCCGCGCCCAGGAGCAGGCTCAAAAGATTCCGACCAAGATGCTGTTTCCAATGGCGCTGCTGATCTTTCCGGCGATTATTGCGGTGGTTTTGGGTCCAGCGCTGCCGCGTCTGATGAATATATTTAGTAATTTCTAATTGGCTGGACCCATTGGTTAATTGGGAGTGATGTTATGGTAGAAACTTCGGCTGAGACGTATCTGCAATCTCCATTGTATCGACAGGCGGTGCAAGAATTGCAAAAGGGCGATTGGTCCGCTGCGTTGAACCGCTTGGATGAGCTGGAAAAAGCTTTTCCGCTGGAACCGGAATTGCGCGCCTGGCGCCAGGAAGTGATGCTGCGTTCCAAGATGGATGAAGTGGAAGCGGATGAGATCAAGCGGCAGCGCCGTCTCTTCTTGCGCCACCTGGTGACGCGCCTGAGCATGGTGGTCGCGGTAATCCTGCTGATTATCTACGGGTTGGAAATGTTTGCCAAGCCCATTCAGCGGCAATGGGAACAGACCAAGCGGCAGTTGGACGCTGATGCGCAGGCTGCCTTGCTGGCGGCTAAGTTTCGCAATGGACAGGACCTGCTGCAGGCAGGTCGCCCGCTGGAAGCGAAAGCCTGGTTCGAGCAAGTTGCGGCGGTGGACCCTAATTATGAAAACCTGAGCCTTGTGATGGCTCAAGCGGATGAGATGATCAAGATCGAGCAAGATTACCAGAACGCGCTTGCCCTCTCAGCAGAAGGGAAACTGCAGGAAGCCCTGGCATTATTCCGTTCGATTGCCGCTCAGGACCCCAATTACAAAGATGTCGCCATCCAGGTCAAGAACCTGGAGAAAGGTCTGTCTGCTGAGGAGCAGTTTGCCCTGGCAGTAACCGCCTTTGGCAACCGGCAGTGGGTGGCAGCGATTTCAGCCTTCGAGGCTTTGAAGAACATGAACGCCAGTTACCGCCGGGCAGATGTGGAGGATTTTCTCTATCAAAGTTACCTGAATGCAGCAGAAGAGAAGCTCGTCCAGCAAGAGCCGACCCTGGAAGCCTTGAATGAGGCGGACAGCTATTATCGCAAGGCGCTGGCGTTGCGCCCGCAGAACCAGGAGATTATCGACCGCAAGACGCAAGCCCGCGCCTCGGTGGAAGAATACCTGGTCAACAGTTATATGAACGCGGCAGTGCAGGCGCTCACCGGTCAGGCTGACTCGTTGGCGGCATTGCGCATTGCGGAGGAAAACTTTGCTGCCGCGCTGCAATTGCGACCGGATGACCTGACGATCACCACTCAGCTCGATCTGGCTCGCAAGTACATCAGCGGCGTGGAAAATTACAACCGCGGTTTGTGGAGCAAGGTGATCACAGATTTGGAAATTGTCTATGGGGAAGACCCCAATTATGCCAACGGCACCTGCCGCCAGACTTTATATGAAGCTTACATTGCCCGGGGGAAGAATGGGCTTGCCAGCGGCGATTACCTTACGGCGCTCAGCGATTTTCAGCGCGCTGCCGTTTTAGCCAAGGACGCTCCCGATGGCGGGCTGAGGCTGTACGAGGCTCAATTGAAGGTGGCTTACGCCTTGGGATTGACTGGTAATTACCAGGAAGCGGTGATGATCTACCGGGAGAATCTCAACAACAGTGGTCTGGCTGACCGATTCATCACCAACCGCGAACTGCAGGAAAGCATCGACCGCGCCAAGATCAGCGCCGATGCCGGCAATTACGAAAGGGCTTATTACCTATATCGCGATGTCCTGACAAAGAGTGATGTGTTATACGAGCGGACGACGTATGTCGTCCAAAAGGGCGAATATGTCACCATGTTAGCCCGCAAGTATAATTCCACTGTGGAAGCCATTTTGAAAGCAAACGGTCTGAGTGACCTGAGCAAAGTAACAGAGAACCTTGTCCTGGTTATCCCCACCCTACCCTAGAGGATGATAGAGAGACGAATAGCATATGTTTCAGAATCGACCTGCTCGAAACCTAAGAACAACTCCCATCCCTGAAGCGACCCGTCCAGAGACGCTGGGAAATGTCCCTCCGGAGGCTTACCGAATTCGGGAGCTGGTGCAGCGCAAATTGATCTCTGAAGCAGAAGGTTCCGATGTCAACCTGAGCAACCAGCCTCAGATGCGCCAGATGATCGAAACCCTGTTCAACCAGGTGTTGGCGGATGAGAATATGCTTTTCACCCGCGCCGTGCGCGCCCAAATCCTGGATTGGGTCCTGTCAGATATCCTGGGTTTTGGTCCGCTGGAACCTCTCTTGAACGACAACACCGTCACCGAAGTGATGGTCAATGGCTATAAAACGGTGTATGTCGAGAAGTACGGGAAAATCGAGAAGACGAATGTGGTTTTCGAGAACGATGAGCACTTGATGCGCATCATTGACCGCATTGTTGCCCCGCTGGGACGGCGAGTCGATGAGGCGTCGCCGATGGTGGATGCCCGCCTGCCCAATGGGTATCGCGTCAATGCGACGATTCCACCCCTGGCGCTGGATGGTCCGCTATTGACGATTCGGAAATTCGCAACCACGCCTTACACGGCTCAGGACCTGATTGCCAATGGCACCCTGACGCCCAAGCTGGTGACTTTTTTAAAAGCCTGCGTGGAGGCGCGGGTCAACATCATTATCTCGGGCGGCACCGGCACCGGTAAAACGACGCTCTTGAACGTCATTTCAGCCTTCATCCCTTCCTGGGAGCGAATCATCACTATCGAGGATACGGCGGAGTTGCAGCTCAAGCAGGAGCACGTGGTGCGGATGGAAAAGCGCCCGCCCAACGTGGAGGGGAAAGGCGAAGTAACCATCCGTCAGTTGGTGATCAATGCGCTGCGTATGCGCCCAGATCGCATCATCGTGGGCGAGTCGCGCGGCGGTGAAGCCCTGGACATGCTCCAGGCGATGAACACCGGTCATGATGGATCGATGACGACCATCCACTCCAACAGCCCCCGCGATTCGCTGCGGCGCATCGAAACGATGGTGATGATGGCTGGCATCGAATTGCCGCTCAAAGCCATCCGCGAGCAGGTTGCCTCGGCGGTAAACCTGATCGTCCACATCGAGCGCATGCGTGATGGCACCCGCCGGGTTGTCCAGGTCTCTGAGGTGCAAGGCATGGAGGGCGATACCATCATCCTGCAGGATATTTTCCTGTTCCACCAGACTGGCATGGTCAATGGCAGAATCATGGGTTCGATCAAACCTACCGGCTTGCGCCCGAAGTTTGCGGAAAAGTTCGCCATGAATAATATCGAGCTGCCGGCGGATATCTTCACCCGAGAAGACGGCGGCTGATCGCGATTTCCAGCGATCTGATCGGCGCAGGCTGCCCTGGGCAGCCTGGCAATCGTAGGCGGCAAGCGTTTTGAATGGGATGATGGGGAGAAAACGACCAGTTAGCCGGCGGGATTTTCTAAAGGTGGCAGGTTTGCACCTCGCAGCGCTGATTCTGCCAGGGAGGTTCTCTCCTGCCAGGCTGGCTGACCCAGCTCCTGCGCCTGCGGCGCAATCGGCAAACCTGGCTGGCAGGCAGCGAGAGACCAGTCTGCCTCAAGAGGCTTGCCTGCCTCAGTTGAGCCTGGATGAGCTGCCCGGCGGCATTCGGGAAGTCTTGCGACTTGTCCCCCAGGTCGTTTTGGATGAGGGCGGTTTGCTCAGGCTGATCGACGCCCATGGAGCAGCCGAGGCGGTTACCCTGGCGCGCACCCAATGGAACCTGGAACACAGCCAGCCTCAGGATCGCTTGCTAACCGACATCCCCTGGGGGCTGGTGCTGCACTGGTATGGCGAGCCTGAGGGCTTCGACAAGACGCTGACGGGATACCTGCGGGGATTTGACGGCTTGCGCAGGGTGAATGATTACATCACCCGAACCAGCGCCCATTTTTTGGTAGGCGATGCGCCGGCTGTTGCTCAGGAACGGATGCAGCCAGACCAGATTGGCATTGTCCAGACGCAAATGCCCGATGCCGATGGCGTACCCTATGTGGCGTCTCACCTCCGCCCCCTGAATTATGAGCTGCACCGCGCGCGCCAGCAATACTACGTCAAGGCGCTGGATGCGCTGGCGTATCAGGATGCAGCAATCCATTCCTTGCTACAGGATTTTTTCGAGAACCCCAAGATCGACCCTGGCTGGCGCACAATAGCCATTGAGGTGACCGGAAGGGACTTCGATTCTCCCCAGGCTGCGCCCTCTGCACAAAAGATTGCTAATCTGCTGGCGGTCGTTGTTGCAGTCATGAAGCGCTACCAGATTTCGGCGCTGGATATCCTGGGTCACCAGGAAATCGAGCTGCAGAAGTCTGACCCTGGCAGGGGGTTCATGGCGTACTTTCGCACCCTGCTGGGCGTCAAGGCGCTGGTGGACGATGATGAGCCGTTGAAGGCTTTGGTCTTTGGGCGGTTCATGGCGGATGAGCGGGATGCCCGGCATGCGGTTTGGCGCTATTTTCAATTTGTGCGCGATTATCTGGTATGGGTCAGCAAACCGGCAGAAGTATATGCCTGGGAAAAGCGGAGCAGTTTTTGGTTGGTGTGCGACTTGCTGCCGGGCAGGCAGGGGAGGCAGCAGGCGGTTGATTCCTTCGGCTTGCCCCTGCGGGGAGAAATGTCAACCCTGGGGGATGATTATTTGAAGCCGGAATTTCATGAAGGGGTTGACCTGTTTGCCGATGGGGAGGCGAAATTAACGACAGCGACGCCCGTTTATCTTGTGGCGGATGGGGAATGCCTGTACACTGGCAAGAGTCAGGGGCATTGCCCTGGCAAGATGGCGATTTTCCGACACCGGCAACCCGATGGAACGTTGATTTTGACGGTCTATAGCCACCTGAGCCAGCTTGCTTCGCTGCAAGTGGGGAAAGTCTATCCCAAGGGACAGCGGATAGGTAAAATCACCAGCCCGCTGCCTTTCATGGAGCGCTACCTGCATTTTGCGGTGGCGTATGGCGCTGCCTGGGAGACGGATTTGCGCCGCCGACCCAGCTTACCCCTGGATGCCAAGCCCGCATGGATCAAAGAGCGCTATCTTTCGCCGCTGGCGTTTCTGAGTTCCCGCGTCTTGCCGGATGAAGAGCTTGGGGAGCGCCAGGATTATTGACCTCGTTCGTAGGCGATCACGCGCTGGATAGTCTGTTCCAGCGAGTAGCGCGGTGCATAGCCAATGAGCTGGCGCAGCTTTTCAATCGAAGGCACGCGCCTGCGTAAATCCTCGAATCCTGGCGCGTAAGCAAGGTCATAGGGCACGAAGTGGATTTCGGAACGGCTGCCGGCTAGCGAAACAACCAGCCGGGCAAGTTGTTCGATGGTAATCTCCTCAGTGGAGCCAATGTTGAACACCTGGCTAACTGCGGCAGGGTGCATGATCAAGTCAGCTACCGCTGCAGTGACATCGGCGACATCGGCAAAGCAGCGGGTTTGCTGCCCATCGCCATATACCTCGATGGGCTCGTTGCGCAGCGCCTGGCGGACAAAGCGGGGAATTACCATGCCATACTTCCCGGTCTGGCGCGGACCTACCGTGTTGAAAAAACGGGCGATGATCACCGGAAGACCAAATTGCTGGCAGTAAGCCAGTCCCAGGAATTCATCGATGGCTTTTGAGGTGGCGTAGGACCAGCGGCTGTGGGTTGTAGGTCCGATCAGGCAGTCGTCATCTTCGTGGAAGGGCACCTGATTACCTTTGCCGTAAACCTCGGATGAAGAGGCAATCAGCACTTTACAACCATAACGGTTGGCGGCAGTCAGCACTGCCTCGGTGCCCATTACGTTGATGCGGATAGTGCGCACGGGGTCTTCGACGATCAGCTTGACGCCTACCACAGCAGCCAGGTGGATGATGACCTGAACCTGGCTTGCCAGCCGGTCTAGCACCTGGCTGTTCAGGATGGTCTCGCGCACAAATTGAAAGCCCGGTTGGCGGATCAAATGTTGGATATTTTCCACTCTGCCGGTCGAAAGGTCATCAATGGCGATCACCTGATGACCACGGTAAAGTAAGAGCTCGCTCAGATGCGATCCGATGAAGCCGGCGCCGCCGGTGATTAAGATGTTCAGACTCAAGAGATGCCTCCCATGATGATACCTGGCAATGATGGGTCGGATTATAACGACTTGTCGCTGTTCCTGGAAGCTCTCAAGGGGGATAACGCTCTCACTTATGTAAGGCGTTGCACCTGCGCTTGAAATTTATACTAAAATAAGGGGGTGACAGGAGGTGCATGAAACGGTTTTGGGAACTCCCAGGCGTGGCGGATGGACAAAAAATCCGAACAGGTCGCATTCTTTTTTCGATTCTGTATGCGCTGATCATCTCTTGTTTTTTGGGCGCGTTGGTCGCGTTTGTAGCTCAAGAAACCGACTCGGCATTCGGGCTGCTACTTGCCGGCGTATTTTACAGCGGATTGGTCTGGGTTACCCGACGCGGCTGGGTTCGGCTGTCCACCTTTGCCGTCCTGACCAGTCTGCTGGTTTTCCTTACCTATTTGTTATTTATCGGTCAGGGTATCCATGACTTGTTGATGGTGGTTTACCCGGTCATCTTGATTATTGCCAGTCTGTTGTTTGGTCCGCAAGGGTTCATTTGGATCGTGGCAGTCACGATTATATCCATTGGCGTGGTCGTTTGGGGCGACCTGAATGGCTTGACCCAGGCAACTTATCCGCAATTGACCAATATCGAGGATTTCTTCTTCCTGAGTATGATTTTACTCTTTACCGGCGCCATCGTTTGGCTGCTGGCTGATGACTTGAACCGCAACCTGGACCGAGCTTTGAAAAACGAAAAAGCGCTGGAAGAGACCAACCGCCAATTGGAAGAGCAAACGCGCACCTTAACGGCATCCGAAGCCCGCTGGCGCTCGCTGGTCGAAAATGCCCCCGATCTGATCATCGATGTTGATCGGGATGGAAAGATTCTGTTCCTCAATAATGCTTACCAGGTCAAATTGACCGTCGGCGATTCGGTATTCGACCTGGTCCCTGACGATCAAAAGCAAGTGGCACAAGCTGCCCTGCAAAGCGTCTTTCGGACGGGCGAGCCTGTCCGCCTTGAATTTCAAAATCAGGCAGGCGAAGGTGGCAGTACGCAATGGTTTGCGACTCGCTTGGGACCGATCAAGCAAGACGACAGGGTAACCAGTGTGATGATTGTGGCGACCAATACCACAGTGCAGAAAATTGCCCAGGAGAATATGCGCCAGCTTAATCTTGAGCTGGAAGCGCGCGTGGCTTCGCGCACCACGGCATTGGAAAGCAAAGCGCGGGAATTGGAAGCTTTCGCTTACTCCGTTTCGCATGACCTGAAGGGTCCGCTGCGCGGCATTGACGGGTACAGTTTGCTCTTGCTGGAGGATTATGCCGATAAACTGGATGCAGAAGGAGCGCATTATCTTGCTTCGATCCGCAAGGCGACAGCTCAGATGAACCAGTTGATCGATGATTTGCTGATGTACTCCCGCCTGGAGCGGCGCGCCTTTGATATTTCGCCGGTGAATTTACAGACGGTGGTTGGCAAGGTGTTGGATGAATATGGACGCGAAATTGCCCTGAGACAGGTAAACTTGCTGGTTAATGTCCCTGAAGAGCGCGTCCAGGCAGATGTGGAGGGATTGACCCAGGCGGTGCGGAACCTGGTCGATAATGCCCTGAAGTTCACGCGAGCGGTGGCGAATCCGCAGATCGAAATCGGAGCGCAGAGAAAAGATAAGGTTTGCGTGCTGTGGGTGAAAGATAATGGCATTGGCTTCGATATGCGGTATCATGACCGTATCTTCGATATCTTCCAACGGCTGCACCGGGCAGAAGAGTACCCCGGCACGGGCATTGGCTTGGCGCTGGTGCGCAAGGTGATGCAGAATTGCGGTGGTCGTGTTTGGGCTGAAAGCGCGCCCGGAAATGGCGCGCAGTTTTTCTTGGAGTTACCCGTATGACTGATTCTATACGCCCAATTCTTTTGGTGGAGGATAATCCCTTCGATTTAGACCTGGCTCAAAGAGCGTTTCTCAAGACGAAGATACCTAACCCTATTCAGGTCGCCCGCGACGGCGAAGAAGCCTTGAGTTTCCTGGCGCGCTGGGAGGGCGGTGAAACGCTGCCGGCGTTTATCCTGCTGGATTTGAAATTGCCGAAGGTGGATGGGCTGGAAGTGCTGCGGCGGGTCAAATCGCATGATCGTTATCGGATCATTCCGGTGGTAATCTTGACCACCTCAACCGAGGAGCAGGATATTCAGTCGGCTTATCAATTGGGCGCAAATTCATACATCGTCAAGCCGGTAGATTATCATCGCTTCATGGAAGTGGCAGACCAGCTAGAGGCTTATTGGTGCCGCCTGAACCAGCTTTTAGGTCAATGATAACGCTTTGCTTTTGGAACTCAGGAAGGAAAAAAATGGCAGAAAAGAATTGTTTTCTTGGCATAGATATTTCTACGACCGGCGCCAAGGCGCTGCTCATCGACGCTGATGGTCGCGTCTTGGGCAGCGCGACGACGCCGCTTTCGCTTGCCAATCCGCAGCCGCTGTGGTCCGAACAAAACCCGGCTGAGTGGTGGCAGGGTGTGGTTCAGAGTATCCGCCAGGTGATGACCGAAACGGGCATTGGCGGGGAGGAGATCGCCGCCATCGGGCTGACCGGTCAGATGCACGGTCTGGTGCTGCTCGACGCAAATGGGCAGGTTTTACGCCCGGCAATCTTGTGGAACGATCAGCGCACCGGCGCGCAATGCGATGAAATCCGGCGGCGGCTGGGTTTCGAACGGCTGGTGCAGATTACCGGCAACGATGCACTGACCGGTTTCACGGCGCCCAAGATTCTATGGGTGCAGCAGCACGAGCCGGAAATCTACGCCCGGGCGCGTCATATCCTGTTGCCCAAGGATTACATCCGTTACTGCCTGACCGGCGGCTATGCCATGGATAAAGCTGATGGTTCGGGAACCATCTTATTCGACCTGAAAAGGCGCGATTGGTCGCCAGAGGTGCTGGAGGCATTACAGATTCCGGCGGAGTGGCTGCCGCCTACCTTCGAAGGACCTGAGGTGACCGGTGAGGTCAGCGCGGCGGCTGCTGCTGCCTGTGGGCTGCGCCAGGGCACCCCGGTGGTTGCAGGAGGCGGTGATCAGGCTGCCCAGGCGGTAGGGGTTGGGGCGGTCGAAGCGGGGATCGTGGCGCTTACGCTGGGGACTTCGGGGGTGGTCTTCGCCACCACCGGCGCTGCCCATATCGAACCGCAAGGACGGCTGCATGCTTTTTGCCACGCTTTGCCTAACACCTGGCATTTTATGGGCGTCATGCTTTCGGCGGCGGGAAGTTTGCAGTGGTTTCGCGATGCCCTGGCGCCGGGCGAAAGTTTCGAGGGGTTGTTGTCGCCCGCGGCTCAAGCGCCGGTTGGCAGCGAAGGGTTACTGTTCTTGCCTTATCTGACGGGCGAACGCACACCTTATCCTGACCCGCTGGCGCGTGGCGCCTTTGTCGGCTTGACCATCCGTCACAGCCGGGCGCACCTGACTCGCGCCGTATTGGAAGGGGTGGCATTTGGCTTGCTGGACAGCTTTGAACTGATTCGCTCAGCCGGCGGGATCGAAGTGCGGCAGGTGCGCGTTTCGGGCGGCGGGGCGCGCAGCGCCCTGTGGCGGCAGATTCTGGCAGATGTGTTTGGCGCAGAACTGGTCACCGTCAACACGACCGAAGGCGCAGCTTACGGGGCGGCGCTGCTTGCTGCGGTAGGCGCAGGCGTCTGGACGGATGTGTCGGAAGCCTGCCGGGCTGTGATTCGCACGACGGGATCAAATCAGCCTGACCCTAAGGCGCATGCCCGTTATCGAGAAATCTATCCGCTCTACCAACAGGCTTATCCAGCGTTGAAGCCAATCTTTCATGCTTTGTGAAAAGATAATCATGATATAATTAGAACATGCGTTCTGGTTATATCATGAGAATCGACGGGCTGGCGCTGGTCGCTGTGGCTATCATGGCGCTGATGGGGTTCAGCCTGGCTGCGGGCAGCGGGTTGACCCGCGTGGAAGCTGCCTCGCAACCCACGCAGGCTGCTCTTCCCACCGAAACGCCGCGGTTGATTCAGCCTCCTTACGAGCATTACATCGTAACCCAGGGACCTCATGGGCAAACTTACGGGCACCTGGCAATCGACCTGACGGCTGGCAAGGGTGCTGAGATATTGTCACCCATCGATGGGGTTATCACCGCCAACTTTCGCGATGAGCTGGGAAACACCACGCTGGTGATCGAAAATCAGCGTTTTCAGGTGACGCTGCTGCATGGCGACTACCTGGTTCAAGTGGGCGATCAGGTGCATGGCGGGCAGGTGGTAGGATACGAAAGCAACCATGGATTCACGGTTGACGCCCAGGGCATCCCTTGTTGGGGGCGCAACTGCGGCTACCACACCCACCTCAACTTGTTTGACAAATCGATTGGCGATAATGTGAATCCGCTGGAGTTGTGGGAACCCTAGGGGGAGAGCCAGCCGCAGCGGTTTGGGTTGCCCAGGTCAATAGGCAGGGGTTAAGCTGCCGCGCTCGTCTTGCCAGAAGGGCAGCCAGAGCAGCGCCACCACCTGGATGTTGATGTCGGTCTTTTTGGGCTTGATGACGATGGTCTCCAGCTTTTCGCTCAGCGGGTCGATGCGCTCTTCCAATGCCTGAATTTCACTTTCGAACTGGGCTTCCAGTTCTTTGAGCTGCTGCTGCAGCGCCTCGACGGTTTCTGCAGCCCGCTGGATGTCCTGCTTGGCTTCAGCCGCCCGGCTCACGCCGCGCACGGCGGTGGTCGCCCTGCCCAGCGATTTTCTGCCGGTGAAAGCGCCCAGCAAGGTTGCGCCGACCGAAACGGCTGCTTGAAGCTGCTGGTTTTTTGCCTGGCTTTGCTCGCGCGCCACCACCTGCTGAGCGCGCCGAATCCGCTCTTTGAGCGCGGCGATCTTGGGGGCGTATTTCTGGCGCAGTTTTTCGACCGTTGTATCCCGCACCTCGCGGGCTTCTTGACCCAACCGGACGCGGAAATCCCGCTCAGTTTCGCCAGGCTGCGACACCTTTTTGGTGCTGGGGCTGATCCACAGTTCCAGCTTTTGGCTGCCGAACAGCCAAGCAGCAAAATCCTTCTCCCAGGCGGCGTAGCTCCTGGCTTGGAATGCTTGCGCCGGCAGCGGGGCATAGGCGGCGTCGGTTGCCGGGGTTTTCTCCAGGTCAGACAGGGCAACGGGGGCTTCCCGGGCGACCTCCCAATCCACCGGTATCACCTGGTCGGTGATGGGCGTCATTGCCAGCACGCTTTGGGTCGTTTCGATCTTTTGCCGGGCGTCGGAAAAGGTTACCCGGGCTGCGCCCAGGAGCATGGGCTGATAAAGCAGACTGCTGCCGGCAGGCGCCCTGCCGCGCAGGGGGGCAAAGTAACGCGGGATGTCGGGAGGCAAGGTTGGCGCCTGACTGACGGGCTGGGCAGATGCCGCCAGCGGCGCGGCTGGCGCGGGTTCTGCCGGGCGCGCGGCGGGCTGAGCTGGCGCAGCGGTTGGATCGGCAGACTTCATTGGAGCCATCAACGCTCGGATTTGCTCACGGGTGAGCGGTCCGCGCAGGTAAGACAACACCCAGCGCGTTTGGAAGATTTCCGGAGCGTCTTCATGGGCATTGTTCAGGAGAAATACCCGGTTGCCCAGGCTGGAGATGATCTTTTCCATCTCTTGCCGGCTGAATGTCATGCTGCCGGCTGCGGCGGCGCCTTCCAAGCCATCCAGCAGGCGCTGTTTGTCCCGGTCGGTTTGCAGCCGTCCGATGAACCAGGTGCCGGCGTTGGAAAGGGCTTTGTAATCCAGGTCGACCGGGTTTTGTGTTGCCAGCACCAGCCCGATCCCGAAGGCGCGTGCCTGCTTCAACAGGGTGAGCATGGGCAGCTTGGACGGCGGGTTGCCGATGGGCGGCAGGTAGCCGAAAATTTCGTCCATATAGACGATGGCGCGCAGGCTGGTTGTCCCCGGAAGGGATCGCATCCAGCCGAGCACCTGGTTCATGAGCAGCGCAACGAAGAACATGCGCTCGGCGTCGCCCAGGTGTGCAATCGAAAAGATGGCAATGCGCGGCTTGCCCTGTGGGGTGTAGAGGATTTGCTGAATATCGAGCGGTTCGCCTTCCAGCCAGGCGTTGAAACCCGGCGAAGCCAGCAGGTTGTTCAACGCCATCACCAGGCTGAAGCGCTCTTTCGTCGGGTAGAAGGACTCGAGATCTAAGACGCCGATCTTGTTAACCGGCGGCGACTGGACTTGCTGAATGAGCGTTGCCAGGTCGAGGTTCTGCCCTTTCCGCCAGGTGGCATCGAGAATTGTGGAGAGCAGGATGTGCTCCCGGCTCTGGATTGGGTCAGCCTGGATGCCGACGAGTGACAGCAGGCTGCTGACGGTGGTGTTGATTCGTTCCTGAATCAGGTCGCGGTCTTCGAGGACAGCCGCCGGAGGCGCAGCGAAGGAATTGAGGATCGAGACCGGGAAGCCGGCATTGCTGCCAGGGGTGTAAATCTTCATTTCGACGGCGTTGCGCAGCCTCTCGATGCGAGAGCTATCTTGACCCCAGCTTGCCAAGCCTTTCTTCCAAAGGTCGGCTTGTTGTTGGGCGTAGGCTTCGGGGGTCATGCCCTTCAGGCGGGCGTCTTCCTGGTTGATCCAGGGCAGGAATTCTTCCGCTGTCAAGCCTGGAAAGTTTAGCAGCACGTTTCCCAGGTCGCCCTTTGGATCGATCAGAATAGAGGGCACGCCGTCGATAGCAGCCTCTTCGATCAGTCCAATACACAAGCCGGTCTTACCGCTGCCGGTCATGCCCACGCAGACAGCATGCGTGACCAGGTCTTTCGAATCATAGAGCAGCAACTCATCTTTGAGCGATTTAGACTGTAGATCATAGAGGCGCCCCAGGTAGAATAAGCCTAATTTCTCATAATCCTGCATCTCAATTCCTCCTGCTTGCTGAACTGACTGCCATTATAATATGCGGCGTTGATTTTTTACCGATCAGATTCATTCTCGATGTACACCTGATATAATGGCTTTATCTCCCTGGACGTTTGCCTTCCAGGAGTCTGTATCGAGGACCGCTCATGTCCCAAGCTTTGTATCGTAAATGGCGTCCCATGCATTGGGAAGATGTCGTGGGACAGGAACACGTGGTGCAAACGCTGCGCAACGCGGTGGCGGCTGGGCGCGTGGCGCACGCCCAGCTCTTTGCTGGTCCGCGCGGCACGGGCAAGACGACCACTGCCCGCTTGTTAGCCAAAGCGGTCAACTGCCTGGACGAGGCGCCGGCGAACCGCCCTTGTAATCAGTGTGAGAATTGCCGGGCGGTCAACGAGGGGCGCTTTCTGGATCTGATCGAGATCGACGCGGCGTCGAACACCAGCGTGGATGATGTGCGCGATTTGCGCGACAAGATCAGCTTTTCGCCAAACGTCGGCAAGTATAAGGTGTACATTATTGACGAAGTGCACATGCTTTCGACGGCGGCTTTCAACGCGCTTTTGAAGACCCTGGAAGAACCTCCGCCGCATGCAATGTTCATCCTGGCGACCACTGAAGCGCACCGCATCCCGGCTACGGTGCTCTCCCGCTGCCAGCGGCACGAATTCCGGCGCATCTCGGTCAACGAAATCGTCGCCTTTTTGGAACGCATCGTCGCGGCAGAGGGGCTGGACGTGGAGCCGGAAGCGCTCAGGCTGGTGGCGCGCCAGGCGACCGGCGCCATGCGCGATGCCATCTCTTTGCTGGATCAGCTCACTTCCACCGGTCAAAAAGTCACGCTGGCGATGGCGCAAGCGGTGCTGGGCACCGCCACCAATCAGGCTGTACTGGCGGTGTGGGAGGCGCTTCTGGCAGGCAACAGCGCTGCCGGGCTGGAAGCCATCCACCAGGCATTGGATTCGGGCAGCGATCCGCGGCAGTTTGCCCGGCAAGTGGTGGAATTTCTGCGCAGCCTGCTCATGGCGCGCCTGGGGGATGCCAGCCAGTTGGACTTGCCGCCGGAAGACCGCGAACTGATTAGCAGGTATGCTGCCGCCCATGAGCCTGCCGAACTCATGCGCCTCGTCCAGGTTTTCAACCGGGCTGCCGTGGAAGGACGGGCAGCCTGGATGCCGGCGCTGCCGTTAGAAATGGCTTTTCTAGAAGCGTTGCAAAATCCCGCGGCGATCTCCCAGCCGCAGCCGGGAACGCCCATCCCTGCCAGCCAGCCAAGCCGCAAGCCTGGCGATAAACCGCCAGCGCCGCCGCCAGACGCTTTGGCGCAGCCAGCCATTCCAAAGGTGAAAGGGGCAGAAGCGCCTCAACCGCTGGCAGCCGATCCTGCCAATGTGGCTGCCAACCAGCGTCTGAACGCCTGCTGGGAGCGGGCGTTGACGCAGATTCGACAGGTCAATCCCAACTTGTATGGCTTGGTCAATTCAGCCAGGACGCGCAACCTGGATAATGGCATCCTGACGCTGGGTTTTGTAGGCGATATCCTCAAGACAAAGATGGAGCGGGAGGAGAACTTGCGCGCTGCGCAGGAAGTGCTGAGCCGGGTGTTGGGCGAGCCGGTCGTGTTGCGCTGCGAGGTCATTTCAGGGCAGCAGCGCAATCCGCCGCCGGGGGTGGCAAGCGATGGCATCGTGGCTTCAGCGCTGCGCGACCTGGGCGGCGAGATTGTCGATATCCAGTAAGAGGCTGATCGAATGTTTATTGGAATGAGTGAGCGTTGAACAAAAATTGATGCGTGTTGAGGAGGAAAGTATGGCAAAAGGATTTAAAGCGCCCAAGGTGAACAAGCCCGGCGGCATGATGGGACAGCTCCAGAAGCTGCAAGAACAACTCCAGCTTGCCCAGGATCAACTGGCAGAGGAACTGGTTAGCTTTAGCGCTGGCGGCGGGGCGGTGAAGGTGACACTGACCGGCGACCAGCGCTGCCATTCGGTGGAGATCGATCCCGAGCTGCTCAAGGATGGCGACGTAGAAATGGTGCAGGACTTGCTGATGGCTGCCATCAACGGCGCGCTGGAGGCTTCGCGCAACCTGGCTGCCGAGCGGTTAGGACCATTGACAGGCGGTCTTCCTTTCTAAAAGGCATGGCGGCGTTGCTGAGGATATTGATTCCAAAGCTGCAAAGGTTTTCATCGCCTCTGTGGGGAGATGGCTGCCAGGAGGAAGTTTTTGCTCTGTGCCATGGCGGCTTTGCGTAAGAAGATTGCAAGGCTAATGAGCTCCGTATGATCTTGCCAGAACCGATTCAGAACGTGATTCAGGCGCTTTCCCGCCTGCCGGGGATTGGACCCAAGACCGCCTCGCGGCTGGCATTTTTCCTGCTCACTGCTCCCGAGGAGCTGGTCGATGGGCTGGCGGAATCGCTGCGCGCGCTGAAGACCGGCATCGTGCAATGCCGGGTATGCTTCAATATCACTGCGGCGGGACGGCAGGAATGCGAGGTGTGCGCCAGCGCTGAGCGCGATCCCGGACTCATTTGCGTGGTGGAGGAGCCGCTGGATGTGCTTGCCCTGGAGCGCATGGGCGCTTACCAGGGGCGCTATCATGTGCTGGGCGGGGCGCTTTCGCCTATCGAGGGCATTGGTCCCGATGATCTGCGCCTGCGTGAGCTGCTGGCGCGCGTCGCAGGCGGCGGAGTGCGGGAGGTGATTCTGGCGACCAACCCGAGCATGGAGGGCGATGCTACCGCCATGTACCTGCAACAGCAACTGGCGCGTTACCCGGTGAAGGTCACCCGGCTGGCGCGCGGCTTGCCGGTCGGCGGCGACCTGGAATACGCCGATCAGAGCACATTGCTGCGCGCCCTGCTGGGCAGGCAGGAGATGGGGTGAGGTTCTACCATTTGGTAAAAATTTTAAGGTTGCATCCCTTGACAGGGGTTTGAAATAGCGTATAATCACTATCCGCAGATAGCATGAAGATCTCGCCTGAAAGGGCAGATCGCTTAAAACTGAAAAGAGACGCCCCCCTGCGTCAGAGACGAAAGCAAGTGCTTTACCGTCTGGCGTGCCGATGTAGCCCCCCAAAACTCATCGGCATTTGTCTCTCAGCGCCTCTTGACAGGCATATGGGACGGTGATACAATCCCGCCCGCTCTATGAACGGAACCTTAACAACTGAAGAGTGATAGAAAGTCAAACCAGTCGTTCTATTGAGTTTTTTAAACTCGAAGCTGACACATACTGATAAAGATGTGTTTTTTTGCGGAGAGTTTGATCCTGGCTCAGGATAAACGCTGGCGGCGTGCCTAATACATGCAAGTCGAACGGAGGTCCTTTGTAGTAATACGAGGGATCTTAGTGGCGAATGGGTGAGTAACGCGTTGGTGACCTGCCCCGAAGTGAGGGATAACAGCTCGAAAGGGCTGCTAATACCCCATGTGGTCGCAGAGGTTAGAGGCTCTGCGTCTAAAGGTGCAAACCGCTTCGGGAGGGGCCTGCGTCCCATCAGCTCGTTGGTAGGGTAATGGCCTACCAAGGCTACGACGGGTCGGGGGCCTGAGAGGGTGGCCCCCCACACTGGCACTGAAACACGGGCCAGACACCTACGGGTGGCAGCAGTAGGGAATATTAGACAATGGGCGAAAGCCTGATCTAGCAACGCCGCGTGTGCGATGAAGACCTTCGGGTTGTAAAGCACTTTTCGGGGAGATGAGGAAGGACAGTATCCCCGGAATAAGGATCGGCTAACTACGTGCCAGCAGCCGCGGTAATACGTAGGATCCGAGCGTTATCCGAATTTACTGGGCGTAAAGCGTGTGCAGGCGGTTTGGTAAGTTGGATGTGAAAGCTCCCGGCTCAACTGGGAGAGGCCGTTCAAAACTACCAGACTCGAGGGCAGCAGAGGGAGGTGGAATTCCCGGTGTAGTAGTGAAATGCGTAGATATCGGGAGGAACACCAGTGGCGAAGGCGGCCTCCTGGGCTGTTCCTGACGCTGAGACACGAAAGCTAGGGTAGCGAACGGGATTAGAAACCCCGGTAGTCCTAGCCGTAAACGATGTGAACTTGATGTCGGTGGGGTAAAAGCCATCGGTGTCGTAGCTAACGCGTTAAGTTCACCGCCTGGGGACTACGGCCGCAAGGTTAAAACTCAAAGGAATTGACGGGGACCCGCACAAGCAGCGGAGCGTGTGGTTTAATTCGTTGCTACGCGAAGAACCTTACCCGGGTTTGACATGCAGGTGGTAGGGAGCAGAGATGCGACCGACCCTTCGGGGAGCCTGCACAGGTGCTGCATGGCTGTCGTCAGCTCGTGCCGTGAGGTGTCCGGTTAAGTCCGGTAACGAGCGCAACCCTTGCCGTATGTTATACGTATCATACGGGACTGCTGGTATCAAGCCGGAGGAAGGTGGGGATGACGTCAAGTCAGCATGGCCTTTATATCCGGGGCTACACACACGCTACAATGGCCGGTACAATAGGTTGCAAAGCCGCGAGGCGGAGCCAATCCTCAAAATCGGTCTCAGTTCAGATTGCAGGCTGCAACTCGCCTGCATGAAGTCGGAGTTGCTAGTAAACGCAGGACAGCTATACTGCGTTGAATACGTTCCCGGGTCTTGTACACACCGCCCGTCACGTCATGGGAGCTGGCAACACCTGAAGCCGGTATCCTAACCCGCAAGGGAGGGAGCTGTCGAAGGTGGGGCTGGTGACTGGGACGAAGTCGTAACAAGGTAGGAGTACCGGAAGGTGCGCCTGGATCACCTCCTTTCTAAAGAGTCTCGAGCCGGTGAACGCCCTGCGGGGCGGACACAGGCTCTACGACAAACAAAATCGCCTTGCAGCGGTGTAAGGCGTTAGAACGCGGAGCGACTTTCTATCACTTCTCAGTTGCTAAGGTTTCAGCCAGGGGCCTGTAGCTCAGCTGGTTAGAGCACTGTGCTGATAACGCAGGGGTCACTGGTTCGACTCCAGTCAGGCCCACTACCCTGTGCTGGTGCGTCTGGGGATGTAGCTCAGTTGGGAGAGCGCCGCCTTTGCAAGGCGGATGCCACGGGTTCGAGTCCCGTCATCTCCACCAGGGTTGTTTAGAAAGAAAGGTAAGTGCGTTTGCTGTTGTCTTTGAAAGTTTAGCCCACCGCCATTTGGCATCATCGCAAGGTTGTACAAGCAGACCCGGCGATGTGCCGGGTCGACTTGTCTGAACTGGCAGGGTGGGAGGCTGAAGGGTGCGGCGGATGCGAGTAATCGGCAGCACCCCTCAGCGAAGAGCTGAAAGCAGAACATTAACAATTGAATAGTCAATAGAAATGTGCATGAGATAGAGAAAGAAAAGTTTCGATTTCTCCGCATTACATGATTAAGCTACTAAGAGCTTATGGTGGATGCCTTGGCGCCAAGTGCCGATGAAGGACGTGGGACACTGCGATAAGCCTCGGGGAGCCGTGTACAGGCTTTGATCCGGGGATTTCCGAATGGGGAAACCTGCCGTTGCGATCCAACGGCGTCTCTCGGTTGAACACATAGACCGGGAGATGGGCACCTGGGGAACTGAAACATCTAAGTACCCAGAGGAAAAGAAATTATTCCCCTAGTAGTGGCGAGCGAACGGGGATCAGCCCAAACTCAAGAAGCTTGCTTCTTGGGGGTTGTAGGGCCTGGCACTACAGAAGTGACAAATCGGTCTGCTAGCAGAAAGGTATGGGAAAGCCTACCAAAGAGGGTGATAGTCCCGTATGCGAAAGTGGATCGACTTCTGCCAGGTACCTGAGTACCACCGGGCACGCTAATCCGGTGGGAAGCTGGGGAGTCCACTCTCCAAGGCTAAATACACTTGGCGACCGATAGTGAACAAGTACCGTGAGGGAAAGGTGAAAAGTACCCCGGTGAGGGGAGTGAAATAGAACCTGAAACCATAAGCTTACAAGCAGTCGAAGGGCTAATGGCGGGTCTGTGCGCCGGCGAAAGCCGGATGCGCGCCGCTATGCCTGACGGCGTGCCTCTTGGAGAATGAGCCTGCGAGTTAATCTTTGTGGCAAGGTTAAGGGAGTGACACCCGTAGCCGTAGCGAAAGCGAGTCTGAATAGGGCGTATAGTTGCAAGGATTAGACACGAAACCGAGTGAGCTACCCATGGCCAGGGTGAAGCGGATCTAACCATCCGTGGAGGCCCGAACCTACTAATGTTACAAAATTAGGGGATGAGCTGTGGGTAGAGGTGATATGCCAAACGAACTCGGAGATAGCTTGTTCTCCCCGAAATAGCTTGAGGGCTAGCGTCATGCGTTCAGTATCGGAGGTAAAGCACTGGATGGGCTAGGGGGCTTACTGCTTACCGAACCCAACCAAACTCTGAATGCCGATACTCTAGAGCATGGCAGTCGGACTACGGGAGATGAGTTTCGTGGTCGAGAGGGAAACAGCCCAGATCATCGGCTAAGGTCCTAAAGTTTAGGCTAAGTGGGAAACGATGTGGGACTACTCGGACAACCAGGAGGTTGGCTTAGAAGCAGCCACCCTTTAAAGAGTGCGTAATAGCTCACTGGTCAAGTGGTCCTGCGCGGAAAATTTAACGGGGCTAAGCCTAACACCGAAGCCATGAGTCTCAGCTTTAAGCTGGGGCAGTAGGGGAGCGTTCTGTCCGCAGGGAAGGTCGATCGAAAGGACGGCTGGAGCAGACAGAAGTGAGAATGCAGGCATGAGTAGCGTAAAACATGTGAAAACCATGTTCGCCGTAAGTCTAAGGTTTCCGACGGCAGGTCAATCCGCGTCGGGTTAGTCGGCCCTTAGCTGAGGCTGAAAAGCGTAAGTGATGGATATCCGGTCAATATTCCGGAACCACCTGAGTGGAGCGATGAGGACATGCAACAGGGTAGACCGGCCTGCGATTGGTTGTGCAGGTGTAAACGTGTAGGCGTTGAGGCTGGCAGGCAAATCCACCAGCCGAGCCGAGGCGTGAATGCGAGCCTTTAAGGCGGAAGCGGTTAAGCCCAGTTGCCGAGAAAAGCCTCTAAGCGTTGAAGTTCAGGTGCCCGTACCGCAATCCGACACTGGTAGACGGGTAGAGCATACCAAGGCGAACGGGAGAACCCTCGTTAAGGAACTAGGCAACTTAGCCCCGTAACTTCGGGAGAAGGGGTGCCTCTCCGCGTGAAAGTATTCAACTGGAGCGTGGGGGGGTCGCAGTGAAATGGTTCTAGTGACTGGTTAACAAAACCACAGGTCTCTGCAAAGCCGCAAGGCGATGTATAGGGGCTGACGCCTGCCCAGTGCCGGAAGGTTAAGGGGAGAGGTTAGCGGAAGCGAAGCTTTGAACCGAAGCCCCGGTGAACGGCGGCCGTAACTATAACGGTCCTAAGGTAGCGAAATTCCTTGTCGGGTAAGTTCCGACCCGCACGAACCGCGTAACGATCAGAGCACTGTCTCAACGAGGGACCCGGTGAAGTTGAAATGGCTGTGAAGATGCGGCCTACCCGCAGCAG